>Ga0265342_10003600_pt1 | contig 12637 bp, 9 predicted proteins | sample 4CB327metaG_FD_203125 | JGI IMG/M metagenome (GOLD analysis project Ga0265342, IMG submission 203125) | Rhizosphere microbial communities from Carex aquatilis grown in University of Washington, Seatle, WA, United States - 4-CB3-27 metaG | ecosystem: Host-associated > Plants > Roots > Rhizosphere...
TTCCCCACATCAATAGCGGGCGGTCGGATCACGCCAAGCCTGCGCGATTGCACAGGTAACAGATGATAATGTAGGAAAAACAATATCTTAGGGGATGGTATGAGGTGAATTTCCTGTTGAGCGGGCGGTTTGCCGGCGTCTGACCGTTCGGTTTCTAGAATCGGGCGGCATTTGCCATATTCTGCTAAAGAATCGGCCAGTGAGAGTCCCATCCCGAGCAGGAGCTTTCCATGAACTGTCCAAAATGCTCTGCACCAAATGCCGACGGCGCGAAATTCTGCGCGAGTTGCGGCGCCGCCATGACGACCGCCTCGCCGCCTCCGGGCGGGCCTACGATGCCGGATTTCGCCAAGAAGATCATCACGCCCGGCTTGATCGCCCGCGTGAAGGCGATCCTCCTCACTCCTGCGCAGGAATGGCTGGCGATCGATGCCGAGGAAACTTCGGCGTCCGCGATCTATATCCAATATGTCGCCCCGCTAGCCGCCATCGGCGCCATCGCCGGCTTCATCGGCCGCTCGATCGTTGGCGTCAGCATTCCGTTCTTCGGAACCTACCGCGCGCCGATCATCTCGGGCCTGATCATGGCGGTCCTGATGTACGCGCTCACCTTCGTCACCGTGTGGGTCGTGGCGTTCCTTGCCGATGCGCTGGCGCCGACCTTTGGCGGCCAGAAGGATCCGATCCGCGCGCTGAAGGTATCCGCCTACAGCTACACGCCCGCCTGGATCGCGGGCATATTCCAGATCCTGCCGTCGCTCGCCTTCGTCGGGCTGATCGCCGCACTTTACGGACTCTATTTGCTCTATCTCGGCTTGCCGATTTTGATGCGCAGCCCGAAGGACAAAGCGATCGCCTACACCGGCATTCTGTGCGTTTGCGCCATCGTGCTGTATTTGGTGATCGGCATGATCAGCGCGGCCGTCATCGGGGGCGCGATGGGCTTGGGCGCGCTCGGAACGGGCGGCTTCGGCGGACCAAGCGCTTCGCTGACCAGCCCGTCCGGTGACTCCTCGGGCAATGGCGCGATCGCCATGCTGACGGGCATCTTCGGCGGTAAGTCCGACGCGGACCGCGAGCGCGTCGCCAATTCCCTCGCGGCGCTGCAGAAAATGGGGCAGCAGGCCGATCAAGCGGAGAAAGCGGCGCGTGCCAACGGCGGCAATCCAGATACGGCCGGCGCCAAGACCGTCGATCCCGCCGCCGCGCTCGGCGCCCTCGGCACCGTTCTCACCGGCGGCAATAAGGTCAAGCCAGTCGACTTCCACGCTCTGAAGGCGATGCTGCCGGATTCGCTTCCGGGCATGAAGCGCGACGACGCCTCGGGCGAAACCAACGAAGCGCTGGGCATTTCGGCGGCCAAGGCCACCGCCCATTACAGCGACGGCAACGGCAAGGACGTGAGCGTGGAGATTACCGACATGGGCTCGCTGTCTGGGCTGGCGAGCCTGGCCACGAAGTTCGATCCGAACCAGGAGAAGGAAACCGATACCGGCTACGAGCGCACCACGCACGTCAACGGCCAGCTGGTTCACGAGCAGTACGACAACCGCTACAAGAACGGCCAGGTCGACATCATCGCCGGCAATCGTTTCAGCGTGACGGTGCACGGAAACGGCGTCGACATGGACTTCCTCACCAATACTTTGAAGCAAATCGATTTCGAAAAGCTCGCGTCGTTACAAACGGCAAACTAGGCACGTGGGCGACTGGGTCGTTGTGAGGAGCGATGCGTCATCCGCCGTTGCGCAGCGAGGAATGGCGCGCCCTAGGAGAGTCGAACTCCTCTTGCAAGATTGAAAATCTTGAGTCCTAACCGATAGACGAAGGGCGCGGGACCGCGCGGCTATAAGGCCTCCAAACAGCCTTGGCAAGCGCCGGAGCGCAAGCCGAAAAGTGCCTAGCGGTTTTCGGGAAATTGCGCGACCGACAAAGACCTCAGACTCCGGCCGGCGCGGCGTCTTCCAGGTGAAGCTGGACCCGCACCTGCCCGTTCCATTCCTCGGCGCGCAGCCGCCCCGCGGCATGGATCCGCGCGCCGCGCGCGCCCAGCAGGGCGCGGCCCAGCTCCGTTTCGGCGATGCGGAACGCGATGGCGTCCAGCCGCGCCCCGTCGCTTCCGGCCAGCCTGAGACGCACATGGTCCTTGCCCACCGTGTCGGCGAACACCACCTTGACGTCCGGCAGCGCGAGAACAGGCTCGGGGTTTCCGGCCCCGAACGGACCGGCACGGGCGATGTCACCTGCCAGGGCCGCGGTCGCACCGGCCGGCGAGACGATGGCATCGGCGACAAGCGATGCCGCCAGCGCCGAGAGATCGGGACGTTTCGCGAACTCCGCCGCGAGGAACTCGCGGAACGGATCGCTCTGTTCGTGGCGCAGGGAAAATCCCGCCGCCATCGCGTGGCCGCCGCCCGCCTCCAGCATTCCGGCGTCGCGCGCGGCGCGGATCATGGCGCCGATGTCCACGCCCGCCACCGAACGCGCCGAGCCGCGCCCTAGCCCGCCTTCGAAGCCCGCCACGAATGCCGGCTTGGCGAAGCGCTCCTTGAGCCTGCCCGCAACGATCCCCACGACGCCGGGATGCCAACCCTCGCCCGCCAGAAACAGAAACGGTGAATTATCCTGGATCGCGGCCAGAGCCACCGCCTCGTCGAGGATAAGTTTCTCGATCGCCTGGCGCTCGCGATTGTGGGTGTCGAGCGCGGCGGCGAATTCTTCGGCGGAGGTCGCGCTCGTCGCCGTCAGCAGATCGACGCCGAGGCTGCAGCGCCCAACGCGCCCGCCCGCGTTGATCCGCGGCCCCAGAACAAATCCCAGATGATAGGGCGTGAACGGCGGCGCGACGCCGGCAACGGCGGCGAGCGCAGCAAGACCAGGCCGCTCCAGTTTCGCGAGCCTTGCCAATCCGCCATGCACAAAGGCGCGGTTGACGCCGACCAGCGGCACGACATCGCAAACCGTCGCCAGGCCGACGAGATCGAGAGCATTGCGCAAATCAGGTTCGCTCTTGGCGGCGTAGCGCCCGGCATCGCGCAATGCGCGGTTCAGGGCGACGAGAAAGAGGAACACGATCCCCGCTGCGCAGACATGCCCGAGACCGGATGTATCTCCGGGCCGGTTGGGATTGACGTGCGCCAAGGCGGGCGGCTCACGCTCGACGGCGTGATGGTCCAGCACGATCACGTCGAGGCCGGCGTCGCGCGCAACTGAAAGTGCCTCGTATGCGCCCGCCCCGCAATCGACGGTAATGACCAGCCCCGCACCCTCCCCTTTCAACCGCAGCAAAGCGGGCGCGTTGGGGCCGTAGCCTTCGGTCATTCGGTCGGGGATATAGAGGCGCGGTGGCGCGGCGACAGCCGAAAGAAAATCGTACAGCAGCGCTGCCGAACAGGAACCGTCCACGTCATAGTCGCCGAACACCGCGATGGGTTCGCCGAGTTCGACAGCCGCGCAAACGCGCGCGACGGCTTTGTCCATGTCCTTGAGCGCCAAGGGTTCGGGAAGCAGGCGCTTCAATGTCGGGTTGAGATATTCCAAAGCGTCCTTCGACGCGACACCGCGCGCCGCCAGGATTTGCGCAAGCACCTGCGGGATAGCGTGGTCCGCCGCCATGGCGCGGATCTCGCCCTCGTCGCCTTCCGCCATGCGCCAACGCCGTCCTGAAAAGGACTGCGATACGCCGAATGCGTCCGCTCTAGCGCCCATGTCGGCGAGGATGGCGCGCCGTGATCCAGCGCACCGTACCCGAGGTCGAGCGCATCACCACACTGTGGGTGACGACGAACTCGCCCGTGCGGCTGACACCACGCAGCATCGAGCCGTCCGTGACCCCGGTAGCGGCGAAGATTACGTCGCCGCTGGCCAGGTCGGTCAACGTGTATTTACGGCCGAGGTCGGTGATGCCGAGCTTGGCCGCGCGTCGTTTTTCGTCGTCGGTCTTGAAGAACAGCCGCGCCTGCATCTGACCGCCGACGCAGCGCAACTTCGAAGCGGCTAGCACCCCCTCTGGCGCGCCGCCGCGGCCCAAACACATATCGATGCCGGTGGTGGCGGGATCGGAGGTCGCGATGATGCCCGCTACGTCGCCATCAGTGATGAGGCGGACGGATCCACCGGCTTTGCGCACCGAAGCAATGTGTTTTTCGTGGCGTGGGCGATCCAGGATGCAAACGTTGATTTCGCGCGGGTGCACGTTCTTGGCTTTGGCAAGCGAAAGAACGTTCTCCGCCGGATCGGCATCGAGATCGATGGTGCCGTCGGGATAACCGCCGCCGATGGCGACCTTGTCCATATAGGTGTCGGGCGCGTTGAGCAGCGTTCCGGTCTCCGCCATCGCCATCACCGCCAGCGCATTGGGGAGCGCCTTGGCGGTCAGCGCCGTACCTTCCAGCGGATCGAGAGCGATATCGATGGAGACGCCGCCGGTCCCGACATGCTCGCCGATGTAGAGCATCGGCGCTTCGTCGCGTTCGCCCTCGCCGATCACCACCGTGCCGTCGATCGGCAGAAAGTTGAAGGTGCGGCGCATGGCTTCGACGGCGGCGCGGTCGGCCCCGTGTTCGTCGCCGCGGCCGATGAATTCGGCGGCCGCGATGGCCGCCGCTTCGGTGACGCGCACGGCTTCGAGCGCGAACGCACGGTCTAACGGCAGGCTCGACATGAAATCTCCTGAACCCGGAGCTACTTCGCTTCCATGGGAATCATGCACGGAGGCGAGAGGATGTTGTCCGAAGCGCCAATCGTCTTCAAAGCGCTTTCAACCGCCGCCTGGCTTGTCTCGTGCGTGATCATGACGATCGATACCGCCTCTCCAGGGGCGCGCCCGCGTTGGATCATGCTTTCGATCGAAACGCGCCACTTAGCCAGATGTCCCGCGATCTCCGCCAACACTCCGGGAACGTCGAGCACCTGAAAGCGTAGGTAAAACGCCGACGACGCGCTACCCCGCGGAGCCGGTGATAGCGCTATCAACGAGCGCTCCGGAATTCCGAACGCCGGTCCGATGTTGCCGCGCGCGATATCGACAATATCGGCGATGACAGCGTTGGCAGTCGGTGCCTCGCCCGCGCCGCGGCCCTCGAAAAAAAACTGCCCCGCGGCACCGGTGTCCGCCGCGATGGCGTTGAAGACGCTATCGACGTCGCCGAGTGGCGTGCCGACGCGCACCATCGCGGGCTGAACGCGTTGGTCGATTCCCTGCGGAGTTTTTTTCGCGATCCCCAGAAGTTTGATGCGATAGCCGAACTCGCGCGCGAAGGCGATGTCCTCCGGCATGATGTGGGCGATGCCCTGAACCGGCATGGTATCGAGATCGGGCGCGGTGCCGAAAGCAAGTGCCGCCAAGAGCGCGAGCTTGTGGGCGGTGTCGCCGCCGCCGATGTCCAAACTGGGGTCGGCTTCCGCATAGCCAAGCCTTTGCGCATCCTTGAGGACGTCGCCGAACGGCCGGCCCGTCGATTCCATCTGGGTCAGGATGTAATTGCAGGTACCGTTGAGGATGCCGTGCACCGCGACGATGCCGTGGGCGATTAGGCTCTCGCGAAGCGCCTTGACGATGGGGATGCCGCCGGCAACCGCGGCCTCGAATTTGAGCGCCAGCTTCTTCTCTTCCGCCAGCGCGGCAAGCCGGGCGCCATGGCGCGCCATCATCGCCTTGTTGGCGGTCACCACATGCTTGCCCGCCTTGAAGGCATCCTCGACCAAGCTCAGCGCCGGCCCGTTTTCGCCGCCGATCAACTCCACGATGACATCGGCCTCGATTTTGGCGAAGGCGTGCACGTCATTCATCCAGGTTTTGAATTCGAACCGTCGCTTCTTGGATTCGTCTGGCTCGCACACCGCGACGATCTCGAGCGCTCGCCCGGCGCGATCGCCGAGGCCCACCCCGTGCTGCTGCAGCGCCTTGACCACACCGCCGCCGACGGTGCCCAACCCTGCAATCGCAATCCTGAAGGGGCTGCTCATTTGGCGGGTTCCAGCGTGGTCGGCTCGTTGATCCTGAGCGAGAGGAATTTCTTCACGTTGCGCGCGGCCTGGCGGATGCGATGCTCGTTTTCCACCAGCGCTATGCGCACATAGCCCTCGCCATATTCGCCGAAGCCGATGCCGGGCGAGACCGCCACCTTGGCGTGGATGAGAAGCTGCTTGGCGAATTCCATCGATCCGCGCGCGCGGTATTGCTCCGGGATCGGCGCCCAGGCGAACATCGAGGCGGACGGCGACGGAATCGGCCAGCCTGCGCGCCCCATGCTGTCCACCAGCACGTCGCGGCGCGACTTATAGATGGCGCGGATCTCGTCGATGCACTCCGCCGGACCGTTCAGCGCCGTGGCCGCCGCGACCTGGATCGGCGTGTAGGCGCCGTAGTCGAGATAGGACTTGATGCGCATCAACGCGCCCACCAGCCGCTTGTTGCCGGCAGCGAAGCCCATGCGCCATCCCGGCATGGCGAAGGTCTTCGACAGGGACTGGAATTCTATGGCGATGTCCTTGGCGCCATCGATCTGCAAAATCGACGGCGGCGGCTTGTCGTCGAAATAGATATCGGCATAGGCCAGGTCCGACAACACCCACATGTCGTGCTTCTTCGCCAGGCCGATGACCTCTTTGTAGAAATCGAGGTCCACGACTTGCGCCGTCGGATTGGAAGGATAGTTGACCACCAGAGCCAGCGGTGACGGCACCGAATGCTGCGCGGCGCGGCCGATCTCGCTCAAATAGGCTTCGGGCGAGGTCGCCGGAATATGGCGGATGGCGGCACCCGCTAGGATGAATCCGAAGGCATGGATGGGATAAGCCGGGTTCGGCACCAGCACGACATCGCCGGGCGCCGTGATTGCCGCAGCAAGATTGGCGAAGCCTTCCTTGGAGCCAAGCGCGGCGATCACCTCGCTGTCGGGATCGAGCTCGACGCCGAAGCGGCGCTGGTAATAGGCCGCCATGGCCTTTCTCAGGCCCTTGATGCCGCGCGAGGCGGAATAGCGGTTCGACTTCGGGTCGTGCGCCACCTCGCACAGTTTGTCGACGATGTGCTTGGGGGTCGGCATGTCGGGATTGCCCATGCCGAAATCGATGATGTCCTCGCCGGCCGCGCGCGCCTGCGCCTTGAGGCGGTTCACTTCCTCGAAGATATAAGGCGGCAACCGCTTGATGCGGTGGAATTCGCTGTGCATGGCCGGAACCTTATTGCGCGGCGCTGCAGCATCGCGGCAATTCATCCGCCGCGTCAATGGCTTTCAGGGCGTTGCTGCCACGCCGTGATGCGCCGTCAGCCCTGGAAGAAGATTTCCGCCCGGCGGTTGCCGTCTTCGCCCTTCGGCATCGACTCGTAATAGACGGGCTGGCTGTCGCCCACCGCCTCGACGAGAACCTTGGCGGCGGGAACGCCGTCGCGGATGAGTTCCTGAGCCACCGCGTTGGCGCGCCCCTGGGACTTGGCGAAGATCGCTTCCAAATGGCGTTCCAGCGGCATGTTCGGCGTGCGGCTCGACGAATGGCCGACCACACGGACAAAGCCCTGTCCGCCGTTGCCCTTGTACTGCTCCGCGGCTGCCCTCACCTGGGCGCGCGCTTCCGCGTTCAGAGCGACCGAGTCACCCGGGAAGAAGACGACCGCCGTCGCGGGCATGCCCTGAGGGCTTGCATAAACGCTGGGCGTATTCGAGGAGGGCTGGAGCGCGTCCAGATTGGCGACCACCGAACCGGTCATGGTTTCGGGCCCGCCCATGCCCTTGACGGCGCCATTCGGTTTGTGAAGCCCGCGCTGGGACGGGCTCACCCCGACCGGATTGGCGTAACGCAGCCCGGCATTCGCCGCCGTCGTCTGATAGCGCTGCAGGATCGTCGGCGCGACGAACTGCGAAACCGACGCGTCAAGCGGCGGGGCATGCGAAGGCCTGAAGCCGAGCGCCGCGTCCGATGGATTGATCGACCCGGACAGTTCGGGAACGGCCGGTATCGGTGGAACTGCCGGCTGCGCGCCGGGGGGCGGGGCAGCGGCAGGCGCTTGCACGGGCGCGGGAAGGCTTGCGACCCGCGTCGCGGCGCCCGGAGACGGCAAACTCCCTGGGATCGCCGGGCCACGCGGCGCCTCGACGACCGATTGATCGGTATGCGGGACGCTGGCCTGCACTGCCGAAGCGCCCTTGACCGGCTTGCTTGCGGTGGCGGCCGGCATCGTATCGGCGCTCGAGGCAATCTGTGTGGGGGCGATATCGGGCGGCGGCGCCGCCGCGGCTTCGGTGCCGCCGCGCAGGACATCGGAACTGTATTTTGCGTGGGCGCGGTCGGCGGCAAGCGAATCGGCGACGGCTTGCTGATCGGCTTCGGATGACGCGGTCGGCTTTTCGGGCAGACTTGCCAGATCGGGCGCTTGACCGTTGGGCGGCGGCGCGGCGCCCGGCTGTGTGTTGTCCTGCTGCGCGTCTGCGGTCTGCGTGTTGCTGGGCTGTGCGACGGTTGTACTGTCGTCGCCGAACCAGGTTGTCGGATCAACCCAATCCGGGACATCGGGCACGTCGGGCAAGCTGGAACAGGCGTTTGCGTTCACCGCTACGGCAAGCGCCGCCACGAGCCGCAAAGTGCCCTTCTTCGAAAGATAAAAGTCCAGCATTGTGAAATACTCCTCAGCCGCGCCATCGCTGCGCCGGCCACCCCACCCCCATATACAGGGCCGCCGGACGCGATCCAAGCATTTCAAGCCGCGCAACCACATGAAATCTTGTCATAAACTTGCACAGGGTTAAGCGACCAGCCTACATTGCTGCAGCGCACGCACGGGCGCCGTCAGAGTCGGCTGGAGCAGTAAATCACGCAAATGCGCAAAACTGAACGAAAAGCGTCAAAAACGGCCCCTAAAATCGACGCACCCCCCGCCTATTCCATCCCAGATGGTGCCGAATTCGTCCGCAACATGATGCGAGTGGGCGCGCAATCGCAAAAGCTGTTAGCGGAATTTGCCAAACGTCAGCTCGAAAAAGGCAATGCCCCCCTCGATCCTCTGAACTTAACGCAGGCGTTTACGGCGCTGGCCCGCGCCATGGCGGCCGATCCTGCGGCGCTCGTTGAGGCGCAGTTCCAGCTCTGGCGCGATACGATGGTCCTGTGGGAGACCGCGGCCCAGCGCATGCTGGGCGGGACGCCGCCGCCGGTTGCGTCGCCAAGCGCCACCGACAGGCGCTTCCGCGACAAAGACTGGCAGGAAAACCAGATCTTCGATTTCATCAAGCAGTCGTACCTGCTGACGGCGAACTGGCTGCAAACCACCGTCGCGAACGTCGAGGGCCTCGATCCGGCGACGCGCCAGCGCGCCGATTTCTATACCAAGCAGTTCGTCGATGCGATCGCGCCGACCAATTTCGTCCTGACCAATCCCGAGGTCCTGCGCGCCACGCTGCAGACCAACGGCGAAAACCTGGTCCGCGGCCTCGACAATCTGCTCGCCGATCTGGAGCGCGGCCAGGGCCAGCTCGCGCTGCGCCAAAGCGCCGACGCCTTCGTGGTCGGCGAGAATATCGCGCTGACGCCGGGCAAGGTGGTGTTCCGCGGCGAATTGCTCGAGCTGCTGCAATACACGCCAACAACCGCCGAGGTTCACGAGCGGCCGCTTTTGATTTTCCCGCCCTGGATCAACAAGTATTACATCCTGGATTTGCGACCCGAGAACTCCTTTATCAAATGGCTGGTGGGCCAAGGCTATACCGTGTTCGTCGCGTCCTGGGTCAATCCCGACCGTGCGCTCAACCACAAATCTTTCGAAGACTATATGCGCGACGGAATATTCGCGGCGCTCGACGCCGTCGAAAAGGCGACCGGCGTGCGCGATCCCAATGTGGTCGGCTATTGCATCGGCGGCACGCTGCTCGGCGCCACCCTCGCCTATATGGCGAAGACCGGCGACACGCGCATCCATTCGGCGACCTTCTGGGCCGCGCAAGTCGATTTCAGCGATGCGGGCGATCTCAAAATCTTCGTCGACGATGCCCAACTGGCGGCACTCAAGGAACAGATGGATGCCGATGGCGGGTTGCTCGAAGGCCGCAGAATGGCGACCACCTTCAACATGCTGCGCGCCAACGATCTGATTTGGTCGTTCGTGGTGAGCAACTATCTGCTCGGCAAGACGCCCGCGCCGTTCGACCTGCTTTATTGGAATTCCGACACCACGCGCATGCCGGAGAAGATGCACCTGTTCTATCTCTCGCAATTCTATCGCGACAATGCGCTGGCGCTGGGCAAGATGAAATTCGGCGACGTAACGCTCGATCTGACCAAAGTGAAGGTGCCCGTCTATCTGCAATCGGCGAAGGAAGACCACATCGCGCCGTACGGCTCGGTCTATAAGGCGACGAAGCTGTTCAAGGGGCCGGTTCGCTTCATCATGGCGGGATCGGGCCATATTGCCGGCGTCATCAACCCGCCGGCCGCCGGCAAGTACAATTACCGGACCAACGAAAAGCTGCCCGCGAGCGTCGAGGAATGGCAGGCGGGCGCGGTGGAGCATCCCGGCTCGTGGTGGCCCGATTGGGACAAGTGGCTGGCGAAACTGTCCGGCAAGAAAATCGCGGCGCGAAAGCCCGGCGACGGAAAACTCAAAGTGCTCGGCGACGCACCGGGGACGTATGTGAGAGTCAAGGCGTAGGCGTCACACCAGCCCGGTCGTCTCCGGCAGGCCCAGCATCAGGTTGAGGTTCTGCACCGCCGCGCCGCCCGCGCCCTTGCCCAGATTGTCGAGCACGGCGGTGAGGCGCACCTGGCCGGTCTTGTCGTTGCCGAAGACGTAGAGCTTCGTCCGATTCGTCAGTTTCAACGCCTCGGCGTCGAGCGTCTTGAGCCCCATCGCCTCTTCCAGGCTGGCGACCTCCACGAGCGGCCGCCCGCGATAAGCTTCCTCAAGCGCCGCATGAATGTCGGCGACCAACGGCTTGTTCGGCAAGGCCCAAAGCTGCAGCGGCACATCTACGATCATGCCGCGGTAGAAGCGTCCGACATCCGGCGAGAAGACCGGCGGATGGGCGAGCTTGGCATGCACCTGCATTTCCGGCACATGCTTGTGAGCGAGCGTCAGGCCATAGGTCCGCACCACCGTTTCCGTATAGGCGGGCGAACCCTTCTTCTCGAACTCCTCGATCATCGCCCTGCCGCCGCCCGAATAGCCGGAGACCGCGTTCACGGTGAGCGGGAAGTCGGCGGGAACGAGTCCGGCGCGCGTCAGCGGCCGCACCAGCGCCAGGAAGCCGGTCGGGTAGCAGCCCGGATTGCTCACCCGTTTGGCGGGGGCGATTTTTTCGCGCTGATCGGGCTCGAGTTCGGCAAATCCGTAGACCCAACCGGGCGCGGTGCGGTGCGCGGTGGAGGCGTCGATCACCCGCACGGCCGGGTTCTCGATCAGCTCCACCGCCTCGCGGGCCGCTTCGTCCGGCAGGCAAAGGATGGCGAGGTCCGCCTCGTTCAAGGCTTTGGCACGAGCAATGGGATTTTTCCGTTCCGAGTCGCTGAGCTGCACGAGCGAAAGATCGCCGCGGCTCGCCAGCCGCTCGCGAATCTCCAGCCCGGTCGTTCCGGCTGCTCCGTCGATGAATATCTTCGCTGCCATGGGCCGTCTCTTAATGCACGCGTCAGTCACACGCCAATGTTGACAGACTGTCACAATCACTCTTAGCTCATCTCGATCCGCGATTCACTTGGGACTCGCAATCCGGGGATGAGCGGTGTGGCGCTGCGGCCGGATCGTGTGGCGGCCGTCGAATGGCGCGTTCCTGCACACTTGGGGTGACCGTCATGGATCCGCAAGCCGTCATCGAAGTATTCCGCCGCAACCTGACCGAACACTATTTCGATCTCAGTGGCCGCGTCAGCCGCCAGGAATTCTGGTATTTCGTCCTCGCCACCTTCGTCGTCTATATCGCGGCCGCGATCATCGACGCGGTCATTCACACCGGCCTGCTCAGCGCGGTCGTCGGGCTGGCACTGCTGCTGCCGATGACGGGTCTGGGCGCGCGCCGCTTGCAGGATACGGGACAAAACGGCTCGCTGATCTGGGTGTGGACGATCATTGTGGGTATCGGGCGGGTATTTGGGCTCCTGATCGCACTAGCCGGTACCGTCGGTGGGCTGGGCGCACTTTACTTCCTCTTTACCGTCGGCTGGTTGCTTATGCTCATTGGTCTTGCGTCGCTCGCGATCTCGATCGTGCTGATCTACTTCTGGGTCCAGCCGGGCAACGTTGGACCGAACGCCTACGGACCTGATCCGAAAGCGGGAGAGGCTCCGGCCAAAGCCTAAGGGCCGGCCGCTATTTCATTGCGATGGTCGCGCTGAGCGCGGGGATGTCATTGGCGGCGCGGCTGGCGGGTGAGGGTTTGAAAGCCATCGCGGTCTGCAGCGCCGCCTGCAAGTCCGCGGGTGCAAGGTGCGTGGCGATGATCGAGGCCCGCGATGCCGCTTCCTTGTCGCCTTCGCTGGCCGCGATCGCGTACCATAAATACGCGGTGGGCAAATTCTGCGGAACGCCCGCGCCGCGCTCATAAAGAATGGCGAGATTGAACGCGGAATCGACGTCCCCGAACGCGGCGGCGCGCGCGAACCACTGCGCCGCCTTGGCAAGATCGGTTGCATCGCTCCAGCCCCCGCCATA
>Ga0265342_10003603_pt1 | contig 12630 bp, 9 predicted proteins | sample 4CB327metaG_FD_203125 | JGI IMG/M metagenome (GOLD analysis project Ga0265342, IMG submission 203125) | Rhizosphere microbial communities from Carex aquatilis grown in University of Washington, Seatle, WA, United States - 4-CB3-27 metaG | ecosystem: Host-associated > Plants > Roots > Rhizosphere...
CCACTTCTCGGAGCTCGCCTTAAGTTTCACGACTGTACGGTTTTGTCAACGTAATTGCTCTATCGCTACTTTCGGCAAGGGTGAGCGGGCGGATGATTGCGGTGCACTGGCCGTGGCCGTGGTACCGGCCCGGTGCGCGCGTGGCGCTGACGTGACTCGCCGCGCGCGTCCTCGAGTTCAAGGCCTTCGCCGGCCTCTCCCAGCTGTTCGCCCGCTAACCGGACATCGACGGCCCAGGCCGCCGCCTTTCGCGCTAGCCGCCTGCACCGTGCCCGTGCGGGGGGTGAGAGGATCGGGAATGACGGACGCGACGATGGAGGCGTAAATGAAGTTCGCCTGGCTGTGCAGCCACGAGTCTTACCAGCCCGAAGACCTGGTCAAGCAGGCCGTGGCGGCGGAGGAAGCTGGGTTCGACGCCGTGCTCGGCAGCGACCACTTCCACCCCTGGGTCGACGACACCTCCGCGGCGGGCTTCGTCTGGTCCTGGCTCGGCGCCGTCGCGGTCCAAACGCGCAACGTGCTGCTCGGCACCTCGGTGACCTGCCCGCTGTTCCACTACCACCCGGGGCTCGTCGCGCAGATGGCCGCGACCACGGACCGGCTGTCGGGCGGCCGGCTCATGCTCGGCGTCGGCACCGGCGAGGCGCTCAACGAGCGGTCGCTCGGCTTCCCGTTCCCCGGCTACGCCGAGCGCCAGGCCCGGATGCAGGAAGGCCTGGAGATCATGCACCGCATGCTCGCCGGCGAGAAGGTGACCTTCCACGGCGATTACTACACGACGGAGACCGCCAAGCTCTACTCGCCGCCCAAGGGCCGCCTGCCGATCCTGATGGCCGCCGGCGGCCCCAAGTCCGCCGCGTTCGCGGGCACCTACGCCGACGGCCTGATCACGAGCGTGAAAGACCCGGCCGACACGGTGGCCAAGGTCATCGACCCCTACCGCAAGGCTGCGACCGAGGCGGGCAAGGAGCACCTCGTCCTCGCCACCCGGTGGACCGTCCTGGCCGGCAGCAGGACGAGGCCTGGCAGGCGCTGAGCTCCATGCGCGGCCTGCGCGCACCCGGCCGTCTCGAGGCCACCGACCCGCAGGAGCTGCGGATGCGGGCCGATGAGATGGACCCGGCCGACGTGCTGGCCAGCTACACGGTCGTGCCCGACGCGGAAGGCCTGGTCAACGCCTACCACCCGCTGGTCACCGACGTCGGCGCGGACATCGTCTCCATCCAGGTGATGTCGCCCGAGCCGCTCGCCGCCATCGAGCTCATCGGCAAGGAGGTCCTGCCCAGGCTCCGCGAGCTAGCGGTCTGAACCGTAAGTTCAGCCACCGGCCCACCGTGGACGGCACTGGCGCGGAATCGGCGCCGCTGGAGGGCTGTCGCTGGTCGTCGGCAGACCGTTCGCTGCTTTGTCGGTGTGCTCCGGCATTATGAGGTTATGCTTCGAAAGCGTGAGCCCAGCGCGCCGCGGGTGGTGTACCGGACCGCGCGGTGCGGGCTGCGGGTGACCCGCGGTCAGCGGGAGCGGGTATTCGGGCTGCTGCGGTCGGCCGGCGACGTGTGGTGCTGCGTGCTGGAACTGGGCGCGTGGCGGCGGCTCCGGCAGGACGCGCCGCTGGCCGGGTACGCCGAGCTGTGCCGGGAACTGGCGAAATCCGGGCCGGGCACGTTCGGGGAACTGGACAGCGCGGGCGCCCGGTCGGTGCTGCGCCGCTACAGCGACGCGTGGTTCGCCACCGCCAAGCGCCGCAAGAAGGGTGACACCAGTGCCCGCTACCCGCGCCGGAAGCGCCCCCTGCTGCCGGTGCGCTGGTACGCGGGCAAGTTCACGCTGGACGGGCGGCGACTGCGGGTCCCGGTGGCGCGCGGCTGCCTCCCGCTGGAGGTTCGCCTGGACCGGGACATCCCTTACTCGCCCAGCCAGGTCCGGTCGGTCACGCTGGGCTATGACGCCGGGCGACTGTACGCGGACGTGACCGCCGAGGTGCCCGTCGCGCGATACCCCAGGGGACAAGGGCCGGACACGGGCAGGACCGCCGGGGTCGACCTGGGCATCATCCACCCCTACGCCGCCGCCGGGCCGGACGGGCAGGGGCTGCTGGTGTCCGGGCGGGCCGTCCGCGCCGAATGCCGGCAGCACCTGCGCGACCGCAAGCGCCGCACCCGCGCCGCCGCCCGCGCCCCCAAGCCCGGGCAGCGCGGCTCCCGCCGCTGGCGTCAGCACCGCCGGAGCGAGAAGAAAGCCTCGACTCGGCACGCCCGGCGGGTTCGGCAGGCCCAGCACGAGGCCGCAAAACAGGTCATCTCCTGGGCCGTGGGCAACCGGGTCGGGACCCTGGTGGTCGGGGACCCGCGCGGCGTGCTCGACCTGAAGGCAGGGCGGCGGCATAATCAGCGGACCCGGGACTGGCGGGTCGGGCACCTGATCCGGGTCCTGGCCGACAAGGCCGAGGCCGCCGGGATCACCGTGCACCTGGCCGACGAGCGGGGCACCTCCTCCACCTGCCCCAACTGCGCCCGGCGGGTACCCAAGCCCGCCGGGCGGAACTTCACCTGCCCGCACTGCGGGCAGGCAGGGCACCGCGACCTGGTCACGGCCGCCAGCATCGCCGCCCGCGGACCGGGCGGCGGCACCATCCCCGCCATCCCAGCCGGGGCGGGGATCACGCACCGTCGCGCCGGAGCCCACCTTCCTGGTGTGCACCCGGCGCGGCGTGACCCGCGGCGCAGGCCCTCATCACGGCCCGCACCCCGCAGGCACCTGGCCGGCACCGGCCCGCCCCGCACACCGCCGCCCGGCAACGGCGGCGACTCGGGGAGTCGCTCGCACCAGCGCGAGGAGCCCGCAAGCACGCCGGGACAACCCCGACGAACTTATGGGCAGGTGCACTAGCCCCCTGATCCAGGCGAACCAGACCCGGGCGATTCTGACCCGGGCGCAGGCGAACCCGCCCGCCGGGAGGCCAGCGGCCGGTCCGGGTCCACGATGGCCTCCATCATCATCGATTGGCCGCGGAACAACGGCGTCTCCCTGACCCGCTGCTCGATCGACGCCGCGGACAGCGTGTAGCCGAGGAACAGCAGCAGCGACGCGGCCTGGATGAGGATGACCAGCCAGACCGAGGAAGAGGCGAGGAAGTCGTTGAGCGCGTGCAGCACGGCCGGGACCGCGACGCCGAGGATGATGAGCTGTACGCGGCGGCGCCCGTAGTTCAACGCCATCCCGATGAAGAAGCCCGCGATTCCCGCCCAGACCGCATGCTGGAACCCGTCGACGAAGATGCGCTCGGCGAAGGCGAGCGCGCCGGTCACGGCCTCGTTGTTGGACTGCGCCTCGTGGATGCCGACGATATCGGTCGAGGTATAGAAGGCCTGCTCGGCGATGCCGAAGGTAAGCCCGGCGACCGTGCCGAGGAACATCCACATCCGGACGTCGAGCTTGACCTTCCGGTTATAGAGCAAGAACAAGCCGGCGAGCAGCACGGGCAGGGCCTTGGTGAGTTCCTCGTTGACCCCGATCACCAGGGCCGGCAGCAGCTTGATGGAGCCGCTGATGTGCAGCGCGGCGTTGACGTGGATGGTCACCACGTTGATCCAGACAAGCGTCCACACGACGATGCCGGCTCCGGCCCAGATCTCGCGCTTCCCGACGTGGCCAGGACGGATCAGCATCCAGAAGCCCATGGCCCACAGCGGCGCGACGTACAGGCTGTACGCCCAGCCCGGCGCGGACAGGTCGCTCGACGAGCTGAGCAGCGCGAGGAAGATCAGCGGGAGCAGCGCGTAAGCGATGACGAGCAGCCGCAGCCCCTGGCGCCAGCCCGGGTCGTGCAGCCAGCTCTGGATCGGGAACAGGATCCGCAGCGCCGTCGCCAGCCCGCTCTCGCCGCCGAGGGCGCCCGCGGCGGCGGACGGCGGCCAGGGCGACGGCCCGGCATCCCAGCCCGCCCCTGCGGCAGGCGGGTAACCGCCCGGCTGGTATCCCGCGCCCGGCTGGTAGCCCGCGCCCGGCTGGTAGCCGGCGGGCCCGGCGGGCCCCACCGGAGGCGGGTAGCCGGCGGGCATGGCGGCCGCGGCGGCCGGCTGATAGCCGTCCGTGCCGTAGCCACCGCCGCCAGCCGGGTAGCCGGCCGGCCCGCGCCCCCCGGCGGGCGCCTGCGCCACGGCCGGCACTGACGGCGCGACGCGCAGCACCGGCCCGTCTGTGGAGCCGAGCACCAGGTCGAACGGGCGGTCCACGACCACCCGGGTGACCTGCCGCCCGTTGTGGAAAGTCGGGGCCGACCCGGTGTTGGCGAACTCCCACCCCTCGGCGCCCCAGCTCAGCACCGCGTGCTGCCGCGACACCGTCGGCGCGTTCGTGACCAGGTCATTGTCCGGAGAACGCCCGACGCGCACCGACTGACCCGGAGCGACGGTCAGGTCCTTCCCGTCCAGCGAAAGGGTCAGCCGCAGGTCGCCGCCTGCCAGGTCGGCCCGGGTCGGGGGCGAAAACCCCAGCCCAGGCGGCGCGCCCTGCTCAGGCGTCGCGGGCCGCGCCTGATCGCGCGGCCAGCCCTGCGCAGGCGACCCTGGTGGTGTGTTGCTGCCCGAGCCGGTTCCGTCAGAGGGGCTCGGACCTGAGGCCCCGGACCTGTCCATGCCCGCCCCCGATCCGCTTTGTCCTAACCGAGAAGCCAGATGCATTAAATCGCACTCGGCCCGCCACCGCACTCGTGCCGCGGCCTGGCTGGCCCCCCGCCCCGCAGGCCGCTACTTGTAGGAGTACTCCTCCGACGGGAAGGACCCGCCGGCCACCTCCGCGGCGAACTCGGCCGCGGCGGCGCGCAGGATCCCCGCCAGGTCGGCGTAGCGCTTGGCGAACTTGGGCGAGCGGGGCGACAGGCCGGCCATGTCCTGCCAGACGAGCACCTGCGCGTCGCAGTCCGGGCCGGCGCCGATGCCGATGGTCGGCACGCGCAGCGACGCGGTGATCTTCGCGGCGAGCGGGGCCGGGATGCCCTCGAGCACGACGGCGAACGCGCCGGCCGCCTCAAGCGCCTTCGCGTCGTGCAGCAGCCGCTGTCCCTCCTCGCCGCGGCCCTGCACCCGGAACCCGCCGAACGCGTGCACCGACTGCGGGGTGAGGCCCAGGTGGCCCATGACCGGGATGCCCGCCGCGGTGAGCTCCTCGACCTGGTGCGCCACCCGCATGCCGCCCTCGAGCTTGACCGCGTGCGCGCCCGCCTCCTTCATGAACCGGACGGCGTTGTGCAGTGCCTCGGTCGGCGACGCCTGGTAGGAGCCGAACGGGAGGTCGCCGATCACCATCGCCCGCTTCGTCCCGCGGACGACGGCGGCGGTGAGCGGGATCAGGTCATCGACGGTCACCGGGATCGTCGTGTCGTAGCCGAAGACCACGTTGCCCGCCGAGTCGCCGACGAGCAGCACCGGGATCCCGGCCTCGTCGAAGATGCCCGCGGTGAGCGCATCGTACGTGGTGAGCATGGGCCACTTTTCGCCGCGCGCCTTCGCCGCGGCGATGTCCCTGACGGTGACGCGGCCCGGCTTCTTGCCGCCGTAGAGGGGCTCGGACTGGCCGGCCGATGGCATGGTCACAGATGACATGGTAAAAACCTCCAAAGTCTCGAGGCGCCCTTGCTGGCGTACCCGGACACCTCGATCATCGCACGCAAGCGACGTGGGAGGATAGCCGGGTGCCGAGTGATTCCGCTTCCACCGACGGAGTAGGACCGACCAGCTTCGAAGCCGCCGACGAGATCGTGCGTAGCTACTTCCGCCGCGGCGTGGCGCCCGGGATCAGCTACGGGATCGTTCGCGACGGTGAGCTCCTGCACGCGGCGGGCTTCGGCGGGGTGACACTCCTTGGGACCGCGCCGGATGAGCAGACCGTCTTCCGCATCGCGTCGATGTCGAAGTCGTTCACCGCGTCCGCCATCCTGCTGCTGCGCGACGCGGGCGCGCTCGGGCTCGACGACCCCGCCGCGGGTTACGTGCCCGAGCTGGCCGGCTGGGTCAACGGGGCGGCGGACGCCCGGCCGCTGACGATCAGGCAGCTGCTCACCATGACGGCCGGCTTCCCGACCGATGACCCGTGGGGCGACCGGCAACAGGGACTGCCGCTCGATGACTTCCGCGCGCTGCTGGCGGGCGGGGTCACGTTCAACTGGGCGCCGGGCACCCGGTTCGAGTACTCCAACCTCGGCTACGCGATCCTCGGCCTGATCGTGACCGCGGCGTCCGGCGTGCCGTACGACTCGTTCGTGCGGACCCGGCTGCTCGAGCCGCTCGGCATGACGCGGACCGGATTCGCCGACGGCGAGTTCCCGTTCCGCGAAGTCGCCGTCGGCTACCGGCACGGTCCTGACGGCTGGCAGGATCTGCCGTTCGACCCCTACGGCGCGTTCGCGCCGATGGGCGGGGTGTTCTCCTGCGTCGCCGACCTCGCGACCTGGACGGGCGGGTTCGCCGCCGCGTTCCCGCCGGACGGGACTGTGCTTGGTAGCGTTGCCGCGGGTGCCGGGCATCATCCCCTCGCCGCTGCCTCCAGGCGGGAGATGCAGCTCCCGCAGGCGGTGACCGGCTGGCGCGCGCCGGACCGGATACCGGGCGGGCCGCCGGCCGCGCCCGCGTACTACGGCTTCGGGCTGTTCGTTGACGAGGACCTGGCGCTCGGCCGGATCGTGAGCCACAGCGGCGGCTACCCGGGCTTCGGGTCGAACATGCGCTGGCACCCGGCGACCGGCCTCGCCGTCATCGCGCTCGGCAACGGCACCTACGCGCCCATGTCCGGCCTGGCTGACCTGGTCCTGCGGTCGCTGCTGCGCAAGCCGGCGGCCCACCACGTGGCGCTCGCCCCCGCGCCCGGTCCTGACGACCCGGCCGCCTCGGCTGCCCCGGCTGCCTCTCCTGCCCCGGCCGGCGGCCCCTGGCCGGCCACCCTGGCGGCGACGGCGCTGGTGAGCGGGCTGCTCGCCCACTGGGACGACGCGGTGGCGGGCGCGCTGTTCTCGCCGAACGTGGCCCTCGACCGGCCCTTCACTGAGCGCCGCGCCGACCTCGCGCTGCTCAAGTCGCGGATCGGCGCGTTCACCGTCGACGAGAGCCGCCCGGCCGAGTCCGACACCCCGGCGCACCGCCGCTGGTGGCTGTCCGGCGAGCACGGCACGGTCGCGGTCGCCATCCAGCTCAGCCCGCAGCAACCGCCGCGCGTGCAGTCCCTCACGTTCGCCGTCCCGCCGGCCAACGGCTCGGTCCTGGCCCAGGCCCTGGACGCGGTGACCGGCTGGCTGAACAGCGGCGCCGCGGACTGGCCCGCCGCGCTGCCGGTATCCCCGGAGGCCGACGCGGGGCTTACCGCCCGGCGGCTGCGGATGGCCGCCGCCTGGGCGGGCCAGGTGACCCAGGGCGCGTACCAGGCGGGCGACGGCACGTCCTTGGCCACCGTCGAGCTGGTCGGCCAGCACGCGACGGTGGCCCTGTCCCTGCTGGTCGACCCGTCCACCGGCACGCTGCGCCAGGCCGACGTGACCTTGTTACCGGCGCCGTCACCGGTAACCGGGAGGCCCCTTCCCATACCGGGAAAAATCGGTCGCGCGAGCGGAATAGATTCCGATACGGTCGCGTTCCGTATCGATAGTGCGGCCCGGGTGCCTCCTCGGGACGGTGCCTGTTCCGGCCGCGTGTCACGCTTCCAAGTCCTTGAAGGGGCTCATGGATACTCAGACGATTCAGCGCAGGCGATGGGTCATCCTCGGCGTCCTCGTCGTTGGCCTGCTAGCCATCGTCATCGACAACACCGTACTCAACGTCGCGCTCAAGACCATCGCGAGCCCGGTGACCGGCCTCGGCGCCAGCCAGTCCGAGCTTGAGTGGGCGATCAACTCCTACACCCTCGTGTTCGCCGGCCTGCTGTTCACGTTCGGCGTCGTCGGCGACTGGATCGGCCGCAAGCGCGTGCTGATGGCCGGCCTCCTGCTGTTCGGCATCGGCTCGCTGTTCTCCGCCTACGCGCACTCGCCCGACCAGCTCATCGCGGCCCGGGCGCTGATGGGCCTGGGCGGCGCGGCCGTCATGCCGCAGACGCTGTCCATCATCGCCAACGTCTTCGAGCCCGGCGAACGGTCCCGTGCCATCGGCATCTGGACCTCCGCGGTCGGCATCGGCGTGGCCATCGGCCCGGTGCTCGGCGGCCTGCTGCTCACCCACTTCTGGTGGGGCTCGGTCTTCCTGATCAACGTCCCGGTGACGGTGGCCGGCGTGATCGCCGCCCTCTTCCTGGTGCCCGAGTCCCGCAATCCCGCTCCCGGCAAGGTCGACTACATCGGCGTGCTCGGTTCCATCGTCGGCCTGGTGCTGCTCGTGTACGGCATCGTGCAGGGCGGCGACGGGGCGTCGTGGGGCAGCCTCGGCGTCCTTGGCCCGCTGTTCGGCGGCCTCGCGGTGCTCGCCCTGTTCGGCTGGTACGAGTCCCGCATCGAGCACCCGAGCCTCGACGTCCGGCTGTTCAAGAACCGCACCCTGTCGGCCTCCGTCGGCTCGATCGCGCTGTTGTTCTTCGGCATGGGCGGCGTCTACTTCTTCTCCAGCTTCTACCTGCAGAACGTCCGCGGCTACAGCCCGCTTGAGACCGGCGCGCTCGCCGTGCCGTTCGCGGTCGGCCAGTTCCTGATGGCCCCGCGCAGCACCGTGCTCGTCCGCCGGTTCGGCATCCGCACCGTCATGGTGACGGGCATGCTCGCTAACGCGGTCGCCATCGGCGGCTGGGTGCTGCTGACCGCGACCACGCCGGTCTGGGTCGTCGCGGTGCTGTTCATCGTCCAGGGCGCCGGGCTCGGCCTGGCTGTGCCCGCCGCGACCTTCAGCGTCATGGAGGCGCTGCCACGCGAGCGGGCCGGCGCCGGCTCCGCGCTGACCAACACCGCGCGCCAGGTCGCGGTGGCGCTCAGTGTCGCGGTCCTCGGCTCGATCCTCTCCTCCGAGTACCGCAACTCGCTCAACCCCACGCTGTCCGCGCTCCCCGCGGGCCTGCGGAACGCGGCGGGCTCGTCCATCACCGCCACCCAGGCGATCGCCGCCCAGCTCGGCCACGCGGGCCAGTTCCTGCTGGCCCCGGCGGACTCCGCCTTCGTGGACGCGATGCGGGTCACCACCGGCGTGGCGGCGGCCCTCGCGGTCGTCGGCGGCCTCGCGGTGCTGCGCTGGATGCCGGGCCGCAAGCGGCCTACCATCGAGGAAATCGAGGAGCTCGTCACCGCGGAGGTGGCGGCGGCCGAGCGTGACCTCGCGGTCAGCCTGCAAGAGCGGCCCGAGCTGTCGGAGCGGTGACCGTCGCGCCCGGCCCGGCGGCCTCCGGACCGGGCGCGCCGTCCAGGTAAGAGACAATGAGCCAGGGACACTGGTCCACAGGCACTGATAAGGAATGAAGGAGGGTCCCCGCAATGCGTACTCATGATGGCCGCGTCATCGCTGACGTGACCGCCGAGGCGCTCGCCGGGCACCCGGCCACCGACGTCCCGCCGGAGCAGGCGCCGAACGTCCGCGTGGCCCCGTCGCCCGCCTCGGGCGCCGGCCCCTCAGCTGGCGCCGGCGTCGGCCGGGGTCCCGGCGGCTGGGACTGCGACGTGGCCACGGCCGACGGCCCGAGCGACGGCCGTGGCGCGGACGCGGACGCCCATGACACCGGCGCCCACGACGGGAGAGCCCACGACGGCCAGGCCCACGAGGCCGCCCGGCGGCCCGGCCGGCCGCGCAGCGAGCGGGCCGAGCAGGCCATCATCGACGCCACGATCGAGGCGATCGGCGAGTGCGGCATCGACGGCGTGCGCTGCGAGGACGTGGCCGCCAGGGCCGGCGTCGGCAAGGCGACCCTGTACCGGCGCTGGCCGGGCAAGGAAGACCTCCTGATCGCCGCGTTCGCCGCGATGCGCCGCCCGCTGCCGGCGCCGCGCGGCGAGTCGGCCCGCGAGGACCTGATCCGCATGCTCACCGTCGTCGCGGAAGACGCGGAGGACCCCCGCTACGCACAGCAGTACGCGCTGCTGCACGGCGCGGGCGAGCGCTTCCCGCGCCTCGTCGCCCGGTACAAGGAGCGCGTGATCGAGCCGCGGCGCGAGCTCATCCGCGCCGTGCTGCGCCGCGGCATCGAGGACGGCGAACTGCGCGCGGACACCGACGTCGATATCGCCATGCTGCTGCTCACCGGCGCGGTGATGGCCCGCGGCAAGCACGACCCGGCCCCGGCCGCCCCCGGCTTCGTCGACCGGGCCGTCGACGAGCTGCTGCGCGGCATCTCCGTGCGCTGAGCGGCCCGCGCGCCGCCCGCCCGCGTCGCCGGCCGGCCCGCGCCGCGTCACTGGCCGCCCGCGTCACCGCTCGCCCGCGTCACCCGGGCCCGTCACCTGGTCTTGTCGCTCGCCGGGCGGCGGCGGACGGCGGATCTCCGTCCCGTAGGCGCTGACCAGCCGCGCGACCAGCGTGGCGAGGAAGACCTGCCCGGTGATCGCCTCGAGCACCGCCACCGCGCGGCCGAGGCTGCCTGCCGCGGTGAAGTCGCCGTAGCCCAGGGTGGTCAGCGTGGTGAAGCTGAAGTACTGCAGCGTCTGGCTGTTCGCCGGCTGGCCGTGCGCGAAGAACGCCCCCGCTACGAACACGTTGAGCGTGGCGAAGACCTCGGTGTACATCAGCCCGATCAGCATGTACGCGCTGAGCGCCCCGTAAATGCTCTCCGCCGTGACCTGGCTCATGCGCAGCACGCGGCCGACGATGACCAGCACGGTCAGCAGCAGCACCAGGGCGCCCCAGAGGTCGCCGGCCCCCTGGGCGGCCGTGTTGCCTGAGTTCAGGCAGAAACCGGCCACGATCGCGGTCACCACGACGCCGACGGCGGCGAGTCGGCGGGCCCGGAGCCGCAGCCGGGTATTGCGCATGGCGAGCAGGCCGATGGCGGCGACGAAGGCCACGTGGACCGGCCCGGTCCACCGGGTGTAGGTCACCGCGGAGACCAGGTACGCGGCGATCAGGGTGACCAGCAGGACGCCGTACCGGCCGACCGAGCCGGACCGCTGGCCTTCCTCCATGAGCCCATGAAATGACGCCGCGGCCGCGGCCCGCACCACCCCAACCGGGTGAAGCTGTTGTCCCCCGGGGGACGACCCCCGGGGATTGCTCGGCTACCGGGGCAGCGCCTCCCGCCAGCGGCTGGTGATCGGCAGGCGCCGGTCGCGGCCGAAGTTCTTCTGGCTGATCTTCGGGCCCGGCGGGTACTGCCGCCGCTTGTACTCGGCCAGGTCGACGAGCCGGATCACCCGCGCGACCAGGGCCGGGTCGTGGCCCGCCCCGATCAGCTCGGCCGATCCCATGTCCTTCTCCACGTAGTCGTCAAGCAGCAGGTCGAGTACCGGGTAGTCCGGCAGCGAGTCGGTGTCCACCTGCCCGGGGGCGAGCTCCGCGGACGGCGGCTTGTCGATTGAGTTCGACGGGATCGGCGGAGTGCGGCCCTGCCGCTCCGCCTCCGCGTTCCGCCACCGGGACAGCGCCCAGACCAGCGTCTTCGGCACGTCCTTGATCGGCGCGAACCCGCCGGCCGAGTCGCCGTACAGGGTCGAGTAGCCGACGGCGATCTCGCTCTTGTTGCCGGTGGTGAGCACCAGGTGCCCCTCGTCGTTGGACACCGCCATGTTGATCACGCCGCGCACCCGGGACTGCAGGTTCTCCGCGGGCAGCCCGGACACCGGGAAGTCACCGAGCCCGTCGCGGAACGCGTCAACGATCGGCTGGATCGGAACCGTCCGCGCGTTGATTCCCTGCCGCTCGACCAGGTCCTCGGCGTCGCTCACCGAGTGGTCGGAGGACCACTTGCTCGGCATCAGGATCACCGACACGTTCTCGGGCCCGATCGCGTCCGCCGCGATCGTCGCGACGAGCGCCGAGTCGATGCCGCCAGACAGCGCGAGCAGCACGGACCTGAACCCGTTCTTCCGCACGTAGTCAGCCGTGCCGAGCAACAGCGCGGCGTACACCTCGGCGAGGTCATCGAGCCGCGGCCAGAACGTCGCAGGCTCGCCGTCCCCGCCCGCGAGCCCGTCTCCGCCCGCCGGGAGCGGGATGTCAGGCAGCGTCACCCGCTCGATCGTGATCAGCGTGCCGTCGCCTGCGTCCACCGCCTCGCCCGGCCCGGTCGACGTGGATGGAGGTCCGGCGGTGCCCGCCGCGGGCAGGTCCAGGTCGGCGACGATCAGCGCCTCCTCGAACTGCGGACCGCGCGCGAGGGGCTCGCCGGCCGCCGACACGAGGATCGAGTCGCCGTCGAAGACCAGCTCGTCCTGCCCGCCGACCAGGTTGCAGTAGGCGAGCGCCGCCCCGGCCTCCCGTGCCCGCCGCTGCACCAGGTCGAGCCGCACGTCGTCCTTGCCGCGCTCGTACGGTGACGCGTTCGGCACCACGAGCAGCGCGGCCCCCGCGTGCCGCGTCACCGCCACCGGGCCGCCGTCCTGCCACAGGTCCTCGCAGATCGCGACCGCGACATCGACCGCCTCGCCGGTCTCCGGCACCGGCACGCGGAACACCGGCAGCGTGTTGCCAGGCACGAAGTACCTGAACTCGTCGAAGACCCCGTAGTTCGGCAGGTGGTGCT
>Ga0265342_10003604_pt1 | contig 12629 bp, 9 predicted proteins | sample 4CB327metaG_FD_203125 | JGI IMG/M metagenome (GOLD analysis project Ga0265342, IMG submission 203125) | Rhizosphere microbial communities from Carex aquatilis grown in University of Washington, Seatle, WA, United States - 4-CB3-27 metaG | ecosystem: Host-associated > Plants > Roots > Rhizosphere...
GCCGGAGTTGCGGATGGGCAAAAAGATCAATCCGGCAATGCCCAACTCGAGAAACGGATTGAATTTGTGGAAGTTGAAGGTGCGCACATACGCGCCCGACGCCTCCTGGGTGCGGGTAAGCACGACGTAATTGTTTGTGTTGCTGATCGTGTAGTGGATCTTGTTCTGGTAGGTAATCCCGTAGTTGGCCTCGACGGCGCTCGATGGCGTGAGCATGAATCGGTAACTGACTAATGCGCCAAAGGCACGGTTCGAGCTCACCTGTACGTTGGTGGATGAGGCGATATACGGCTCAACAAGCCCCGTTCCGCTGATGCTGATGTCCTGGCGGCTTTCCTGAGCGCGGCCTGCGGCCACGCATACGGCCAGCAGGAATGCTATTAAGGCGATCTTCTTCATTCGGTCCTGAACCTCGTGACTGCACAACCGTTCGGCTGGCAACAAGCTTGTCGATTCCGGCGCGCCGGTTCGAGCCGGGCCCCGCTCTCAGCATTGTAAATGGCTGGGACGGTCCATGGCGGAAGAGGTTGCGTGGGCCATTGCGCGTGATCGAATTTAGGCCTTAGACGCAGGGCGGCTGAAAGAGTCGCCGGCCCCGGCCAAAACCGCCGAAAAAGCATACTTAACCGGCCCGATCCACATGGTAGTAGAATGGCGGTCCCTGCTGTTGCGCCAGCGTCCGGACGGTGCGCAGAAAGGCCTTGGCAGCATAAGAGAGCGTGGCCTGCCGCCGATACACCAGCCGGAGCACCCGGCGCATCTCCAGTTCATCCACCGGCACCCGGACCAGGTCCCCGGTCTCCAGCTCCCGGGCCACCGTCAGGTGGGGAACCAGCGCCACGCCGTTGCCCATGGCCACAAAACGCTTGATAGCCTCGATGGTCGGCAGCTCGATGACCATATTCAAGGGCGTCCGATAGCGTTGGAAGGCTTCGATCACCTTACGCCGCAAGGGTGAGGTCACGTTGTGTGCGATAAAGTTCTCCTTGCCCAGATCGCCGATCGAGACGCGCCCGGCGCCCGCCAGCGGATGGCTGGGGCTGACCACAAAGGCCAGGCTGTCGGCATAGACGGCAACGGCGCGAAATTGCACCGGATCGGGCCGGAAGGAGACGACGCCCAACTCGAAGGTACGCAGGTTCAGCTCCTCGGGAATGCGGCTGGCCAGCATGCGGTGGACGGTAACGCCGATGTGAGGATACTCCCGCCGGAAGGCGTCCATCGCTTGCAGCAGATACATGCAGGTGTACTCGTTGGCGGCCAGTTGCAGCCGCCCTCGTTCCAGGCTCTTCAACTCGTCCATGGCGCTGGAGGCCTCGCGCCGTAGGGCCAGCAGGCGCAATGCATAATCGCGCAGCAGAACTCCGGCCGCTGTCAGCGATCCATCGCGAGCCGCGCGGTCGAAGAGCTTTTCGCCCACCGACGCCTCCAACTTGCGGATCACCTGGCTGACCGCCGGCTGCGTGCGGTGCAGCCGCACCGCCGCCCGCGAGAAGCTCCGCTCCTCGGCCACAGCCAAAAACGTCTCCAGTTGATTAAGATCCATTACGGTAGTATAACCATTTCTTATCGCATCTACAAAAAGAATAACTTTGCCTTATATAACCTGATGCGAGATACTGGCAGAAGATACAACAGAAACTTTCACTGGCAGGCAATCTCATGACCTCAACGCAACCGAACTACGTTGCATTCTTCGACACCACACTCCGCGATGGCGAACAATCGCCCGGCTGCAGCATGACCACGCAGGAAAAGCTCACCATGGCCCATGCCCTTGAAGACCTGGGCGTGGACGTCATTGAGGCCGGCTTCGCCATGGCCTCCGAGGGCGACTTCGCGGCCATTGCCACTATTACCCAGGCTGTCCGCAAGCCGCGCATCGCATCGCTGGCCCGCGCCAGAGTCGAAGATATTGAGATGGCCGCCCGCGCCCTGCAATTTGCCGATCGCGCGCGCATCCACGTTTTTCTGGCCTCCAGCGATTTGCACCTCGAGTACAAGCTCAAGATCGGCCGCCAGGAGGCCCTCGACCTCGCCGCGGAATCGGTCCGGCTGGCGCGCACCCATGCCGACGATGTCGAGTTCTCGCCCGAGGACGCTACACGCTCTGATCGCGATTATCTGGTAGAGATGGTGCGCGTGGCCGTAGAGGCCGGCGCCACCACCATCAATATGCCCGACACGGTGGGCTACAGCACCCCTGAGGAGTATGGCCAGATGTTCCTAGAGGTCCGCAAGCGCGTGCCAGCCATCGACGCCGAAGGCATCGTCCTCTCTTCGCACTGCCACGACGACCTCGGCCTGGCCGTAGCCAACTCGCTGGCCTCCATCTCCGCCGGAGCCCGCCAGGTGGAGTGCACCATCAACGGCATCGGCGAGCGCGCCGGCAACGCCGCTCTTGAAGAGATTGCCGCGGCCCTTTATGTCCGCAGCGACCACTACGGCGTTACCACAGGCCTTAAGCTTGAGAATCTCTACCCCACTAGCCAAGTGCTGGGCCAGATCATCACCTTCCGCCCATCGCCCAATAAGGCCGTGGTGGGCGACAACGCCTTTGCTCACGAGTCAGGCATTCACCAGCACGGCATGTTGGCCAACTCGCTCTGCTACGAGATCATGACGCCAGCACTGGTGGGCGTGGCCAAGACGCACCTGGTGCTGGGCAAGCACTCCGGACGCGCCGCATTGAGACACCGTTTGGAGCAGCTCGGTTTCACGCTCACGCGTGAGGAGTTGCAGCAGACCTACTACCGCTTTGTCGCCCTGGCCGATCGCAAGAAAAACATCTACGACCAGGATCTGATCGGAGTGGTGCCCGATCATATTCGCGAGAAGCGTCGCGAACCGGTCTCCGAACTCGACTGAACTTGAGCCAGCCGGTTTGATGCCGACTGCAAACAGGAAAGCCCTCTAAAATCTAAGTACAAGGAGAGTAAGAATGAAGTTGAAAGTTCTCGTAACCCCCGGTGACGGCATTGGCCCCGAAATCACTGCAGAAGCCATCGGAGTATTACAAGAGGTTGCAGCCGCCGGCGGTCACTCATTGGAACTGGAATACAAGCGCATTGGCGGTGTGGCCATCGGTCAGGATGGAACGCCTCTGCCTCCCGATACCGTTGCCGCTGCTCTTGACTCCGAAGCCGTCTTTTTAGGCGCGGTGGGCGACGACAAATTCAATTCTCTTCCTCCAAGCCAGCGCCCCGAGGCCGGTCTGCTCGGACTTCGCGCGGTCCTGGGCGGCTTCGCCAACCTGCGCCCCGTTTTTGCCTTCAAGGAGCTGACGGTCAACAGCCCGCTGAGGCCCGAGATCATCGACGGGACAGACATCATGTTTGTCCGCGAACTCCTCGGTGGCCTCTACTATGGCCAGCCCCGCGGCTGGGACAAGGAAAAGGGCGTAGCCCTCAACACCATGATCTACACGCGCGATGAGGTGGCCCGCGTGGCCCGCGTCGCCTTCCAGTTGGCGCAGAAGCGCCGCAAACTGGTCACCAGCGTAGACAAGGCCAATGTGCTTGAAGTCTCGCAGCTTTGGCGCGACACAGTGATCGAGGTAGCTAAAGAGTTTCCCGATGTGACGTTGGAGCACCAGTTCGTCGACGCCATGTCGATGCACCTGATGAAGCGGCCACGCGACTTCGACGTGGTGGTCACGGAAAATACATTCGGCGACATCCTCACCGACGAGGCTTCGGTGATCACCGGCTCGCTGGGCATGTTGCCCTCGGGGACCGCCGGCGGCAAGATCAATTTGTATGAGCCGGCCCACGGCTCCGCGCCCAAACATGCGGGCAAGAACATCGCCAATCCGCTGGCCACCATCCTGACCGGCGCTTTGCTTCTGCGCTACTCGTTCGGGCTCGATGCGGAGGCCGACGCGATCGTCAAGGCTGTCCGCAAGGTGCTGGAACAAGGTTTCCGCACGCAAGACCTGGCGCGCACCAATCCCGAGGGATTGACCGTACTCGGAACGCGCGAGATGGGCGCAAAGGTGCGGGAGACGGTGAAGGAGTTGTTGAAGTAGGTTTGTAGTTTTCCGTCCTTTCGCCAGAAAAAAGGCGAAAGGATGGGGCGCCCGGCTTTCTACTGCGTAGGCTTGCTCAACCAACAGGTACCCCACCCTCGCCGCATCATTGCAAGTTCGGTCAGCGTGGGTAGAGCAACCGCTCTGATACCAAATGCAGGGAGTTCCATGAGTTCCGAACCAAAGACGTTATTCGAAAAGGTCTGGCAACAGCACGTAGTGGTCGAGCTCAAGGGCGAGCCCACCGTGCTCTACATCGACCTGCAACTGCTGCACGAGGTGACCTCGCCGCAGGCATTCGAGGGCCTCCGCATTGCCGGCCGCAAGGTGCGCCGCCCCGACCGTAGCATCGCGACGGTCGATCACAACGTGCCCACCACGAAAGAGGGCCGGCTGAAGATCGTCGACCAGATTGCGGCGAAACAAATTTCAACGCTGCGCGCCAACTGCGCCGAATTCGGCATCGAGCTTTATGATGTAGATTCGCTCGATCAGGGCATCGTTCATGTGATCGGCCCCGAACTTGGAATCACCAAGCCGGGCATGACCATCGTCTGCGGCGACTCGCACACCTCGACCCACGGCGCATTCGGGGCCTTGGCCTTCGGCATCGGCACCAGCGAAGTAGAACACGTGCTGGCTACGCAGACTCTGCCTCAATCCAAGCCGAAGACCTTCCGCATCGCCGTCGAAGGCCAGTTGCCGCGCGGAGTCACGGCCAAAGACATCATTCTCGCCATCATCGGCCAGATCGGCACCGACGGCGCGACCGGTTGCGTCGTCGAATACGCGGGCTCGGCCATCCGCGCCCTCTCCATGGAGGGCCGCATGACGGTCTGCAATATGAGCATCGAGGCCGGCGCGCGCGCGGGCATGATCGCTCCCGACGAAAAGACCTTCGCCTACCTCAAAGACCGCCGCTTCTCACCCGCAGGCGCTGCCTGGGACGAGGCAGTCCGCGAATGGAGCAAGCTGCCCACCGACGCGGGCGCAAAGTTTGATCGCGAACTGGTCATCGAAGCCGCCACTCTCGTACCCTATGTCAGTTGGGGCACCAGCCCCGGCATGGTTGCGCCCATCACTGCCGCAGTGCCCGATCCAGCCGCCGCGCCCACTGAGCAGGAGCGCAAATCCCTCGAACGCGCTCTTGAATACATGGGCCTGAAGGCCGGGACGCGTCTTGAAGATGTGAGCATCGACCGCGTCTTTATTGGCTCCTGCACCAACGGGCGCCTCGAAGACCTGCGCGCCGCGGCCCGTGTGGCCCGCGGACGCAAGGTGAGCGCGCACGTCAGCGCCATGGTCGTTCCCGGTTCGCAGGCTGTAAAGGCGCAGGCTGAAGCAGAAGGCCTGGACCGCATCTTCCTGGAAGCCGGCTTTGACTGGCGCGAGCCCGGATGCTCCATGTGCCTGGGCATGAATCCCGACATTCTAGCGCCGGGCGAGCGCTGCGCCTCCACCAGCAATCGCAACTTCGAAGGCCGCCAGGGACGCGGCGGCCGCACTCACCTGGTTTCGCCGGAGATGGCTGCCGCAGCCGCCATTGCCGGGCACTTCGTCGACATTCGCAACTGGGAGGTAAAAGCCTGATGCAACCCTTCCGTACATTGACCGCGCTGGCCGCGCCGCTCGACCGCACCAACGTCGATACCGACCAGATCATCCCGAAGCAATTTTTGAAGCGCATCGAGCGTACCGGCTACGGCGATTTCCTCTTCTTCGACTGGCGGCGCAACGCGGCTGGCAATCCGGATCCAGCCTTTGTGCTGAACGACCCTCGCTACAAGGGCGCGCAGATTCTCATCGCGGGCAAGAACTTTGCCTGCGGATCGAGCCGCGAGCACGCCGCATGGGCGCTCAGCGACTACGGCTTCCGCGCGGTCATCGCGCCCACCTTCGCCGATATTTTCTTCTCCAATGCGGGCAAGAACGGCATCGTCCTCGTCCGCCTCAGCGAAGAGCAGGTCGCCCAACTACTTCACAACGCGAAGACCATTCCCGGCTACCGGCTCACCGTCTCGCTCGAAGAGCAGACCGTGACCGACAGTTCCGGCTTCAAGGCAACCTTCGAGGTAGACCCCTTCCGCAAGTTTTGCCTGCTGGAGGGTCTCGACGACATCGGCCTCACCCTGCGCCATACAGCAGCACTCGACACATTTGAAGTAAAACATGACAAAACTATTTGGCTGAAAGCGAAAAACTAATGACCATCGAAGGCAAGCGACAAAGCATCCCATTGACCGAAGGCCCCAGCCGCGCCGCCGCGCGCTCCTATCTGCGTGGGGTAGGTTACACGAAAGAAGAACTGCACCAGCCCATTATCGGCATCGCCAACACCTGGACTGAGATCGGCACCTGCAATATGCACCTGCGCGAGATCGCCGAGGCCCTGAAAGAGGGCATTCGCGAGGCCGGCGGAACGCCGATGGAGTTCAACACGATCACCATCTCCGACGGCATCACCATGGGCACACAGGGGATGAAGGCCTCGCTGGTCTCGCGCGAAGTAATCACCGATTCCATCGAGCTTGTCTCGCGCGGAAACCTCTTTGATGGCCTGGCGGGCATCGGCGGCTGCGACAAGAATATGCCCGGCATCATTATGGCTCTCTGCCGGCTCGACATTCCCGGCATGATGCTCTACGGCGGCTCCATCGCGCCCGGCAAGCTGAACGGCGCTGACATTACGATTCAGGACGTCTTCGAGGGCATCGGCTCGCACGCCGCAGGACGCATCGACGACGCGGGCCTTGAGGCGCTGGAAGCCAATGCATGTCCCGGCGCAGGGGCCTGCGGCGGCCAGTTCACCGCCAACACCATGGCCATGAGCGGAGAGATTCTGGGCATCTCGCCCATTCAACTCTCAGGCGTTCCCGCCACATCGAAAGACAAGCTCGAAGCCTGCCGCGAGGCCGGCCGCATCCTGATGGATGCGGTTCGCGCCAACCGCCGCCCCTCGCAGATCATCACCCGCAAATCCATCGAAAACGCCATCGCCAGCGTGGCCGCCAGCGGCGGATCGACCAATGCGGTCCTGCATCTGCTGGCCATCGCGCGGGAGTTGAACATTCCGCTCACCATCGACGATTTCGATGCGATCAGCAAGCGCACACCCTACATCTGTTCGCTCACTCCCGCAGGCAAATTTGTCGCTTCGGACTACCAGGCTGCGGGTGGTTCGCGCCTTCTGGCCAGGCGGCTTATCGATGCAGGTTACGCCGACGGCTCGATGCTGACCATCAGCGGCCGCACACTTGCCGAAGAGGCCGCGCTCGCCAAAGAGACTCCGGGACAACAGGTTATCGGCAGCTTCGAGAAGCCCATCAAGCCCAATGGCGGCCTGGTGATTCTCAAAGGGAATCTTGCGCCCGAAGGCTGCGTGATGAAGATCGCCGCGGCCAACCGCATCGAGCATCGCGGCCCGGCGCGCGTTTTTGATACGGAAGAGGCCTGCTTTGCCGCCGTGCAATCCGGCCAGATCAAGCCCAACGATGTGCTGGTGATTCGCTACGAAGGCCCCAAGGGCGGTCCCGGCATGAGGGAGATGCTGCAAGTGACCGCGGCCGTCTCTTCTAGCGCGGAGTTGAACGCGACAGTGGCGCTGTTGACCGATGGCCGCTTCAGCGGCGCCACGCGCGGCTTCACCGCCGGCCATGTGGCGCCCGAGGCCTTCGTCGGCGGGCCCATCGCCGCCATCCGCGAGGGCGACATCATCCACTTCGATATTCCCAACCGCAAGCTCGACGTTGAAATTACCGACGCAGAGATGGCGGCGCGGCTGAAAGGCTTCAAGCCCCCGGCGCTGCGCTGGCCCAGAGGCGTCTTCCGCAAGTATGTGGATCGCGTAAGCTCCGCCTCCGAGGGCGCGACAACATAACTGATCTCTAAATAAGGAGTCACCCATGGGAACCAAGGCCAAAACGCAAACATCGAATGCTCCTCTCACTACCCCCGCCCGCCTCACCGGCGCGGAGATTGTGTGGGCCACGTTGGTGGGTGAGGGCGTAACCGACGTCTTTGGTTACCCCGGCGGGGCAATTCTGCCCGTCTATGACGCGCTGCGCAAGTTTCCCATTCACCACACGCTGGTGCGTCACGAGCAGGGCGCGGCGCATATGGCCGACGGCTACTCGCGCGCCTCGGGCAAGGTTGGCGTGGCCATCGCCACCAGCGGTCCTGGCGCGACAAATTTGGTGACCGGCATCGCCACCGCCATGCTGGATTCCATTCCCATCGTTTGCATCACCGGCAACGTCTCCAGCAAGGTGCTGGGCACCGACGCCTTCCAGGAGGTGGATATCACCGGCATTACCCTGCCCGTGACCAAGCACAACTTCCTCGTCAATCGGCCCGAGGATATTGCCCCCGCCATCCGCTACGCCTTCCAGATCGCTAAATCCGCCCGCCCTGGCCCGGTGCTGGTAGACATTACCAAGGACGCGCAGCAGGCTACCGCCCTCTTCGACTTTGAAGCCGCCAAGCCGCGCCCGGTTCGTCCCCACCCCATGCGGGTTGTTGATGAGACTGGCCTGGCGCAGGCCGCCGAGTTGATCCGCAACGCCAAGCGCCCCGTCATTTTGGCCGGTCATGGCATCATCGAATCCGGCGCCATGGAACAGGTGCGCACCCTGGCCGAACGCGCCCAGATTCCCGTGGCCCTCACTTTGCTTGGCCTCGGCGCATTCCCTGCCTCGCACCCGCTCAATCTGGGCATGATGGGCATGCACGGCGAGTCCTGGGTCAACCACGCCATTCAGGACGCCGACCTGCTTATCGCCTGCGGAATGCGCTTTGATGATCGCGTAACCGGAACCACCTCCACCTACGCCACCAAGGCGAAAAAGATTCACATCGATGTTGATCCCGCCGAGATCAACAAGAACATCAAGGTCGATATAGCCCTGATCGGCGATCTCCGCGAGGTGCTCGAAGAGCTGCTGCCCCGCGTTAGCGCCCGCGACGGCCAGGCATGGCTTAAGACTGTCGAGGCCAGCAAGGGCGCCTCGGCGGTGCGCGATATCAAGAACCTGCCCGACAGCGGCCATCTATACGCGGCCCACGTCATCCACGATATTTGGCGCATCACCGGCGGCGACGCCATCGTGGTCACCGACGTCGGACAGCACCAGATGTGGGAGGCGCAGTATTATCACCACGAAAAACCGCGCACCCTCATCACCTCAGGCGGACTGGGAACCATGGGTTTTGCCTTGCCCGCCGCCATCGGCGCCAAGTTCGCCTGCCCGGATAAGGAGGTCTGGGTTGTCGCCGGCGACGGCGGCTTCCAGATGACCGCCGCAGAGCTCTCCACCATCGCCCAGGAGAAGATCAAGATCAACATCGCCATCATCAACAACGGCTATCTGGGCATGGTCCGCCAGTGGCAGGAGTTCTTTTACGAGCGCAACTACGAGGCCACGCCGATGGTCAGCCCCGACTTCGTCAAGCTGGCCGACGCCCACGGCATTGCCGGCCTCACAGTTAGCACCCGCGCCGAAGTGGCTAAGGCCGTCAACTCAGCCCGCTCGGCGCCCGGTGCGTTTTTAATCAACTTCAAGGTCGAGAAGGAAGACTCGGTCTATCCAATGGTCTCCGCCGGCTCTGCATTGCACGAGATGATCCGCCGCCCCGGCAGAGACCCCCTGCTGGAATCGCCAGCAGATAAATAAGGAAAGCAAGAGGCACATCATGCTGCACACATTTGTCGCATACGTTGAAGACCGGCCCGGAGTGCTCACGCGCGTGGCATCGCTCTTCCGCCGCCTGAACATCAACATCGTCTCGCTTACCGTGGGCCGCAGCGAGCGTACGGGCCTGTCGCGCATGACCGTGGTTGCCGAGGCCTCCGCCGAGGCCGGACACCGCATCCAGGCCAGCCTGTTTAAGCTGGAGAATGTGGTCGATGTGGACGACATCGCCCAGGCGCCGTCGGTCACGCGCGAACTGGCGCTCATCAAGGTAGCCGCCACGCCCAAAAATCGCTCGCAGATCTTCGAGCTGGTCGAGGTCTTTCGCGCTCGCGTCGTCGACCTAGCGCCCGAGTCGCTAATGATTGAAATGACCGGCGTTGAAAGCAAGATCGAGGGGCTCATCCAAGTACTTCACGAGGGCGACAACAAGATACTCGAAATCTGCCGCAGCGGTCGGCTGACCATGCGCCGCGGACACCACACCAGCAGCGTGATGCGCGCTATGGGCGCGGGTGAAGCCGACCCGCTAGAGCCGCAGTTGGAAGCTCCTGAAGACAATGCGGCCAACGAGCCGGAATAACAGCGTATCCCGACTTCCAGATGAGCGTGTCCATGACCGCGACAGAGCCAACGCCGCCCAAACCGACCACCAAGGTGCCTGCAAGCGTCGTTACGCTGGGATGGGTCAGTTTCTTCACCGACATGGCGTCGGAGATGATCTACCCGCTCATCCCGCTCTTTGTGGTGCAAACGCTGGGGGCCTCACCGGCGCTGCTCGGGGTGATCGACGGTGTCGCCGAGGGGATTGGCAGCGGCTTGCGGTGGTTTGGCGGAGCCTTGTCAGATCGCACCGGGAAACGGAAGCCGTTCGTCGTTGCGGGCTATTCTCTCTCTGCATTCAGCAAGCCACTCATGGGGATGGCCGCGGTGGTTGGAGGCTGGCCTGTCTTCATGGCTGGGCGCTGCTCGGACCGCCTGGGGAAATCTCTCCGCACCAGCGCCCGCGATGCGCTGATTGCCGACTATGCAGACCCCGCCGCTCGTGGCACGGCCTTCGGCCTGCATCGTGCCATGGACACCGCAGGCGCGGTTGCCGGCCCATTGATCGCCTGGCTGATCTTGCTCTTCTGGCCGAAGATCAACCTCGGCTGGATCTTCGTTGTGGCGCTCCTTCCAGGCCTTGCCAGCGCCGGTCTCGTCGCCTTGGCCGTGCCCGAGAAGAGCAAAGTGCCCGCCCCAGGCCATCCGCCGCGCATCTTCCAAAGATTCCCTTCGGCATTCTGGCCCATCCTGATCGTTATGGGCATCTTCTCATTGGCCAATAGCAGCGATTCATTCCTTATCCTCCGTTCAAGTGAGATGGGCCTGACCAGCCGCGCGGTGATCCTGGCTTTCGCGCTGTATAACGTGGTCTACGCCCTCGCATCGATGCCCTTCGGAGCGCTCTCCGACCGCATTGGCCGCCGCTGGGTCATCGCCACGGGCTGGTTCGTCTATGCGGCGGTCTATCTGGGATTCGGTCTTGCCCATGGCGGCTCGGCGCCGTGGATTCTCCTGGCAGTCTACGGCATTTATCAGGCGATGGCCGAGGGCGTCAGCAAGGCTATGGTCAGCGACATCGTACCCTCCCATCAGCGGGCAGGCGCTATCGGCCTGATTTATACTGTAGCCGGCTTCGGACAACTCTTCGGGAGCGTTGTGGCAGGAGTTACCTGGAACTGCACCGTTCCCGGTACTCCGTTGCGGATGCCCTTCGCCATTGCCGCCGCGTTTGCGCTGATCGCCGGACTTCTGCTTTTACTCTTCTCTGGCGTGCGTCGAAGGCCCAACGTGGCGTCCAGCGCGTAACTCTCACGCCAAGCCAAACTATTCAATCGACTTTCGGGCCGTTCAAATGAGAGCCCGCTTCACTGAACATCAACCAAGCAAAGGAAGAACCGAGAAAATCATGGCCACCACTTATTACGATCACGATGCCGACCTCTCCCTCATCCAATCCAAGAAGGTAGCCATTATCGGCTACGGCTCTCAGGGGCATGCCCACGCTCTTAACCTGAAAGATTCCGGTGTTCAGGTAAAAGTGGGCCTGGCGGCGAACTCCAAGTCCATCGCCAAGGCACAGAAGGCCGGCCTGGAGGTGACTACCGTCGCCGAGGCCACCAAGTGGGGCGACGTGGTGATGGTCCTGGTCCCCGATCAGACCGCTGCCAAGTTGTATGCCGAAGAGATCGGGCCCAACCTGAGCGCTGGCAAGCTGCTGATGTTTGCGCACGGCTTCAACATCCACTTCAAGACCATCGTTCCCGCCGCCGGCATCGACGTGGGAATGGCCGCGCCCAAGGCTCCCGGCCATCGCGTCCGTGAGGTCTTTGTCGAGGGCGGCGGCGTACCCTGCCTCATCGCCGTCCACCAGGACGCCACCGGCAAGGCGCACTCCCTCTGCCTCAGCTACCTCAAGGGCATCGGCGGCACACGCGCCGGAGTTCTGGAGACCACCTTCAAGGAAGAGACCGAGACCGATCTCTTCGGTGAGCAGGCCGTGCTCTGCGGCGGCGTCAGCGCGCTTATCAAGGCGGGCTTCGAGACTCTGGTCGAGGCCGGTTATCAGCCCGAGAGCGCCTACTTCGAGTGCCTGCACGAGCTCAAGCTGATCGTCGATCTTATCTACCGCGGTGGACTGGCCTATATGCGCTACTCCATCAGCGACACCGCCGAGTGGGGCGACTACGTCAGCGGCCCGCGGGTCATCAACGAAGAGAGCCGCAAGGCCATGAAGCAGATTCTGGCCGAAATCCAGGACGGCAGCTTCGCCAAGAGATTCCTCGCCGACCAGAACTCCGGCCGTAAGGAGTTCATGGCCTTCCGCGAGGCCGAAGCCAAGCACCCGGTCGAGATCGTCGGCAAGAAGCTCC
>Ga0265342_10003607_pt1 | contig 12620 bp, 11 predicted proteins | sample 4CB327metaG_FD_203125 | JGI IMG/M metagenome (GOLD analysis project Ga0265342, IMG submission 203125) | Rhizosphere microbial communities from Carex aquatilis grown in University of Washington, Seatle, WA, United States - 4-CB3-27 metaG | ecosystem: Host-associated > Plants > Roots >...
TGGTCGCTAACTTTATACTGGACGCTTAAATTCCAATCCTCTTTATCAAACAGCAAATTGTAAAACGAAAGCTCGAAATACACATACCTCAATGTATTCGCGTCAAATACTGTTCTGTATTTTCTGTTTTCGCCATGAAGCCATTCGCCGGTTCCATGTACTTTCAGATCCCTGTACTTAAATTTCTGAACAGCGCCCTGGTTTGTGGGATTTGGATTTAAGCTTCCGCTTTGTTCGGTCATGAAGTGATTATTTATTCAATTCGTTAAACGTAAACCACAATCTTATGCTTATGTTATGAAAGATTCAATGAAAAACCAAAAAAGGATAAAACCTTAATTTTGACGCATAAACATTGTATTTAAGCCAATCTTTAAACAATCTTAATGTAATATATTATTCAGAAACAAATAGTTATTTTGATATATGAGTATAGAATTCATGTTTGAGAACCCGTAAGAACATTCACATCAAAATCATGGAAAAAATATTAGACTTTTCATTTAAATTTTCAATACTTTTAATTCTCGTCTTATCATTTAATTCAATTATTGTTCCTGTTCTGGTAATAGAGAGTTCCGGACCTAATACTATTTTCAAAGACACCCTTTTCAGAAAGTCACATGACTTTTATTATGATTCATGGGTGCAAACTGATCCGTTGTTATTGCTTATGCCTAAAGGTACATTTCAATTTACTAATTCTTCATTCACGAATATAAATATAACGCAAAATACATTTCCTCAAAATGAACCTTCGGTCAAGATAAGCCGTAAGAATCCCAACAACATTGTCGCCGCCTGGCGTGATTTCAGAACCGGCGTTGATCCCGCCGTAAGGAGAATTGGATTCAGCCATTCAACCGATGGCGGGGTTACATGGTCTCCGGGAACGCTATTGCCTTCTCTCGATTTATTACATCCACGGGCAAGCGACCCTGCGGTATGCACCGACACTGCCGGTAATTTTTATATTTCTGAGATAGCTATTGATACAATAAGCCCTCATAATTACCGCACAGCTGTCTTTAAATCTACAGACGGCGGAATTTCATTCAACTTCTCAGTTAACATAGCCCCGCTTCCGGATTCAATACTGAGCAATGACGACAAGGAATATATTACCAGCGACATGGTTCCAAATAGCCCATATAAAAATAATATCTATGTTGTATGGAACAGGTCTCCGGAAAATCCTAATATCCTGGTTCGTTCTACTAATAGCGGTTTGAATTGGTCGCAACCGGTTAATTTTCCTTTACTGGGAGGCGGAGGCTTTGTACCCGCAGTTGGTTTGGGAGGCATTGTATATATCATAGGCGGAGGTCAGGATACAAATGTGCAGGCTGGTATATATATTGATAAATCAACGGACGGCGGCTTAAGTTTTGGGCAGCCTGTTTTAATAGATCATATTCCAATCCAGGGGTTTCTGCTCAGATTACCCTCTATAGCAACCGATATTTCAAACGGACCAAGAGGCGGGTATGTTTATGCAGTGTGGTCTTGCCCCATAAACTACGATCCCCAAAATGTTGATGAAGATATTTTCTTTAGTTATTCATCAAACGCGGGCGCAACATGGTCAGCCAGGAAAAGAGTAAACAATGACCCTGAAAACAACGGCAAGAAACAATATTTCCCATGGATGACATGCAATGAGCAGGGCAATATCTATATTACATTTTATGATTGCCGCAGCACACCTGACAATACAATTTTTGAAGCATATCTTGCAAGTTCTACCGACGGCGGCTTAACTTTCAGGAATGATGTTATTGGCTCTCAGCAATCCCCGTCTAATTATCCTAACCAGGATGTGCGTTTCGGGGATTATATCGGAATTGATTCATGGGGCGGTAAAGTCATCCCGGTTTGGACAGATGAAAGAGCAGGTAATTTCGATATGGAAATCTATACCGCTTCTATTCCGGACACGGTTATCGGGATCAAGCCGATCAGCGATAAAATACCCCGGAGCTTTAAGCTATATCAGAATTATCCCAATCCGTTCAATCCTTCGACAATGATCCGGTTTGATATCGCCTCTGCTAATAACGTTAGTATCGTAGTTTATGATATTCTTGGACGGGAAATCGCTAAACTTGTTAATGAAAATCTTAAACCGGGGAGTTATGAAACTCAATGGAATGCCTCGGGGTTGGCAACCGGCGTATATTTTTACCGGTTAACAGCCGGAGATTTTACTACGATAAAGAAAATGGTTGTTTTGAAGTAACATTGGATGGTCTATAAAAAGAAATGAATTATCCAGTAAACCAGGGCGCCGCAGCCTGCTGAAAGAGGAATAGTGAGTATCCATGCCCAGACAATTTTCCCCGCTACACCCCATTTAACAGCCGAAAATCTTTTTACGCTGCCAACGCCCACTATAGCGCCGGTTATTGTATGAGTTGTACTCACGGGAATCCCCATCGTTGCAGTAAGAAGTAGCGTTGTCGCTCCGGCAAACTCGGCGCAGAATCCGCCGATCGGCCTGAGCTTGGTAATTTTCATACCCATGGTCTTTACAATTCGCCAGCCGCCAAACATTGTGCCAAGTCCGATTGCCGTATAACATGCTATCACTACCCAGTACGGCATATAAAATTCATGCTGATATTTTGCGGCTATTAAAACGCTTACAATAATTCCCATAGTTTTCTGCGCATCATTAGAGCCATGCCCGAAGCTGTAAAACGCAGCCGATATAAGCTGCAGCCTTCTGAATACTTTATCCACCTGGCGCGGCCTCCTGTTCCTGACTATCCATGTAGTAATAAACATGTTTATGAAGCCGAGGAACATACCTAGAACAGGCGCTATAAAAATAAAAGCAATCACTTTCAAATACCCCGCAACTATTATTACGCCGAATCCCATTTTAGCTATTGCGGCGCCGCCATATCCGCCTATTAGAGCGTGCGATGAACTTACCGGAATTCCGAAGTACCAGGTAACCAGGTTCCACCATATAGCCCCTATAAGCGCGCCAAGGATTACATACACATCTATACCCTGAAGCTGAACAAGCCCCTGCCCCACAGTTTTTGCAACGGCATCTCCGAATGTAAACGCTGCCGCAAAATTAAAAAAAGCGGCAAACAAGACCGCTTTTTGTGGAGATAAAACCTGTGTTGATACTATTGTCGCAATGGAATTGGCAGAATCATGGAAGCCGTTAAGGAAGTCAAAAATTAACGCGATAAAAATTATTATCAGAACAAGTTCAAACATACTATAGATTTTTAATCAATATCCCCTCAATTACAGTTGCTGAGTTCTGGCATTTATCAACGCTTCTCTCGATATTCTCCAGAATTTCTTTCTTCTTAATTAATTCAACGATGTCTTTTTCGGTTTCAAACAAATTTGTAATAGCTTCCCTGAATACCATATCGCCTTCGGTTTCAAGATTCTTAACCTGCACTATCTTATCGGTAGTCTGTTTCGGGTCCTGGATATTCCTTACAAGCGAAGCAAGCACCGTTACCTGAATAAGCAATATATCTGAAAGCTGAGCGCCAAATGCTACCGGCGTTTTAAGCTTATACATATTTGTACGTGATGCTATTGTATCAGTCGCGTCTACTATATCATCAAGCGAATTTGCCAGCGCGTAAATATCTTCTCTGTCTATAGGCGTAATAAAAGTATCGTTTAATTCGCTTATAACCTGGTGAGTAAGCTCGTCGCACTGGTTTTCTATTATATGTATCCGGCTGGAATATTCCGCAATGTTTTCGTTCTTATCAAACATTTCTTTCAATAGCCTTACCGCCTCAAGCACATTGATAGAAAGCTCGATTAAAATGTCAAAAAACTTGTTCTTTTTAGGAAAGATATTTTTAAACATGTGCTCCCCGAAAATGTTAAAAATACGTCTGAAATGTTAAGAAATACCCCTCTATTGTTAAGATATGGGGTTTTTCTATTTGTTTTATATTTAGAGAATATTAAAATGGCGTAAAGATTTCAAAAAAACAAAACCAAAAGATTTGAGTTTACTGTTAGATATATTTGAGTTAGCAAAGGCAAAGCCCTCACCCCTAACCCCTCTCCCAAAGGGAGAGGGGAACCAAAGTCATATTTACTATATACTCCCCCTCTCCGTTCAGGAGAGGGGGAAGCGCACCATTGGCCTGCCTGCTGCGGGCAGGTGCGCGGGGGGTGAGGTCAAAAAAAATAGGGACAACCTAACTGCATTAGACTGTGCAGAAAAAGCCGTCCCTGACCGGAGATAAAAAATTTTGTTACGTCGATTTAGGGTAGTACTCGGGATTGAAGTCCTCCGCCTGGTGGCGGATAATTTCACCTGTTGATAAATATATTACATCTTCAGCAATATTGGTTGCCGAGTCAGCAATTCTCTCTATATTTTTTGAAATGGACCGGATATTAAAATAATCTTCTGTTTTCTTTGGATTCTTCTCGATCTCTTCAACAGTTTGATTTATCATTTCGCGTGTTAAACTGTCAACTTCATCGTCGTTTTCACAAACCTCTTTTGCAAGTTTTACATCTGTGTTAACAAGCGCATCAAGCGCTTTTTTTACCATGTCCTGGGCTTTTGAAGCCGCTGTCTCAAGCTGGTCCAGCAAAGGCATTTTTTCTCTTGTAGCCAGAAACTTGGCGCGCTTGGCTATGTTCGAAGCAAGGTCGCCAATTCTCTCAAGATCGTTGTTCATTTTAAGCACGGCAATAACAAACCTCAGCTCTTTTGCCACGGGCTGGTAAAGCGCCAGTATCTTTAAGCATTCCTCTTCAACTATTATCTCAAGCGAATCTATTTCCCTGTCCTTACGCACTACTTCGTCCGCCAAAACATCATCGCGCCTGCTTAGGGCAAGCATAGAACGCTGGATCTGCTCTTCAACAATTGCACCAAGACTTAGCACTAACTTCTTGAGATTGTCTATTTCACGCTGCCAGTAATGTAACATTTCTTAAATTCTCCTTATACCGTTTCGTATAAAATATGATTAACCGAAACGACCCGTAATGTAATCTTCGGTTTTTTTCTGGTTAGGTTTAGTAAAAATCTTTGTTGTATCGTCAAATTCTATCAGCACGCCTTCATAGAAGAAAGCTGTATAATCTGAAACGCGGCTGGCCTGCTGCATATTATGCGTTACAATAATAATTGTATACGCTTCCCTGAGCTCGGATATCAGGTCCTCGATCTTAGCCGTAGATTTCGGGTCAAGCGCTGAAGCAGGCTCATCCATGAGCAGAATTTCCGGTTCAACGGCAAGAGCTCTTGCAATGCAAAGCCTTTGCTGCTGCCCGCCTGAGAGTCCCAGCGCGCTTTTATCAAGCCTGTCTTTAACTTCATCCCACAGCGCCGCGCGTGTGAGGCATTTCTCAACTATTTCCATGAGCTTGCGCTTATCCCTTGTCCCGTGGATCCTCGGCCCGAATGCGATATTATCAAAAATTGATTTCGCAAACGGATTGGACTTCTGGAAGATCATCCCGACTTTTTTTCTCAATGTCACAACGTCGGTGCCGGATTCATAAATATCTTTGCCATCTATCAATACCTTTCCTTCAAGCCGTGTGCCGTCTATAATATCATTCATCCTGTTAAGCGTTCTTAGAAACGTTGATTTCCCGCATCCTGATGGCCCTATAAGCGCTGTAACTTTCTTCTGAGGGATATTAATATTAATATCGAATAAAGCCTGCTGCTTGCCGTAAAAAAAATCAAGCTTTGTTGCTTCTACTTTATATTCCCCGTTAGAGCTGTTGGTTGTCATTTATACTGGTATATATTAAACTATATTATAAAAAACAATTTTTCACCTCACCCCCTTCCCCTCTCCTTGTAGGAGAGGGGTGTCCGTTAGGACGGGGTGAGGATTTATCGAACTATAAATTCAGCTTCCATCTTTTTGCCAGTAGCTTTGCGGATATATTCATAATAAGAATAAAAACAATAAGCAAAAAAGACGCTGTCCATGCAAGCGCGTGAAGCTCAACATACGGACTGGTTGAATAAGTAAATATTATCTGCGGCACCGAGCTTATGGGCTTTGTAATATCTAAATTCATAAAAGGACTGCCAAACGCTGTGAACAAAAGCGGCGCAGTTTCTCCTGCGACTCTTGCAATACTCAGCATCACGCCGGTAACCATACCTGTTAAAGCAGCTGGCAAAATGACTCTTAATATAGTAGCATAATACGGAACGCCAAGTGCATAAGCCGATTCTTTAAATGAATTTGGAACAAGCTTAAGCGTTTCTTCGGTAGATGTTATAATCACAGGAAGCATCATAATGGCCAGCGCAACGCCGCCTGATAATGCTGAAAAATTTCCCATTTGCTTAACCACCCAAAGATATGCTATCATTCCGACTACAATTGAAGGCGTTCCCTGAAGAATATCAACGCCCATTCTCACATAATAAGCAAACTTATGTTTCCTGAATTCTGACAAAAAGACGGCAAGCATAATGCCAATAGGTATTGCGATAACCGACGAAATTATTATCAGGATAAAAGTCCCGATAATTGCATTTGATATACCGCCGCCTGTCTCGCCGATAGGTTTTGGAAGATTTATAAGAAAATCAAAGCTCAGGTTGCTGATACCTTCTTTGGTGAGGAAAAACAAAATAAGCACAAGCGGGACGCCTGAGATCAGCGCCAGCAGAATAATTATGCTTCCAAACAGCTTATCTTTTATTTTTCTGAATAACATTTTTTATGTATTTGAAAACCTGTTAATAACCTGTTTCCCGATAAAACTTATAATGGTAGTAACTACAAACAGAAGCAGACCCATTTCTACAAGCGAGGAAAGGTACACCTGGCTTGCCGCTTCTGTAAACTCGTTTGCAATTACGCTTGCCATAGTGTTGGCAGGCCCGAATAAACTATCCGGTATTGCATTCTTATTACCGATAACCATGGTTACCGCCATTGTTTCGCCTAGCGCCCTGCCCAGCGCCAATAAAATTCCGGCAAAAATGCCTGAGCGCGCATAGGGCACAACAACCAGTTTAATAACTTCATATTTTGTGCAGCCCAGCGCCAATGCCGCCTGTTTTAAGTCAGCCGGAACAAGGCTTATTACATCTCTGCCAATTGACGCGGAGTAAGGTATCACCATAATGAACAACAGGAACGATGTTGTAAAAACTCCAATTCCCAGGGGAGGCACGCCGATGCTTGTTTCAAATGACCTCATAATAGGCACTAGAAAAAACAATCCCCAGAATCCGTATATGATTGAGGGTATTCCGCCTAAGAGCTCAATACAGTTCCTCAGCAAATTTGAAAAGAAACCTTTGGGATAATACTCTCCCAGCAGAAGTGAAACCGATAGTGAAAAAGGAATAGTAATTACCAAAGCAAGAAAAGACGTGACTAATGTCCCGACCAGAAACGGTAAAGAGCCAAATTCTAAAGTAACCGGGTCCCATTTAGTATGAGTAAAATAATCAAATCCGAGCGCTTGTATTGATGGCAATGACTGAATTAACAGCGTAAGAAATATCGCGATAATAAATACGACAAATAATATTGAAATAGAACCGAGCGACTTTTTGAATATTCCGTCAAAGAGCCTGAATTTCCTTACTTTTTTTTCTTCGGCTATTACTTTATCAGCATTAAGCTCTAAAGAAGCGCTTTCATTGAAATTTACTGCGTCCATAATTCTAATAACCCGGTTTTAATAATATCAGCAAAACTATGAATAATTTCTGCAATTTAAAAGCGCTCCCAATAAACCCGGTTAAACTGATTCATTGAGAGCGCAGAATTTCTATATATTCAAATTTCTTATTTTTCTAATATTTTCTTATCGCCAAATGTGATCGATTTAAGTATAGCTTCAGCTTTTTTCACTGCGTCCGGCGGTAATGTTGCATAAGAAAGAGGTTCGCAGTATTGCTGACCTTCGTGAATCATCCACCAAACCATGTTTATTACTTCTTTCGCTTTTCCCTCGGTCCTGCTGTTGTAATCCTGGTTCTGGTATAACAAAATCCATGTAAAGCCAACAATCGGATATCCATCATCTGCATCGCTGTTGGTTAATGATACCCTTGTGTCTTCAGGTATAGTTACATTACCAGCTGCGTTTGTTGATTTCAATGAAGGAACAATGAAATTCCCTTTCTTATTTTGCATCGTTGCCATAGTCATTTTATTCTGTAAAGCATAAATTAGCTCAACATAGCCGATGCTTCCGGGAGTTTGTTTAACCATTCCGCCAACGCCTTCGTTTCCTTTTGCGCCAAGCCCGATTGGCCAGTTAACTGATGTGCCCATTCCAACCGACTTCTTCCAATCTTCGCTTACTTTTGATAAATAGTCTGTAAAAATTGCCGTTGTGCCGCTTCCGTCTGAACGATGAACTACTGAAATATCGGTTGAAGGAAGTTTAGCGTCGGGATTTAATTTTTTTAATCTGTCATCATCCCACTTCTTAATTTTGCCCATAAATATATCTACAACTACATCCGGGCTTAACTTTAGATCTGTAATACCTTCCAAATTGAAAGTTACAACATCTGCGCCCATACAGGTCGGAACCTGAACAATTTTAGCCGGGGCTTTTGATAACTGGTCGTCTGTCATGAAGGCATCCGAAGCGCCAAAATCAACTGTTTTACTTATCATCTGCTGCTGTCCCCCGCCCGAACCTATAGATTGGTAGTTTACTTTAACACCCTTATCTTTTCCGTAGGAATCAAACATTTTTGAATATAACGGGAACGGGAAAGTAGCTCCTGCGCCGGTTAATTCCTTATCTGAAGCGGACGTTTTGTTGTCGCTTTTGCCGCATGACATAAATGAAACTGTTACCGCCAAAACGAGCGCTGCGACGCTAAATCTTAAAAATGAAGACCTCATTATTTCTCCTTTATTATTTGGTTTTCTATTGTCGTTTAATTAGATGAGAATTTCAATTGTTAGGAATTATTGCAAAATATTCCAAATATGTGAGTGATTTATTAGCAGATTGTTAAGATTGCGTTAGATGAATAATGAATTGCAGGTCTGTGTGAAATTCAGGTTAAATATGCGCTTATACGGAGCTCTTTTGTATTAGGATAGCGGGAATGTTAATGTGAATTCACTCCCTTTGTTTACTTCTGATTGTATTTTGACCGTGCCGCTATGCGCGCTTACTATGTGTTTCACAATGGCAAGCCCCAGCCCCGTTCCGCCAACGTCGCGGCTCCTTGATTTATCAATTCTGTAAAAACGCTCGAACAGCCTCGGGAAATGTTCGTCGTCAATACCCCATCCTTCATCTTTGACTTTCAGGATCAGGTTTTCTGCTTCAGCGGCCGCGCTTACTGTTACGCTGGTATTTGAGTCGCTGTATTTTATAGCATTATCAACAAGGTTCCCAATCGCCTGTTCAACTAATTGTGAGTTTAACTTCGCTTTCAGTCCCTCAGGGCAATTGATTATGATTTTTATATTTTTATCTTTTGCTTTACCGGAATAATCCTCAAGTACAAAGTTAAGGATAGGCAAAACTTCCTGCTCCACTTTATGAATATTTTCTGAAGTAGCTTTTTCTTCAAGCCTTGAAAGAGTCAGCAGGTCGTCGATTATAAGGTTAAGCCGTTCAATATGCTTAGAGATAATATTCAGGAATCTTTCGGCGTCTGCTTTATTTTCAATAGCGCCGTCTTTTAAAGTTTCAATAAATCCTTTGATTGTAGTAAGCGGTGTCTTAAGCTCATGCGATACGTTTGCCACAAGGTCTTTCTTAATAGTATCAATGTATCTTAAGTTAGATATATCATTCAATACAACCAGCGCGCCGATAGCTTTGTTATTTACATCGTAAAGTATTGTCCCTATAAGCTGCAGAGTTTTTTCTTTCTCAAGCGGAATTATTATCTCCGTTTCCGAAGAAACGCCTTCGGTAAGCGCCTTCTTAAAGAATTTGTGAATCTCGGAAACCCTGACTACTTCATGCAGCGTCCTTCCGATTATATTATCAACAGGAATTGAGAGTATTTCCTCGGCTGTTTTATTTATCAGCAGAATTTTCTCGTCGTAATCAACTGCCAGCACGCCTTCTTTCATACTTTCAAGCACTGCCTGCTGCATATTTTTTTGTCCGCCAATTAATTTTAAACGTTCATCAAGCTGCGCCGCCATTTGGTTTAGCGAGTCCCCCACTATATTCAGATCCTTATCGCCAGATGGATAAACTTTATGAGTAAAATCCCCTTTGGCAAACCTTTCAGCGGCTAGTTTTATTGCGCTCACCGGCTTATATATACGCTGGGAAATTATGAGGCTTATTATTGCAGCTGCAAAAATAATGATAATACCGCCTACAATTATGGTCGTATAGATAACCATAAAAGGCTTATCAATATCGTATAGCGGCACCGCACACCTGACAACATACCCCGGGTTATCCGACCATGGAATTGCGACATACATTAATTCAGTTTTCAAAGTAGCGCTGTAGCGGGTTGAGGTTCCTATACCGCCGTTGAACGCTTCAATAATTTCCGGCCTGTCTTTATGATTTTCCATGACGTTCGGATTCTCACGGGAGTCGGCTATTACTTTTCCGGTTGAATAGATAATTGTGATTCTTGTATCAGAGAGGTTGTCTATTTTTTTGATGTGTTCATCAAGCGCCAGGGAATCAAGCTTTAATTTTGTAAGCTCTTCTCTTACCATGAATGTTCTTGACCTGAGAGCTTCAGAAGTGTTTTGCAGATAAAAATTCTTGAAGATCTTTGCGGAGTATATCCCGAAGAACAGAATGGTAATAACAAGAAGTACAAGATACGGGAAAAAAAGCTTCCACAAAAACTTCCTTTGTTTCAATCAGAAATTCTCCTTGAATTTATAACCCACGCCGCGAACAGTTTCAATATAGTTGTTTTCTTCGCCAAGCTTTTTCCTGAGCGAGACTATATGAACGTCTATTGACCTGTCGGTGACTGAAATCCCTTCGCCTCTTGTGGCGTCCACTATCTGGTACCTGGTCATAACCCAGCCGGGCTTTTTTGCCAGCGTTAATAATATTCTGAATTCAAGATTAGTCAGATCGATGCGCTTATTATTTAAAGTAACTTCATGCCTTCCGGTGTGAATCAACAGTCCGCCGCGCTCAATAATTGTTTTCTCTTCTTCATGTTTAACCGGTTTGCGCCGCAGTGTTGCCTTTACTATTGCGACAAGCTCTCTTGGGCTGAATGGCTTGGTTACATAGTGATCGGCGCCTATTTCCAGTCCCGCAACCCTGTCTGCCTCTTCACTTTTAGCGGTAACCATAACTATAGGTATGCCTGCTTTCAGTTTATCAGCTTTAATTATTTTGGTCAGGTCAAGCCCGTCAACGCCGGGAAGCATAAGATCGAGGATGATCAAATCATAGTCGTTTTCCTTTATCAGGTCCAGGGCTTCTTCACCGCTTGTGACTGTCTTAACCCTGTATCCGTTCTTGGTCAGGTTATATTCAACCAGCTCCAGTATATCTTTTTCATCGTCAACAACTAAGATTTTCTCTTTCATAAGATTGTAATTCCGGTTAAATTTCTAATAAAATCTTTGTTAAAATTAACACAAATGTGTTAGATTTATGTTAGCTTCTTATTAGAAATTCCATTTCTTAAAAATACTCTTTTTTGAGGATTAATTTAGCTCAGAAATCAATTCCCAACGGTTCAATTGTTGTAATTAGTTGAATATTTGATGGGTTTGTTAACAAAAATGTTGTTGTGTTAGGATTTGCAGGGTAATTTTAATTTTTTGAAAACTATTTCTTTACCAGTTTAAAGCTCATCAAATCGCCTTCTTTAATTCCATACTTATCCGAAAAACCTCCGTTTGTTTCAACTACATATTGTACTCTCCGTCTTGATGGAAGCGATTTTTCTGAAAGAGGCTTAGCGCTGCGGTAAATTGTATCGATCATACCCAGGCTGTCCACAAAAGCTATATCTAGCGGTATGTAAGTATCTTTCATCCAGAATTTATGAATGCCCGGCTCTGCCATAATGAACAGCATTCCGTTTGATTCTTCATTATTCGTTCTGTACATCATGCCCTGCACCTGGCTCTCGGGAGTTATAGCGGCTTCGATATTAATTTTTTTCAGGGTCTCTTTGCTTCCGGCTTTGATAAATGTGAGTTCGCCGTCATTTTCAAATTTAGGTTCCGTTTTCCTTATAAAGAAATAATAAATTGATGCCGCAGCAATAATAATTATAACCGAGCCAATAATAATATTCTTTAGCGTCCAAACTGATTTTGAGAACAAAGAACTCACGCTATTCTTTGTCTTTTGTGTATTTGTTCTGGACTTTTGTTTTTTACTCATTAAGCTTTTGTGTCATTTCCAACCCGATTTAATCGGGAGGAATCTTGGTTTTGGTTTGTGTGCTTTGTGATTAACCTTTGTTCGCTTGCGATTAATATTAGCTTTCCTTTCTTTTTGGTCTTTCAACAAGTTCACCGGAACAATTTGGACAAACCAAATTCATTTCTTTGGCACAATCCACGCAGAACGTACATTCATAACTGCAAATAAATGCATCGGAATCTTTTTGCAATTCCTTTTCGCATTTCTCGCATTTTGATCTCATTTCAAGAGACATATAATATTCAATTAAATTCTCT
>Ga0265342_10003608_pt1 | contig 12611 bp, 9 predicted proteins | sample 4CB327metaG_FD_203125 | JGI IMG/M metagenome (GOLD analysis project Ga0265342, IMG submission 203125) | Rhizosphere microbial communities from Carex aquatilis grown in University of Washington, Seatle, WA, United States - 4-CB3-27 metaG | ecosystem: Host-associated > Plants > Roots > Rhizosphere...
GTCGCAACGGCCAAGGCCCTGCCCCTGTTCATCATCGCCCACGGCAACAACGACTGCAACGTGCCGTGGGGTCAGTCGCAAGAGCTCAAGGACGCGCTGGCCAAGGTGGGGAACACGGCCAACCTGACCATCATTCCTGGCTACTCGCACGGCGACAGCCGGTTCGAGACCACGCAGACCACGCCGGACCTGACCCTGCTGGCCGCGCTCTTCGGGCGCTAGAAACCCAAAGAAATCTCGAACATCTTATGGCTGGAGCGTCCGCGACACGGAGAGGAACCCATGCCAGACATTCTTCATCGCGTCGGAATCGCAAGCACGGCAGACAAGGTCTACCAGGCACTCGCCACCCTCGACGGCCTGTCCCATTGGTGGATCGTCGGCACCAAAGGCAGTCCCAAAGTCGGAGGCATCCTGAAGTTCGCACCGGACGGTGGCGGATTCGACATGGAAGTCGTCGCATCGAAGCCGCGAAAACTGGTGAAGTGGAAGTGCCGTGGTGGCCCCGAGGAGTGGATCGACACCGAGGTGACCTTCCGCCTCGAAACGAAGGAAGGCCAAGTCTTCGTGCTTTTCAGCCACGCCCATTGGAAAGAGCCGGTCGAATTCATGCACCATTGCAGCACCAAGTGGGCAATCTTCCTCATGAGCCTGAAAGACTGGGTCGAGCGCGGCGAATCCCACGCCCATCCCTATGACGTGAAGATCCACGTTGGCGATTGATGATGATGTGACTACTGCCCGTCTTCAGGTAGCAGGGTCACGTCGGTCTTGTCCTCGGGCGAATAGCCATTGTAGGTATCGATCCCTTTCTTCGCGGCGTTGGGCAATTCGCTCCCGAGGGAATTCAAGTAGGCCTGGCCGGTGGCGAAGTCGGTCGTCGTGACCTTGGTCTCTGAGAGGTAGGAAGGGATCTGCGACATGAGTCCGCTCTTGCGATTGACTGCCCAAAGCGAGGCCCTTGCCTTCCACATCCCCATCTTGGGTCGAACCTCGACATAGTACGTCCGGCCGGGTGCCAGGGTCGCCCTAACCGTTTCCGTGGTTTCAGTCCAGACGATGAAGTAGTGATCGCCTGGGTCGAGGAAGACCGAGAAGCGGGCGCCGGCAGTGCTATCCCCTAGGAACGAGCCATGCTCATCAATGATGGTGAAGATGACCTTGAAGGCAAAGTTGGAAGGCCGCACGAATACCACGCGCGCTTTGTTGGGCGGCGCCCCAGCCGGCTCCGGCCCGATCACCGGCCGCATGTACTCCGAGGTCGCGGCGCCACAGCCCGCGCTGAGGGTGCCCATCAAGACCGCCAACAACAGCATTCGTCTCACGATCATCGTCAGGTCCTTTCCGCAGAAGAGATTCCGCGACAATGCCGGATCTTGATGCCCACTGCAACGTCGCTGTGAAGATTGCCGCACTGGACAGGCCGCTCAGCGCCGCGACCCCAGCCAGAGCCCGACCAGGGTCGCGCCGAAGTAGAGCAAGCACAGGGTCACGGCTCCAACGAAGAACAGCTGGCCAGATAGCACGAACTGAGTCTCCCAGACGTAGTTGATGAGAAGGAATATTGCCCCCGATACACAGCCCCAGACCAGGGCGCCCCAAAGCGCCAACCGCAATCTGAAGCTCCGGGTCCACGGCGCAGGCTTGCGCTGCTTCTTCAGAAAGGCAAAGGCCAGGGCACCGGCCACGATGGCAATCAGGGCAGTGCCAGACCACGATCGATGGAAGAACAACGTCGAAGCGCTGTTGGTGCCGAGCACCATACCCACCTGGACGGTCAGCAGCCTGACCACGTCAAAAACCGAAGGAGCGTCCAGCTGAGATACTGTGTCGGCCTGCGGGCTATCGGCTTGGGGCGGAAGGTACGGATTCACACCGCTCCGTTCCCCGGGCAGATCGCCTTTGGCCATGGAGCAATGATATACCGACCTAGGATGAAGTAGCCGCCATGCCCATCAGCAACCTGCAAATCTTTGGGACGAAGAAATGCCCGGACACGCGCAAGGCCGAACGCTTCTTCAAAGAACGTCGCGTGTCCTATCAGCTTATCGAGCTGGCGCAAAAAGGACCCTCGGCGGGTGAATTGCGTAAGATCGCCAATGCCGTGGGCGGCATCGAGAAGCTCATCGACCGCGAGGGACGCCGTTATGTCGATCGCGGCCTGAAGTACGCCGCTCCGACGGGACCGCGCATCGAGCAGATCCTGCTCGACGACCCCTTGCTACTGCGCACGCCCATTGTGCGCGCCGGGGATCGCGCGACCGTCGGCTACGAGGACCAGACCTGGTTGCGATGGCTAGCAAGCGACTAGACTCTCTGGAATCCCGGCACAATCATGGAGGCCAAGCGGGCGGGATTTTGCACGCCTTGTTCGGCCATCCATGTGTTCGACCGCGCGCGAAGCTCTTCGCCACGCTGTCCACCGACAATTTCGCCTAGCCATCTTCGTCCGGACTCTGCCAGCAAATGGGCACCCGCTGCTTCGGCGGTCGCGACCGCGCGCTCGAGCGCGGCCAAGCCAGCGTCGCGATCGGATCCTGGCGAGAGCCAGTGCACGCCAGCTTCGATGGCGGCGCCCATGGCCACCCCAGTTTGATGATCGGCCTTGCGCAAGAACCTCACGTTCCGCAGTGCCTTGCGCAGGAGCCGGGGCCGCTCGGATTGGGAAGCGCCCTCGGCCATGGCCAAGGCGATGCGAGCCCAAACCCACGCGTATTCCAGCCGGATCGCATTGATCTTCAGCATGGCCGAACGCCGAATTCTTGCGTCCTCGGCGGCGATGGCCCCAAACGCGACCTCGGGTTGCCCGGCGTAGAGCGCCTGTTCGCAACGCGCGAACAGGTGCGTGAAGTGCTGCCACTGATACCGGTCGCCAGGCCATGCGTCCAAAATGCCTTCGATGTCCTTGCGCGCGCGCGGGAGGTCGTCGCGGATGAGCCACACGATGGATTGGTACGTGCGCAAGTTCGCCGCCAGGTAGCGATCGCCGATGCGATCGGCATCGGCCGTGAAGCGTTCGCATAGCTCGCGCAGCCGCCCGGCCATGCGCAAAGAGTAGCTCGCGAAAATACGCGTGGTCGCAATCTCCCAACTGACCCCGTGGCAATGACTGAGGAAGTATTGTTCGACGGCGGTGAGCTCGTTTCGTGCCGCCTCCCATTCGCCCGAGAAATAGTGGACCACGCCCTTGCACATCTTGGTCAAGCCGATGGCGTGGGGATCCCCCGACCGCCGCGCCAGCACCTCTGCCTTGGAAAGCAGCTGCCTTGAGAAGCCAAAGTGCGACCGGCCAATCGCCGCGATTTGCCCGGCCAGCATGGAAAGCCCTTGGGACACGCGGTGGATATCGCCAGTCTTGAGCGCCAGCATCAAGAAACGCAGCAGGAAATCGTCGGCATGAAGAATGTCCACCACGCCAAGGCCGATATTCACAGACCACAGAACATCGAGCAGTCGCCTATTCTTGTCCGAGATACTCTCCGCGGGCCGCTCCACGAAGTTCGTTCCGCGTAGGCGCAGCCAAAGTAAGCGCCCCGCCACCGAAAAGAAGGCGCGGCGGGGACCTGGCGCCAGGCGAAGACCGGCTTGCTTGAGTACATCCTTGAGCACCTCAAGCCCCTGCGCGATCTGGCCGCCCCGCAGAAGTTGCTCGGCCGCGAGGTGGTGCAGCTGTAGCGACTGCGTGCTGTCGCTCATCGCCGCCGCGCGCTCGTAGGCCTCCGCGGCCAACCCGGCGTTCCCGCTGCTTGCGCGGCAGTCACCCAGCGCGGATAGTAATTCGATCTTCGACTTGTCGTCGGATTCCAAGGCGACCGCGGTCTCGTAAAAATCGGCAGCACGATCGAAGGCCAGCTTGGTGCGTGCCTCGTCGGCGGCGTCGTTGGCGTAGCGCTTAGCCCGCCCGTTGTCGTCGGCGGAAAGCCAGTAGCGCGCCAGCCTATCGGTTCGCTCGTGATCCCACTGCTCGACCGCCTCGGCGAGCTGGCGGTGAAGTCTTCGCAAGGCAGCCTGGTCGAGATGGCGCACGACCGCTTCGCGGATGCGATCGTGGTAGGTCACCACGGTGTCTTCGCCGCGACGGCCCCGACGGCTGACCAGGCGCCCCTCGACCAGCGCGGAGATCCCCCGCTCCCACGCCTCGGATCCGAATGGAACACCGATCGCGCCTGCGAGCGTTTGCTGCGGCAAGGGATCGCCGGCCATGGCGATGATTTCGAGCAGGCGCTGACTTTCCTCGGGCAAGGCGCCCACGCGTTTGAGAATCATCCCATCCAAGTGGAAATCGTTTCCGTCGGGCGGTGCCGCCAATCCGCCGTCGGGCAAGACCATGCCCAGGAAGTGCTGCACGAGCTCGACGACGAAGAAGGGATTGCCACGCGCCTCGCCCACGATGGTTTCAGCAATGTGCTGCCTGATAGCGGGCACGATGTGGTCCCTATCGATAAGGTCATCCGCAAGGGTGCGGATGTTGTCGTTCGACAGAGGACCCAGGCCGATGACTTCGACCCCAGGCTGCGCCTCGACCTCGCGCAACAGAGACTTCGCAACGCCGAGATTGCCGTCAGTGAGCGGACGACAGTTCAGGATGAGAAGGAGCGTCGGCGCGCCCGGTTGGCGCATGAGCGCCCGCAAGAGGGCGAAGCTGTCGAGATCGGCCCACTGAAGATCGTCGATGAAAATGACCAGGGGGCGAAGGCGTGCCATGCGCACCAACAGATCGCGAAAGGCATCGAACGCTTGGTTGCGCAACTCCTTGGCATCGCGCAGGGGGGGCACCGAGTACCGTTCGTGCGTCGTGAGCTTGAGCCTGCGCAAGACGGGAAAGATCTCGGACAGATGCAGAATGCCGTCGGGCAGGACGTAGGATAGATCTTCATCGCCGAGCTTGGTCAGGTAATGGGTCAGAGAGTCGACGACGCTGTCGAACGCCTTGAACGGCAAGGCCTCGCGCTCGTGACAGCGCCCACGCAAAACCAGCGGGACCAAGGACGCTGGACTCGTCGGCAGCCGATGCTCGATGAAGGATTCGACCAAGCTGGTCTTGCCGATGCCGGAGGTCCCCTGCACCATGATCGCGGCGAGACTGCCTTTGCACACGTCCGAGTAGGCATGCTCCAAGGCCCGAAACTCCGCCTCGCGGCCAAGGACACTCTTCGTGGGCGCGCCGACCGAGAGGTAGCCGCCGGTTTGGATCAGCGCGCGTTTGTCTAGGACGACGCCAAGATGCACGAGAATGTCCGCACCGGTTGGGCGCTGGGCTGGATCGCGATGGATGAGCCTCATGCAAAGATCGCTCAGGCGGTGGTCGACGAGGGGATTGATTTGCTTGGGGGCGGGCGGATCCTCTGCTTGCTTCCTCAGCAAGACCTCGATCAGCGCGCCCTCGAAGGGACAATGACCCGTGAGTGCCGCATAGATCATCGTTCCCACCGAGTACCAGTCCGCGGCCGGAAGACACGGTTGCTCGAGCGCCTGCTCGGGCGCCATATAGGCTGGAGTTCCAAAGATGCCATCGCCAGACAAGCTTTGGCTGTTCACGTTCTTGGCGAGACCAAAATCCAGAATCACAACCCGCCCATCCTCCGTCACGAGCACGTTCGAGGGCTTCAAATCGCGGTGAATGCATCCCGCCTCGTGGACGGCGTGAACCCCGGCGCATAGCTGCTGTACCGTCTTCACCATGCGATCGACGTTCGGCGACGACGAAGGTTGCGCCAGCAGATAACGATCGAAGGGAACCCCCACTACGTATTCCATCGTGAAGAACCACAGCTCGCCCTCGGAAAAGAGCTCGTACAGCTTCACCAGGTTCGCGTGCCGAAGATCCGCCAGGGAGCGGAATTCGCGCTTGAACCGGTAGATATCCAAGCCACCCGAGACATTCAGAGTCTTGAGCGCGACCTTGGTATCGAGCTGCTTATCGTAGACGAGGTACACGCTGCCCATGCCTCCACTACCGAGGAGACGAATGGGCTTGAATCTCGACGTTCCTGAAAAGTGCATGAGCGGGCCAGATATCAGCGCGGTTAAAGCCGCGGCAACGGTATCACGAATCGTGCGATCGCTCACAAGGGCCGGCACCGTGCGCATCGTGCGCTAGATGCGATGCGCCTCCTTGTCTCCACCTCCGAGGCTTGCAACGGTGTTGGTTGACATTGCATCTGACCCATTGGCTAATCCAGGTAAGTCAAAGGGGGGCGAATCATGGCGATTGTCAACCGAGTCAAAGGTATCTGTCTAACACCGAAAACCGAGTGGGACGTGATCGCAGAGGAAGAAACCTCGACCGCAGATCTCTTCAAAGGTTACGCCGTGCCGCTGGCGGCAATACCGCCGATTGCAGGCTTTATTGGCGGCTCTCTCATTGGGCGCTCGCTGCCATTCGTCGGCAGCTACCGCGTGCCGATGGTGAGCGGATTGGTCCTGGCCATCTTCACCTTCGTCATGGCGCTGGTCGGCGTCTTCATCCTGTCGCTCATCATCAACGCCTTGGCACCGAGCTTTGGCGCCGAGAAGAACAGCGGCCAGGCCCTCAAAGTCGCGCTGTATTCCTACACCCCGGGCTGGGTCGCGGGCGTGTTGCAGATCCTGCCCATGCTGGGCCTGCTGGCGATCCTTGCCGGGCTCTACGGGCTCTATCTTCTCTACCTTGGACTGCCTCGCTTGATGAAGTGCCCGCAAGAAAAGGCCGTCGGCTACACCGCCGTCGTCGTGGTGTGCGCCATCGTCCTGTACATCATCGTCGGGGCCATCGGCGCCGGCATCATGGGCGCGGGCATGTTCGGCGCGCGCGCCGCGACTGGTTTTGCCGGCGGCCGAACCTCCCCGTCCATCCAGTTCGACAAGGATTCCCCCATGGGAAAATTGCAAGCCATGGGTCAGGCCCTTGAGGAAAACAACAAGAAGATGGAAGCGGCCAAGAAGAGCGGCGATCCCAACGCGCAGGCCGCCGCGGCCATGGCCGGCCTGGGCGCGATCCTGGGCGGCGGCAAGAAAGTCGACCCCATCGGCATCGACCAGATCAAGCCCTTCATCCCCGAGACCTTCGCCGGCCTGGCCAAGCTGAGCAGCAACGCCGAGAAGACCGGCGCCCTGGGCATGATGGTTTCCAAGGCGCAGGCAAACTACGGCGATCGCGCGCAAAAGAACGTTTCGCTCGACATCTCGGACACCGGCGGCGCGAGTGGCCTGCTCGGCCTGGCCGGCTGGATGGGCATTCAGGGCGAGAGGGAAGACGACAACGGCTTCGAGCGCACGAGCAACGTGAACGGCCGACTCGTGCACGAAAAAGGTTCCAAGCGCGAGGGCGGCGGCAATGAATTCGGCATCGTGCTTGGCGGCCGCTTCGTGGTCAGCGCCAAGGGCCGCGGCGTCGATCTCGCCGCGCTCAAGACCGCGGTGTCGAGCCTCGATCTCGGCAAGCTCGAAGCGATGAAAGACATCGGCGTGCAGAAGTAGTGACGGTTGATGGAGTCATGGCGCGGGGGAGGCTCCGTCGCTTTTCCTTTGCTAAACCTCCTTCGGTCGGCCATGACCGTTCGTGGTCACGAGCACGGCTGTCACTACCTCTGCGTGGAGCGCGCTCCTTGGAGTGTCGCTCGATTGGGAGCAGCGGCCTGTCGTCGTGATCCATCCCGATGGTCGGACGGCCGCTGCCAACCTTGCAATGGCCGTGACCCTTCGGCGGGCGCGGGATGAATTCTCAGGTCTCCCCTTGGAGGAGCTGTTCGCTCGCGATTCTCGTGCCGAGGTCCGAAAGCACGTCGAGACCTGCGTTGCCGGCCGAGACGTCATCTTCGACACGAATTGCGAGACGAAGAATGGACACGCGATACCGGTGACCATGCGCCTCGTAAATGTCTCGATGCACTCACCGGAGGCCGTCGCGAATGTGTTCACCATCATGACGTTCAGGTCGAGAACGGAAGATCCGGTGTTGGCCAACGGTCTTGCATGCACGGTGAGTGCGGACACCAAGTCCTTTGGAGTCATCACGAGGGCCTGGGGGCCAGGGCTCGAAAATCGACAAAGCCCTATCGGTCGGCTCTGCTGTGAGGCTTTTTGCGGGCAGGCTGTCCCCTGCCGCGCTTGTCCCCTGTACGCCAAGGGGCTGACGACCGACACCAGAACGGCGGTTGTGCCACAGCGGTCGGCAGGCAAGACTTGGTTCGATATCGTCAGCGTTCGCTCCATTGGCAACGCAGAAATGGCGATGAGCCGATGGAGTTTGGGCAAGAAACTTCTGAGCGCCCTCACAGCGGCCCGGATCGACGCACTCGCTGTCGAGGCGAAGCTATCGACCCGGGAGGTAGAGGTTCTCGGCTTGCTCTTCTTGGGACGCTCCACGAGCGATATCGCCCAAGAAATGAACATCGTTGCCCGGACCGCGAAATACCACCAACGCAACGTTCTCCTCAAGCTGGGGGCCGAATCTCGCTTCGACCTGTGCCGACTGCTGCTTTGATCTGAGGGCTAGAAAAGCGTCAGCGTGCCTCCGGCGTCGCCCTGGGCAACTTCCACGCCGGCCAATTCGCCGCCGATCTGCTTGTGCGAGAAGGTCGTAAAGTGGTCGATGATTTCCGACAGACGTCCGGGCGGCAGACAATCGTCGTGCACGCCCACGCCAAGCAGCTCGGCTCTGAGCTGTCGAGCAGAGTGCTCCAACGCCTCGCATGCCTGTTGCAAGTCCGACAGGACACTCAGTCTCGCCTGGAAGTTGGCCAGGCCCGCGCCAACGGCGCGCAGAGTATTCCGCATGGTTTCGCTTCTTCGCGCCACGCCTTCGAAGCCGCGGCCGAACTCCGTACCGGCACGAACGATCGCCTCTGGACACTCTCGCAGTCGACCGGCCATGACCGCCAGACCCTCGCGATGCCCATGCACCCGATCGGACACATCGGTAATCGACCGCAGCGCTCCGACAAGCTGGCTCGCCTCCTTGCGAGTCACGTCCAGGAAGACACCCAGCTCATCCTCGCCCTTCCCTATGTCAGCCACGATGGACGCCGTTCCAGAGGCAACGGTCGTGAGTGCAATCTCCGTGCGGGTAAGGACGCGCACGGCCCGGAGCTGAATACGAATCTCGTAAAGGCATGTGAAGTCCGATTGCAACCGTTCGGCCAGGCTCGCCACGCCCCCGATCACGTCACGCAGGTGGGACGATTCCTTCACCTGCGCTTCGAGACTGCAACCGAGTCGTTCGAGCACCGCGGCCGGTTCGCGCAACTTGGAACGAAGGGTGCCATCCACCTTTTCGCGCACGCCCGACAGCAACTGTAAGGCCTCGGCCATGCCGTCGACGCCGGCGCCCGTCTCGTCTACCAGTGCCCGAAGTTCGGCGCGAGACTCCCCGAGCAATGCTGCGGCCAGGGCCGCGGCGCGCTCTTGGAAAAGCAAGAACATCGCCGCTTGCTCGCGCTGGACAGCGTCTGCCACATCGATCGACTGGGGCAGCAGGCTGTGTTCCTGGAAAAGAGCGTCCAAGACCAGTCGAATATGATCCATCCCTTGGCGCAAGATATCTTGGCGTTGCAGCCCCACCATCACGCCGCCCATGGTCGCGCTCAGGCGCTTCGCGCTCGCTGCAATGGAAGCCAGCTCAGCGACGATGGACTCGACGGTTGCGTGCAGGTCGTCCATGGGAAGATCGCTTTGGGCCAGGCCCTCGCGTGACAGGCTTTCCATGCGGGAGCGGGCATTGGCCACCTCCTGAATGCGCGTGCCAAGAGCATCAGCGAGAGCGCAAAGACGAGCGGCCACGACGCCATCGGATTGAGCGAGTTCGGTCAGGTTCTGCGCGAGCACGCTCAGCGCCGCGCCTTCGCTACCCAGGCGCGTCGCCGCGGTGAGAGCATTGAGACCGACCAGACGAACGCGCTTGCTGATCTCGCCCACCTGCTTGAGCGTACTTGCCATGCGCGCGATGGAATCCATGAGAGCGTCCGTATGCGCGACAAAGCCTTCCGTCAGGCTCATGAACAGCGTGGCCTCATTGCGATAAGCCGAGGCCATTTCGCGGCTTCCGCGAACGGCGGTGGCGACCAGTCGTTCCTGATCTCTCGTAATGAAAGAATCGATCTCTCCCAGCAGCCGGTCGACACCATTGCCAAAGTTGCTGAGAAAGGAGGCCACATCGCAAAACAACCGGTCGAAATCGGACTGAAAATTCGCCAAGTCGCGCTGGGATTCAGGCGAAACCGGCGGTGGTATCCGGAGCGCCTGGGAGAAAAAATCTGTCACGGCTTTCCTTGTCGCATGACAAGTCCAGGACGTCGCTAAAGACCACCACAGTGCCGACGGAGGGCAGGCAGCAGCCACTGGTTCACGAAAGGATCGGCGGGGCGCCCGCGCAGGCGCGGGCCTAGGACAAGCAAAACCTGAACGACAGCGCTATGGAGGTGACCGCAGCCTTCCAGATTCACGACGCGGCTCGGATCCTCGCGCAACCACGCATCGAGGGCGCGCGCATCGTCGAGGTCGCCGTCGCCCGCGATGAGTGCTTCGTCGGAGCCACGGGTTAGAGACATCGGACGATCTCCTTGGGATCGAGCACCAGCAGAACGCGGCCGTCTCCTAGCATCGCAGTGCCTATGAACAGTTCCAAATGTCCGAGCACACCGGCCAGCGGCTTGGTGATGACGTCCACGGTCTCCTGGAAGCCGTCCACCGCAAGACCCAAGTCGTGGCCGTCCACGCGCAAGACCAGCACCGACGTCCCTTCTCCGGCCACGGTTTCCGTCTGGGGCAAGGCGAGCAGTTCGGCCAACGGCCACACCGGAATCAGTCGCCCGCGCAGCACGATGGCCCGGCCCTGTCCGACATGTTTGAGGTCGCCCGGCTGCACGTGCACGGTTTCCCTGACATTCACGAAAGGCAACCCGACCTCGGTTCCCCCAGCCTCGACGATCATCACTCGACTGACCGCCATGGTGACCGGCAAGGTGATGCGAGTGGTGGTGCCCTCTTGGGGCTTGCTCGTGACCGTGATGGTTCCACCGGCGCGGGTGACCATGGTACGCACCACATCCATCCCCACGCCTCGGCCCGACAGCTCGGACACGTTCTCGACGGTGGAGAAGCCAGGGGCGAAGATCAACTGAATGATGTCGTCGTCGCTGCGCTGACGAAGATCGTCGGCACTGGCCAGGCCCTTCTCGATGGCCTTCTGCCGCACGCGCTCGACATCGATTCCGTGGCCATCGTCGCGCATCTCGATAATCACGCGATCGTCCGCGTGCTGTGCGCTGAGACGAATCAGCCCCTCGCGCGCTTTTCCCGCCGCTTCGCGCTCGTCCGGCATCTCGACGCCGTGATCGATGCTGTTGCGAAAGAGGTGCACGAGCGGATCGAACAGTTCCTCGACGATGCCCTTATCGGCCTCGGTGTCCTCGCCGACAATCTCCAGTCGGATAAGCTTGCCGAGCTTGGCGGATAGATCGCGGACCAGCCGAGGGAAACGCCGAAAGACATGAGCCAGCGGCATCATGCGCACGTGCATGACCGCGCTTTGCAATTCTTCGGTGATGCGGTTGATCACCGCGTAGCGCTCCTTGATCTCGCGCGCGAGCTGCCGGGAGCCGAAGTCGAGTTCGGCCCTCCTGGCCAGAAAAGGCAATGAATTCTTAGCCACGGCCAACTCGCCCACCAGCCCAAGGAGCGAATCGATACGACCGGGCTCCACTTTGAGCATGCGCAGCGCCTGGCGCTCGACGTCCTCGTTGCGGGCTGGGGCGGGCACCGCCGCCGCGGGATGCTCGGACGCGGAGATCGCGAACTTGGACGTGGCCAAGTCCGGCACTCCCTGCCAGGACCGCAGCGCCTCCTCGGCGAGAGTCCGCAGCGGCGTCGCCGCACCGGCCTCAAGGGCTGCCGCCACGGCCTCGGAAATCTTCGCCGCCAACTCGGCCGCGCCTACGGCGCGGAAGACACGTTCGAGTGCGGTTGCGGCGGCGTGCAGACGTCCGGGCCACAGAGCATCGGCACCAACGGGACCGACGGGACCAAGGAGAGCGAGCTGCGCCTGAACGAGCAAGGCTGCGTGACCTCGCAGCTCCGAGGTCTGGGACGGTTCCTTGGGGGACAGGGTGGAACGATCCGTCGCGGCCGGCGCGGCTACGGGTGCCTGAAAGTAAGCGGTCGAGAAACTCGCGAACAAGGCTTCAAGCAGCTCCTGATCGGGGCGCACGCTCTCGAGCACGCAGCACATCCAGCGCAGGACCGAAGCCTGCCAGGAGCTCTCCGCGGTCTCCTTCGACTTCGCGGCGAGCACGCGCCAAAGCGCCAGACCCTGCTTGCGCTTGAGGAGATCTCGAACTTCCACCTCCGCCGGCCAATCTTGGGGTTGCGGCTCGCCCGTGGGGAAGCACAAGTCGTACGGAGCCAGGTGGGTCACAACAGCGCGATCGCCCTCGGAAGCCAGGGCTTCGGACATGGTGGGATCGCTTGCGACCACAATCACGTTCACAATCAGACGACAGACGCTCGGACCACTGTCCGGCGAATCTGGCACCCCGCTTCGCGCGTCGAGAGCGAACCAGCGCATGCCTGGCAGATCGCGCACGAGCCGCAAGGGATCCTGTCCGCGAGCGACGGCGTCGGCCGCCGGCGTGTAG
>Ga0265342_10003610_pt1 | contig 12608 bp, 12 predicted proteins | sample 4CB327metaG_FD_203125 | JGI IMG/M metagenome (GOLD analysis project Ga0265342, IMG submission 203125) | Rhizosphere microbial communities from Carex aquatilis grown in University of Washington, Seatle, WA, United States - 4-CB3-27 metaG | ecosystem: Host-associated > Plants > Roots >...
GGCCCTCTTCGCCGACTTCTTCCTTGAGGTCTTCTTCGCGGTCCTCTTCAGCGCCGCGGCGTTCGCCTTGACGCTGCGGTTGCTGTGCCAGACCTTTTTCGACTGCGCGATCTCGTCGAGATCGCGGCCGGTGACCACGGAGAGCGGCTGCTCCTCAAGGATGTCCGGGTCGCGCGCTGAGCGCTCGGTCTCGTCGTGCTGCTTGATCAACAGCCAGTTGTTGCGTTTCTCGTTCGGTCGCCGGTGCATGCGCACGAGATGCCAGCCCCCTTCGAGCTTCTCGCCATGAAGCTTGAAAGCGAGATGACCCTTGTCGAGGCCGCGGCGCGGATCGCCTTCCGGCTCCCATGAGCCGCGGTCCCAGATCATCACCGTGCCGCCGCCATATTCCCCTTCGGGGATCGTGCCCTCGAACTTGTTGTATTCGATCGGGTGATCCTCGACCTCGACCGCGAGGCGCTTCTCGCCCGGCACCAGGCTCGGGCCGCGTGTCACCGCCCAGCTTTTCATGACGCCGTCGAGTTCGAGACGGAGGTCATAGTGCAAGCGGGTAGCATCATGCTTCTGAATGACGAAAGCGTCGCCCTTGCGCCGGTTCACCTTGCCCTTCGGCTCGGCGGTGACGCCGAAATGCCGCTTGGCGTGATAGGTCTTCAGCCCCGCCATGACCCGCCGTTCCGTGTCCCGATCAATTCTAGGGGACGAAACTCGCCGGCAAAAGAAGGGGTTCCCGGGTCGCGGATATCCCGGAAGCCACCGTGCTTTACCGGTCCGGAACTTTTGGGCGTCCGAACACGTTCTTTCCGCCGAATGCATCCACACGAGGACCTGAGCCATGATGAGCTGGGCCATCACATTTCTTGTTATCGCTCTCGTTGCCGCCCTGTTCGGTTTCGGCGGTATCGCCGGCACAGCGATCGAGGCGGCCAAGATCATCTTCTTTGTTGCGATCGTGCTGTTCGTCGTCTCCGCGCTCGTCGGCGTATTTCGCGGGCGTCGGACTGTACCGTAGCGTCGAGTAGCGTTTCGCGTTCGTTAGGCCCCGTGCCGGTGTGACAGCTGGCGCGGGGCTTGCGTTCGGACGGACTTGAGCCCCGCGTTTCGTGGGCATGGAACTCTCCGCTGCCGTGACGCTTATTGAAGGTGGGAAACGCGGCGAGCCTGGCTCCGCGAACGTCCAGCCATTGGAGTGGGTTCTTTGGATCGCCGACAATTCATTGCCGGCTCAGCGGCGATGCTGTCCGTGCTGGGCAGCGGCGTCGCGGGCGCCGCCGAGGGCGGCGCTCAGCCGTTTGACGCCCAGAGCGTGCGCCGCCTCGCGCAGCAGCTTGCGTCGCAGGCTTATCAGAAGCCGGATCAGGGCCTCCCGAGCGAGCTCTCCAACATCGACTACGACGCCTATCGCGGCATCCGGTACCGTCCGGACAAGGCCTTGTGGCGCGGCGACGGCCTGCCGTTCCAGATTCAGTTCTTCCACCGCGGCTGGATATTCAAGGACCGCATCCGGGTATTCGTCGTCGACGGCGGCCGGGCCAGCGAGGTCGTCTATTCGCGCGACCTGTTTTCCTTCGACAACACCAAGCCGCCGCCGCCCGATGTGAACGTCGGCTTCGCCGGCTTCCGCCTGCACGCGCCGATCAACCGGCCCGACTATTACGACGAGGTCGGCGTCTTCCTCGGCGCCAGCTATTTCCGCGCCGTCGCCAAGGGCCAAGTCTACGGCATGTCGGCGCGCGGATTGTCGATCAAGACCGCCGACCCGAAAGGCGAGGAGTTTCCGGCCTTCACCAGTTTCTGGATCGAGAAGCCGGCCAAGGGCACGAATTCCATCGTCGTGCATGCGCTTCTCGACTCGCCGAGCGCGGCCGCCGCCTACCGCTTCACCATCCGCCCCGGCGACGAGACCATCTACGACACCGAGGTGGCGCTCTATCCGCGCGTCGATATCGCCGAATCCGGCATCGGCAGCGGCACGAGCATGTTCCTCTACGACTACAATGATCGGGTCGGCATCGACGACTTCCGCCCCGCCGTGCACGATTCCGACGGCCTCGCCATGCGCAACGGCCGCGACGAGGAGATCTGGCGGCCGCTGCACAATCCGCGCGACCTGCAGGTGAGCTATTTCGGCGACGTCAATCCGCGCGGCTTCGGCCTGATGCAGCGCGAGCGCGACTTCTTCGCCTATGACGACCTCGAATCGCGTTTCGAGAAGCGGCCGTCGCTGTGGGTCGAGCCGATCGGCGATTGGGGCGAGGGCAATGTCGTGCTGGTCGAGATCCCGACCAAGGAGGAGATCCACGACAACATCGTCTCCTTCTGGCGGCCCAAGGACACGCTGAAGGCCAAGGGCGAATACAACTTCACCTATCGCCTGCATTGGGGCCAGAGGGCGCCCCATCAGGGTAACTTGGCCCAATTCGCCAAGCTGAGCATCGGCGCCGGCCGCGGCGGCACGCGGCTGTTCGTGCTCGAAGCCGTCGGCAAGGCGCTCGCATCGGTCGATCCGAAGGCGCTTCAGACCACCGTCACCGCCAGCAAGGGCGCGATCAAGAACCTGGTGCTGCAGCCGAATACCGAGACCGGCGGCATGCGCATTTCGTTCGAGCTCGACACCAAGAACGAGAACCTGATCGAGCTGCGCGGGCAGTTGAAGACCCAGGACAAGCCGGTCTCGGAAACATGGCTCTACCGATGGACGCGCTGAGCCGCCGCATACGCGAAGTTCGGTCCGGCATCGAGGCGCTGCCGCCGGAGGCGCCGCTCGCCATGCCGGAGCAATCCTTGTGGGCGCGGCGCGGCAGTGTCGCGTCACCGCGCACGGGGCCGCGCCGCGTGCCGGCGAGGCGCCTGTTCGTATTCGCCGCGTCGATCGCCATGACCATGGTCGCCGGCTACGAGATGTACGAAGTGCTCGAGGTCGGGGGCCTGACCGTGCTCGAGACCGCGGTGCTGCTCCTGTTCGTGGCGTTGTTCGCCTGGATCGCGCTGTCCTTCGTCTCGGGAACGATCGGTTTCGTCCTCGGCCTGTTCGGCCGCGGCCGCGCGCTCGGCATCGATCCGGCCGCGCCGCTGCCGGCGCTCGCGCAGCGCACCGCGCTGCTGCTGCCGACCTACAATGAGGACCCACACCGCGTCACAGCGCGGCTGCAGGCGATCTACGAATCGGTGCGCGAGACCGGGCGGCTCGATCATTTCGATTTCTTCATCCTGAGCGACACGACTGATCCGGCCGTCTGGCTCGCCGAGGAGGAAGCATTCCTGCGCCTGCGCGCCGAGGCCTGCACGCAGGGTCTTTATTATCGCCACCGCATCAAGAACGTCGCGCGCAAGGCCGGCAATATCGGCGAGTGGGTGACGCGCTTCGGCGGCGCCTACGAGCACATGATCGTACTCGACGCCGACAGCCTGATGGAGGGCGACACCATCGTGCGACTCGCAGCGGCGATGGAGGGGCACCCGAAGGTCGGATTGATCCAGACGCTGCCACAGCTTCTCAACGGCAACACCATATTCGCGCGCCTCCAGCAATTCGCGGGCCGCGTCTACGGGCCGTCGATCGCGCGCGGCATCGCCTGGTGGCACGGCGCGGAGAGCAATTACTGGGGCCACAACGCCATCATCCGCATCCGCGCCTTCGCCGATCATGCGGGGCTGCCGCTCCTGAAGGGCGGCAAGCCGTTCGGCGGCCACATCCTCAGCCACGATTTCATCGAGGCGGCGCTGATGCGCCGCGCCGGGTGGGGCGTGCACATGGTGCCGCAGCTCGGCGGCTCCTACGAGGAATGCCCGCCGACTTTGACCGATTACGCGATCCGTGACCGCCGCTGGTGCCAGGGCAATCTCCAGCATGCCGCCGTCGTGCCGGCGCGCGGCCTGCACTGGGTGTCGCGCCTGCATTTGATGCAGGGCATCGGCTCCTACATCACCGCGCCGATGTGGCTCCTGTTCCTGCTCATCGGCATCCTGATCTCGCTGCAGTCGCAATTCATCCCGCCCGATTATTTCCCGCGCGGCGCGACGCTGTTCCCGCAATGGCCGATGCAGGATCCGGTGCGCGCGGCCTATGTGTTCGGCGGCACGATGGCGCTGCTGGTCATGCCGAAGCTGTTCGGCTGGTTCGGCATGCTCGTGCACCGGCGCGACCGGCTGGGCATGGGCGGCGCCCTGCGCGGGCTTGTCAGCGTCGTAATCGAGGTGCTCGTCTCGGCGCTGATCGCGCCGGTGATGATGCTCATGCAGTCGCGCTCGGTGATGGAAATACTGCTCGGCCGCGACGCCGGCTGGTCGGCGCAGCGGCGCGACGACGGAAATTTCGCGCGCGGTGAATTCGCGCGCGCCTACGCGTTTCCGACGATGCTCGGTGCGGCGCTCGGCGCCGGCGCCTATGCCGTGTCGGCGCCGCTCCTGTTCTGGATGTCGCCGGTGGTCGCCGGTCTGCTGCTCGCTATTCCGATTGCGGCGTTGACGGCGCGCTCATCGCTCGGCCGGGCGCTGCGCGGGGCGGGGCTGCTGCTCACGCCGGAGGAGCGGAGCCCGCCGCCGATCCTGCAACGCGCCAATGCGCTCGCGGCGGAGCATCCGCCGGCTGACAATGCCCATCCCCTGGTGCGGCTCGCCGAGGACCGCGCATTGCGCGCCGCTCACGAGGACATGCTTCAGGACGTGCCGCAGCGCCGCAAGGGCGACGTCGATGTGCACCTCGCAGTCGCCATGATGCGGATCGCCGATGCCGACAGCCGCATCGAAGCCATTGCGTCTTTGTCCGCGCGTGAGGCCTTCGCGGTCATGGCGAGCGGCGAGGCGCTGCGGCGGCTGACGGAAAAGCCCGCCTGAGCGCCCGACGGGGCAGCCAAATCTTACCTATCGTCTTGCCATGGAAACTTCGGTGCGGCGGAACGCGCGGGAACAAACGCGTTATGTTGCGAGTTCCCTGTCCGGGCACTCGTGCAAAATTCAGAGAAGAGATGAGCCGCATACTGTTATCGAGGCCGTGGAGCGACGAAGACATTTCCTCCCTGAGGAAGCTCTGGGCGGAAGGCATTCCCGTGCGCAAATTGGCCTTACGCTTCCGCCGGTCGCAGTCGGCGATCCGCGGAAAAGCTGTCCAACTCGGTCTGAAACGTCCCGTTCAGCCAGCGCATCTGCCCATCGAAGGCGAGATACGCGCGCATTAGTGCCGCGCCACGCCAACGTGGACCCTCTGTCACGTTCCCGACTAATTGGACGCCGCCGGCTCATTTTGAGCACCGCCGCCCGGACAGGGCGACGGCTCACGCCGCGCCAAGCGCTGCCGCCACATTATAGGTGATCAGCGCCGCGATATAGGCGAGCGCCAGCATGTAGCCGAAGGTTACCGCCATCCACTTCCAGCTGCCGGTCTCCCGCTTGATCACGGCGAGCGTCGAGGCGCATTGCGGCGCGAAGATGTACCAGGCGAGCACGGCAAGCGCGGTCGCCAGCGACCAGTGCTGCGCCAGCGTCTGTCCGATCTGCGCCGCGTTCTCCTTACCGCCTTCGATCGCATACACCGTGCCGAGCGCAGCGACCGCGACCTCGCGCGCCGCCATGCCGGGGATGAGCGCGACGTTGATTTGCCAGTTGAAGCCGATCGCCTTGGTGACCGGCTCCATGGCATGTCCGATCCAGGAGGCGAGGCTGTAGTCGATCGCCGGCCCTGCGGCGCCTTCGGGGGGCCGCGGGAACGAGGCCAGGAACCAGATCAGCACCATCATCGAGAAGATCGTGGTGCCGGCGCGGTGCAGGAACATCTTGGCGCGCGTATAGACGCCCATCAGCACGCTGCGCGGCCGCGGCAATTTATAGTCCGGCAGTTCGAGCATGAAGGGCGGCGTCGGGCTCTCGCGCCAGAACATGAATTTGGCGAGCGCGGAGACGCCGAGCGCGCTGACGATGCCGGCCGCGTAAAGGCCGAACATCACCACGCCCTGCAGGCTGGCGAAGCCCCACACCGTCTTGTCCGGAATGAAGGCGGCGATGATCAAGGTGTAGACCGGGATGCGTGCCGAACATGTCATCAGCGGCGCGACGAGGATCGTGGTCAGCCGGTCGCGCGGATTGTCGATGACGCGCGTCGCCATGATGCCGGGGATGGCGCAGGCAAAGCTCGATAGAAGCGGGATGAAGGCGCGGCCGTGCAGGCCGGCGCCGCCCATGATTCGATCCATCAGGAACGCGGCCCGCGCCATGTAGCCGAGATCCTCGAGCAGCAGGATGAAGAGGAAGAGGATCAGGATCTGCGGCAGGAACACGATGACACTGCCGACGCCGGAGATGACGCCGTTCTGGACGAAGCTCTGCAGCAGCCCTTCGGGCAACCAGGATTGCGACAGGACGCCGAGCGCGTCGAAGCCGGCGGTGATCTGGTCCATCAGCGGCTTCGCCCAGGTGAACACCGCCTGGAACATCACGAACAGGATGGCGAGCAGGATGACGAGCCCCGCGACCGGATGCAGGAGGACCGCGTCGAGCCGCGCCGTCAGCGTGTCCGGCGCGGCCGGGGTCCTCACCGAGGCGGCGATGATGCGGTCGGCCTCGCGCTGCGCGGCGCGCAGTTCGCCCGCGGTCGGTGGCTGCCAGGCGGCTTCGGCGCGCGCCGCTTCGGTGGCGAGCGCCAGTTCGTCGAGCCGGCGCATCAGGTCGTCGGTGCCGCCGCGCCGCACCGCCGCGGCGGTGATCACCGGTACGCCGAGCTCGGCGGACAGCTTGTCGAGGTCGATGTCGATGCCGCGCCGGCGCGCAATGTCGATCATGTTGAGGACGAGCAGCAGCGGGAGCCCGACGCGCTTCAATTCGAGCACGAGGCGCAGCGCCAGCCGCAGGTTCGTGGAATCGGCGACGCAGAGGAGCAGGTCGGGTGCGGCTTCCGACTTGAAGCGGCCGAGCACGAAATCACGCGTGACTTCTTCGTCGGGCGAGCGCGCACGCAGCGAATAGGTGCCGGGTAGGTCGATCAGGTTGACGCTGCGGCCGCCGGGCGTCTGCAGCATGCCGCTTTTGCGCTCGACGGTGACGCCGGGATAGTTGGCGACCTTTTGGCGGCTGCCGGTCAGCGCATTGAAGAGGGCGGTCTTGCCGCTGTTCGGCGTGCCGATGAGCGCGAAGTGGAGCGGCTCTGCCTGCGAAGAGACGCTCATCTTTAGCTCACGAGGATCGCCATGGCCTCGCGGCGGCGGATGGCAACGGTGGCGTCATTGACGCGCACCGCGATCGGGTCGCGGCCGAACAGGCCTTCGTGGAGGATCTCGACCTGCGCGCCTTCGGTGAAGCCGAGCTCCAGGAGGCGGCGCTCGAGCTCGTCGGCCGGCACGCCGGAGGTCTCGGCCGCGGCCGAGATGGCGGTGATCCGGCCGCGAAAGCCGCGGTGCGCCAGGCCCAGCGCCATGTGGACGACCTCGCTCATGGAAGGTTCGAGTACGCGCATCGAATGTGCGTTAGTCCTAGATGCGACTAAGTCGCATTCCTTTGCGCTAGAACAAGTCCTCCGTCAAATAAGAATGACAATGAAATCAATATCTTAGAACACTTATAAAGAAGCGGGCCCGGACGCGCGGGGGCATTTGCCGTGCGCTTTCATGCCCTTAGGGCGGCGACGCGCCGTGGACAGATTGCGGAACGTCCAGGCGCGGGCATCAGCCATGTTTGAGGCGCACGAGTAGCTTGCCGCTGTTCTCGCCGCGATAAAGCGCGGCGATCGCGCCGGGGCAGGCCTCGATGCCGTCGAGGATATCCTCGCGATAGGCGAGCTTGCCGTCGCGGACCCAGGCGGCGAGGCGGGAAATCGCCTCCTCGTAACGGTGGGCGTAGTCGAAGATCAACAGCCCGGACATGGTCGCGCGCTTGACGAGGATATGACGCTCGAGGCGCGGACCCATCGGCGGCGGGTCCCAGCTCGAAACCGATGCCGTGCCGCAGATGACGATGCGGGCGCCGACGGCGAGCCGGGTCAGCACGGCGTCGCTGATCGCGCCGGCCGTGTTGTCGAAATAGACGTCGACGCCATTCGGCGTCGCCGCCGCGAGTTGGTCCTTGAAGTCTGCCGCCTTGTAGTCGATGGCGGAATCGTAATCGAAGTCCTCGACGCAAATCCGGCACTTGGCCGGGCCGCCGGCGATGCCGACGGTGCGGCAGCCGGAGATTTTGGCGATCTGGCCGACGGCCGAACCGACCGCTCCGGCCGCGGTCGAGACGACGACGGTGTCGCCGGGTTTTGGCCGCCCGAGGTCGAGCAGGCCAAAATAGGCGGTGACGCCGTTGAGGCCGAGAATGCCGAGCGACAGCGACAGCGGCAGGTCGGTCTCGCGCACCTTGCGCGTGATCATTGCCGGGTCGGCGACCGCGTAATCCTGCCAGCCGAGCATACCCATCACCCTGTCGCCGACCGCGAACTGCGCGTGTTTCGAGGCGACGACCTCGCCGGCGGCGAAGGAGCGCATCACCTCGCCGATGCCAACCGGTGTCGAATAGTTGGCGACCGCGCTGACCCAGCCGCGCATCGCCGGCTCGACCGACAGGAAGTCATTGCGGACGAGGAATTGACCGTCGCGCGGCTCGACGAGCTCGCTCTGCCGGATCGAGAAGTTCTCGGCCTGCGGAATGCCGTTCGGGCGCGAGGCGAGACAGACCTGGGTGTTGAGCATCGGCTTTTTGTTCGCTGGAGGAGGGACGGGCAGGGTGCTTCGCCACAGGCCCCTCGTCAATGCAGGTGCAGCGCGCCTATGCCGGACGACTAAAACTATTGATTGCCAAAACGCGCGCTGCGGACGCACTGTTCGCTGCATCGTTCATTGTCCGGATGCCCGTGACCACACCATCGCCCGCAAGTCCGGCTGCCGCGGCGCCGGGCGTGACCGCCATCTTCCTGCTCTTTCTGCGCATCGGCCTGCTCAGCTTCGGCGGTGGACTGACCGGCTGGGTCTTCCGCGAGGTGGTCGTGCAGCGACGCTGGATCGCCGAGGACGAATTCATGTCCGGCATGGCGCTCGGCCAGATGCTGCCCGGCACCAACATCACCAATCTCGCGGTCTATGTCGGGCAGCGCCTGCGCGGGGCGGCCGGATCGGTGGCGGCGTTCGTCGGCCTCCTGTCAGGACCGTTCGTCGCCGTACTCCTGCTTGCCGGTGTCTACGGTGCGCTCAAGCAACTGCCGCACGCGGCCGAAGCGATGGACGGCATCGCCGCCGCTGCGATCGGGCTTCTGCTCGTGGTGGCGCTGCGCGGTGTAACGCGCGTCTCGCGCCGGCCGGCTGGTGCGGTGGCGATGGTCGCGACCTTTGCCGGGGTCGGGCTTCTACACATTCCATTTCTTCTGGTCGTGGCGGTTGTCGGCCCCCTGTCGGTCGCGGCCGCCTGGTTCGGAGGCGCAGCCGATGCGCGATGACGTGCCCCTCGCCCTGCTCACCGTCTTCGTGCCGTTCTCGCTGGTGTCGATCGGCGGCGGCCCGAGTATCCTGGCCGGCATCCAGCACGAGGCCGTCGATGTGCATCATTGGGTGACGTCGCGGGAATTCGTCGAACTGTTTGCGATCTCGCGCGCGGCGCCCGGGCCAGGCTCGATGCTGACCACCTTGATCGGCTGGCACGTCGCCGGCCTGACCGGCGCGTTTGTCGCCACGCTGGCCCTGTTCGTCCCATCCTCGCTTCTGTGTTACGGCGTCGCTGCCGCCTGGAACCGGCATCGCGGCAAGCGCTGGCACAGCGCGCTCGAACGGGGGCTCGCGCCGGTCGGCATCGGACTCATCCTCGCCGGCGCCTTGTCCATCCTGCGGTTGAGTGGCGGCGGCGCGCTCTCCTACGGGCTTGCGTTCGGCTCGGCCGCGCTCCTGCTCTGGAGGCCGAGGCTCAATCCCTTGCTGCTGTTCGTCCTCGGCGCAGGCCTTGCAGTGGCCGCGCACGTGTGGACGGCCTGACCGGCCGCAGCAGCAAATTGCAGACGATGAAAAGTTCGGTCAGAAGACCGTGATATTTGCAAATCGCATCGGAACATCGATTGCGAGTACGGAGTTCTCGTCCTGATCCATATCCAGATCAGGAGGTAACCCATGAAACGGATCGTTATCGCGGCCGCGGTCGCCGCGGCTGCTGCCATTGGTACGTTCGCTGCCGGCGGTGCGGCGCAGGCTCAGGGCGTCGTTATCGGCGCCGGCCCGGGCGGCGTCTATGTTGGCGAGCGTGACGGCTATCACCACCGTCATCACTGGCGCCGCGATTACGCCAGCTGCCGCACGGTCGTGACGACCCATTGGCGGCACGGGCATCGCGTGACGGTGCGCCGCCGCATCTGCGGCTGACGCGGACTACGATTTGCGACGAGAAAGGCGGGCCCATGTGGCCTGCCTTTTTTTGTTATTCCGCGCCCGAGGAGGGAACCGCAGGCCCGGGAACGCGCATTAGGCGGCCGCGTTAGTCGGCTATCGAAATCAGCGACAGGAGGCCAAAATGAAAATTCAATTCGCAGTTGCGATCTTGGCCGCGACGGCGCTCGTGCCGGCGGCGGCGAATGCGCAGAACACGGTGAGCGGCGCGGCTGGCGGCGCGATCGTTGGCGGTGTGGTCGGCGGGCCGGTCGGCGCAGCGGTCGGTGCGGCTGTCGGCGGCACCGTCGGCGCGGCCGAGGACGCGACGCTGCCGCCGCCGGTGGTGACCTATGTCGAGCGCGAGGACACTCCGTCGGTCGAGGTGCGGGAGGTCGAGCACGTGCGCGTCGGCACCGTGTTGCCCGACACCGTGGTCCTGCACGAGATCCCGAAATACAAGACGTATCGCTACGCCGTGATCAACCACGAGCGCGTTATCGTCGAGCCGCGCACGCGCAAGGTGATCAAGGTCATCGAACGCTGACGGAGGCCAGCCTCCGGAATCGAAAAGGGCGAGCCCCGCGGCTCGCCCTTTTTTCGTCTCGCGCTGTTCGCGCTTACTCGCCGCTGGCCAGCACCGCGCGCACCGTTTCATCGGGGCCGAAGTCCTCGGCGCTGTTGACGTGCATCAGCTCAGCAAGGCGGGTGCGGGCGCGGTTGACGCGCGACTTGATGGTGCCGACGGCGCAGCCGCAGATGTTCGCCGCTTCCTCGTAGGAGAAGCCGGAGGCGCCGACCAGGATAAGAGCTTCGCGCTGGTCCTGCGGCAGTTGAGTGAGGGCCTCGCGGAATTCACGATATTCGACCTGGCCGTATTGCTCGGGCTGCGACTTCAGCGTCTCGGCATAGTGTCCGTCGCTGTCTTCGACCTCGCGGCGTCGCTTACGATATTCCGAGCGGAAATGGTTGCGCAGGATCGTGAACAGCCAGGCCGACATGTTGGTGCCCGGCTGGAAGGAGTCGATGTTGGCAAGGGCGCGCAGCAGCGTTTCCTGAACGAGATCGTCGGCGCGGTCGACATTACCGCACAACGAAATCGCAAAGGCACGCAGGCTCGGCACGGAGCCGAGGATGGCTTTGCGGACTGATTCGTCCATGGCCATTAGTGCCCGTCCTTACTGCCATTGTTGTCGAGGCGGTTGAGCAGATCGGTGAACCGGTCAGGAACGCCCTGGTTCAACACTTCGTCGTACATGGCACGCAGCTGTTGCCCGAGGCGGGCCTGAACATCGCGGCCGAGCTTGGCCGGCTTGTTCGTGGTCTTCTTACGGGTGGCCGCGGCTTCCATCGCGTTCTCTTGTCCCACGGGCTTGCGCTCGTTCATTGGTTCTCACCCCGACAGCACCAATTCGACATGCGGTGCCCCCCCTGACGTGTGCTTTCAAAACCCATGACATGCCATATGGTTCCGGAAGACGAAGGAACTTTTTGGACCCGGTCACGTTGTTGCCCACGATAGGGTTTTGTCTCGGGGGAATGGGGCCGATCGCAGCCCCTCATGCCCGTCAGGTTCGGGAGGGATTTTTGCCGTCATCTCAAGCAGTTGCGCAGCATCTTCCATATCTTCGCCGGTATGCCCGTGCGCTCTCCGGCAGCCAGTCGTCGGGTGACGCCTATGTGGCGGCCACCCTGGAGGCGGTGATCCAGGATCCCAAGGTGCTGGAAGATGGGGCATCGACCCGCATCGCCCTCTACAAGCTTTTCACGAAAATCTGGAATTCGGTGGCGCTGAATGGCCGTCCGACCACCCCGGACGCCAATCAGCCGGTCGAGCGCCATCTGGCGCAGATCCCGCCGAAGCCGCGCCAGGCCTTCCTCCTGATCGCGCTCGAAGGCCTGTCCGAGGACGACGCCTCAAAGGTCCTGGACGTGGACGTGCCGACGCTACGCGACCTGGTCGAGGAATCCGGCCGCGAGCTCGCCGCCGAGATCGCCACCGACGTGCTCATCATCGAAGACGAGACTTTCATCGCGCTCGATCTCGAGGGGCTGGTGGAGAGCCTCGGCCATCATGTGCTTGGCGTGGCCCGTACGCACAGCGAGGCAGTGGCGCTGGCCAAGCAGAAGCGCCCTGGCATCATCCTTGCCGACATCCAGCTCGCCGACGGCTCCTCCGGGCTCGACGCGGTCAACGAGATGCTGCGCACCTTCGAGGTGCCGGTCATCTTCATCACAGCTTATCCGGAGCGCTTCCTGACCGGCGAGCGGCCAGAGCCGGCGTTCCTGATTGCA
>Ga0265342_10003612_pt1 | contig 12604 bp, 7 predicted proteins | sample 4CB327metaG_FD_203125 | JGI IMG/M metagenome (GOLD analysis project Ga0265342, IMG submission 203125) | Rhizosphere microbial communities from Carex aquatilis grown in University of Washington, Seatle, WA, United States - 4-CB3-27 metaG | ecosystem: Host-associated > Plants > Roots > Rhizosphere...
GCGGGAGTTGCGTGCGCGCAACGAATCCCGCCGCTCATCCTGCCCGCAGCGAAAGGCGCGCGGCACTTCTTGTATTGTGGTATCTGCGCCGCTCACCAAACCACCTCGAGATTGTCTCTGGTGACAAAGCCGGGCGCGAAGAATGGCAACTCGTAGGGCCGCTGCTCGAAGCGAAAGCCATTATCGGTCTTCTTCAAGACGTTTGCCATGAGCCAGTTCGCATTGTCGGTCTCGGGAAAATCCCGGCGAAAGAACGGCCCGCGGCTTTCTTTTCGTTCCAACGAGGACTGGAGGATCAGTTCGCATGCTTCCGCCATGTTCACGACGTCAATGGCATCCAGCCACTCGTAGTTCGCTGTCCGCGCGTGCGAGGCGAGCCGCATGCGAGGAATAAGATCGAGCCGAATTTCCTCGATGTCATCGAGTCCGGACCGCAAGCTTGCGGCATCTTTCTCGACGCCCGCCTTGTCCCACATCACCTGGCGGAGCCGCTCCTTGATTTTGGCGGGAACGAGACCATCGCCGGAACCGTCACGCAGCATATCCAGCCGCTGCCCTTCACAAGCGACCTGCTGTTCGGGCAGGTCGCAAGGGGCCAGCCGCGGCAGATCTGCGGCGACGCCGTCGGCGACGACCTTGCCGTCATAAGTGGCGAGGCCAATCAGGCCGTTGCTGTGTCCTCCGAGTCCGCCGGCGACGTAGAGTCCGGGGACCGATGAGCTCATGCTGGCGGTGTCGACGTCGATGCCGCCCTGACGGTAGTGTGCCGTGACCGCGGTCTCCACCAGCTCGCGCGGAAAGTCGAGGCCGAGTTGGCGATAGGCTTTGCCATAGGTCGTGTAGCTATCAACCTCGGCAGGGTCGCAGTGGTCGAAGCCGGCATAGTAGCCGCCTTCATAGCGCGCCTTGCCAGCACGCACCTGTTTCGCCAGCGCCTTGAGCTGCACCGTATACGGGCCAAAAGCGAGCGGATCGTCCTGCTGCTGATTGAAGAATTCCTCGCCGGCCGAGTTGACCATCCGCGCCGACTTCTCCGAACCGAGCATCGGATTGGGGTAGACCTGCATGCGTTGCCACGTCGGCGGATCAGCAATGTCGTTGGTGTGCCACCACTGCATTTCGAGATTGACCAGGGTGGCGCCGGCACGCCAGCCGAGCGCGATGCCGTCGGCCGACATTTCGCGCGTACCGGTCGAGCGGACATGCAGGCGGTCGGAATAGCCGGTTGCGAGGATCACCGCCCGCGCAAGTACCACAATGTATTCGCCGCTGATCGTATCGAGGCAGAAGACGCCGCCGACTGAACCGTCGGGTCGGCGCAGCAGCGCCGTTGCCGCGGTCTCTTCCAGCCGCGGGATCCCGGCCTTGATGACCTGCTTGCGCCGAAGATCCATGAACGGCACGCCGGAATTACCCTGCATATTGGCGGCGATGGAGCGAATCTTGCCCGGGCTCGTGACCACGTGACCGGCGTCGTCCCGGCGGAAATACAGACCGGCTTCCTCGAGTTCCGGATAGTAGATCTGCTCCAGCCATTCGCCGCAGCGCCGCGCCCAGTGCTGATCGATGAGGAACTGGTTATGGTACTTGATGAGAAATTCCGCAGTATTGCGCGCGTTGTCATCGGTATTGCCGAGCGCGCGGCCGGAGATCACCAGATTGCCTGCGAACAGCGAGGCACCGCTCTTGCCTGTGAGCCCCTTGCAGATGATGAGCGGCCTGATCCCGAGCTTTTGCAGGTTGAGCGCGGCATAGCAGCCGGCGGCTCCGCCGCCGACGACAGCTACGTCCGTCCTCTCCACGCGCATGCGTGCCAATCCCGTCTTGCAAAAACGCCAGCTTCCGGCCCGCTCGCCTGGAAGCTGAATCCCCTCGATTTACCAAGCTGCTAGGCCCGGTGGCACCTCGTAGTGCCCAGCTCAGCACGCTTCAGCGCCCAGCGCATGGTGTTTTTTTGCACCACCCTGTGCCAGTTTGCGCTAGCCTGTTTTTGCAAAATGGCGGCGAGGCTGTGATGACGCCAAATCCGGCGAAGTGGGACGATCTGCGCCTGTTCCTTGAGGTCGCGCGCCACGGTAGTGTGCACGCGGCAGCCAAACGGCTGCGCCTCGATCATTCCACCGTGTGCCGGCGCATCGGTAAGCTCGAGTCGCGGCTCTCGGTGAAGCTGTTCGACCGCACGCGCAAGGGCATCGTAATTCGTAACGAGGCGCACGACCTGCTCAAGCATGTCGAGAAGATGGAATTTTATGCGAGCTCGCTGCAGGACGCGGTAGTGCGTACGGGCAGCGACGCGGTCCAGAGCGTGCGCATCGCTACAATGGAGGGCATTGCGAGCCAATATCTCGCGCGCCGATTGCCCGCGCTCTCGCACTTGGCGCCTGATGTGAAAATCGAGCTGGTCAGCATTCCGCAAACGGTCGACCTTTCGCGCAAGGAAGCAGACGTCTTCCTGAGCTTTTTCAACCCGAAGGCACCGGGGCTTACCAGCGCGCTGTATGCGGAGTTCGCGCTGCATCTTTACGCGTCGGCGGATTATCTGCTTGCGCGTGGCGCACCGAAAACCCTTGACGACCTCGTGAACCATGCCTTCGTCGGCTATATCGAGGATCTGTTGGCCATCCATGCGGTGCGCTGGCTCGACGAACTGATCGCCGCGCCAAAGATGAGCTTCACCTCGAACAGCATTTTGGCGCAAAGCAATGCCGCAGCCAGCGGGCTCGGTATCGTGCTGCTGCCGACCTTCGTGGGCGCGCATATCTCGGGCCTGCAGCGCGTGCTGCCCAAGGTTTCGGTGTTGCGCGATGTGTGGGTATCGGTACGGAGCGAACAGCGCTATCAGCCGCGAATTAGGACGGTGACTCGATTCCTCCGGAACATTCTCGAAGAGGATCGAGAGTTCTTGCGCGGAAAGTGTTTGAGCACGCGGTAGTCAGCCACTCAGGCAACGTGGACTGCCTTGCATCTCAGCGGGCATGGGCTCCGCTCCGAGATTCGGTTACGATGTTCCTCCGATGCGCTCGTGAAAATACAACGTTCGAAATCCGTCATCAGGGAAAAGAGTTTGGAAGCGCTCTGTTCACACGCGCATCAAATCAAGGTCGTCACCCCTAGCGCGCTTGGTTGCGAGGAATGCCTCCGGATTGGATCACGTTGGGTGCATCTGAGGCTCTGTCGCAATTGTAGGCACGTCGGCTGCGATCAGTCGCCCCATCGTCACGCCCCAAGACACTTCGAAGCGACGGGTCACCCCATCATCAAGGGCTACGACCCAGCTGAGAGTTGGGGCTGGTGCTATGTTGATGATATTGAAATCGACCTTCCGAGCCAGACGCCGCACACCGGTCCGATCCCGCACTTCATATGAAAGCTCACACGAGCGGAGAACCTCAATGCCGAAGGTTCGCGGCGTGCCGCCGAGCGGACAAGGTTGTCGCGTTCGACCAGAGCGCATCATCAGATGATTTCGCGGCGAACGAGGCAGGAAGAACGCCCTGAACGGGGTGGTAACATTCCCGGGCAACATTCCTAGTCATAGCCTCCGCGAACGGTAGTGCGAGCGATACATTAGCTGTAGCCCGCTCGTCACTATCTGGGTCGGGAGACTTCGCGTGAGCACCATAGACTTGCCTCAGTCAGGAGGCTGAGGACTAATTGGATCCCCTTGGAGACCTAGCCGAAGGTCGCCAGCAGGCGCTCGGCGGCCATTAGATCAGCCGTATCAAACCCCTCCGTGAATAGTCTGGCTATAGGTTGGAGAATCTCACGGCCGCGCTCTGCTTGCCCCTGACTGGCATACAAGGTTGCGAGATCGATCGCGGTCCGCAGTTCCCAAGCGCGTGCGCCCTGCTTTCGGCTGAGCTCCAGCGACCGCGCAAAGCATAGTTCCGCGTCGGCAACGCGAGGCTGCGGCTTTGACAGAAGAAGGCTTCCTCTCAAACGCAGCAACTCGGGTACGTAAGATAGTGCCTGATCCGCCTGATCGAGTTCGATCCTCTCGCCGACCAATGCCTCACCTTGAGCCAATCGGCCGCTAGCTGCAAATCCTTCTGCTAAGGCAATGCTGAAGGAACTCGCCAGCAACTTGTAACGAGCGACATTGAGCTCCTGCAGACAGCGTTCCAAGCTCCCGACGCCGCCTTCAGCATCGCCTCGACGGATCGCGAGTTCTCCTCTGAAGCCTTGGCCGACCGCGAGAAAGGTCGTCAGCGAGTGGGATTCGGAATGCGAGATGAGCCAGTCCGTGTGCTCTTCCGCACTCTCCAGATCTCCGCGCCAAAGGAACACGGTGACGGCGCAGTTTAACGCAATGGATAACGTTACGGGCCGCCCCATGCGCGCGGCCTCCTCGACGGTTTGTTGGGTCAATTCCAGCGCCTGATCCGGGTAACCTTGCAGCCAGAGATTTCTCGCCAGAGTCCCACCGGCCCAATTGTAGTGGTCGAAGCCCAGATAGATCCTGCTGCTCGTTCGAAAATCTGGTCCATGGTCGCGCGCCGCCTCAAGTTCCACGCGCGCATCGTCAAAATCACCCATGTGATGAAGCGTAACTCCGAGAATGCAATGCGCCGACGCCATAGCAGGTGGAGCCTTGGCGTTCTCGGACACTCTGATGCTGCGCTTTGCGTAGGAAAGAGCACTTTTGAAATCACCGATCCGATGGTGGAACATGTGCAGCAGGCCAAGCAACTGAAGCTGGTCACCGGCATCGCTGTGTTCGTCCGCGATTTCAAGGCCCCGCCTTACGGCGGCGCGAGCAGCCTCGCTTTCTCCGCGTGTGAAGATCAATGATAGCCCTAACGCAGCCTGAAGATGCATTTCCTCGGCGCTGCCGCGAGTATTATCGTCGAGGGCAGTGAGTGCCTGCTCGGACCAGCGAAGACATTCTGGCAGCAGGGACATTGCGAGAAAAACTGGCGCCGCCGCCGCGGCAAGGCCAATACCGATGTCAGTATTTCCATCGACGCCGAAGCACCATTCCAACGCGGCGCGAACGTTGTTCATATTCGCGAAGTGAGGCGTACGTTCAACCCCGGTTGACAAGGTTGACCATTCCATCCCGCTTTGCTCCAGCCATCGCCGAAAGTAGCTCGCATGGCGAGCAGCTAGATCGGCAATCTCGACGCTGCTAATGCTGATCTCCAGGGCGTAGGCGCGCGTCGTGTCGAGGAGCCGGTAGTGCATCGTGGCTTCCACGCGCCGGGTCGCGACCATGGACTTTGCAACAAGGCTATCAATGGCACGCAAGACGGTAGCTTGATTAACCTCCGTGCCGGTGACGACTGCCAACGCCGCGTCGAGCGTAAAATGCCCGACGAATACAGCTAATCGGCGCAGGACCAACCGTTCGGTTTCGGAGAGCAACCCATAGCTCCAATCGAGCGTCGCCTGCAGCGTCCTCTGGCGCGGTGGTGCGGTTCGCGGCCCGACCCACAAAAGTGTCAGTCGTTGGTCGAGCAGCGCTGCTGTCTGATGTAGGCCATAGGCCTCAATCCGCCGTGCCGCGAGTTCGATTGCGAGGGCCACGCCATCGAGCTTGCGGCACATGCCGACGATAATGGCAGCCTCAGCGTCGCTAAAGTCTACCTGCGCGCCGCTGGCAGCTGCGCGATCGAGGAATAGCTGGGTGGCTGGAAAGGTTCTGGCTACAGCTGCGGTTAGCGTTTCGTCATCGGGGGGGCATTCGAGGGGTTCAAGTCGATAGACATGTTCCCCCTCCGCCTGAAGCGTCTCGCGGCTCGTCGCCAGGATGTGAACCTGCGGTGCGGCTGCGAATATGGTCGAGGCGAGTGTAGCCACTGCCTCGATCAGGTGCTCGCATGTGTCGAGTATCAGCAGAATCCGCTTATCTCGCAAATGAGCGATCAAGCTGGGGGTTGCGTCGTCGGATTGCACGGCGAGCCCCAACATGGATGCAACGACGGTTGCTATCAGGCTCGGATCACTCAGCATGCTGAGATCGACAAAAAGCGCAGCTCCGGAAAAATCGTCAATCAGCTGATGCCCGACCACGACTGCAAGCGTCGTCTTGCCAACTCCCCCGGAGCCTACAATCGTGACGAAACGCTCCGCATGTACACGCGCCGACAACTTTCGAAGATCATCCTCACGATCGATCATTTTGGTTGGACGAGCAGGCAGGTTGGCATGCCTGAACACCGCCCCCGCAGCTCTCGCTGCTTCACTTGGTTCGCCCGACCGCGAAACCGGCGCAACAAAACAATAACCGCGTCCCGATACGGTCTCGATGTAACGAGCCGCGCCCCTGCCGTCGCCCAACGCTTTGCGCAGGTTCGCAATGTGAAACCGCAGGCTGCCCTCTTCAACCGTGATGCCGGGCCATACCTGGCGCATCAAATCGCTTTTGCTGACAACTTCCGCCGGGCGGGACAGCAGCGTCGTCAAAATGTCGAAGGCCCGCGGACTGAGGTCCACGGGCACGCCATCCTTTGTGAGCAGTCTCTCGCTCGCGACCAGGCCAAAGGGACCAAACGATATGACTTCCCGGGTCAAGGTCGATCCCACCTTTGCGCCGTCTTCCGTAGACTTCCCTGCAGATCGGGACTTGGGTTTGAGGTCATTTCCGACTGGAGGGGCCGCAGCGCTGTTCCATCCTTACAGTGCCCGGTTCGCAAACGCTAACAACGTCTAACAATCCAAAACGAGTAATCCCCCGGAATCCCGTCAAAATACGGGGTATCAAAGGCGGTTGCAGCCGTTTTTTGCTCAAGTAGTGTGCATCCGCTTTTTGAATCCAATTACCAGGGCCGTTCCGGTGTACGGCAACTAGGGGGATTCACGATGCGTACGTCAGTAGCAACCGTCGTATTCGGCCAATATCACCGTTTCGTGAAGAGACTTTCTCGTCGGTACGGGGACGGGGCCCGGGCTGATTATTTGATCAAACTGCCGTATCGGGGCACATCCAAGGGCCGAAACGAGGACAACCGCGCATCGACGGACAAGGCGCAATCCCGGCCAGTTGAAGCTGAACAATCCCGCCGATCAGCACTTTCGCATTTTGGCAGAATCGCGAGTCATGGCGTGCTCGAGGCCTCAATCGTGCACGAAGTCAACCAACCGCTTGCTTCCATTGTCACGAACGGTCAGACGAGCTTGCGCTGCCTCTCCGGCTCGGCGCCAGATATTGAAAAGGTTCGAGAACTCATAGAGCGGGTGGTGGCGGACGCGTGGCGCGCCTCCGAAATTATCGACCGCCTACGCGCCATGGCAACCCGGCAACCAACACCGCAAACGTCTCTTTCGCTTGCCGATGTGATAAATGAATCGCTAGTGCTTCTACGCCATGAATTTCAATCGAAAGACATCTCGGTGTCTCTCGATCTCGCGCCGGATCTTCCTCACATCATTGGCGACCGCACGCAGCTTCAGCAGGTGATTGTGAACCTTGCCGTCAATGCGGCCCAGGCGATGGCGGATTCCGAGGGCTCACACCGCAGCATTTTCATTCGAGCCATGCGGACCGATCCTGAAACAGTATCCTGCGTAATCGAAGATAGCGGCCCAGGGATTGAGCCTGCGCACCTGCCATACCTGTTTGACAACTTTTTCACGACCAAGGCTATGGGCATGGGCATGGGTCTACCCATCTGCCGATCGATCATGGAAGCGCATGACGGTCTGATCAGGGCCGACAACTGGTCCGCCCTTGGCGGAGCTCGGTTCAGCCTCGCACTGCCAGCCGTCAGAGAGGTAGCAGCTTCAGAACCCCAAAGCCGATTCTTCAAAATGCCAATGTTATTCACACGCAGAGTCGTTGTCGCATCGATGGCCACCGAAATGCCGTCATAACACGATGCGGCAGTGGGTGCGTCTCCAAAAGTTGCACTCTGAGCGCGCTGGCGCGATGGTTTTTCGGCCATCGAAGCCGACGCACCACCCGCGATCCAGTTCGCCTGACGCGCCTTAATATTCTCGGGTCGGGCCTCTCAATTCGATTGCCGTAACGACCTAAACGCGGCGCGAAGTTCATTGCTGAAGAGTTCCGGCTGTTCCCACGCCGCGAAGTGGCCGCCTCGGTCCGCCTGATGGAAGTAGATCAGCTTGTGATAGGCTCGTTCGGCCCAACTCCGTGGGGCTTGAAAACTCTCTCCGGGAAACACGGTGATTGCTGCGGGAACGAAAACATTGGCTGGGAGGTAAAGGTTGATCTTGTTCTCCCAGTAGAGACGCGCCGACGATATCGCTGTATTCGTCACCCAGTATAGCGTGATGTTGTCGAGAACATCGTCCCGCGTCAGCGAGCCTGCGGAGTGTCCATTGATCGTCCGGCCATTGACGGCAGAGGTGATCGCTGCTGCCGGCTGCGCGTAACTGTCGCCGTGATCAAGCAACCAAGCCGCGAGCCCGGCAGGCGAGTCGGCCAGTCCGGACAGCGTTTGCGGGCGGGTACCCATAATCTGCGCGTACGCTCGTCGCTTGGAGAACTGCAGCTTGAGCTGGTCAAATGCGCGCCGCTCATCGGAGGACAATCCAGCCGGCGCCGATGCGCCGGACTGGACCGCTCCGATGATATCAGGCGGAACAACACCAGGCAGGTTGACGTGGATGCCCAGCAGTTCGGGAGGCGCCAATTTGGCCATCTCATTCGAGACAGGCGAACCCCAATCGCCGCCCTGAGCCGCAAATTTGGTGTATCCGAGCCGTTTCATTAGTACGATCCAGGCACGCGCGATGCGGGACGGATCCCAACCGCCGGTGGTCGGTTTGCCCGAAAACCCATAACCAGGCATGGATGGAATCACCAAGTGAAATGCATCGGACGCGTTTCCACCATACTCAGTCGGCTTGGTCAGTGGATCGATGATCTTGAGTTGCTCTATCACCGAGCCCGGCCACCCGTGCGTGACGATGAGGGGCAACGCGTTGCTATACGTCGAGCGAACGTGGATAAAGTGAATATCCAGCCCATCAATCTCGGTGATGAATTGAGGCAGGGCATTTAAGCGCGCCTCCACCCTCCTCCAGTCGTAGTTCGTTTGCCAGTAACGTGCGAGCTCCCGTTGTGTCGCTAGCGGCACGCCTTGGGAGTCATCCTCGACGGTCTCCTTGTCGGGCCACCGCGTTGCAGCCAAACGGCCACGGAGGTCGATGAGCGTTTCTTCTGGAACATTGATCAGGAATGGTCGAATGACTTGGTCATTCGCTGCCGAGACCGAATATATCGGAAGAACATTGGCAGCGCCCGCAACCGCGAGACCCGTCGTTGCGAGGTTCAAGAACCTGCGACGATCGGGATTGATGATCTCAGATTCTGCTTTGTTCACCGTACGTCTCCATGGTTGCTGGTTGCTGAGACAGCAGCGAGGGGCTTGCAGCCTCGGCCAAGAGCAACAAAGCGCCCGTTATCCTTGTTAGCGATCATTAGCTAGAGGCATGCATCCACGGACATCGTGGATCGAAACAACGTCGCTGAAAATCGAACAAAGGATTTGGCTGGATCATACCAAAGAACAGACGGGGTTATCTTGAACTGCCAATCTGAGTAGGGTCTCGCTTTCCCGCCGACAGCACCAACGTCGGACTTCAGTAAAACTCCGGTATAATAGCTCACCGAAGAAAGCTCTGACATTGTGATCGTACCGTCAGCCTGCGGTCCATCGCCCCCGCCCCGATGATGGAAGATGCGAACCGGCTTTCCCCTCGGCCATTTCGCAAGCGTGCTGACTGCTGGGCCAGTGGCGCATTGCCACTGGCCCTTTTGTGCCGTCTACATCGATTGAGGGGGCTACCTTCTCGCAGCCGTGCCGGGGCGGCATCCGAAGTGGCTTGGAGCTACAACCAGTTCAATTGCTCCGGGATTGGCAGATGGGCAGTTCAAATATGAATCGCGCCCCGCCCAAAGCCGATTCGTTGTCGGCCCGGATTTGCCCGTTGTGTGCTTCAATGATCGACTGAGCGATTGGCAAACCCAAGCCCATGCCGGTTTCTTTCGTCGTGAAGAAACTGTCGAACAGATGCGGCAGATGCTCATCATCGATGCCGTGACCGCTGTCCTCAATAAAACATCGGACCGCTTCCGCATCGACCTGCTCCGTTCGAATCGCAATGCTTTTCTGCTCCACTCCAGAACTCGTCAGCGCCTGAGCCGCATTGATCGCAATGTTAACGATGACTTGCTGAAGCTGGGTACGATCGCCGACGATTTTCGGAAGGTCGGATGCCAAATCGAGCGAAACGGATACACCCCTTCCCTGAAATTCATGATGCAGGAACGCCACGGACTCCGTTACGACATCGGCCAGCGCAACCAGCGACTGCTTTGCACCGCCCCTACTCGCCATACCCCTGATGCGATCGATGATTTCCGCGGCGCGCCGCGCATCATTCACGACGCGCCGCATCATATCCTGGGCCTTCACAAGGTTCGGTTGAGGCTGTGCCAGCCAACGCAAGCCGGTCTCACCGTTGGTAACAATCGACGCAAGTGGCTGATTGACCTCATGCGCGATCGTCGCGGTCAACGCACCCAGGCTCACTACCCGGCTGGCATGGGCAAGTTCGGATCGAACTTTGTCGCGGGACTGCTCGGCTAGCCGGCGCTGGGTCACGTCCTGGACCGCGCCAAGACATTCCAGGCGCCCATCTTCATGCGAAATGGTCCGGCCAAATACCCGGACGAACTTTACGCGACCGTCCGGCATTTGGAGTCGAACTTCATACTCGGCATTGTCCTGTCCCGCTTGCACCTGCGTTATTTTCTCGGCCAACATCGGAAGATCGTCTGGGTGAACGCGTTCGGCAATTCTTTCAGCGGTTACCTCGACTTCCAGGTCAAATTCAAAAATGCGGCGCAACTCCTCTGAAAAAATCCGCTCATCCGTGTCGACCTTCCACAAGAAGGAGCCCGTCAAACTCAGTCGCTGGCCCTCCCTGAGAAACGTCTCGCTCCTCTTCAGCGCAGCAACAGCTTGCGAACGTTCGATCGCGATGCTCGCAAGGTGGGCCACATGCGCGATAACCTCCTTGTGGTACGGGGATGGCGCGCCCGGCTTCTCCTGGTAAACGCAGATCGAACCGATTGCGACGCCGCCCCTCGAGCAAACCGGCGTGCTCCAAACCGCCCTTAATCCATGCTCAAGCACATGGGCGCGGCATGGAGCCGCAATCCAGCGGACGTCCGAAGCAATATCTTCGGCGACCACGGTGACAAGTTCAGTGATGCACTGCCCACGCGGCGACACGTCAGAAGTGACCAGCATTCCCTCAATGGGAGCGGTGTAACTGAGCGGAAGTGACGGCGCGACACCATATTGGAACGCCCTACCATCCTCATCGATCGGATAGATGCCGCAGTAGCAATCCGGTGCTGATTTCTCAAACAGTCGACACAAGGAATCGAGAATTTCGCGAAGCGGTCGGCCGGACGCGATCATTTCCAGAATCTGCCTTTCGCCAGCGAGATGGATCTCCGCACGCTTGCGATCTTCGATGTCGGCATTAATGCCGTACCATTTTATGATCTTTCCATTGCTGTCATGAACGGGATTCCATCGGAATAAGAACCAACGATATTCCCCGTCAGCACGCCGAAGCCGTGCCTCGGACTCGCCGGCTTTGCAGGAGGCGACGGTTGCCCGCCACGCTTCCCACAGTCCGCTTAGATCATCTGGATGCACGATGGTCTCCCACCCCAACTTCTGAAGTTGGTGCAGAGATAACCCGACGTAATCGATATAATACTGATTGAAAAACTCGCCTGACCCGTCGGGGCTGGCCGTCCAGGCCTGTGCCGGAATTGTGTCCACGATCAGCCTGAGGTCGCGCTCGCTCGCCGAGAGCGCTTGTTCGACGCCCCTCAGGCGTCGGGCTGCCTCCAGACCTATCGCCGCCTGATTGGCTGCCACACTAAGCAAGAGGCGTTCGATCGTTTCAGGAAAGCCTGCGCGTGATGCCCCTGCCACGAGCAAGCCCTGATCGCCGTTCAGACCCAGTTTGAACGGGAGGATTGCGATGTGTCCCTGACCGGATAGATCCCTAATCGATCCTGGCCATTGCGACAGGTCGAGATCGAACCATTGCTGGAGCTCGAGACCCACGTGTTCCGGCACCGTCTTGGCGTACTGCGCGCCCGCCCGCATCATCTCGATTGGCTCGCCACCGGATGATCCGCGGAACCGAACGAATATGAAGTCCAGACGGAGCATTCCCAACAGAGCGTCAATCAAAGTCTGAATGACGTGGGACGGATCGCCGCCACTCCAGATGGCGGGAAGAGCAAGAAGACTGGTCAAATCGTTGATTCCGCGCTGAAGGCGCTTGGTCTCGTCGTGAAACGATTCGACCCGGGCCTCCATTATTCCGCCTTCTGCCGGGAGCGCCGTTCGCGCAGGAACTCTTCCGGCGGAACGTAAAACGGATTCTGCTGCAGAATGCCCGCAACGACAACCATCGGATGGGTGCGCATGATGTCAATCACGACGTCGCCGCCGAATTTTGCCAGATCGTAGACGCAGATCACCGCGTCCTCGTGTCGAGACCAAACGTCATTCACCCGCGACTCGAATTCGATGAGATCGTCGACGCATGATCGATCTGCAGCCCAATCCATCTGGCAAATGATGCGACTCAGGCGAAAATCTCC
>Ga0265342_10003617_pt1 | contig 12593 bp, 15 predicted proteins | sample 4CB327metaG_FD_203125 | JGI IMG/M metagenome (GOLD analysis project Ga0265342, IMG submission 203125) | Rhizosphere microbial communities from Carex aquatilis grown in University of Washington, Seatle, WA, United States - 4-CB3-27 metaG | ecosystem: Host-associated > Plants > Roots >...
CCGCCGCGCTCGACGAATTGCTGCCCCACAAGTGGCGCCCGTCGGGCTGACGGCGGCCTCTGCCTCACGCTACCTGAGTAACCCGGAGCCGGGCTGCCGTCACGACGTCGTCGGTCGGACGGTTACGGAGGGACAGCGGGCTGACCGCGAAGGAGTTCGCTGTCGAGACCGGGATCAACGCCGGGACGCTTCAGTTCTGGAGCTACAAGCTGCGAAAGGCGGAGCCGGCATCGACGCGCCGGCGCGCGAGGGGGACGCCGGCGCCGCTCGTGTCGTCGATCGTGGAGGTCCGGCCGGCGACTGCGTCGGAGGATCTCCGTTTCGAGATCGAGCTGGGCAACCGCCGCCGTTTACGTGTACCGAGTGTGTTCGATCCGTCGGCGCTGAAGGCGGTACTCGCGATCCTGGAAGCGACGGCGTGATTCCGCAGGGCGTGCGTGTCTTCCTCTGCGTCGAGCCGGTCGACATGCGGCTCGGATCGGCTCGCGCAGCTCGCGCGAGAGCGCGTGGGCCGCGACCCGGTCGACGGTGGTGCCGTCTTCGTCTTCGGTGGGCGAGCAGCATCGCGGCTGAAGAGCTTGTGGTTCGATCGGAATGGGCTGTGCCTTCTGTACAAGCGCTTTCATCAGGCGCGATTCGAGCTACCTGTGGCGGCGAGCGGTCAGCGCATGTTGCACATCGACGCCGCAGCACTGGCCGCGCTGCTCGCCGGAGTCGCGCACGCGCCGCGCTCGCGCGCAGAAAGGAAGGCGCAGCGTCACTGATTGCTTGACAGATCGATCTCGCGCCGGCATTGGTGGTCGTCGTGAGCGACGGCGCAATCCTCGAGCGCGTCGCTGCGCTGCAAGCGCAGGTCGCGGCGCTGTCGGAGGAGCGCGACGAATATCGCAAGCTGGTGCTGCACCTCCGCGAAGAGGTCGAGCGACTCAAGCGCGGCCTGATCGGGCAGAAGACGGAGCGCCTGCCGAAGGACGACGCGCAGCTCTCGCTGCTCATGCTGGGCCTCGCGCTTGGCGGTGATATGGACGCGCCCGCGCTCGCGCCGCCGCCCGTCGAGCAGATCGTAGCCGAGCACACGCGCGCCAAGCCGGTGCGCAAGCCGTTGCCGCCGAATCTACCGCGCGAGGAGATCGAGATCGTCCCGCCCGAAGTCGAGCGCGACCCGGATGCCTTCGAGCTGATCGGGTCGGAGACCCGCGAGGTCCTGGAACGGCGGCCCTCGTGCACCATCACGGTGGCGCTGATCTACAAGAAGTACGTCCGCAAGGACCGGAAGCGCGGCGAAGCGACGCAGGTCCTCGCGCCCGAGGCCGTGGACATGCCCATCGAGCACGGTATCGCCGGGCCGGGGATGCTCGCCGACACGATCGTCCGTCGCTGGCAGGACCACCAGCCGCTCAATCGACTCGAGGGGATCTACGCCCGCGAAGGATTGCAGGTCGCGAAGTCGACGCTGTGCGGGTGGCACGACAAGGTGGCCGAGCTCGTGCAGCCGCTCGTCGAGGCGATGCGCGCCGACGCTTTCACGCAGCCCTATCTGTGCGTCGATGCTACGGGCGTCCTCGTGCTGGCCAAGGAACGCTGCCGGGCGGGGTATTTCTGGGTCACCGTTGCGCCGGACAAGCACGTGCTCTTCGCCTACTCCAAGCGGCACGACAGCGCGGCCGTCGACGAGCTCCTGGCCGGCTACGCCGGCTACCTCGTCGCCGACGCGCACGCGGTGTACGACCACCTTTACCGGAATGGGACCGTCATCGAGGTCGGGTGCTGGGCACACGCCCGCCGTTATTTCTTCAAGGCCCTCGAGTCGGACCCCGAGCGCGCGAAGACCGCGCTCGCGTGGATCGGCGCCCTCTTCGCACTCGAGCGCTCGATGGCGAGCACGCCGGCGAAGAGGCGCCGCGAGATCCGGCAGACACGGGCGGCCCCAATCGTCGAGGCATTCTTCGAGTGGTGCGATCAGGAAGCCGGGCGTGTGCTCGACGAGTCCCCTATGGCGCAGGGATTCGGGTACGCGCGAAACCAGCGCGTCGCCCTTCGCCGCTTCCTCGACGACGGACGCCTGCCCATGCTCAACAACATCTCCGAGCTGAACCTGCGCCGGGAGGTGATCGGGCGGAAGAACTGGCTCTTCGTCGGCAGCGACGACGGAGGAGCGGTCAACGCCGCCTTCGTGTCGCTCCTGGCCAGCTGCAGCCTGCACAAAATCGAACCGTTCACGTACATGCGCGATCTCCTCTGCCTGCTCCCGCGCTGGCCCAGCCACCGCGTCCTCGAGCTCGCTCCCGCCTACTGGCGCCAGACCCTCGAGAAACGCCAGCATCAGGAGGCCCTGGACGCCAACGTTCTCCGTCGCGTCGTCCTCGGACTTTCGGGCGGTGCCACGCATCGGCGACCAGAGCGACCCGATCCGCGCGCTGCCGTCAGCGACGCGTGAGACCGAAGGCCTACACGCTTTGATGGCAGCAAGGCGGGCGGCGCCCGATCGACGCGCAGGACAATTTGATAGGATGGTCTGGAGCCATGAACACGCGATTCCGTTTCACGGTAGGGAGCGAACCCGATTACGAGGACCTGGTCGGTGACCTCTATTTCGATGACGTAATCGTTTGCGTTCTCACCCAGGAGGGTGGTTTCAGCTCGATGCAGGTGGAACTCCATCCAAATCCGAAAGACGGAGCGTGGAAGTTTTCGCTCGCCGACTTCGAAGAAGCACTAGCGGCTCTGAAGAACCGAATGTGGGAACTACGCCGCACAGAGTAGGCGACGAAGGCAGGGACGGCGCTCGGCCTGACCGGCAGTACACCGCACCGCCCACCAGAACTACCCCGCCAGGCCGCTGCTGTCTGCGACGGGTAGGACCGAACGGATACAATAGATGTTGGCAGGCCCCATGTGGTTCCTGGCGACCCACAAATCCGCTCGCGACAGGCTGGTCAGGCGTCCCTTCTCGTCCTTGATTTTCACGGCGCGGAGCTCGACCTTCTTGGGATCCCTAGTGTCGCCAACCGCCACCAAGAGCTGTTCGACCCTCCTTCCTTGGTAGGTCTCGTGGACAATCTCGACCAGCAAGGCGCCTCCTTCCTCGCCGACGATCTTTTGCGACAAAAACTTCGGCTGCCCGTTGGTCTGTGTCAGCTTGTACTCTGCCCACTGCCCAACGGCGGGGGCGATGGACTCGACCGCATCCGATGCCGGAACCGAGATAGTGCTCGTCTGGGCACGAAGTCCGGCAATACGAGTGTCGATGTCTGCCTTGGCTGCGGGATCGACCGACGTCCCACAACCGGCAAGCAACATGGCAGCTGCCATAAAAGTTAGGCCGAGGCGTGGCGTCATTGTCGATTTCCCTCTTGGGGTTCTGGAGCCCCGGCTCCTCGAACCCCACCTGGCGGTTTATCAGCTTCGCCCACGATGACTCTTGGCTGCAAGCGCGACGCCAGAATAACCAGCGCCACGTGATGGCCGTGGTCTGTTCCTACCTGCAGCACGCCCCTACGCCGCATGCCGGCGCAGATACTCGATGCTCCCCGGCAAGTCGCGGATCAGCCGCAGGACCATTTCCATCGCCTGTGTTTGGACGTTCCTGCCCGACTCCCAGCGCGAGATCGTGTTGGCGCCCAGGCGCAGAAGGTTCGCCAGCTCGCTCTGCGTAAGGCGGAACCGCTCGCGGATGGCGCGGATCTCGTCCGCCGACAGCAGGCCGTGCTTCTTGCGATAGATCGCGATCGCGTCCTCCTGCAGACGCCGCGAGTCGGAGAAACGCAGCACGACTTCATCGCATTTCGGGCAGCGGAGGTGCAACGCGGAGGGCACCGACACTTCCTCCCCGTTCACGGGCAGCTTCAGCGCCGAACGACGCTCGGCCATCATCGTCCCGCATCGCGGGCAGGCGTCAGCCGATGGCGCGCGGCCGGTTCCACGGCCAGGGGTCTGCCGATTACGACGGCTCTTCATAAGCTTCGCCTTCGTCTTCGCCTTCGTCTTCATGGAACGAGACCACCAAGCACTCCGCCCTGAGGACCACCTTCAGGTAGACGACGGTCCGCCACGGCCCGCTTGAAGACATACATCCACTCGCCGGTGTGCTCGGACTGGAGCCGTCCGGCGAAGTCGTCCGCCGCCAGGGTGGCCAGCACGTCGCAGGCGTCCTGGATGTCGAGCCCGGCAGCGAGCGCCGCCAGCTCGCGCTGGGCCTTCAGCGTAAGCCGCACCTGACCTCGGCCGGCCAGGGCGTGGATTCGCCTCAGCAACCGCGGCAGCCAGCGAGGTATAGGACCTGATCCGAGGCGAAGTCACTGTTTGATGAATTTTGCATATGGTGAATAGGCTCCGTCAAGGTCGACCGGTCGGCCGCTCGAGGAACGCCCTCAAGTCTTCGGGCCGGATGCGGATCGAGTTGACGATCCGGGCGTGTGGCAGTTCGCCACGTTCGCAGAGGCGATAGACCGTCGCGGCGCAGACCCCCAGGCGGCCGGTCAGCTCGCGCCGTTGGCGAGGCGCCTCCTCGAGTTGGTGGCCGCGGCCGAGGTCGTCCAGGCGGACGAGACATCTCTGAAGATGCAAAGCCCAACAAGCGCGGCTTCGTCTGGACCTTCCTCGCAGAGAAGCTCGTCGCCTATGTCTTCTCCGGCAGCAGAAGCGGCGAGACGCCGTCGACGGTGCTGGGGGCGAGCGCCGGAACGCTCGTGGTCGACATGTACACCGGGTACAACGAGGTCACGAGTACGGGCGGACGCACCCGCGCTGCCTATCTCGCGCATGCACGGCGCCGCTTCTTCGACGCCCTGTCGTACGCGCCCGAGGCTCGGATCCCGCTCGAGCTGATCCGCGACGTTTACGTCGTCGAGCACGACGCGAAGGCCGAGGGCATCGCCCGCACCGACGCGCACACGAGGCTGCGCAACGCGCGGTCGCGGCCGATCATGGACCGCCTGCACGCTTGGCTCGAGGAGCGAAAGGACCAGTACGCGCCGAAGAGCGCCATTGCGAGCGCCGTCAGGTACGCCCTCAATAGCTGGGAAGAACTGACCCGCTTCCTCGACGACGCCCGGATCCCTCCCGACAACAACCGGAGTGAATCCGCGCTGCGTGTCGTGGCTCTCGGTCGAAAAACTTCATGTTTGTCGGGCATGAGGAAGCCGGCGACAACATCGCCGGCCTCTACTCCCTCACCGCCACTTGCGAGGCGAACGGCGTTGAGCCTATCGCGTATTTGACCGACGTCCTCGGCCGCATCGGCACTCACCCCGCCACCGCGCTCGACGAATTGCTGCCCCACAAATGGCGCCTCTCGGGCTGACGGCCGACCTCCGTCTCACACTACTTGAGTAACCCGGAGCCGGGCTGCCGTCACGACGTCGCCGGTCGGACGGTTACGGTGCGGGCCTGAGTCTGCATTGCCGTTGGGGAGAGATCATCTAGGGTGGCTTCTACGCTGCATCAGACGATTGTGGCTCGCTGCGAGAGCTTTCTCGGGCCATCGCGATTTGCGAACGGCGAGGCGTACAGCGATCCGCCCCACCCATGTCTTGGTCTGCCGGCGCATGCCGAGCTCCGGCCCACGAGTACCGCGGACGGGGGCCCCGTCTAATTTTGCGGCACGCGGACCCGGACCCACCTGCCGGGGACGAACACGAAGCCCGGCCCGCGCACCTGCCAGCTCTCCGGCACCCAGGCGGCCCCGTCGGCCGGCGCGACCTGCCACGCCCCGGCGATCCAGACGAACCGCGCGCCGTCCCACTGCCAGTAGCCGGGGGTCCACACGAGCCGGCGGGCGGCCGCCGTGCGCGCGCGCACGGGCACCGGCGCCGGGGGCTCGACGCGCGGCGCGGGCGGCGGCGCCGGGGCGTGCACGGTGAGCTCGCGACGAACGTCGTCCGGCGGCACGCGCCAGCGCCCCGCGATCCAGATCCACTGCCCTTCCAGCCACTGCCAGTAGCCGGGTACCCACTCGGCGTTCGCGCTCGAGCGCGGCGGTTGCGGATCGGCCAGCGGCGCGGGGGGCGGACCGAGCGCCGCCAGGGCCGCCGCCGGGGAGGGCGGCGGCTGGAACTCGGCCTCGCGCTGGCGGGCGACGGCGCCGTCGTAGCCTCCCTTGCCCCAGCAGCCGGTGTCGCCGTGGTGCGCGTCGCAGAACCGCTGGCGCTCCTCGTCGCGCTGCCGCTGCTCGTGGTGCCATTGCTCGGTCTCGCGGTCCTTCGCCTCCTTGCGCTCGCGCAGCAGTAGCCCGCGCGCGCGGATGGCGTCCTCGGCCACCAGCGGCACCGCCACATGCCGCGCGAACGCGAACGTCGCCCCCTCGAGGTCGTTCGGTTGCTGAAACCAGATCGCGATCGTCATGCTGGAGGCGCGCGGGCGCGGCCGCCCGGTCTCGAGGTCCACGTTCAGCTGCTCGTGCCCGGCGACGGCGACGCGGCGCCCGAACGGTCGGCTCGCGGGCATCGGGATCTCCGTGAGCGTCGCGACCGGCGCCAGCGCGGCGTCCAGCTTCGCGAGTTGGTGCGGCGGCGGCGGGGCCGTGGGCCGTCCGCCCGACCCGCGCGAAGGCGCGCCCACCGCGGCCGACGCCGCGCCGGAGGGCGCGGGGCCCGCCGCGCGCGAGCCGGCGGCGGCCGGCGCATCGCCCCGCCCCGCCACGCAGGCGACGTTGTCTGGTCGGCGGCCGATCCCGAGGTCCCCCTCGAACCCGTACTCCCCGTCGGAGTCGAGCATCTGGAGGACCCGCCCCTCGATCGCGCGCGGCGCGTACACGACCAGGTCCACGACGTCGACGTACGCCGAAGGCTCCCACTCGAACCGAAGCTGCAGCGGCCCCTGCTCGCAGCGGCGGGGAGGGACGAAGTACCGCCGCTCGGCGACCCGCCAGCCGAAGACCTCGCCGTAGTCATCCTGATGATGCTCGACCCTAAACGAGTCGAACGGCACGTCCTCGCGCTCCTCGCCGGGCTTGGGGTCCTGGTCCGGCTCCAGCCAGCGCGGCGCCGTCCGGGCCTGCTGCAGGCCCGGCACGCACCCCAGCGCGCCGGCCGCCACCAGCGCCCACGCCCGCCCAGACGATCCCATGCCCCTCATCATAGAGAAGAGACGATCCGGGCGCGCGTTCTCGTCAGTGGACGGGGCGAATCTCCTTGAGCCCGGGCATTCGAGTCCCACGTCGGTTCTTTCGAGGCGATGCTGACGCCGTCGTGACGCGCGATCGTGCGGAGCTGATCCGGTAGCCGGGTGAACGCCCTGGCGAAGGCGTCCTAATTCTAGTACACTCCCCGCAGGTGAGTGAGGACGGGCGGACCCCACGCCGTCTGGGGCTTCGTTTCTATCGAACGCCGGCCGGGGCGGCGCCAGTCCGAGACTGGCTTCGAGGACTTTCTCGTGAAGCACGACGACAAATCGGCTGGGATGTCGGTCAAGTCCAGGAGCGCTGGCCCGTGGGTAGGCCCCTGGTTGGCAAGCTCGGTGGCGGGCTGTGCGAGGTGCGCACGACGTTCGACAAGAACGAGTATCGCGTCTTCTTCTACATCGAACGGGAACAGGTCGTTGTCGTTCACAGCACGATGGTGCTCGTTCATGGGATTCACAAGAAGACGCAGAAGACGCCGGCAGCGGACCTCGCGCTCGCTCAGCGCCGGATGAAGGAGGGCACATGACGATTGGACCACCACGAGACGAGCTGGAGGAGCTCTTCGACGAGCTCGGCGAGCTTCACGAGCTTCGCGCGGGCGTGCAGAAGAAGGTGCTCGCGCACGATATCAAGCAAGCCATGAAGACAAAGGGGATTTCGCCATCCGAGATGGCAAGGCGGATGCGGACGAGCCGCGAGGCGGTGTACCGCCTGCTCGATCCGACCCGCACCGGCGTGACGCTCGATTCGCTCCAGCGCGCGGCTTCGGCGCTCGGTCTCACTCTCAATATCAGCTTCGAACCGCCGGCTAGGCGCTCCGGGGCACGGCCACACGGCCCGGCTGGCGGACGGAAGAAGCGAGCCGCCTGACGATCTATTCAGCTGACGGTCGCCCTCGGCCGACGTTCGGCGCTCCGCCCTCGCGCCCGGCAAGGAATGCATCGAGGTCCGTTCGGCGGACTCGGATCGAGTTCACGATGCGGACGTGGGGCAGCTCGCCCCGTTCACACAGCCGATAGACGGTCGCCGCACAGACCCCCAGCCTTTCGGCTACATCAGCGATGCGCAGCAACCGATCGCGCGCACCGTGAAGCGCGGCCAGGTCCGCAGTCGTCGGTGTTGTCGCGACCTTAGGAGCCGTTCCCGGCGCGAACCCGGTCCCGTTTTTGGGTAGTAGCCGGGTAGTAAAATCCTTCAAAACCCCTGTGGATAACTGCGACGGCCCGACAACTGTAATTCGCGTAGAGCCTTTCCATCGGCTCCGCGGCGGGGGTGGTGGTACAGCCAGAACGTGCCGCAGAGGTTGTCGCCCCTTGAGCTTTTTCTCGCGTAACGCGGAACTTACCGCCGGAGTCGGCTTTTGAGTCCGGCGAATGACTGGCTACTCGAGGCTTGCGACGCCGGTCTCCGCCTGAATCTGGCGGACGAGCGTTCTCACGACCTCCGGAACGGTCGAGCAGCCCGCGTCGACCACGATCTCTTTCTCGACGCCGCCCGGTCGGTAGTCGAGTACGAGCTTGGCGGCCCCAGGATCGGCGGGCGCGTCGGGGCAATCGCAACAGTGCTCGGGGATGTCGATGAAGTCCATCTTGTCGATGGTCGAGATGAGTGCCGCGACGTTCGCATCGGAAAGCTTCGACCGCCGCTGCCCGAGGGGCTCGATGTTCGCCCCGCCTCGATAAACGGTACCTCCGTCGTCGTACACAGCAACGCTGTAGACCGGACACGGCCCGCGTTTGCAGCCTTGGCTCCGAAGTTGGATCATTGCTTCGGGCCGGCGCGCGAGCGCCTGGTCGACGGCAGGGCCCGAGGGCCCAACGGTGCCGCAGCCGACTGTCGCCGCTATTGACGCGAGCGCAATGACAAGGGCCCGTCCCATGGCACGTTCGTGCAATTTCGCATGCACGCCGTCGCTACCATACCGCCGACTGCCCGCGGCGCCGCCGAGCCCGCGCCGGCCATCCGGCGACCACACCCGCGCCATTCCGGGGCGGTGCAGGCGAAAAGCGAGATCAGGGGACGCCGAATTCCAGAGAAGCGGCCGGCTCGTCATCGAAGAGAACATAACCACTGACCCGAGGTGCACAAACGTTCGGGCTGCGCCCCTGAGACAGATCGCAGTCGACCCACGGGATGCCCAGAGCCCGCGTATCCTGCAGAGCACATCCAGCAGGATAGGTGCACGCAGCGGACACGTCGGCGAACGCGGTAGAATCGCCGCGACGTGAAGTCCGGGGCACCCCACGGGACAGGAGGAATCTGGGGACCAATCTGCGTGACCACGTTCTTCGTGGGCCTGGCCGGTCTTCTGGTCTACCTGGAGTGGGACCTCTTCAGAGACCGCTCGCTCTCGCCTGAGAGCAAAAGCTGGCCCACGGTCCCCGCCACGATCCTCGACTCTCGACTCGGCGGTGGTTCGTCATCGAGGGGCGGTCATTCGTCCTCGCCCGTGATTCACTATCGGTACGTCGTTGGCGGTCACGAATACGTCAGCCACCGCGTCAGCTGGTGTCCGTCGTATGACGATCTGAGCGCCAGGGTCCGGGTGGCGCGGTGGCCGGCGGGTTCGACCACCACCGCCTGGTACCGTCCGAGCGATCCGAGCGTCGCAGTTCTGGAGCCCGATTCGTGGGACGGCGACTTGTTGATCGGGTTGATGATGCCACCAACACTATTGATGGTCATATTGGCGTTGGGGTTCGTCGTCCTGCTGGTGAAAGCCTTTATCGCGCCGGCCCCGTCGGCGTTCAGAGTCAGCCTTCCACGGCCACGCGGCCGAGACGATCGCTGACGGTTCGCCCCGCGCCGACGCGAATCCACACCAGATAGCTGAGAATAACGAGGTTGATGATCAGTGCGGTCATCTTGCCGGCGCTGAGATGTTGCACGGCTTCGTAAATCTCGATGGGAATGAACGAGGCGGTCACGCCCACGGTCAGCCACTCGGCCCAGCGCCGCTTTTTCAAAAGGCCTACGCCTTCCACCAGGAATACGGCGGCGTAGCAGAGTGACGCCACTGCCAGCTCGCGGGCGACGCTGTGGTCGAACGAGCCGAGCTTGCCCAGAAGCCGCGACAGCGTGTGGTGGCCTGGCGAGAGGCCCACCCATGCGAGCGCGTGCCTGACATGATGGGCGAGATCGCTCGGAGCGGCGACGAGGCCGGCGATACCGCAGGCGACCAACAGCGTCGCCTTGATCAGCTTGAAGACACCGATCAGAGCGACCACTCGGTCGCTGTTCCTGGCCATCGGCCAAACATGGGAGCGATGGGCTGGAAGGCAAGGGAATCTGTGCAGCACGCTCGTCTGCTGCTTGTCGCTTTGTCACTTTGTCGGTTGCCGTCTCTCCGCCGCGCTCGCAGGTCGCGACACGCCTATCGCGCAAAGAGCCGGCGCCATCTGGCCTGGAACAGGCAATACGCGCCGAAAGCGATCAGACCCGCGGCGACCGCGGCAAGCCAAACGCTTCCGTAGGGCAGCTCCCACACCGAATGGAGGGCGCCCGCCGGTCCGCGCGCCTCCCGCGGCATTCGGTCGAGCGCCGCGCGGGCGATGAAGTATCCACCGGCGCCCAGCATGATGCCTCGCGCCGCGAAGGCGATCCGCGCCGCCGCCAAGACCATCCGTTGCTGCCACCGGCTCATGTCCTCGAGCCTCAGCTGTTCGCGAACGTGGTTGGGGCCGACGGCACGAACCAGCTGCACGACCGCCCCTATCAGGATTCCGAGGGCGATGCCGATCAGCAGCGGTCGGCCGAAGGGGGTGGTCAAGATGCGCGCGGAAAAATCTCGGGTCTCCGCGTCTTTGTCCATCTGCACATGCGCGCCCCAACCGCCGGCCAGCGCGCCGGCGCTGATCGCCAGCCCGATATAGATCAGCGTCCCGAAGCCATTGGTGATGCGACGTACGACCCGCCACACCCGTCCCCGCTTGACGTAACGCTCGCCGACGAACGCCAAACCGGCGCGAAAGGCGGCGTGCGCGATCAGGCCCAGCGCGACGAGCCCGATCGTCGCGCGACCCGCGGGACCGCGGGCAACGGTCACCAGCGCGCCCGACGGATCGGTGGTCATCCCCCCGAGGCCGGCCGCTGCCGTGATCGCAAGCCCGCCGACGAGCAAGAACACCAGGCCCTTGGTCACGTAGCCGACGCGCGCGATCTGATCCGCCCAGCGCTCCGATCGTCGAGCCCACAAGATCATGCCCTTTGCGCAACATGCCCTAGCCCGCCGCGATGTCAATGTGCCCAGGTCCGCGGAGTAGCAAACCCCTCGCGAATCGGCCCCACGGCTTGCGTTTCCTGGATCGAGGTGGCTGGGGTCGACTCCGCAGTCCGGTAACAAACGGGCGGGCTACCCGAAAGCAGCGCCAGGTGCCGCCTGCCGCGGTGAGCTGCGGCATGGACACAGCGTGCGTTCGAGCGTAGTTGAGTCGTGCGCGCCGCAACTCAAACGAAGAGGAGCCCTCGTCGATGACGCTCGTCAAGTCTCTGGCCCACCTGAACCCCTGGATCTACCTGTTCGTCGCTGGCTGCTTCGAGATGGGCTTCACCAGCTTCATGAAGCTGTCCGACGGCTTTCAACGCTGGGGCTACAACATCTGCTTCGCGGTATGTGCTTTGATGAGCTTCGGGCTGCTCAATCTGTCGACGCGCGACCTCTCACTCGGAACCGCTTACGCGGTATGGACCGGCCTGGGGGCGTTCGGCACGGCGGCGATCGGAATGCTGTTCTTCAAGGATCCGACGACCTTCTGGCGGGTGACGTTTCTGACGACCCTGATCGCCTCGATCATCGGGCTCAAGCTCGTGTCGTGACACTGTCGCGACGAGGCCCCCCAGGGCTGGCGCCGGCCTACTTGGCTTCCGGCTTCGCGTTCTCCTTCGACATCATCTTGACGTGACCGGCTTCCATCTCCGCCTTGGTGAGGAAGCCGTCGTGGTCGGTGTCCATCTTGTCGAACACCATCTTCGAGCCGGCACATGCTCTTCCTCGCTGAGCACGCCGTCGTTGTTGGTGTCGAGAACCTTGATCTTCTCGGCGGACGACATCTCGTGGTTCGGGATTGAAGGCGTGCGAGCTCCGGGCTCGTTGACGTGAGTCGCGTCACGCAACGCACCGCTAACTAAGACGTCACAGAACCATCACCGGTGGACCAGGCGAGTTGGGTCAGGCTGCGCAACGAACTGCAATCGTCAGCGCCCCAACAATTGAAAAGGAGAGTCAAATATGAAATCCACCGCTCTTGCCGTCGGCCTGGCGGCATCCACTCTCGCTCTTTCCGTGCCCAGCCGGGCCGCAGAAGGCCCCACGCCTCACGGCGTGCCCCATGTGGATCACGTGTTCCTGATCATGATGGAGAACCATGGCTTCAGTCAGATCATCAACAACCCGAACGCACCGTTCATAAATAAGTACGCAACTCAAGCCAATCTCGGCACCAACTACTTCGCCGTCGCCCATCCGAGCTTGACC
>Ga0265342_10003618_pt1 | contig 12590 bp, 10 predicted proteins | sample 4CB327metaG_FD_203125 | JGI IMG/M metagenome (GOLD analysis project Ga0265342, IMG submission 203125) | Rhizosphere microbial communities from Carex aquatilis grown in University of Washington, Seatle, WA, United States - 4-CB3-27 metaG | ecosystem: Host-associated > Plants > Roots >...
GCTTCTGGATGACGATATCGGCGCGGCCGAATTCGCGTGCATGCCCGGCTTCCACCCGGCCGCCGAGCTGCTCGCACATCGTCATCTCGCCGTAGCAAATGCCGAGCACCGGCACGCCCGCCTCGAACACGCTCTTGGGAGCGCGCGGCGTGTGCGATTCGGTAACGCTGGCGGGACCGCCGGACAGGATGATGGCGCGCGGCGGGGATTCCTTCAGCGCCGCTTCCGCCAAATTGAAGGGAACTATCTCGCAATAGACGCCCGCCTCGCGCACGCGCCGCGCGATCAGCTGGGTGACCTGAGAGCCGAAGTCGATGACAAGAACGGGTGCCGCCATGACCGGATTTAGGGGGTCGGACCCTGGGTTGTCTAGAGAGGAATCGGACTAGATGGGATCATACCTGTCATTCCCGGCGAGCGCGCAGCGCGAGGGAAGGGAATCCAGAAATCTGCGCAGGCCCATGGATTCCCTTCCCCTCGCTTCGCTCGGCCGGGAATGACAATGAGCTTCTTCCCGGCATACCCGCTCTAGCGAGCGCGCTGCAAAACAGCTGTGAAGAAACCATCGGTCCCGGTTCGGCGGGGAGTCGCCTGGAAAAAGCGATCCATGCCTGGGGGAGGCTCGGTTCCAACCGCCTCGCGCCAAGCGTCCACGGCGGGAACCGGCGCAAAATCAGGGTGGCTGCTCAGAAACTGTGCGATGCGGTCCTCGTTCTCCGCGGGAAACAGCGAGCAAGTCGCATAAACCAGCCGTCCGCCCGGCGCGACGTGCGCGGCGCCCTGCTCCAGCATCGAATCCTGCAACGCCATCAGTTCATTCAGGCGTTCGGGGGTGATGCGCCAGCGTAGCTCGGGCTGCCGCCGCCAGGTGCCCGAACCGCTGCACGGCGAATCGATCAGCACGACATCGAAAGGGCCATCGGGAATGGCGTGGCGCGGCTGGACGATCGTCGCGCCGGCGCGCCGGGCGCGGGGAATGAGAGGTTCAAGCCGGGCCGAGTCGATGTCGCTGGCGACGATCTCGCCCTGATTCTGCATTGTGGCGGCAAACGCGAGGGATTTGCCGCCCGCTCCGGCCGCGAGATCCAGAACCCGCATCCCCGGCTTCGCGCCGCACAGCAGCGCGGCGATCTGGGCGGCTTCGTCCTGGAACTCGAAGGTACCTTCCAGGAACGAGGACGTAGCACCGAGCTTGGCGGAGCCTTCGCCGGGCGGAAGCCGCAGCCCATTCGGTGCGTAAGGCGTGTGTTCGACTGCGAAGCCATCCGCTATCAGCCGTTCCGCGACGGTTTCGCGCGATGCCTTCAGCGTGTTGACGCGCAGGTCGATGGGCGCGCGCGCCTGCATCGCCTTCATCTCATCGAACAGAGCAGGCCCGAAGGCGCGCGTCAGCTCCGGTTCGAGGAACTCGGGAAACTCGCCGCGCACATAGAGCGGCGCAGCGCCGGACAGCGGCGAGGCGATGGCTAGGCGTTCGGCTTCGCTGAGGACCGCGGCACCGTAACCTTTGCCATCGAACAGGTCGGCAATCGCATCCGCCGCAAGCCCATCGGCGAGCAGCGAGCCGATCACCAACGCGCGCGCGTCGTCGCTGCCCATGCGCCAGGCGAACGATGCGCGGTGACGCAGAACGGCGAAGGTGCGCTCGGCGACCGCGGCGCGATCCTTCGAGCCCGCATAGCGCCGCGCGCGAAAAAAATCGCGGATGTAACGATCGGCGGGTTGGGCCGTGGCATCGAGCCCTTGGAGAATATTAACGACGGCCTGAAGGCGCGCGGACGGCGTCAATTACTGCACCACACCCGGATAGTTCGGGCTCTCGCGCGTTACCACCACTCCGTGGACGTGGCTTTCGGCCATGCCGGCGCCGGTGATGCGCACGAACTGCGATTTTTCGTGGAAGTCGGCGATGGTCTTGCAGCCGGTGTAGCCCATCGCGGCGCGCAGGCCGCCGATGATCTGGTGCACGACGATGCCGGCCGGTCCCTTGTAAGGCACCTGGCCTTCCACGCCTTCGGGTACCAGCTTCAACGTGTCCTTCACCTCGGATTGGAAATAGCGGTCGGCCGAGCCGCGCGCCATCGCGCCGAGCGAGCCCATGCCGCGATAACCCTTGTAGGAGCGGCCCTGGTAGAGGAACACGTCGCCGGGGCTTTCTTCGGTGCCCGCCAGCATTGAGCCCACCATCACGACATCGGCGCCCGCGGCGATGGCCTTCGCCAGATCGCCGGAATATTTAATGCCGCCGTCGGCCACCACGGGAATGCCCTGCTTACGCGCCGCCGACACCGCATCCATGATCGCGGTGAGTTGCGGAACGCCGACGCCCGCGACGATGCGCGTGGTGCAAATCGAGCCGGGACCGATGCCGACCTTCACCGCATCCGCGCCCGCATCGATCAGCGCCTTGGTACCGTCGGCGGTGGCGACGTTGCCTGCCAGAACCTGGGTGTAATTGCTCTCGCGCTTGATGGCGGCAACGGTATCGAGCACGCCCTTTGAATGGCCGTGGGCGGTATCGACCACCACCACGTCGCATTCGGCTTCAATCAGTGCCATGGCGCGCGCCATGCCGTCCGGCCCGACGCAGGTGGCGGCAGCGACGCGCAGGCGGCCGCGCTCGTCCTTGCAGGCGTTGGGATATTTCTGCGCCTTCTCGATGTCCTTCACGGTGATCAGCCCGACGCAGCGATAAGCTTCGTCCACCACCAGTATCTTCTCGATGCGGCGCGCGTGGAGCAACCGCTTGGCTTCCTCCATCTTCACGCCGGTGGGCGCGGTGACGAGGTTCTCTTTCGTCATCAGCTCGCGCACCGGCTGCTGCAAATTCGTGGCGAAGCGCACATCGCGGTTGGTGAGGATGCCCGCCAGCTTGCCGCTATGCTCTACGACGGGAACGCCCGAGATGTGATGCTGGCCCATCAGCGCCAAGGCATCCGCCAGCGTGGCGTCGGGCTCGATGGTGACTGGGTTGACCACCATGCCGCTCTCGAACCGCTTGACGCGGCGGACATGCTCGGCCTGCTCTTCGATGGTGAGATTGCGGTGGATCACCCCCATGCCGCCCGACTGCGCCATGGCGATGGCCAGCGGCGCTTCCGTCACCGTGTCCATGGCGGACGAGATCAGCGGAATGCCGAGTTCGACGGACTTGGTGAGGCGCGTGCGGGTGTCGACCTGGCCGGGGAGAACCTCGGAGGCCGCGGGCACCAGGAGCACATCGTCGAAGGTGAGGGCTTCGCGGATGGTCATGGTGTTTGCTCCCGGTTGGACCCGTTAGAGCGCCGAGGCTTTACCAGCGAGTCTTCGGATTCGCAAGGATGTTGCGGGATGGGGCGGAGTAGGCAAAAAAAACCAGGCATTTCCTGGGGTGTTGTTTCGCAGAAATTCGGGAGGGCCTCCCCTGCCCATCCCTTAATTGTGCATACAAGAAGATAATAATTACGGGGACGGAGTACTTAATTCAAACTTCCGTCCGCGCCACAGCATAGGCCGGGATATGAATTGAGTATTGTGTCCACGTAATTCCCACGTAATTCCGTAATTCCCGGAGCGATCTCGGATCGGGCTGAAGTAAATCTGCTCGGCCATTCACTTCACGGGGGTCTCGGCCGGAGCGGTCGCGGCGGGCAGTGGCGCTTTGCAGCGGGTTATGACATCGCGATCGATCGCCAGGAGTATCTCAGCCAGCGCACTGTCGAATGCCGACTGCGTTTCGTCGATGCCGTTCGCCCAGTTCGTACCGGTCTCCACGCCCCGGTAATACTGCTCGTCGAGCGCCACTCCTTGTCTTCTGTAGCGGACGCGCAGCACGACACTGGCCGATTTCACGGTGGTGATGGTCTCAATGTAGGATTTGACCAGTTCCACGTTCAGGTCGATGCCGGGATCGCCGGCGGCAAGCTTGTCGACCACAGTAATGCGGTAATCCCGGTTCAAGCTCTCCAACCCGGACCGAATCCACGCCGCGCTATCCGCCGCGTGCACCTGCCGAAGACCGAGCGAGCCCATGGCTTGAGCATCCGCGCGCACGTCGCGGACGTCGCCCAAATGAATATGACAATCGCCGCCGCCCTTCGCGTGCCGGTACGGCTTCGCCGGCCAGGCACGTGGAGGCGTGTATTGTGTCGACAACGCGATCGGGTCTTTGGCGCATGCCGCCGACAGGAGCAGAAGAACGGCTGCTTCTGCCAGGTGCCAGGACTTTTTCCGCTTGGCGCGCATCGTCACTTGGGCGCGGCAGGCGTCGCGTTCGTGACGGGCGCCACGGGTGCTGCGGGTGCCGATCCCGCGACAGGCGCAGCTGGCGCGGCAGCAGGCACGACAGGCGCGGTCGTCGCTGCAGGCGTTGCGGCCGGTGCTGCGGATGCAGCGTTCGCGGCGGGCGCAGGGGTTGGGACGGGCGCCGCGGACGTCGCGTTCGCAACGAACTTCAGCGTTCCGTCGTTGAAGCGCACGATAACGCCTTCGGCATCGTTGCCGACAACCCGCCCGGTGGCGCCTTCGACCGTATAGGCATCCTTGTCGTTCGGATCGGCCTTGACCGGCACGTCCTCGGGCGGGCGTTGAATATCGGCGGCCACGATTGCCGCCAATTTCGCCGCCGCCAGCTTCAATTCGGCGCGCAGGATTGCACCGTGGTCCGCCGACCAGATCGCGATGTTCTTGTCGCGGTCGGACGTAGAGCCGGGCAGAACAACCTTGAACGAGACGGTGTTGTGGTACAGGGACTTCTCCACCATCGTCTTGGGCATGGGCTTCCCATTGTGCGCCGGCTTGGTGTCGGGCTTCAGCGCTCTCAGTGCATCGTTGTTGGCAAAGAAGCTCGCCGTGGTTACGACGTTCAGGACGTCGCCGTCGTTCGACAATTGATAATAGGTCGGCACGAACAATACGCCGCCGTCCTTCGACTTGGCGAGTGCAGCGTCGAGGCCGTCGCTGGTGACGTCCTTCACGACGCGGACATTATCGACGCCAAGAAATGTCAACGGGGAAAGCGCGGTCTTGACCTCGCTCTGCATCGTCTCGTCGAAACTGAAATCGACTGTCGCGTCGCGAAGCGGCTTGATGGCAGTCTCGGCAGCCGAGGTGCGGGCACTGTTGATGCTCGCGTCGACCATCACGCCGACGACCGCGCCAATCAATCCGAACCCTCCGCCGGCCGCTGCGCCGGCCGTCGAGGGGGGAACATACATCTCGACTTCGCTCTGATGGATCGGCACGACGACTTCGGTGGTCGCGACTTTGTCGCGCGCCGCGTTGGGAAGAGCCTCATGCGGCGGCAACGCCGTCGTGCACGCGCTCAACAAAAGTGCAGGCAATAGAATAGCGAGATGCGAAGAACGCAGACGCATGGCAACCCCCAAAAATTTGACTCATTTCCCCGAAACGATTTGCCGCCCTGCTGCGATTTTGGCGCGGGCATTGTGCGGATCGTGGAGCGACCAGCAAGGGTTGAGAAGAGGCTACGGCGCCGCATGGGCTCAGCCAATCGTACCCTACAATTTTATTGCGAATTCTCATCACACAAGAGTGACGCACGGCACGCGAAGGCTATCGAAAATGTGAGCGTTGCGGCAACTTCATATTTAACGAATGGCCAGCTGGGAAATAGATGCATGTATCATCCGCGCAAATGCAGCCGCAAACGATAAGCAACGCGCGATGATTTGCCGCTTGAAGAATTGTGGGTAGAGCGAGCTAGTTTGGGTGTTCCGGACACATCTAAACGCAGTTACGAAGTAACTTCCGTATTCAGTTCGCGCGGTTCAAGACGCGACGGAAGGCCCTCTTTGCCGCGCCAAATTCCGAAACGCCGGCTGCCGACGACAAGCCGGATAGGTTCAGGAAACGGGACAAGATCGACCAGAAGCCCGGACGATTGGTCCACTCTGCCGCTGATGTTTCCTCGAAGCCCGATATTTCCTTGACCCCGGTATTTTCATTTTGCTCCCCGGCCATACACGCGCCGCCCTGCCGTTTGGCAGCGTACATCGCCTGATCGGCGGCCTGCAGCAGATCCGCCGGCTGGGTCATGTTGCCTGCGGCTTCGGCGAGACCGATGCTCATGGCGCCATTCCAGCACTCCACGCCATCCGCGTTGCAGAAGGGCTGCAGCTCGGCCAGAATTGTCTTTGCCACCTCTGCTGCCCCGATCCACGACGTGCGCGGACAGATCACCAGAAATTCATCGTCGCCGAAACGGCAGACGACATCACTGCGGCGTACGGCATTGCGCAGCAGCGTGGCCAAGGCCCGCATCACGGTGTCGCCCTCAGCGTGACCAAAGCGGTCGTTGATTTCCTTGAAGTGGTCGGCATCCAGCATCAGCAACGATAGCGGACTGCCGTACCGCTTCGCCTCGACCCAAAGTTGCTGCAGGCTCAACGCCGCAAAGCGCCGGTTGGGCAGGCCAGTCAATTCGTCCTTGGTGGAAAGCAACTGCAATTCATGGTTGGCGTGCTCCAGATCGATGGTGCGCTGCTTCACCCGCTGCTCGAGTTCGCGATTGAGCGAGCGCAGTTCGGCATTGCGTTTCGAAATTGTCTGAGCCAAACCACGCAGCGCCACCAGCAGCGGCTCGGCATTGGTCTGTATGTATCGGGCATCGTTGTCGAACGCTTGGGTAGGCGACTGGCCGCCTTCCACCGCTCGTATCTGGCGGGCCATGCTCTGATCGACGCCGAGAATGTGGCAGGCCAGCCATTGCACGAGGTACGTCACCAAGGCGCGAGCCCGCGCGAGTGAGATGGTGTCGCCGATCTCGCCCAGGGCGAGGGCCTCAACGACAAAGGATTGGTGTTCGGCGCGATGATGCTCAACGTGCCGCGGATCCAGCCTAGCCTTCTCCATCAGCGATTCTTCGTCGCTGAAATGAACTTTGGTATAGTCCAGTACGCCGTCACGTACGGCGGCGAACGCCTGCGGGTCGATCACCTCGGCGGACATGACCTGCTCGCCGAAGTCGTTGATCAGGCCCACCAGCCGTAGATGCTGCTTGTCGACCGACGGCAGATGAGTCGCAAATGCCTCGCTCCACTTGAAGAGAGAAGTCATGGCGTCAGCTCCTGCCTTTCAAATCGCGCATCCCGATCTCGAGTCCAGATTGACCCATAGAGCCCGGAGATATTTCAATTCGTTGGGTAACCCATCGTTTAGTGGGAGTGGCTGGGCGTTTAGCGGATATGTCTGGGAGAACTTAAGCCCCCGTGCGGGATATTCCTGCCAGACGACGGTTGCGCTGTAAGCAACGCAAAATCTCACGGCGATCAAATAGAGCTTGGGCGGCAAAAATTGACGTTCTGCGATTATCACCTTGGCTCCACCCTCGGAGATATTTTGAATCATGCAGTCGAGCGTGAACGAACCGTCTGGAACGCCCGGGGGCTCGCCATAGACCAGCTTTCCGCTCAGACACGTGCGCGTGCGCGGCGGCCGGGGCCGATACCGACCGGAAAGATCATCGTCGAACGGAATTGAAAGTTGCATCGAGTTCGCGTTGAGCATGGCCAGCGCTCCGATTTGAGTTCTGCAGTTCAAGCCGTTTCTCGGTTCGCGCACGAATTCCATCCGCAACCGAGTTTGGGCACGCAAGGCAACGACCTTCACGTGCAAGTTGTGCGCCTTTGGTTCAATTTTGACAGGATCGGAAAGTACCCATAAAATAAAAAGCAATAATGCCTTAAGTAAATACAGACTTTCTTTATCGATCTATCTATCCATATCTTGCTGTATTCAACTTGTATTGCGACATGCAGGTCTTTACTTAATGATATTTAATCATGTTGACTACTTCGCAATGACCCATCGGATTGCACGTCATACGGCGCTCCTCCGAAACACTGTTTATGAAAATTAAGTATTATCGTATTTTTTGTTAAATACAGTTTCCGATATTTGCCGTGCCTATATTGCAAATATTGTTGCATCTATATTAAACGCATATGTTTTTCCCATGAGTATTTGCCGAGTATTTTATTACCCGGCCGACTAGCGTAACAACACGACCCCTGTCGCAGAATCCAAGACGTCATCCGTACCGCCGCGACACATACTTTCCATGCCGGAATACAATCGACCCGGAGAACAATGGCCCTGTGTGAAACACATCAGGCGCAACAACACTCCGCACTCTAGTTCGGGCGAAACAGCCGCGCGCGGACCGCCCCACAAATGACTCCGAGCAAACCCTTCTTTGCAACACTGGATCGATTCAGCCGGTATGGATCGATTGCCGTCATGGGCGTCGGCGCTACTGTCATAGTCGGTTGGCTCTTGAATGTGTCCGTTCTCAAGAGCCTGTTGCCAGGCTTTGTTTTTATGACGATGAATGCGGCATGCTCTTTCATAGCCGCCGGCATAACTCTGTGGCTTCTGCGCAGTTCCGAACTGCCATCAAGGGCGCGCCTGATGGCGCGAATCCTTGCGATTTTTGTGATCGCGTTTGCCGCACTGACATTGGCCGAGGATATCTTCGCACTCGATTTCGGAATCGATCAGCTCATCCTGCGGGATAATTCTCTGAACTCGATCAACATCCATCCCGGCAGGATGTCCCCGATCACATCCTTCAGTTTCATCGTCATCGGCATTGCCCTGGTTGGTCTTAAGGCAGGCCGACGGCTTGTTGCCGTGAGTGCCCATTGGATTACGCTGCTGCCAATCTTCCTTTCTACGCTCGCGATCGTCGGCTACATGTACGGTGTCAGTTCATTGTATCAGGTGAAGCCGTTCGCTCCGATGGCTCTGAATACGGCATTAACGTTCTTCATCCTTGCGCTGTCCATCAAGGCGGCGGATCCCATGCACGGCATCGCCAACATCATGGCCAGCGATACCGCGGGCGGCGTTGTCGTCCGATGGCTGCTTCCCACGATCCCCTTGGCCATGATCGGGATCGGCTGGCTGCGCCTCTTGGCCAACAAAGCCGGGTTTCAAGACACTCCGTTCACCCTCGCCTTGACGGTATGCATCAAGATCGTGGTTTGCGTGACCGTGATCATGTTGGTCGGTTATGCCCTTCGCAGGTTCGATCTGACGCGTCGGCGCGCAGAGGCCAAAGTCGCAGGTCTCAACATGGGACTCGAGAAACTGCTGGAGGAACGCATCGAACAAGTTGCTCAATTGTCGACCGCGCTTAGCGCGAACAAATCTCTCGAGCAGGACTCTCTGCATGACGGACTGACCAATATTCCCAATCGCCGTTTCCTTGACTCGTATCTGGCCCGTCAAATTGCGATCGCTCGCAGGCACAAGCGTGCTTTGGCATTCGTTCTGTGCGACGTCGACTCCTTCAAAAGCTACAACGACCACTACGGACACCAGGCCGGCGACGAATGCTTGAAACAGATAGCGACCGCCATACATTCATGCTGTAAACGTCCCGCCGACATGGCGGCACGCTATGGCGGCGAAGAGTTTGCCTTGATACTTCCCGACACCGATACGGCCGGCGCGACCCGAATTGCCGAAGCCGCAAGAGACGCAGTGGTTCGACTGAAAATTCCGCATGCAAATTCCACGACCGGCCCCTGTGTCAGCATCAGCGGCGGCATTGCGATTCTACTTTGGGAAATCGACATGACGGCAGAGGAACTGATCGCAGCAGCCGACAAATCCCTGTATCGGGCGAAACACGAAGGCCGCAATCGCATGATTTCCGTGCAAGCGGAAGCTGCGTAGCGAACCCGTCACTCCCTGAGTGGCCCGACCAGAAAATGTGGCGTCAGACACCATCTTTGACGAATGGTATCTGACGCCGTTTCTCGCTTCTTCCGTTACTGCGCGGGGAGGTTCTTGCGCTGCACCGTCCACTGCTTGTCGGTGCAGATGCCGCAATCCTTGCCGACGAAATACGCCGCGGCTTTCTTGTCGCCGCGCAACTGCCATTCGAGCCACATCACCGCCGCATGCGCCGACGGGCCGCCATTGGGCCTGAGGAAATCGCCGCCATGGTTCGAGTCGTTGCTCACCGCCACCACGGGCACCTGATCGATCCGCGCAAAGTCGTCCATGCCGTTGTTGTAGGCGACGTCCTTCGGCCCGCCGAGAATGTAGAGGATCGGCGTGTGCAGCGTTTTCAGCATCGCCTTGCTCATCTTCAGGCCCGGCAGGAAGTTCATATTGTCCGGGAACAGGCCGCTGTTCTGCATAATCACCGTCTTGACGCGCGGATCGCTCGCCAAATCGAGGGCCTGGGCGCCGCCGCAGGAAAAGCCCGCTACCGCAAGCTTGGCCGGATCGATCTTGCCGTAATAGGCACTGCCGGGCCGCGCATTCTCCGCGAGCACCCATTCGATGCCGGCCTTCACGTCGCCGGACGTCGTCGCCAAAACGAATTTCGGCGGACCGGGCGGCGGCGGGGGCAGCGGTATCGAACCGGGACCGGAATGGATTCCGCCCGGCGCCACCACGACGTAACCGTAAGAAGCGACCTCGGCCAGATACAAGCGCGAGCCGGCGCCGTCGTTCGAACAGGCGCCATTGCCCCAGCCGACGATGCCGAGCCGGCCCTTGCCGACCTTCGACAGATCCTTCGGCCGGTAGACGACATGGTTGGGCAAGCCTGGGTCTTCTTCCTTCATCGCCGCAAACGCGCCAGTACCCTCGGTATCGGGCATCTTGGCGTAGGCCGCCTGATCGGCGTCGGATTTTGCTTTCTCCTCCGGCGTCTGCTGCGGGAACACGGGCATCTGCGGTGGCGGTGCATTCTGCGCAACCGCGGCTCCGCTGAGCGCGAGCGCCAATATTGCCAAGCAAATGGTGCGTTTCATTCTTCCCTCCCTTTTATTACCGCCTGGTCGGCGGTGATTTGTCGGACAAGTGTATAGCCGATCCGAACCGGATCTTCACTACGTCCGGCTCATTTTGCCCGAGAAAGTTGGATTACATTTCGCCGCGGTTCGGCAGATTAGCGGCCGCGCGGCAGGCCATGACAAAGCTGATTTAGGTGCCCGCGATGCGCTAGAGAACGAGAATTATCTGATACGCCGCCTCGCGTTCGGCATCAATTTGCGCTTCGGCGCGCAGCCAATGGCGGAGCGCGACGCCATGCGGACAGCCCTCTTTCTCCCAGATCAAATAGCTTCGAAGACAGATTTCTTCTTTGCGGGTCATTGCCCAACTCCAAATACACCAACGTGCGCGACACTATTCGTGCGCGCCTCCGCGACTGTAGACACGGAATCTACTCAGTTGAAACGGACCAGCATTTGCGGGGATGTTTCGATTGAATGACGATCACAATGCAAAGGCTCAACCGCGCCCACGGCACGGTGTCGCCGCCGGGAATTACCGGAGTGGTTCATTCAATTCGAATACGCTTTCGTTCAGTGGAAACCGCCTGCCGCGAGGGTGCCGGTGGCGCCGTTCATGCGGATGACGAGATCATGGCCTGTTTGATAACCCGCAACGCCGTTGAGATCGACGACCAGGAAAGTCTGGCCGTGGAGCGTGCCGGTGGTCGGTGTGAACAGCACCGCATGATGAGCGCCAAGGTGACCGTCGGACATGGCGGTCGTCAGATTGGCATCGAAGCTTGCGGTGGAAAGAGTCCCGCTGGTCACTTTCGCATTGATGCCGGTAATCACGCCGGCGCCGCCGGGGATATCGAATTTGTCCGAGGAGAAGTTGAAGCCGTTGATCGTGTCGTAATGCACGCCGGTCGATTGCGCCGCCGCCGTATAGGTAAACGTGTCCGACAACGCACCGCCAGTGAGAACGTCCGCGCTGTTGCCGCCGATGATGATGAAATGCCCGTTGGTCTCCGCCGCACCGTTGAAGGTCAACACGCTGCTCGCGCTCAGCGCCGCGCCATCGATCGTCAACGTCTGACCTGATGCCACCGTCGCGTTGTTGGTTGTCAGCTTGTAGCTGTGGCCTGTCGCCAGCGTTATCTTCTCCACATTGACCAGCGTCGTGGCGTTAAATGTCACGCCGGCCGCGTAATTTCCATTTAGCGTTACCGTATCCGTTCCCGCCCCGCCGTCGATCTTGTCCGCCGCCGTCAGCGCGGCGCCCATATTGATCGTGTCGTTGCCGGTGCCACCTGAAACCGTGTCGATGCCGCCCTGGGTAAGATTGAAAGTGTCGTTGCCGGCGAATCCGGAATAATTGTCGGCGCTCGCCGATCCGGTGAATGTATCGTTGCCGCTGAAAAACAGGTTATAGAATGCCGTCGTGTTGAGCGTCTCGATGTCGGACCATAACGTCGGAGCCGAAACGTTGAAGCCGCTCCATGTCGTGAAGGTGCTCTCACCGGCATTCTGAATCTTGACCCCGGTCACCATGCCGCCTGTGGGAGCGCCCTGCGAGCTGTAGGTGACGCCGCTTCCGGTGAACGTGACCACGGGCCCGGGATTGGTGTCGACCTCAATCTCGCTCGAAGTTGCAACAAGGACGTCGCCTTGTACCAAGCCGTCCAAAGATGACGCTGAAATCACGTTGCCGAAGCCACTCGCTGCCGCGACGATAATTGTCATTAATCTTCCCAATCTCTTCGATTTGCCGCGCGATACGAGCGCAATACAGTAGTTTTCTGCGATTGTGTCTTATTGACGCTATAGAGTATTGCAAGACGGCACAAGCCGAAG
>Ga0265342_10003620_pt1 | contig 12587 bp, 9 predicted proteins | sample 4CB327metaG_FD_203125 | JGI IMG/M metagenome (GOLD analysis project Ga0265342, IMG submission 203125) | Rhizosphere microbial communities from Carex aquatilis grown in University of Washington, Seatle, WA, United States - 4-CB3-27 metaG | ecosystem: Host-associated > Plants > Roots > Rhizosphere...
ACTCAGTTGTACTGCATTCACCACAAGCGGGCGCAATTCTCAAGGGGCGAACTCAACTTCAATGAAGCTCCCACGACACGCAGAAATCTGGCTTTTGCCGTACCTGAAGGACCGCCTTCGGAAGAAGGCTCCGAGAAGGCCGGCGCGAGCGTGGGTTGCTATCACCGATCATTTTGAGCCGCTGGGTATGGGCGCCTCGGCAGAAACAGCACTAGGCCGTGTGGCGAAGTGGCGCGATCGCTGGCCGCGCATAGCCGATGACGCGCCCCGAGACGCGGCAGATCAACGCCCACAGTACAGTTTTTTTTACCCGCAGGAGGAGTACCGGCGCACATTACTTGACGGCATAGCAGAAATTGTGAGCCTGGGCATCGGCGACGTAGAAGTGCATCTCCATCACGATAATGAGCAGCGCGACTCCTTCATCCGAAAAGTGACCGAATATTGCCGCTGCCTGACGGACGACCACGGGCTTCTTCGCCAGCAGGACGGCAGAACTGTCTTCGGCTTCATTCATGGCAACTGGGCGCTGGATAACTCGCGCCCGGATGGCAGATGTTGCGGGCTCAATGGCGAGATTGCTTTGCTGCGCGATCTCGGCTGTTACGCCGACTTCACCATGCCGTCACTACCCTCGGCTACCCAGGGACGGGTTGTGAACCAGATCTACTGGTGCACGAATCATCCCGACAATCTTCCGAAGTCTTACGATCACGGGATTGAAGCCACAGTCGGCGGCGGCAGGCGGGGCGATCTGTTGATGATTACCGGGCCGGTTGGCCTACGCGCCGGCGGACGGATGCTGCTGCGCCTAGAGACCGGAGAGATCGCCGGCTACGACCCGCCGACGCCCTCGCGGATACGCCGGTGGTTTGATCTGGCGCCCACCATCGGCGACGACCTGTTCTTGAAGCTCTATACGCACGGCGCGCAGGAGAGAAATCTGGAGCCGCTACTCAGAGGAGGGCTTGGCAACCTGTTTTGTTGGCTCAAGGAAGAAGCAGAGCGAAGAGGCATCGAGATCCACTGGGCCACGGCGTGGCAGATGTACCAAGCTGCCGATGCGTTGATTCATGGCCGCGAATCCGTTCCCGGTCCGGCGATCTCCGCGGGCGGAGTTGGCCGATGAAACTCTTGAATGTATTGCTGGTCACCTATTCGTTCCCCCCAGTCGGAGGCGTAGGCGTGTTGCGTGCTGCAAGCCTGGCGCGCTACTTCCCAGCTGAAGGAATCCGGCTCGACGTGTTGACCGCGCGCAACGCATCCGCTGTGGGCTCCGACCCGACGCTCCTCAAGGAGATTCCAAGCGAAGTCAACATTCACCGAAGCGTCACGCTCGATCTTCCTTTCGGCATCAAGAAGAGAATCAAGAGGCTGATTACCGGAACAAAACCGCCCGCCGGCAATGCCGCCGGACCTGCCGTCGCCGGTCGGCCGAAGTTCCTGAAAAGAGTTATGCAGGATGTTCTGCTGCCCGACCCACAGGTGACGTGGCTTCCGGTACTAATCCGCGCCGCTCGCCGCATCGTCAGGGAACGCAGCATTGACCTTGTCCTCATCACAGCGCCGCCTTTCTCCAATGTTCTTCTGGTGGAGAAGCTCAGGAAGGAGTTTCCCCGCCTGGCTATCGTGGTCGACTTCCGCGACGAATGGCTCTCGACTTCGATTGGCCTTATCGGCTTCAGCCGAAGCGAGCGCGCCCGCAGGGTCGCCCGGAATGCCGAGGCAAGCGCGGTGAGAAATGCCACCGCTGTTGTTGCAGTTACCGAGGCAGCGCGGCGCGAGATTCGCGCCCGATACCCGCTGGAACCTGACGACAAGTTTCAACATATTCCGAACGGATTCGACGGCACCAGACTGCTCCGCGACGCACCCTCGTCGGAGCCCCGGCCCGGCGGCAAGATCATCGTCTCCCACGTCGGCACGGTCTATGCTTCAACCGATCCAACAACGCTGGTTGAAGCCGTGCATTCGCTGCCTCCGGAGGTAAAGTCGCGATTCCGACTCCGTTTCATTGGCCATATTGAGGAGCCGCGCTTTCGCGATGCCCTTCTGCAATTGGATGAGATGGTCGAGCTAAAGGGATTCCTGCCACAACATGAGGCTCTGGCCGCGATGAACGAGAGCGATTATGCGCTGCTTATCACGCACGACCCGCTGAATGTGGCGGCCAAGTTCTACGACTATATCGGCGCAGGCAAGCCTATCCTGGCCACCGTCAATCCCGATGGCGAAGTGCAGCGCCTGTTGGAAGAGCTGCGGGCAGGATGGTGGGCTGGCAGCCGCGATGTGGAGGGCATCCGCCGGCTCTTTATCGAAGTTGCCAACCGCAGCGATGCGCTACTCGCCTCTTACCGGCCCGATCAGGGGAAGATCGCGCAATACGAACGCAAGATTCTTGCACAACGCTACGCCGGGTTACTGCATTCCATCGCAGGAAAAGAGCGCGAGCGTTCCTCACAAGCGCCGTCTGCCCAATCTGCCGGAACGGGAGAATAACCTTGCTCAAGATTGCGGTCGTCACGCGGTATTTTCCCAGTTCGGCAGAGCCCTGGCAGGGCCGGTCTGTCTATCAGACGCTGCGCGTGCTTGCCCACAAGGCCGATATACAGGTCTTTTATCCCAACGCAAGTTATCCTTCTGTGTTCAAGCCGCGCAGCCGGAGTTACGACAAGCTCGACGCCTCGTATAGCCCGCCGGATGTGAAGGTAAATTACTACGACTATCCAGCGCTGCCGCTAATTTCTCGCCCGATGAACGGCTGGATGGCCGCACGAGCCCTGCTGCCAGCGGTGCGCAATTTTAAGCCAGATATTCTATTTGGCTGCTTTCTCTATCCCGACGGGTATGCCGCTCTTAAGATTGGCCGAGCCCTCGGCCTTCCTGTTGTGGGCATGAGCATTGGGTCCGACCTAAACAGAATCGGCGACCTCATCTCCGCAATGCATACTCGGAGAGTTTTACGCGGAGTAGACTTCCTGGTCACGGTCAGCGGCTGTCTTCGCATGAAAGCTGTGTCCATGGGCGCCCGGTCGGAGACCACCCGCGCAGTTATTAACGGTTGCGATCTCTCGGTTTTCCACGTCCGCGATCGCCTTGAGGCGAGGCAGAAGTTGCACATTGACCAATCCGCGGAGGCCGTCATATACGTTGGGCGCATGGACGTGAAGAAGGGGCTTCGCGAACTCGTCGAAGCGGCGGCTTCATTGCGTCCCGAGCGATCCAAACTGCATGTATATCTGGTCGGCGAAGGGCCGGACAGGCCGATCATTGAGAGTGCAATCCTGGCCAACAATGCCGCCAGTTACATTCATGCCCTGCCCGGTTGCGCCTTCGACGATGTTGCCGTTTGGATGGCAGCAGCCGATCTGGTCACGCTGCCAAGTTATATGGAAGGCTGTCCCAATGTTGTCCTGGAGGCGCTCGCCTCCGGTCGTCCTGTTGTCGCCACGAATGTCGGCGGCATTCCCGAGATCATGAGCGACAAGTGCGGTCGGCTCTTTGCTCCACGCGATCAGGCCGCACTGGCTCAGGCCATCGCATCGGTGCTCGACAGTTCCTGGGATGCATCGGCCATCTCCGCACGCGGGAGCCGAAGCTGGGAGACTGTTGCGGCAGAACTGCTGGAACTCTTCGAATCGGTCATATCCGCTCGCATGGCGGCAGCTCATGCGTGATCCTCTACGAATCCAGCAACGGGCCGCTTTGTTCAGCCCCGTCCTGCACAGGGTTGGCCAATGGCTCAACCGCCTGCTCGCGGCCATCGGCCTCATCACAGTACTGGTTATGGCGACTCCCATCGTCTCGTGGTGGGGGCAGGCCTACGCCGGCCCCATCGAAGAGCCCAAAGGCGAGGTTCTGATCCTGCTGAGCGCTGCCGGAGACGACCAGGGAGGCATCTCTTTCTCGTCTTACTGGCGTGCGCGGCATGCGCTGCTGGCGTGGCAAACCGGGGGCTTTAAGAAGATTGTGATCAGTGGCGGCGGTGGCCCCGGCATCCTCAACTTCCTTATCGCCGAAGGCATTCCGCGCGATGCGATGGTCGCCGAGTGGCGATCTACCAGCACCCGCGAAAACGGGGTAGAGACCGCACGGCTGTTGCAAGGCATGGCAGGCAAAAAGGTACTGCTTACCAGCGATTATCATATGTTCCGCGCGATTCGCGTCTTTCGCAAACTCGGCATTGAAGTCACCCCGATGCCGATTCCCGACGTATTACGTTCCGCTGAGCGCTGGAACGGACGTTTCCCAGCCTTCGAGACTATGCTGGCCGAGTCAGCCAAGATCGTCTACTACAGCCTCCGCGGCTGGATGTAGGGCTTCATCGCCGCGCAGCAAGCGCGCTGCCTAACCAGTATTCAGTTTTGTGGTCAAACGATTCCAGTGGTCATAACGGGCGCTAGCATCCAAATTACAGACCAGCCTATTCAGCCAATTTACTCGCGCGGTTCACCGCGTTGCATGACAATGAGGCTGGGAGCAGTCAGACCCCGTAATTCGACGTCCCTGCCTTCGACGGCCCACCAGCCAGTGCGCAGACCTTCGATTCCTGCAGCTTATACAGCAGCGATCTATAGCTGATATTGAGCCATTTGGCCGTTTTCTGGCGACTCCATCGATTCGCAATCAGCACCTTCAGGATGATCTGTTGCTCCAGATCCTGCGTGGCGGCTTTTGTAATCTCCTTCAGCGAGATGGGGTTTGCCAGATCGATATCGGGGATCAGGCTGGCGGAGGCAGCCGGAGCCAACTCCGCCACCAGGGCCTCCTCATTACCGATCAATACGTAACTGCGAACCATGTTCTCCAGTTGACGGATGTTACCGGGCCAGTTGTACTGCTGCATCCTGCGGACGATTTCACGCGAAAGCGGCTTCGGGTTGAGGTGAAATGCCCTGGAGTGCAGGTCTAAGAAGTAGTCGATCAGAGCCGGTATATCGGCAACCCGCTGACGCAACGACGGCAACTCAATAGTCACGGCATTGATGCGATAGAAGAAATCCAGGCGGAAGCTTCCATCCTCTGTCTGTTGCCGCAGATTTTCGTTGGCGGCACATATCAGCCGAACGTCGACTTTCCTGGACTCTTGCGCTCCTACGCGAATAAAGGTGCCATCCTGCAACAGTTGCAGCAACTTGGCCTGGGCAGAGACATCCAGGCTGCCCACCTCATCCAGGAACAGTGTTCCCATATGAGCCAGTTCTACGCGGCCGCGCTTGGTTGCATAAGCCCCGGTGAAGGCTCCCTTTTCATATCCGAACAACTCCGACTCGATCAGAGTGTGCGGAATCGCCGGACATGCCACCTTGACCAAGGGGTATTTTGAGCGACTGGAGCGCGCATGCAGCAATCTGGCAAAGATGTCTTTGCCCGTCCCGTTCTCGCCCTGCAACAGAACCGGAACAGTTGTCTCGGCAGTCCGTTCCAGCTTCGCGCGAGCGGCAGCCATCATGGGTGATTGCCCGAAGATCACGTTCATCGGAGGCAAATCGCGGATATCGTCGGATTGGGTGGTGCGAATCAGAGGCATATGAATCCATCCAGAGGCAATTGCCTACTGAGATATATGCAACTGGTAGGCCAGACCCAAACCGCAAACAAGTGCAGATATCACACAAAAGTAACTTATTACACTATTATTCGGTAACCGAATCCAGCTCAAGCTCGAGTTGTGGGCGGTGGTTTACTGCAGGCTGTGTATAATCTTGCACATAAGGAGAAATATTTACCACTTGCGATGGTAATTTGCTCTCCAGGCTGCATTAGAAACTTGTGTTCTCTCTTCCTCATCCTGTGATGATGGCTCCGCTTTTGGCGACTTCTAACAGGCAGTTCGCCGCTAATCACCATGTGGATTTTCCGGGTTTCCCTGCCATGGCCGTCAAACGCGAAGAACGAAGTTGATTGCAGCTTTTTTGGGTGGAGGGGAAGGAACAGGGATGGCAAGCACGCAACGAGGAGCGCCTGTGAAGACCAAGAACAAGCGCAAACCTCATATCGCCGTTCTCGACGCCGATCCGGCAACACTGGATTACATTCGTAGTATTCTTGTTGACCGCTACAGCGTGAATCTGTATACCCAGACTGCGGATCTGACCCGGAGCCTGGGAGAATCTCCTGCGCCTAACCTGCTCCTGATGGACTGGCACATTGGCGAAGACGAAACTGAGGAGAATGCGTTAAGCCTGCTGGCGAAGATACACGCGTCGAAACCGCTGCTTCCGATCATCATGCTTGCTTGTTCCGCAGAGTTGAAGGAAGTAGTGGCGGCAACACGGCTTGGCGCCGCGGACGTGATCCTGAAGCCTTTCACAAAGGGCGACATCGACCTTGCCGTGCAGCACTGTCTCAAGGAAGTTGACGAGCCTGCCGCGGGCGATGAGATCACGGAAATCCCTCTCGACGAGAACGTTTCCTTTGTCAGATGCAGCAAGCGGATGCGGGAAATCGAATCCCAATGCACACTTGTTGCGCGCGCGGATATTCCAGTTCTCATACTTGGGGAGAGTGGCACCGGCAAGGAAGTTGCGGCCATGCTGATCCACAAGATGTCGGCACGGAGCCAGCGCAGCTTCTTGAAGGTGAACTGCGCGGCGATGCCTGCCGATCTGCTGGAGAGCGAACTCTTCGGTTATGAGCAAGGCGCATTTACCGGTGCGGTCAAATCCAAGCCCGGCAAGTTTGAGATTTGCAACAATGGCACGATATTTTTTGATGAGATAGGCGAAATGCCGCCCGGTTTGCAGGCGAAGCTGTTGCAGGTTCTTCAGGATGGCAGTTTTTCCCGCCTGGGCAGCCGGACCAGCGTCAAAGTGGATGTGCGCGTCATTGCCGCAACCAACATCGACATCAAATCGTCGATCATGCAAAAGACATTTCGCGAGGATCTCTACTACCGCCTAAATGGCTTTACCGTGAAGATGCCCCCACTGCGCGAGCGCACGGAGGAAATTCCGATCCTCTCCCAGCACTTCATGCGCAAAGTGGCTACTAAGTACGGACGCGACCCGTTGCCCATCTCCCCGGCCCTCATGCAGGCTCTGATCAGCCATTCGTGGCCAGGCAATCTTCGTGAACTCGAGAATACGATCAAGCGTTATCTTGTTCTGGCCGACGAGCAGGCAATTATCGATGAGCTGAGTCTCCAGGAAAGCACGGGGGCGTCTGCCCTAGGCGGGGAAGATACAGACGGCAGCGGAGGCTTGAAGTATCTTGTACGAAATCTGAAAGGCAACGCGGAGGCTGCTGCCATCGCACAGTCGCTGGAGAATACAGGGTGGAATCGCAAGGCCGCGGCAAATGAACTTCAGATCAGCTACAAAGCGCTATTGTATAAGATCAAACAATATAATCTCAGTCCGCCACGGAAGTAGAACCAGCTAACTAACCGAATAATTTCGCGCGTTGCAATTAAGCACCTTCCTGTCCACATATTCGCGCGCGACGCCGGATCAGAAGCACCTATAGTTGATACAACAGCAAGTTCTCAGAGCCAGCCATGGCCAGAGATATAGCGCTGATTATCTTTTCAGTTGTTGTCAGTAGTCTATCCAGGCCGGGCAAGAATATAACCCAATTAGGGACCAGGGCGCATAACGGCATCATGTAATTCCCGGCTTGGAACACAATAGAGATTCTAGGCAAAGCACCCTAACATTTACCCAGATCAGATCGAATCAAACTCCAATATGAAGAACTTAGGGTATTTATTTCTTTCTCTTCCTCGAGGCACCCGCCTACTCAGTAACAAAAGTCATGTAACCATCAAGGCGCACGCTAACACAAAAGGGGTATTTGCATTATTTCGCCTATCCGAGATCATGATGACATCCCGCAGCTTCGCTGACGGGGCCTGGCTGCACAGAGGGAGTTCGCCCACAGATGTTAATGACTGAATCGTCCAGGCCGGAGGCGGTTGTGATCCAGTTCGCAGACAAAAGGACGCCTTCGCCCAGGGCAGAGAAGGTTGTGATCCAACTTGCAGACAGGAGAATCAAGGGGTACCTGGATTCTCCGAATTGGAACACAATTGAAGATTTACTGAGCCACGCGCCTCCCAGCTCACCAGAAATCTTTCGTATTCGGCATCTCGAAACCGATGTGTACGAAGAGATTCCAACCAGGGATATCAAAGCCGTTTTCTATGTCAACTGCTTCGAGGGAGACCCGGAGCACAAGGCACTCAATTTCCATACCCGTGCGCCTATCGTCCATGGAATATGGATGCGGCTTCAATTCCGCGATGGCGAAATCATGGAGGGAATCGTACACAACTCCACGCGCTATCTAGTTGATCCGGGCTTCTTCCTAGTGCCAACCGACCCAGGCAGCAATAATAAGCTAGTGTATGTAGTGAAGAACTTGCTAGTTGACCATCGCGTACTCGGGTTGCGCAAACTCTAAGCGCTGGTCCCTGAGAACCGCATATTGAAGTATTTCCGCGCCAATCCCAGTTAAATTCTCTGAGATATTCTCCTTACGGACCAGCCGGCCCCGGCCCAGAATCGAGCAATAGGTTGAGATTGTGACCTCTGGCGGAAACTTAACCATAAAATCAAAATCGCGATCAACCAGGTCGCTGTGGGAGATGTCCAGGTAGAAATACACCCCCCGATTGCTCAAGTCCCGGGTATAAGCTGGAATCTCGCGGTCTCCGATGAGCACGGTGAGAGGCGCATTCCTGCTGAAGCGCTGCCCTTCGCGACGGTTGTTTGCCGGTGCCAGGTTCTCGATCATATGCTCCATTTCAAAGTACCGTCGTCTGTTATCGGCAGCAATCTGCGACATTCCCCAAAACCCGAGAAGCCCAGCCCAGCAGAGTCGTAACACGTTGGTGCCGCCAGGCTGATTACCGCAGTTGTAGCTGCCTTGTACTCTACCACTCTAGCAATCTCAGTGCCGAACGATTTATCTCAGAAATATTAAGATATTTAGCTTTCCAGAATGTCGACGTGCAAAATGTTGCACAGTATATGAGCGCTCCAGTTCCATTTGACGGGCTAGTGCTATAGAGCGGGGCGAAGCCAAATTGGTTGCCTCCATAAGGGTTTTACGAAGATATTGCCGACATGAATTTATGTTCAGGCCGATGGAAGTTCAGTGCGGGTTGGAACCTCAAGGATGACAAGATACGGTGGTGAACGCTGCATCGCGGATACACCCAACCTATATACTGATGTGTTTGCAAGCAGCGGTTGCGCGTACTGGAAATGGTGCGCGAAAAAGAGGACAGGGCCCCGGTCGACGGGTATTCGCCGCTGGGGTGAAAGGAGCGGAGATTGGCTCAGGCTGAGATAGGCATTATCGGAGGCAGCGGGCTCTACTCGATGCCCGGATTCGAGAACATTCAGGAAGAGCGTGTGGAGACGCCCTTTGGCGAGCCTTCAGACGCCTTTGTGCTGGGCGAGCTGGAGGGGCATAAGGTGGCTTTTCTGGCCCGGCATGGGCGCGGGCACCGCATTTTGCCTTCGGAGCTGAACTTCAGAGCGAATATCTACGCTTTTAAGAAGCTGGGCGTGGAGCGCATTGTCTCCGTTTCCGCCGTGGGCTCGCTGAAGGAAGAGCACAAGCCCACCGACTTTGTGATCCCCGATCAATTCATCGACCGGACCTTCCATCGTATCTCCACCTTCTTCGGCGAAGGGATTGTGGGGCACGTGGCCTTTGGCGACCCGGTGTGCGCCACGGTGGCCAAAGCCGCGGCGGAGGCCTGCGCCACAGTGGGCGTAGTGGGCAAGCTGGGCGGAACTTATGTGTGCATGGAAGGCCCGCAGTTTTCCACCAAGGCCGAGTCGCATCTTTACCGGAGTTGGGGCGCCGACGTGATCGGCATGACCAACCTGCAGGAGGCCAAGCTGGCCCGCGAGGCGGAGATCTGCTACGCCACCGTGGCCATGGTGACGGACTACGACTGCTGGCGCGAGGGGCACGATGCAGTGACCATCGAGGAGATTGTGCGCGTGCTACACCAGAATGCCGAGAACGCCGCGCGCGTGGTGAAGGCGGCTGTGGCGGCTATGCCTACGGAGCGCAACTGCGCCTGCGCATCGGCGGCTAAGTATGCCGTGCTCACCGCCCCAAATGCGATTCCCGCTGCGGCGAAGGAGAAGCTGGGGCTGCTGTTTGGGAAGTATCTGGGTTGGTAAGAAGTCAGCGAGTTAGCGTGTTCGCGCGAATAATCATTAAAGTTAGAGCAAGAGAGGAAGAAGAATGGCGATTACCGTAGTGGGTAGTGTGGCCTTCGATTCGATTGAGACGCCGGCGGGACGGCGGGAGCGCTGCCTGGGCGGCGCGGCGACTTATTTTTCGCTCTCCGCCAGTTATTTCACCGATGTGCGCGTCATCGCCGTAGTGGGCGAGGACTTTGGCAAGAGGCAGGAAGCGGTGTTTCAGGCACGCAGCATCGATACGCGCGGTATTGAGCACACGATGGGCAAGAGCTTCTTCTGGGAGGGTTCGTATCTCGAAAATCTGAACGAGGCCAAGACCCGCAACACAGAATTAAATGTATTTGCGGCCTTTGAGCCGAAGATTCCCGAGACTTATCGCGATTCAGAATTTCTGTTTCTGGCCAATATCGATCCGGTGCTGCAGCGGCGCGTGCGCGAGGCGATGCCCGATGTGAAGTTAGTAGCCGGCGACACCATGAATTATTGGATCAAGGATCATCGCCCGGCGCTGCTGGAGGTGTTGAAGGGCTTGGACGTGCTGCTCATCAACGACACAGAGACCAAAATGCTGGCCGGGAACAAGAATCTGGTGCAAGCGGCGCGCGCGGTGCTAGCGATGGGTCCGAAGACGCTGGTGGTCAAGCACGGCGAGTATGGCGCGACGGCCTTTTTCAGCAAACACAGCTTCGCGCTCAAGGGTGAAGGAGCGGAGCCACACCCCTTCAGAGCACCGGCGCTGCCGCTGGAAGAGGTGGTGGACCCGACAGGCGCGGGCGACAGCTTCGCAGGCGGCTTTTTCGGCTACCTGGCCTCGCAGCCTGAGCTTACTCAGGCCGCCTTCCGGCGGGCTATGTTCTACGGCAGCGTGATGGGCTCGTTTGCCTGCGAGCGCTTCGGCACCGAGCGGTTGCAGCAGCTCACGCGCGCGGAGATCGACGAACGCTTCAACCTCTTCCGCGAGTTGACGCACCTTGATTGAGAAGCCCATTCGTCGCGTTGAGTGGCTGGCTGTGCTGGCCTGTTGTGCGGCTGCCTCGCTGGCGGCGGTGGTGTGGAGCTGGCGAAACGGGGCAATGCTCAACTACGGCGACGCCGTTGCTCACCTGCACATTGCGCGGCGGGTCTTCGATTGCCACCAGCCGCGGTTTACGCAACTGGGCTCGGTGTGGCTGCCGCTGCCCCATATATTGCTGATTCCTTTTGTGCAGAAATACAGCTGGTGGGCCAACGGGATTGCGGGTGTGATTCCTTCGGTGCTGGCGTACATGGCCGCCTGCGCGGGCGTCTACCGGCTGGCCCGCCGCTGGCTTCAGCCGAGCGCCGCTGCGCTGGTGCTGGCCTTCTTTGCCGCCAACCCAAATCTGCTCTACCTGCAAACGACGGCGATGACCGAGCCGCTGTTTTTGTGCGAGATGATCTGGGCCGTGGTCTGGTTGGTTGAGTGGCGCGCCAGCCTGGACGACGAGCCAAGAAAGGCCGGGCGGATGCTCTGGTGGCTTGCCTTGGCGCTGGTGGCCGCAGTCTTCACGCGCTATGACGGCTGGGTGATGGCTTTCGCAGCCTGGGTGAGCGTGGGAGTGCTGCTGGCGCGTCGAGGGCTGCTGCGTACGCGCGTTTTCTGGCTGGCCAGCGCTGTGATCGTTGCCGCTCCGGTGGCATGGTTTATCTATAACGCCGCAGCCTTCGGCGATTGGCTTTACTTTGCGCGCGGACCGTATTCGGCCAAGGCCATTGAGATGCGCACCAGGGTGCCGGGATTTCCGCCGCATCCAGGGTGGCACAGCCCGTGGGTAGCGCTGATCTTTTATATGAAAGCCGCAGAGCTGGACGCTGCCGCGTTGGCGCGGGGCAACACACTGCTGGCGTTGAGCCTTTTCGGGGCAGTCTTGGGCTGGTTTACGGCACGCCGGCGGGCCTTGGGCTGGGCGATGTTGTTAGGTCTGCCGATTCCTTTTTACGTCTATTCGGTAGTATACGGATCGGTGCCTATCTTTCTACCCGTCTGGTGGCCGTTTTCCTGGTACAACACGCGCTACGGAATGGAGATGTTACCGGTACTGGCGTTGGGGTTAGGTTTTACTGCGCAGTTTGTGATCGCCGCGGTGCGAGAGTTCAAGGTGAGTTGGGCGAAGTACGCGGCGGGTTTGATTTTTGCGCTAGTGGCGCTGAATGCCTGGCAGATGGTGCGCGAGCGGCCGGTAGTTTATGTTGAAGGCACGACGAACATCAATGCGCGCCAGCCTTATGAAATCCAGATACCGCCGGTACTGCGCGCGCTGCTCGTTGAACGGCCGGGCGGCGTCGTTCTGATGGAGACGTCGGTCGATCCCGAGATCGTTGCGCTCACCGGGATTCCACTGCGGCAAACGATCAACGAGAGCGACCTGGAGATTTATCGCGCCGCGCTGGAGACGCCCG
>Ga0265342_10003621_pt1 | contig 12583 bp, 10 predicted proteins | sample 4CB327metaG_FD_203125 | JGI IMG/M metagenome (GOLD analysis project Ga0265342, IMG submission 203125) | Rhizosphere microbial communities from Carex aquatilis grown in University of Washington, Seatle, WA, United States - 4-CB3-27 metaG | ecosystem: Host-associated > Plants > Roots >...
CGTGGCCGAAGATCTCACTCTCGATGAGCGAAGGCGCCACGGCACCACAGTCGAAGACCACGAAGGGCTTGTCGGCGCGGGTGCTCGCCGCATGAATGGCCCGGGCCATGACCTCCTTCCCGCATCCTGTCTCACCGCCGATGAGCACGGTGAGATCCGTGGCCACGACGCGCTCGAGGACACCAAAAACCTCGCGCATGCGTAGTGATTTTCCGACCAGATTCCCGAAGAAGTCGCTTTTGCCAACCAGGAGCTCCTCGGGCTTGCCGTCGTCCGCGAGGAAACGGATGTGCGTTCCGCCAACGGTGATCACGGCGCCCGAGCGGAGCAGGCACTCCTTCACGTCCACATCACCCACGCGTGTGCCGTTCAGCGAGCCCAGGTCGCGCAGGAAGTAGCCTTCGCTGGTCTTGCGGATCTCGCAGTGGAATCGAGACGCGTGCTCATCATCGAGCACGACGTCGTTGGCAGCACTGGCGCCAATGCGAACCTGGGGAACGCTCAAGACCACGTTGCGCTCCTGTCCTGCAGGTGGTGCGATCACCAGTCGCGCCGTCCGGTACGAGGGCAGCGCTCCTACGTGGAACATCTTCGTCTGCTGGCGAGTCTTCTCCAACATCTGTGATCGTACCGACGGATAAACACACCGTCAAACAGGCGTTCGAGGGGAGGAGACCCTCCGGTTTCCGGAGGATCGCTTCTACAACCCTCCGGAATCCGGATGCTTGGTGCGCCCGCTCGCCCGAGGTCAGCACGGTATTGCAAGCAATTACGAGCACTTACGAATCGCATCCACTTGGCATCGGAGATGCTGTGGAGAGGGATTGTCAGGAGAGTGAATCATGACACCTCACGTTGCCATGCTACTTGCGAGTCTCATTCAACCGAGCGAGCCAAACCAGAGCTACGCGCTCCTCAATAATCCCCAATCCTCCATCATGGGCGAGCTTTTCGAGCTCGTCGTCGAGGCTCCCACTCCGAGCTCGGTCGTTTCCGAAGCCGCGTCGGCCTCTCGGCCGACCATCCTCTTTTCATTTCCGAACCGTCACGACTACGTGGCGATCCTTGGGAGCGATGTCCTGACGTCGAGCGATATTCGCAACTTTTCGCATTTCGTACGCTGTTACCGCACCAACAAAGAACGGCCTGTCGAACCCCGCCTGCTCGATATTGTGCGGGCCGCCGCAGAGCATTTTGGCGTCGACACCGTCGATATCATCTCGGGGTACCGAGCCCGCCCGTACGGCGCTCCCCATTCCAAGCATTTCCTCGGGCAGGCTCTCGACATCCGAGTACCGGGCATCTCGTCGGCGCGCTTGTCCGACTGGCTCTGGGCCACCTTCCACAACGTGGGAGTCGGATACTATCCGCGACAGAACTTCGTCCACATCGATACGCGCGACACGGATATTCGCTGGATAGACGCGTCGAGACACGGCGAGTCCGGCAATGCTCGCTACTCCACCCGAACCGGACGAGCGTTGGCCACGTCTGCCCCCAGCACCCCGCTATTCGGTAGTAGAAGCTGAGCAAGTTTTGCGCCCCTCAATGTGACCTCTGCCGCTTCGAATAGACGAAAGGCGACGCCACTGGCATTTGCGGGTTGAACGCTTCGCGCGTTTCGGTTGATACTTTTCCAAATGCAATCATGGCGCGCGACCCAGATCCTCATTGCGGGGACCATCTGTGTGTTTCTTGCCATCAGTGGCTGCGGGAAATCCGCGACTGAGTTCTTGCCCGATGGCGCGGCCAAGTCCGACGGCTCGGGCGGTGCTGGGGGGATGAGGGGAACACTGATCGGGGGTGACGGTGGAAACGCGGTGGGCGGGACCGGAGGCGACGCGCTGGATGCCCCTGCCGTCAGCGGCACACCGGGGCGAACGGGCGGCGCAGGCGGAAGCCCAACAGGGTCGGCGGGTGTCGATGGCTCGATGTCCGCTAGCATGGACGGCTCCGGCAGGGGTGGCAGCGCCACCGGGGGGTCGACGGGTACGGATGGAGCAGCCAGCACAGGGGGCATTCCTGGAACGGGCGGAACCGAAAGTGTCTGCGGCGGAAGGTCGAACTGCATAGTTTACTGCAATGTTCCACCGTGTATTTGCTACTGCGAGGGAGGCTCGGGTGGCGCCAGAAGCACGGGCGGCTCAGGTGGCAGTACTGCCACTGGCGGCGCACCGGGGTCCGGTGGTGCAATAGATGCTGGAGGCATCGACACAGGACCAAACACCATGGATGGCGGCCGCCCGGCCCAGGTCACGCTTCGCAAGGTTTCCGCCTACGGCAACTGCATGCCTTCCATCGCAGCAGATCCAATCATCGTGCTTTGGACCGTGGACATCACCGGGGCGACCGGAGCTTCAGCGCAGATTACCAAGGCCACCATCACCGTGAGCAAGGGCACATCCATCGTTCAGGACTTCACCGTCGAGCAACCGACCGTTTCGCTCGTCAATGGCGCGGGCAGCGCCGACCAGCGCAAGTCGCTCGCCAGCGTGTCCCCCAATCAGGCGTGTTCGTCGATGTGCAGTGGCGCCACTTACCAGCTTGATTTGGTCTTCGACATCAACGGCCAGTACATACCTGCAAGCCAGACCGGCGCTTTTTCCTGCGCCTATTGACGTCGACCCTGCGTGACGGCAGGAACAGCATTCCCGCACATGCCGAGCCTTGCCGTGCTCGATTTGGATCGCGATGCCCGGTGAAGTGGAGGCTCTTGTGGCAGGACGGGAGGACGACGACGCCTTGCTCTTGCGCTTGGCTCTCTCGCGCGCTGTAGGGCGCCGAGCAGGCGCCCCTGACCCTGCCGCCGCAACCATGGCCGCGCGCTTCGATGCCGGCCGGCTACGAGGCGACGCCGTTCATCGCCGAGAGGAGGCGCGATTCGTCCTGGCGGTGGATCGCGACCCTGCGCGTGCTCTTCGTCTTGCCCGGGACAACTGGAGCGTCCAGCGTGAGCCGGCCGATGCTCGCGTCTTTCTGGAGGCGGCGCTGGCGGCGCACTCGCCAGATGTCGCGCAACCTGTTCTCGACTGGCTCGACAAGACCGGCATGACTTGGCCGCGCCTGCGTTCTCTTGCCGTCGCCTTGAGGAACGCGTCGTGAGGCGCTGTCTGTCGATGGCCACATGGGTGTTCGGTGCCACGCTGTTGGCGCCCCGATCCCTGCACTTCGTCCAGCATTGGCGGATGTAGCCCGCGTCGTGACGGCATTCACGGTCGCGCACTCATTGACACTGTCGCTGGCCGCGCTGGATCCGGCTGCTTTCGATCCTCTGTTGCAGCATTGAGGCCTCTCGCAAGCCACCCCACCGCTACGCCGGGCCCGCCCGGCCCGCGCGTGGGGAAGGTGGCGGGGGCAAAAAAGGCGGCGGACCAGAGAAGTCCGCTGTCGACTGGGCCGGCGACCTCAAGGCGACACTCTGAGCCTTGGTCCCGAGCCCTTGCGGCGGAAAGCCGAGGGCTGGCGCGGAAATCAGTAGCTCGATGGATCTCGCGTGCTAAATAGTGGCGACTAGGGTGAGCGTGCCGTTGTCAACTACTCGGCTATTGAGAGAACCGACGGTTCACTTTTTCATGATCGGTGCGCTGCTCTTTCTCGCGCACTGGCTGGTCATCGGAGATCCTAGAGTAGTCATCGTCAGCGCCGGTCTGAAGGCCGACTTGAAGCGACGAGCTCTCGACGAAACCGGCAGGCAGCCTAGCCCTGCGGATCTGGCGGCAGCACTCGACAAGTGGAAACGGGATGAGGCCCTCTATCGTGAAGCACTCCGCGAGAAGCTTGACCGGGACGATGCGACGATTAGGACCGTCTTGGTCGACAAGATTCGTGCGCGCGCCGTGCAGGAAATGCCCAAGCATGAACCGACCGACTCGGAGCTCGATGGTTGGCTGGCAGTTCACCGCAGTGACTACGAAATTCCCCTGCGCTACGCCTTCGAGTCCGTGGCCTTTCCCAAGGCTGAACCCTCGGCAGGGGAGCGGCGTTCTAGCTATGAGCGGGCATTGGCAGCCGGCTCGAAGCCGGCCAAGCTGGGGCGCTCGATCCTGAGCGGGGCCTTGACGCGCGATCAACTGAAGGAGAAATTTGGCCCCGTCCTGTCGGATAGTATGTGCAGCCTGCCGATTGGAAAATGGCAAGCGCTCGAGAGTGACGAAAGCCTGCTGCTCGTTCGCCTGAACGGTATCGAGGGCGGCCTTCCAAGTCGGGACGTTCTCCGGCCGCGCTTGACCTACGATTGGCTTGCCTCGAAACAGAAGCAAGCCATCGAGCGGCTCGTTGAGGAGGTCACCCATCGCTATCGATTCAAGGAAAGCCCGTGAGTCGCCCCCAAGCCGTCCTCATGACCGCGGCCGGCCTACTCCTGGCGACGGCTGCGGCGCATGGCCACGACCTCAACTCTGCGTCGCTTTCGCTAACCGAAGTGGAAGCGAATAGCGGCCGCTTTCTGATGCGCTGGCAAGCGAGCTCACTCGCACTCGAGCGGGAGCTCGCCATACCGGCGGTGTTTCCGCCGCCCTGTCGAGTGCAAGCGCCCTATGTCGAATGCGGTGATTCCGGCCTGGTGGGTTCCCTTGAGTTTCCGTGGCTCAAGGGAACGGAGACCCATTTGATGGTCGACATCGAATGGCGGACCGGCACCCGGCTGCTTCGCGTGGTCACGGCGAGCTCCCCGAGCTTGGTGGTCTACGGCATCCCGGCTTCTGCCGGTCTTCGCTTCTTGAAGCCGATCGCTCACGACTACACGCGACTCGGGATCGAGCACATCTTGACCGGGTTCGATCATCTTCTGTTTGTCTTCGCGCTAGCGCTGCTGGTACGAAGAAGAAGGACGCTCATTGCCAGTATTACGGCCTTCACGGTTGCCCACAGCCTGACCCTGGCTTGTGCTGTGTTCGGTTTGCTGAGGTTGCCTTCTGCCCCTGTCGAGGCCGTGATTGCGCTCTCGATTGTCTTGGTGTGCGGAGAGTGCATCCGGCCAGCAGACTCGCTCACGCGCCGGGCGCCCTGGGCCGTGACCTTCGCGTTCGGCCTTCTGCACGGCCTCGGCTTTGCGTCTGCACTCCTCGCCGTCGGTCTACCCGAGAAACACGTGCCTGCGGCGCTTTTCTTCTTCAACGTTGGCGTCGAGATCGGCCAGCTCGGTGCCATTGCTTCGGTGTTCGCCTTGCGCTGGCTCGTGTCTCGTCTTCGCATACAGCGCGCGGCACTTGGCCGTGGTCTGGTGTACGCCCTGGGGTCAACGGCTGCCTATTGGTCCATCGAACGAATCGTTGCGGTTTTCGGCGGCTAGGTTTTTCACCGCTGCGTGAAGTCGAAAGCGTTGGTCATGTCGGCGGCGGTCCCGTCGCGCGTGCCGAGAGGCGCCAGACCCCAGCGGTGCTCGATCAACGCCAGGATCGACGACGTGTCGTACACGGTCGTGTCGACATATCCCTTCTTGGCGTAGGGAGAGACGACGAAGGTGGGCACCCGTGTCCCGGGACCCCAGGAATCTCCCATAGGCGGGGCTACGTGATCCCAGAACCCTCCGTTTTCGTCGTAGGTGACGATGATCGCCGTGTCTGCCCAGTTCAGACCCGTGGCCACCGCATCGATGAGCTGAAGCACATGCGCTTCTCCGTTGACCACATTGGTGTAGTTGGGGTGTTCGTTGTCGACGCCGGCCGGCTTGACGAAGGATACCGCAGGAAGACTTCCGCGTTGCGCTGCGGCCAAGAAGTCCGTCTCGTCTTTGAGGTGGACTCGGCCGGGCCCACCTTCACCGTAGCCATTGAAATAGACGAAAGGCTGGTGATTGTATTGAAACAAGGTATTGGGATCCGTCCCGCCATCGTTCAAGGTAGGGCTTGAAACCATGGCGTTCCATCCCTCCGCGTACCAGGCCCAGTCGAGTCCCTGTGCCGAGAGCCGGTCGCCAATCGTCGGGAAAGTTTGTGGAGGGACTAGCTGGTCGGCGGGAACACCGGGCGGATGTGGGGTGGCGGTCGGATACAGCGTGCCCACGACGTAGCCCTCGGGCGTGAGGGGACCATCCTGCGGCTTGCCACTCGTATCCGGGACAGGCATCCCGTTGGCGTCGAGCACCGCCCGTTTGATCGATGCAGGTGCTCCCGGGAAGCTCGCCACGTTGGCCGAGATGAGGAAGATGTGGTTCTGCAGAGAGCCGCCGTAGATGCCGTGAAAGAAATGGTCGCACAGCGTGTACTTCGCCGCCTGGCTCGGCAAACCCAGGTTGCTCGTATGGTAGTAGCCCATGGACAGCCCCTTGGCCGCGGTGTCATAGAGAACGAACTGATCCATCCTGCCCCCATGGACCTGTCGCTGCTCTTCGTAGAAGTTGTTGGTCAGATCCGTCGACGTGTCGGCGCTGGTCGGAAGATACGAATCGAGCGGAAAGGGCGCATTGGCCAGGGTTTGGGGAAGATGCGTCTCGGTCTGGGGCAGTGTCAGGTAGGGAGCCCCGGTGGCATCGACCTGGGGCGGGGCATCCTTGGCGTTTGCAAGACCCTCCGCGCCGGGAAACTCCCCGTACAGGCTGTCGTAGCTCCAATTTTCGAGGACGATGATGACGATGTGATTCAGTTTCTGGATCCCAGTCAGGTTCGCGTCGCCGGCTGCAGCGTCGAGTCCTGCATCGTCCATTTCTGACCTCGTGGATGAAGATGACGAACAGGCGCCACCCATCAAGAGGCATCCCAGCAGCCAACGATGACAAAGAGCGTATCCGAGCCCACGGCTCCTCAAAGTACCTGGTGTCAACTCACACTTCATTGGGGTAACTCCTTTCCTTACCGCTCGGTCGCTCAACCGATGGAGCTCGGTTCTGGACCTGGCAAACCTACAAACGGACGAGCCGGCCAATCCGTTCCGTCGATTTCGCGTAGGCGTGCGCAAGAACCGGGGCTACGAGTCTGTTGCGCGTAGGGACGAGGCCTTGAGGTGCATGGGCCGCAGGTGGGGTGAAGTCCGCGAATTGACTTCGCGGACGAGGGGCGGGCCGCGGCCCGCTCCTTCAAATCTTCAAGACGTGTCCATGGATGGACACGTCTTGAGCGGTCGCGCAGGCGCGAGGGGAGGCACGCCCCGGACTACTGGCATCCCCGCGTTGCGGGATCGTCCACGCCTTGGACGGTGACCGAGCGCGCATCCAAGTCGACACGCAAGTTCACAATCTTGTCGGCCGGAAAAGCAATGGGCGAGGACGGAACGTCGAGGACATAGGTATCCTCGTCGGTGCACAAGCCGGTGCCACTGTTTCCTCCCACATCAAAACAGACGTAAAGCGCGGCGTAGCTGCCAGGTGGGATGGAATCGTCGAGGATGGTCTTGGGAAAGGCAAGCTTGTCTCCTGGCACAACGCTGGTACTGGTCGTGGAGGTCCAGGGAAAGGTGGGAAACAAGGCTGTGATCAGTCGGTCCGCACTGGCGGGTATCAGGGAGGACTGAACCACGAGGTTCATGGTGGCCCTGCCGGCCTGGGGACATACGCTCGTCGAGGTGTTGCAGGGATCGGCCGTTCCGGCGTTGTCATACAGCGAGAAATCGGCTCCCGTGACGGCCGCATCGTTGCTGACGACGACCCACCCCTGATCTGGGGCCATCAACGCACAGAAATTGGGGTAGCCCCCAAGGGGTAGCTGAGTCGCGGCGACATCGGGCTCGGCCAAATCAACGAGCTGGGCCACGATCTTGTATTGGTAGGGAACAATCCCCAGCAATTCATAGGAGACCTGAGCGGGAAAATTCGGCTGTTCGCCCCGTTCGACAATTTGGAATCCAAGCGGACCGGAGCTTGGCGGAAAGTCGACGACAACCATCACCCGGACTGCAGGACGTCTCATGGTTAGGTGGGCCGCGCCCTGATAGGAGATCTTGCCAAGAATGCGGCCTCCCACCGTAGAGGCAGGTATGTCGGTGCAACTGCACAGACACAGCGCAAAAAGCGTTGCCCAAAGTGGCCTTGCTCGGAAGGTCATGGCGTGCCTCCTACGGCGGCCCTTCGTATGCGAAGCCCAACCAGAATAACCGCACCAATGGGATCCGCGGTGGCCGATGGAAATTGGGCCAAGTTCGACCGCTGCCGAAAGAAGGCAAGGGTGTTGGTGCCTGACACAAAGAGCTCGGCAGCGCCGTCCAGAATATCCTTGCCGACCCGCAGGTTCAGCAGAGTTTGCGCGGAATTGTGCAGAGTATTGTTCACGATACCGCTGGCATCTGACTGCATCAGAGACAATTCCGTGCTTGAGACATAGTTGAAATCCAGCGTGAAGTGGCCGCCCCATTGACTCAGTTCCCCCCCGACTTGCGCAAGGTGTCTCGGGTAGTCGTGCAACACGGTGCCAGTGCCCGCATCGGTCGCGCGAATGAGCGAGTAGGAAAGGTGGCCCCCCAGGGTCGACAGCGGACGAACCATCAATCCCAACTCCACGCCTGTTTGGTGGCGGGTTGGGCCATTCTCGTAAATGAGCGGCATCCGGGCTTGAAGGTACTCGATGGACCGTTTGAGCTCCTGGTAGTAGGCGGCCGCGTCTAAGCGCAACCAACGCAAGGGACGCCCGCGGTAACCAAGCTCGACGGATTGTACCTCCTCGGGTTTGAGTGAAAGATTGCTGACCGCCACGTAGTTGGACGGAACCTGAGGCGGGTAATTGTTCATCCCTGCCACGAGATCGCTGACCTCCCAGATCGATGGGGTTCGATAGGCCGTTGCCCAGGTCATGCGCACGGTGTGGGTATCGCGCAAGCGCGCGATCAGCGAGGCACGCGGACTGTGGTTACCGTATCGGACACGGCCTTTGCCGATGAGCTCCAAATCGACCTGTTCAGCGCGAAGGCCCAGGTTCAGGAGCAGGCGCGGATTTCGCAGGATCATCGTCTCATTTTGAAGGACAGCCGCGTAGTACAGCTCCGAGGCCGTGCGGCCAAAGAGATTCAATGTCCGCTGATAGGAAGACTCCGCTGCGATCGACAACACATCACGGCTCCCCCAAAGTCTGGCATCCGCCTGGGTCACGAGGTGGGCACCATAGTTTTCCGGCTCATCGCTGCGCAACACCGGCTGCTGCGGCGACGCACCCGACAGGCCGAAGCCAGACGGTTGAAAATAGAACTTAGTGGCCTCTACCGCCCGGCGCGCGTCTCCGTTCACCGACAGCGATACGTTGGGCAGAATCTGTCCCTTGCGATACGCCATGGTCAGCGATTGCTCGGTGCTGTAGTCAAATAGGCGTTGCGTGGTCAGGGTGTCGTTTGCTCCCCGCAAGCCCTCGGCCTCGACCTGCGTGAAGTCCACGAATAGGCTTGTGTTCGGATCAGGTCGCCAGTCGAGTTTCACCCCCACGTGGTAACCGAAATCGCCGTGCAACTGAATCTGGCTGGGGTCGCTGCTGACCCAATCCGGGGTGTGATTCCAGCCTGCAACGAGGCCAACCCCAAGCTTGCCGGACTTGCTCGTGAGGTTATAGGTAGCATAGCCGTTGCCGAGATTTTCTACCCTTGCCCCGCGCAAGTCGTTGGGCTGGTCGGGAAGCCAGGTCTCACCCGTGGCAAAGAGTCCTTCGATTCCAGGGTGGTCGAGCGGGTGCTTGGTGGTGATGCTAATGACCCCGTTGATTCCATCGGCCCCATAGAGGGTCGTTCCCGGTCCGCGCAGCACCTCGATACGCTCGATCTCGCCAATGTGGACTGGGAAGTTTTGCCAAGACGGCGCGCCGTTGTCGGCTTCGCTCAACCGGCGGCCATCGACCAAGACCAAGACGCGGTTGTTGGCCAGCCCATTCACCCCGCGCATGCCTACGTTGAAACGACCGGCACTAACCTGCATGACATACGCACCGGGGACGCGCCTAAGAATCTCGGCGATCGAAGTCAGTCCAGAATGGATGAGCTCATCGCCTTCGAAAACGTCCATGGCCCCTGGAGCCTCGTAGAGTGACTGCTTCCTTCGAGTAGCGGACTCAACCACGGGTGTCCTCAGGAGATCGGCTAGGTCCAGATCCGCGATCTCCACAGCCGTCAAGGGGGTCAGCTCCTCCTCTTCCTGGATCTGCGCAAACGCATCACGTGGAGCCATCACGAGGGAGCCCAAGGCCATCGTCCCAACAACGATTCGGGCTCGCATGTATTTCCGCGTGTTCGCCATAGGTGCCGCTGATCCAGCGGTGCTTTCAGTCATCGGCGCCTTTGACTGCCAGGTTAAGGCCAAGGGACAGCACGTGGGCAGGGGGCTTAACCCCAGAGAGGAATCTTCCGATCTGTTCGTGGACAATCTCGATGCAACAGTCGTGACGAGGCCTCGATGGCACAACAGTCAACCCGAACGGAGCACCCCGCTCTGGCTGATTCCTGTTCTGGGAATGCTCCTCTGTTCCCAGGCGTCAGCGCAAAGTCATCAGGAGGTGCTCGTACGGGAACGTCAAGTCAAAGCGCTCGCCAGAGTCTTGGCGTACGACGACAAGCTCCCGAACCGAGCTGGCACGACCGTGGTGCTTGCCGTGCTCTACAAACCCGGAAATCCCTCTTCCGAAAAGGAAGCGACGGAGTCGTTCTCGCAGTTTGCCAAGCTCGAGAGCTACCGCATCCTGGGTTTGCCATTTCATTCGGTCAAGCTGCCCTTCACCAGCGTCGACGCCTTGGACCGGGCCATCGGCAGTCAAGGCATTGTGGCGCTCTACGTTTGCCCCGGTTTGGACGATGAAATTGCTAACCTCAAGCGCATCAGCCGAAAGCATAAGGCGACGACCATCGCAAGTCGTGAGGAGCAGTTAGCTGCCGGTCTGGCCCTCGGGGTGTTTTCGCTGGATGGGCAACTAACCGTTGTGGTCAATCTGCCTGCATCTCGAGAAGAAGGGGCACGATTCAGCAGCGATCTCCTGCGCCTGGCAAGGGTCATCCAGTAGAACCTCCCGATCACGCGCGACTGCTATCCGTGCCCTTCGTCGTCGCGGTCGTCGCGCTTGGCGAAGCGTCCAAGGGCCAAGAGCAGCGCAAGCGTGGCGTAGCCGATGGCGAATGGCCACGCCTTTGCGAAAGCGATGTCTTGCACGGTGTCAGCAGCGGCAAAGGCGTAGCTGTGTACCAACCCGACCAGGCTGAGAGCGCTTCCGGTGAGTGCCCACACCGAGGCGTGCACAAAGCGACGTTCGATGATCTCCACGGTGATGGCTGACCACACCATACTTGTCAGTAGAAATCCCTGTTCCAAGGCGAATGCGCCGTGTGCAGCCACATCCGCTTGGCCAAGGATAAGGAGAATAGCTGGCGTGAAAGGATGCTCGTTGCTTCCCAGGCCAGCCGCGCGCATGCCAGTCTTCAGCATCAGCGCGCCCCAGGCTGCGATGCCGGGAAGTAGACCCACGGCCACGGCAGGTGCATGCTCGCGCGGGGTTGCCTGGAATGCCTGCGCCACCATGACGATCCCTATCCAAAGCACGATGGCCATGCCGGCCTCGATGGGCACCAGGTAGCCGACCAGCGCGGCCGTTCCCGTGAAGCCGATGATGGTAAAGAAAGCTCCGTTGATGATGGAGTAGCCGATGCGTGCCCCCAGCGCCTTCCAACCTGGATGCCCGATGTAGATGGTCGTGGGAAAGGGCGAACCGAATCCTGCACCCAAAAGCGTTCCGACACCGTTGGCCAGCAACGACGGCGAAGTTGGGTAGTCATCGCCCGCAGCGGCTGCGCTTTCCAGGTTCTGCAAAGATCCGATGATGGTGAACAAGCCCATCGGAATGGCTACGCCGAGCGTTGTCCACAGCGCTCCGTCGCCAAGGCCGCGGTCGAGCACGCCGGCCGCGGGAACGGGCCAATGCCAACCGAGATGGGATGCTGCCATGGCAAACGCCCCTCGATCAAATTGGAGCGTGGGCGTCAGCCACGCGAGCACGGTGCCGAAGACGACCGCCACCAGCCCACCGGGGATGCCCCCGGGAAAGCGCACGCGCCCAAAATAGGTCAGCAGCACAGCCCCGAATGGCAGAAACGCCACGAGCGGCGAGGCGAAGGTCTTGAAAAGAAAGCCTGCGGCAATGAACGTCACCGCGATGCCAGCTAGCGTGGCCAGCATGGCCGCTCGGGGTGTCCAGCGCCTGATTTTTGCCACGACGAACGCCCCGCCTGCCTCCAGGATTCCAGAGGCCATGGCCGCCACCACACCAGCCCCAATCGCCACTTCCTCCGCTTCAGCTAGTGTCGCGCCGCGGCTCATGGCCACCAGTTTCGCGGGCATCATGACCAGGAAAACATAGCCAATGAGCGACACCGTGTTAATTCCGTAAGGCAGTGCGCAAACATCGGACCGTCCCGTGCGTTTCGCGAGCTGGAACGCCTGCCATGCGTAAAACAGGTTGCCGGACACCAAGGAGATGGCGATTCCGGGCAAAACACGATCATACAGCCGGGCCGAAGAGAACCCCAGCACATGGGTCCACAGCGACGAGATGAGAAGCACTTGAATCAAATTGTCGAGGGCCAGCCCGAAGAAGCCATCGATATCACCCCGAACGAACCATCGAGGGCGGACGGCAAGGTTCGGTTGACTAGATTGCATGGCGTGATGCGTGAGCGACAGGCACCGGCAGTGACG
>Ga0265342_10003627_pt1 | contig 12570 bp, 12 predicted proteins | sample 4CB327metaG_FD_203125 | JGI IMG/M metagenome (GOLD analysis project Ga0265342, IMG submission 203125) | Rhizosphere microbial communities from Carex aquatilis grown in University of Washington, Seatle, WA, United States - 4-CB3-27 metaG | ecosystem: Host-associated > Plants > Roots >...
GATGGTCCAGCCCGCGCCGACGCCGTTGGCGCCCGGCTCGCCCTCGACGAAGGTCGAGAGCAGCAGCAGTGCGAAGGAGGCCGGCAACAGCCAGAACGAGATGTTGTTCATGCGCGGGAAGGCCATGTCCGGCGCACCGATCATCAGCGGCACGAACCAGTTGCCGAAGCCGCCGATCATCGCCGGCATCACCATGAAGAAGATCATGATCAGGCCGTGCGAGGTGACGAAAACGTTGTAGGTGTGGGTTTCGTGGAACAGCTGCACGCCCGGATACATCAGCTCGATCCGGATCGCGATCGACATCGCCGCACCGATGACGCCGGCGATAATCGCAAAGATCAGGTACATCGTTCCGATGTCTTTGTGGTTGGTCGAGAACAACCAGCGGCGCCATCCAGTCGGATGGTCATGGGCGTGGTCGTCATGAGCGTGGTCGTGTGTCGCTGCGGTGGTTGCCATTTTCAAACCCTGCCTTGCAATCCTTAGGTCCAGACCCTTTCGGGTCCATCGCCCTGTCGCCCCGTATCGCGCGCCTTGCGGCGTGTCGCGTGACGTGCCTTGGGCTCAACGATCAATTCCTGGCCAGCCCCCTTTACGCTGAAGGGGCCGGCCTTCAGCTCACTGCGCCGCTGCGCCAATCGAGGCGAACGAGTTCGCCGGATTGGACGCAAACTTCTTCTTGGCGTCCTCGACCCAGGCGGCGAATTCCTTGTCGGTGACGACCTTGACCGCGATCGGCATGAAAGCGTGGTCCTTGCCGCATAATTCCGAGCATTGGCCGTAGAACATGCCGGTCTTGGTGGCCTTGAACCAGGTCTCGTTGAGACGGCCGGGGATCGCGTCGATCTTGATGCCGAAGGCCGGCACCGCGAAGGAGTGGATCACGTCCGCGCCCACGGTCTGCACCCGGATGATCTTGTTCACCGGCACGACCATTTCATTGTCGACGCCGAGCAGCCGCGGCTGCTTGTCCTGGGCCATCAGCGAATCGAATTCGAACTTACCGTTATCCGGATAGGCGTAGGACCAGTACCACTGCTTGCCGGTCGCCTTGATGGTCAGATCGGCTTTCGGAACATCGAGTTCCAGAAACAGCAGGCGGAACGAGGGAACCGCGATGCCGACCAGGATCAGAACCGGGACCAGCGTCCAGGCCACTTCGATCAGGGTGTTGTGGGTCGTTCGGGAGGGAACCGGATTGGCCTTGGCGTTGAATTTGACAACCACCATGACCAGCAGCACGAGCACGAACACCGTAATGAGGGTGATCAGCACCGTCAGGAAGTTATGAAACCACGTGATGTTCTCCATGACCGGAGAAGCCGCTTCCTGCAGCTTGTACTCCCACGGAGCCGGTTGGCCCAATTCAGCAAACGCCGACCCGCAAGCACCCCATGCGGTGCCGGCCACCGCCAAACTCAGCAACCGACGGCCAATCTGGCCCTTCGACATCTTCATGCCGCTCGCGCTCCCTTCGAAAAAATCCCCTCGCGTATTCCGCGACAGCGCGAATAACGCAACGATCCCGACCCCGGCAAAATGGCCTTCGGATGTACCCTGGAGGCACATCAAGCCAGCTTGTTGGAATGCGTCAAAATCTAGCCTCTCAAACCATAATTCCACGGGCATCGCAATGCAGTAGTACGTCTTGCAGGGGTGCATGCGCGGCTATTATTGGAATGTCGCATTTCCCCCGAGAAATCAGCCCAAACTCCCGTTTCACACCGGTGACGGCTTGACAGGCGGATTACCGGATGTAGGCACAGAAACACCGCTCTTGGCCGGGCTGATTCGTCAGGGGATTCGGCTTTCCCGCCTCACGGTCAGCCATCAAGGCGCCGTCATTGCCGTATCAGTCGGGTGCGTCCGTTTTTGCCAACGAAGTTTGCCGAAGAAATCAAGGGACCGACCCCGATGGGGCCTTCGAAACACCCGACCGCCCGTTCCGCTGATGCCCGCCCGGCGTGCCGCGGGTCCGCCGGGGCGCGATGGAGTACTGGAATGGCGGCCGCGCTCGTCATTCTGAGCTGGTTCGGCTTCACCGCGCCGGCCAGCGCGCAAGGGGCTGTACGCTCGGTCCATGGCGACTGGCAAATTCGCTGCGATACCCCGCCCGGCGCGCAAACCGAGCAATGTGCGCTCATTCAGAGTGTGGTAGCCGAGGACCGCTCCAACGCCGGCCTGACCGTGATCGTGCTCAAGACCGCCGACCAGAAGAGCAAGCTGATGCGGGTGGTCGCGCCGCTCGGCGTGCTTTTGCCCTCCGGCCTTGGCCTGAAGCTCGACAATGTCGACGTCGGGCGGGCCGGCTTCGTCCGCTGCCTGCCCAATGGTTGCGTGGCCGAAGTCGTCATGGACGACAAGCTGTTGGGCCAGCTCAAGAGCGCCAAGACCGCGACTTTCATTATCTTCGAGACCCCTGAGGAGGGCATCGGCTTCCCGCTGAGCCTGAATGGGCTCGGCGAGGGTTACGACAAATTACCGTGAGGCAATGTGCCTCGCTTTATGGAACGCCCCGCCCCCTCCCTTTCGCAGTCCATCGCGCCTATTTTGGCAAAGTCGCGAGAAAGTCATGCGGGCCGGGAAAGAGCTTTCGGGTTACGGTGATGTAAGGCGACCGCCTTGCCGGATTTGTCTAACCTGAGCGACGCCCGCATGTCGTCGCTCGTCGGCGATGGCAACGCGAGAGACTTGAAACCTGGAGTTCGCATGACGACGCCCCCCACCTCGCTCATCGACCGCGCCCACCTCGATCGTGATTCGGTCCGCCAGCAGATCGGCCGCGGACTTGCCGGCGCCGACGACGGCGAGCTGTTCCTCGAGTATAGCCAGACCGAAGCGCTGATGTTCGACAATGGGCGGCTGAAGCAGGCGACCTATGACACGAGCCAGGGCTTCGGCCTGCGCGCGGTCAAGGATGACGCGGTCGGCTATGCGCACTCCTCCGACGTTTCGCTGCCCGCCTTGATCCGTGCGGCGGATGCGGTCTCAGCCGTCCGCGGCGGCTATAGCGGCACGTTCGCGGCGGCGCCCGCACACACCAATGTGCGGCTCTATGGTGATGAGAACCCGCTGGACGCCCCGGGTTTCGAGACCAAGGTCAAGCTGCTCGCCGAAATCGACGCCTATGTGCGCGAGAAGGAGCCGCGGGTGCGCCAGGTGACGGTCAGCGTCGGCGCCACCTGGCAGGTGGTCGAGATCCTGCGGCCCGACGGCGAGAGCTATCGCGACATCCGCCCGCTGGTGCGGGTCAATATTTCCGTGGTCGCGGGCCAGGGCAGCCGCCAGGAGAGCGGCTCGCGCGGTTACGGCGGCCGCGAGGGCTATGCCCGTTTCATCGAGACCAAGGCGTGGCGCGAGGCTGCCGACGGTGCGATCCGCGAGGCTTTGGTCAATCTGGAATCGGTGCCGGCGCCCGCCGGTGAAATGGATGTGGTGCTCGGCGCCGGCTGGCCCGGCGTGATGCTGCACGAAGCCGTCGGCCATGGCCTTGAGGGTGACTTCAACCGCAAGAAGACTTCGGCCTTTGCCGGCCTGATGGGTCAGCAGGTGGCATCGAAAGGCGTCACGGTGGTCGATGACGGCACCATGGCTTCGCGCCGCGGCTCGCTCTCGATCGATGACGAAGGCACGCCGACCAACCGCACCGTGCTGATCGAAGACGGCATCCTCGTCGGCTACATGCAGGACCGGCAGAACGCGCGGCTGATGAACATGAAGCCGACCGGCAACGGCCGCCGCCAGGGCTACGCCCATGTGCCGATGCCGCGGATGACCAACACCTACATGCTGTCAGGCGGTCGCGATCCGGCCGAGATTCTGGCGTCGGTCAAGAACGGCATCTTTGCTGCCAATTTCGGCGGCGGCCAAGTCGACATCACCTCCGGCAAATACGTCTTCCAGTGCACCGAGGCCTATCGGATCGAGAACGGCAAGGTGGGCGCGCCGTTGAAGGGCGCAATGCTGATCGGCAACGGACCGACCGACCTGCATCGCATCACCATGATCGGCAACGACCTCGCGCTCGACACCGGAATCGGGACCTGTGGCAAGAACGGCCAGGGCGTCCCGGTCGGCGTCGGACAGCCGACGCTGCGGATGGAACGTATTACGGTTGGAGGCACCGGCGCATGACCATGGAACGGCAAACAATCGCCACGCGCGCGCGCGGCTGGGGCGCCCAGCTCCTTCAGTTTATGGCGGCACTTGGACTGGTGTTCCTGGCCAAGGGCGCGATCGCCGAGCCGTTCTATGTCCCTTCGGGGTCGATGGAGCCGACGCTTCTGATCGGCGATGCGCTGCTCGCTTCGAAATTCCCTTACGGCTACGGCACCGCCTCGCTGCCGATCCAGATCAATCTGCCCGAGACCGGACGCATCTTCGGCAATGCGCCCAAGCGCGGCGACGTCGTGGTATTCCGCTGGCCCGGCGATCGCTCGCAGGCCTGGGTCAAGCGCGTCGTCGGCCTTCCGGGCGACCGCATTCAGATGCGCCAGGGTCAACTCTTCATCAACGATCGTGCGGCTTCGCTGAAGGCGGACGGCATCGGCGAAGTGGAAGACGAGCGCGGCGGATACGAGCCGGCGCGCCGCTACATCGAAACACTGCCAGGCGGCGTCAGCCACGCGATTTTCAAAATTCGCGACAACGGACGGCTCGACAACACTGCGGAAGTCACGGTGCCGGAAAGCTATCTGTTCGTCATGGGAGACAACCGCGACAACTCCGCCGACAGCCGCGTGCCGCTGCGCGATGGCGGCGTCGGCATGTTGCCGATCGACGATCTGGTCGGACGCGCCGATGCCGTGATCGGCTCGTGGGATCTCGGCATCCGCGAACAGCCGGTGTGGACGTGGCTGTCCGGCTTCCGCCTCGCGAGGTTCTTCACCTCGGTGCGCTGATCGCGCACTTCAGTGGCAGCACGGCCCCTTGCCGTGCTGCTGGACCGGCGGGCATGGCACCGTGCCATAAGAACAGAACACGCAACAATCGCCCGGCTTCGGCTTGAGCTTCTCGCCGCAGCCCTTGCAGACATAGAAAAACCGGCACGCATCGAGCGGCATCCGTTCGAGGGCCTGGAAGCCGCATTCCGAGCACGTCAGCATCGATTCCACTTGCATGGCGCATTCACTCTGCGGCTAAAACGACGTCGTCAAATCCGTCAGCCATTGCGGCGAGGCTTCGACCAGTGCGGCCTCGATCCGCTTGTCGGCGCCGCTGACGATCGCAACGCCGATGACGATGAAGGCCGCGCCCAACAGGCCTTTGCCGAGCTTACCTGCCGACATCAGGTTGGTACGGACGCGCATCAAGGTGGCGCGCGACAACAGGCCGAGCAAAACCAGCGGCAGGCCAGCGCCGATGCCGAACACCAGCATGGTCAGCGCCACTTTCGCTAGATCGTGGCCTTGTGAAGCGAGAAGCGAGGCAGCTCCCAATGTCGGACCGACGCAAGGCGACCAGACCGCACCAAGCAGGAGGCCAATTCCGAATTGGCCGGCCAGGCCCGAAGTCGCGATTCCGCCGAACTGCCGATCGGCCCAGGTCGAGAACGGACTTCCGACGCCCGCGAGGCGCGCCTGCCACGACGGCACCAACAGCACTGCACCGAGCACGATCATGATCGCGGCGGCGACGAAACGAAACATGCCTGCATCGATGCCGAGCCCAAATCCCACCAAAGCGAGCAGGAGGCCAAGCCCGGTAAAGGACAGAGCAAGCCCCGCAGCCAAAGCGACGGCGCCGAGCGGATGGGCCGTGACCGCGGCGCCGAGCACGATCGGCACCAGCGGCAGCACGCAAGGCGACAGGATCGACAATATCCCTGCGGCGAACGCCAGCGCGAGCGCGGTCACTTCGCAACCACTTGCAAGGTCACTTAAACGTCACTTGGAGATCAAAGGCTCTTGTTGAGCAAGGCCTCGATCGAAGCTTCCTTGGTGTCGCCGACCGAACGTCCCTGCTCGGCCGCGCCCTTGAAGACGATCAGCGTCGATTGCATCTGCGCGCCGAACTCCTTGACCACGGGCTTCTGGGCGTCGAAATCGACGCGGAAGATTTTCAAGTCCTTGAATTTCGCAGCCGACGTCAGCTTGTCGAGAATGGGATTCTGCGCCTTGCAGGTCGGGCACCAGTCGGCGTGAATTTCAACCAGGATCGGTCTGCCGGAGGCCTGCGCGGCCTTGAACGCCTCCATCGAGAAAGGAGCAGCCGTATTGGCCCAGGAGGGTGCAAACGATACGGCACCAGCCAGGGCACCTGCGACCAGGGCTCCGTTCAAAAATCTGCGCGTCATGATCATCGGAAATCTCCGTGGTTGGTCTTTCGGCCCACAGTCCCGCCATGGATGGCGGCCGCGTTCGGACCCAGGGCATTGTTACCCTCGGCGTTGTTACGCCGCGGATACGGGCAATGTTACCTGACCACCCCGGAGGTAAAGCCGGGCTTGCGCCGTGGCGGCTTGATTTCCTTCTTCAAAAAACAGTGAGGCTCCCGGCTGACATATCCCGGGCGGGCATAGGTCCAGGCCCGGCATTTGTAGTCGGCACCGCAGGCCGCCTTGCAGGCCTCCTCGCGTTCGCCGCGCTTGAGTTCAAAACTCCGATAATCGCCGCCGGCGCGATCGATCGAGGTTTCCTCCGCGCCGTTGCGCGGTTCGAGCACGCCGGCGCCACGCACGCCCGATATGCAGCAGTCGTCGGCGACGCGCGCCGGCACGCTATTTTTGAGCCAGCAGACCGCAGGATGCGAAATGTCGTTCGGATAGTTGAAGCTCCAGGCGCGGCAACGGCGGTCGCGCTCGCAGACCAGCGCACAATCGGCTGGATCGCCCGAGGGGACAGGCGCACTCTGGTAGTCGCCGCCGGGACGATCGAAATTGGCTTGCGCCTGCGCCGGCCGGTTGGCGGTCGAGACGGCCAAGAGAACGAGCGTGCCCAAACACGCCAGTAGCAGGCGGCCTCCCCACATTCGCGATGCTTTCAACCGTTTGGAGTTACGCGCAAAATGCGGCTCTCGGACCGCATCCGCCATTTGATCGCCACGAACCTGTACGGCCGATGAACGCTGCCGCCAGGATTGCTTGGTCTAAAGCATGATCCTCCGAAACACGGTTTCGAAAAGATCACGTCCAATCAAGGCGCTAACCGTCATGACGACGAAATATCGTCTACTCCTAGAAAGCGTATTCGCTGTAGGCCGGTTCGACCGAATGGCCCCAAGGGCCGTTGAACTTGGCCAGCATCTCTTCGGCCGGCGTGTGACCGGCATCGATGATCCGGTCGAGCGGCTCCAGATAACGCGTCTCATCGTGGCCCGACTGGTCGGCGCGGCCTCGCCGGCGTAATCCCGAATGCGCCAGCACCAGACATTCTTTGGCGACTTCGAAGATATAGCGGCCCTTGATCCGGGCCTTGAAGCCAAGACGCGGAACGTCGTCCCGCAACGACTGCCGTTCGCTGACGGTCCAGTGTTTGACGAGATCCCAGGCCGCGTCCAGGCTGGTGTCATCATAGAGCAGCCCGACCCAGAAGGCCGGCAGCGCCGGCAGGCGATCCCACGGCACACCATCGGCGCCGCGCATTTCCAGGTAGCGCTTCAACCGCACCTCCGGGAAAATCGTCGAAAGGTGGTTGGCCCAGTCCGACAACATCGGACGCTCGCCGGGGAGCGCCGAATTTTTTCCCGCGAAGAAATCGCGGAATGACGAGCCTGAAACGTCGATATAGTCCTCGCCGCGCTTGACGAAATACATCGGCACGTCGAGCGCATAGTCGACCCAGCGCTCGAACCCCATGCCGTCCTCGAACGCCCATGGCAGCATGCCGGCCCGCGCGTTGTCGGTGTCGCGCCAGATTTCCGAACGAAACGACAGAAAGCCGTTCGGCTTGCCTTCGGTGAAGGGCGAATTGGCGAACAGCGCGGTCGCCACCGGCTGCAATGCCAGCGATACGCGGAGCTTCTTGACCATGTCGGCTTCGGAGGAGAAGTCGAGATTGGTCTGCACCGTGCAGGTGCGGAACATCATGTCGAGGCCGTAGCGGCCGACCTTCGGCATGTAGTTGCGCATGATCTTGTAGCGCCCCTTCGGCATGACGGGGACCTGCGCCCGCGACCAGGACGGCGTCATGCCGAGACCAAGAAAGCCGATCCCCAGCGGCGCTGCGATTTCGCGCACCTGCGCCAGGTGGGCCATCAGTTCGCTCTGGGTCTGATGCACGGTTTCCACCGGCGCGCCCGACAATTCGAACTGCCCGCCGGGCTCAAGCGAAATCGCCCCGCCGCCGGTGACGTCGTAGAGCCCGATGATGTTGCCGCGCTCCATGATCGGCTCCCAGCCGAGCAGGAGCTGCATGCCTTCCAGCAGCGCGCCGATGCCGCGTGCGCCCTCGTAAGGCACGGGCTGATGACCGACCAACGTAAACGGCGTCTTTTCGTGCTCGGTCCCGATCCGGAACTCGGAAGGCTGCTTCACGCCGGCTTCGAGCCAGGCGACGAGTTCGTCGCGCGACTGAAGGGGTGTCATATCGATCTGGTCACGCGCCATGCAAATTCCAAATGTGGGGCGCTGCGACCGAACGCGCGCGGAGGCGAAGGCTTCCGCGAACCTTGCGGTTCGCGGCGTTAAGAGTGGTGAATGATATCATCGGGCAGGCGCGCCGTCTTTTGCCGCAAGCGAGGGTATTTCCCCGCCCGCGCAGCAGCCGAGCCGGTCCAGGAGGCCGCACAGCTTGACGGCATCGGCATCCGACAGTTTCGAGCCGACGTGCTTCTCGATCCCGGCGGAGTAGGCGCTCCACATTTTCTTCTGCAGTTCACGTCCGGCTTCGGTGATCTCCACGAATTGGCCGCGCTTGTCGATCTTGCATTCGCGGCGGACCGCCAGCCCCTCGTCGACCAGACGATCGATCAGCCGCGAGGTCGAATATTGCGGCAGCAGCATCTGCTTTTCCAATTCCACCGGCCGAAGCTCGCCGGCCGGCGCGCGCGACAGCTCGAGTAGTGCGTCATACCAGGCCAGCGGCGGGAAGCCCGCTTTCTTCAAATCCTGTTCGACGCAATTGAGCACCCGGCTCTGGACCCGCATCAGGCGGATCCAGGCGGCGGTCGCTTCCGTCGATGGTTTGCGTTTCATGGTCGAGGCTCACAATATCCGCGTCTACTCTAGCGCACTTGATGCATGTGCATCAATGTTGACGGCTCCATGCAAATGCATGTAGCCATGCGTTGCCCATTTGCCATGATCCAAGGGAGAAAACCAATGAAACTCTATTACGCGCCTGGAGCCTGCTCGCTCTCCCCCCATATCGCGCTTCTGGAAGCTGGCCTGCCGTACGATCTGGTCAAGGTCGATCTGCGCGCCAAAAAGCTCGAAAACGGTGACGATTTCTTGAAGGTTAACCCGAAGGGCCAGGTCCCGGCGCTGGTGCTCGACAGCGGCGAACTGATCACCGAAGGCCCGGTCATCGTGCAAAGGATCGCCGACCAGGCACCGGCCAAGAACCTGGCGCCGTCCCGAGACAGCGCCGAGCGCTACAAGCTCCAGGAATGGCTGACCTACATCAACAGCGAAATTCACAAGAACATCGGGCCGTTGTTCAACCCGGCGCTTTCGGATGAAGCCAAAGGCGTGTTCAAGGATCGCGCAATGGGGAAATTCAAGTATGTCGACAGCAAGCTCGCCGGTCAGGATTATCTGATGGGCAAGCAGTTCAACGTCGCCGACGGCTACCTGTTCGTGATGCTGCGCTGGGCCGAAAGCATGAAGTTCGATCTCTCCGGCCTGAACAATTTGCTCGCCTACAAGGATCGCATCGCTGCACGTCCACAGGTGAACGAAGCGCTCGTCAAGGAAGGCCTGAAGGCGGCGTAAATCCGCTAGTCATTCCGGGGCGATGCAAAGCATCGAACCCGGAATCTCGAGATTCCGGGTCTGGCGCTCAGCGTAAAATTGAATAGCCAATTTTGTCGCTAACGCACCATCCCGGAATGACGCGTTGCGTCACTCCGCCGCCTGCGCCGCGATCTTCTTCGGCGGGAAACGGCCGTAGAACGTCTCGCCCTTTTGCGCCATCTCGATCAGCAGTTTCGGCGGCGTAAAGCGCGAACCGTATTTGGCCTCGAGTTTGTGGCAGAGCTCGACGAACTTCTTCGTTCCCATGAAGTCGATATAGGACAGCGTGCCACCGGTGAACGGCGCGAAGCCGAAGCCGAGGATCGAACCAATATCCGCCTCACGCATGTCGGTGATGACGTGGTCTTCCACCGTGCGCGCGGCCTCGACCGCCTGCACCACCAGGAAGCGCTGCTTCAATTCCTCGACATCGAGCGTGTCGGGATCGAGGTGTTTTGGTTGCAGGCTGCCGAGAGACGGCCACAGGCTCTTCTGGCCCTTGCCCTTTTCCGGATAGTCGTAAAAGCCCTTGGCGTTCTTGCGGCCGAAGCGGCCTTGTTTCTCGACCATCTCGGTCAGGAGCTTCTTCTGCGCCTGGTCGATCGCGTTCGGGCCGAGATCTGCTTCGGTCGCCTTCATGATCTTGAGCACGAGATCGAGTGCCACTTCATCCGACAGCGACAACGGCCCGACCGGCATGCCCGCCATCTTGGCTGTGTTCTCGATCATGGCCGGCGGCACGCCTTCCATCAGCATTTCCAGCCCTTCGGCGGTGAAACGCAGCACGCAGCGGTTGGCGAAGAAGCCGCGGGAGTCGTTGACCACGATCGGGGTCTTGCCGATCTGGCGCGTGTAGTCGAGCGCGGTCGCGAGCGCCACATCGCCGGTATTCTTGCCGAGGATGATCTCCACCAGCATCATCTTCTCGACCGGCGAGAAGAAATGGATGCCGATGAACTTGCCCTGGTCCTTGAATTCTTCGGCCAGCGAATTGATCGGCAGGGTCGAAGTGTTGGAAGCGAAGATCGCATCAGACCGGAGCAGCGGCTGTGCCTTGTCGTAGGTTTCGGCTTTCACCTTGCGATCTTCGAACACCGCTTCGATGACAAGGTCGCAGTCCGAGATCGCGGCATAGTCGGCGGTGGCGGTAATGCGCGACAGGATTGCATCGCGATCGCTTTCATTGGCGCGGCCCTTCTTGACCAGGTCGTCGATCACCGATTGCGCATGGGCCTTGCCCTTGTCGGCGCTGGCCTGGTCGCGATCGATCAGGACGACGTTGATGCCGGCGCGCGCCGAGACATAGCCGACGCTTGCACCCATGAAGCCGGCGCCGATCACGGCAAGCTTCTTGACCTTGGTCGGCGGCACGTTTTGCGGACGCCGCGCGCCCTTGTTCAACTCCTGCATCGACAGGAACAGCGAGCGGATCATCGCGGCTGCTTCGTTCGAGCGAAGGATTTTCGCAAAATAGCGGGACTCCACGCGCAACGCCGCATCGATCGGCAATTGCAGGCCTTCATAGACGCAGCTCATGACGGCGCGCGCCGCCGGGTAATTATCGAAGGTTTCGCGGCGGTAGATCGCATTGCCCGCCGGGAACATCATCATGCCGGCTTTCGAGTAGACCGGGCCGCCCGGCAGCTTGAAGCCTTTCTCGTCCCAGGGCGCGACCGCCTTGCCGCCGCTCCTGATCCAGTCCTTGGCCGCCTTGATGAGATCCGAGGCCGGCACGATGGCGTGGATCAGGTTCAGCGCCTTTGCCTTGTCGAGGGTGACGGCCTCGCCCTTCAGCAGTATCTGCATCGCATCCTGCGGCGACACGATGCGCGGCACGCGCTGGGTGCCGCCCGCGCCGGGGAACAGTCCGACCTTGATCTCGGGCAAGCCGAGACGCGTCTTGGGATTTTGCGCGGCGACGCGGTAGTGGCAGGCGAGCGTCAGTTCGAACGCGCCACCAAGCGCAAGACCGTTGATCGCGGCAGCCCATGGCTTGCCCGAGGTTTCGATCGCGCGAAAGATCAGCGACATCCGGCGGCTTTCGTCGAACAGCATCTGATTGGCCGCGACTTCGCCCTTGTCCTTGAGCAGCGCGGTGTAACGGCCGTGCATACCCTCGAGCATCGACAGGTCAGCACCTCCGGAAAATGCTTCCTTGCCAGAGGTGACGACGACGCCCTTCACGGCCGCATCGGCAGAAGTCTGCTTCACGATCGCTTCGAGCTCAGAGATCGTGGTCTCATCGAGCACGTTCATCGAACGGCCGGGAATATCCCACGTGACCAGCACAATGCCGTCGGCGTCGGTCTCAACCTTGAAATTCTTGAAAGCCATTGACCGCTCCCCTTACACGCGTTCGATGATGGTGGCGGTGCCCATGCCGCCGCCGATGCATAGGGTGACCAGCGCGGTCTGTTTGTTGCTGCGCTCGAGTTCGTCGAGCACCGTGCCGAGGATCATGGCGCCGGTAGCTCCCAGGGGGTGGCCGAGCGCGATCGCCCCGCCATTGACGTTGATCTTGGCGTTGTCGATGTCGAACGCCTGGATGAAGCGCAGCACCACCGAAGCAAAGGCTTCGTTCAGTTCGAACAGATCGATGTCGGACTTCTTCATGCCGGAGCGCTCGAACAGCTTTTCGGTGACGTCGACCGGGCCGGTCAGCATCATCGCGGGCT
>Ga0265342_10003628_pt1 | contig 12563 bp, 7 predicted proteins | sample 4CB327metaG_FD_203125 | JGI IMG/M metagenome (GOLD analysis project Ga0265342, IMG submission 203125) | Rhizosphere microbial communities from Carex aquatilis grown in University of Washington, Seatle, WA, United States - 4-CB3-27 metaG | ecosystem: Host-associated > Plants > Roots > Rhizosphere...
GGCAGCGGCGATGTGGCCGACGGCACAGGGCAGGACATTCCAGCCGTCTGCGCGAGCCCGCTCGCCTTTCTCTCCAACTCGGGAACACCGAGCATGTGCCCGGGCGTGATCTTGAAGACCGACACCATCGCGTTCGCGCCCACCGATTCCCGCTGGTCCACCCTTTATCAGGACTGCCTCGACACCTACGACTCGTTCTCCTCCCCGGACGCCTGCCGCAACCTGTGCACCACGCTCGCCACGACGAGCGCGCCCTTGAAATACATCCAAGGGATCGACCGGTGCACCCTCGATTGCTCGCAGCCCGGTGCCCCGGTGCTCTCGATCAGATACTCCGACACCATCTGCGAGCCGATGCTGCTTCCGGACGCCGCCTCCGGGAGCGACGCCAGGCCGGACGCTGGGTTCGACGGGTCGATCGACACGGGGCCAAATACCAGCGATGACGTGGGCCCGGCGCAGGTCACGCTTCGCAAGGTTTCCGCCTCCGGCACCTGCGGGCCTGAGATCCCAGCCGATCCGATCATGGTGCTTTGGACCGTGGATATTACCGGGGCGTCCGGAGCTTCCGCGCAGGTCACCCAGGCTACCATCACCGTGAGCAAGGGCACCACCTCCATCGTTCAGGACTTCACCGTCGAGCAAGCGACCGTGCCACTCGTCAATGGCGCGGGCAGCGCCGACCAGCGCAAGCCGCTTGCCAGCGTGTCACCCAATCAGGCGTGCTCCTCGATGTGCAGTAGCGCTACTTACCAGCTTGATTTGGTCTTCAACATCAACGGCCAGCAAATACCTGCACGCCAGACCGGCGCCTTTTACTGCGCCTATTATCAGTAGCTTTACTTCGCCTATTGACGTCGGACAAGCCCCCCTGGGCTCAGCCCAGCGCTAGAATGAAATGGCCGTGACCGCGTGACCGCTCAGATTGAAGTCACCCGTACTGCTGGGCGGGAACAAGGAAGCGCAAATCGCGTCGTTGGATACGTACCGAGGACCGGCAATCGAATCGCTGTAACTACACAAGACATCATCGACGGTCGTTCCAAAGAGGGTGTAGCTGTAGCTCGCGTCGGAGCAACTTCCCCGTACCTGCCACAGAATCATCGAGCAATCGAGGATGAGGAGACTGTTCCTGATACTTGAACAGCTGGCCGCGCGGGCCTTGGCGATGAAGGGAGCCGTGTCCATGGCGTTGGAGCAAGCGTCGACCGCATTGCCAACGTCGACGTAGGTCATGCCACCGTCGGCGTCCGATGCATTGGCATCCACGACCAGAGCTACATCCCGACCACCATCCCCAGTGTCCACCACGTCGGTCGTGCAGAGCTGATTCAAACAATGAACGGAGACGAGATCGATCGGCTGCGAGGATGCGCTACCCATTGGAGTCGTCCTCCCCGTGTCCGTGGTGTAGCCAAGAAATTTCGCACAGCCGAGCCCTTTGCAAGCTCCGGCTGGAAGGGCAAGGCAACTCGCGTAGGTGCTCGACTGCGCCTTCGCCTCTCCGAGCGCCTGGTCCGCGCCACAACACTTTGCCGCGATCGCGATGGTGCAGTCTGAGTCCTGCGTGCATTGGCGTCCGGCGGCAGACAAGCCCACCCCGCCGTCGTTGCTGCAAGAAACTTCGAGCCCCCCGTCCGACGTGCCGCCCCCCGTTCCGGGGCTTCCGCCGCTTGCCACGTTTCCCCCTGTTCCGGGGCTTCCGCCGCTTGCCACGCCGCCACCCGTCCCGGGAGTGCCGCCACTACCGCTGTTTCCGCCGGTCTGGGGCGTTCCACCTGCGCCACCCGTTCCTGGCTTGTCCCCGCTGTCCCCAAGGCTCGAGCTCGAACCGCACGCCGCCAGTAGAGCCGCCATGCCGGTTGCCAGCAGAGCAAATGATCGATAGTTGGGTAGGTTCATCATGGCCTTCCTACCCAGCAAAGGTCGTGCCGTCCCGATTGGGAGCGAATGTCGTGGAAAAACGCTCCCCCAAGGGATGGAATCCCTCAAAAATCTGACTCCATGCTACCAGCCCCGTCACGAACCTCTTCATCGTCTTCGCGATCCCAATCTGTCTCGGTGCCTCGGTGGCAGAGCTCCTCCACAGTTACTGGACGGACCAACCAAATTTCGACCGGGACTGCGTGCCTTGGAAGACCGAAGGCGCGGTGGGAAGGCCAGCCTGCGCTCCTAGGTAGAGGTACGCGGCTCCGACGCCGTTCGCAAGAAATGCGCCCATCATGACGTCCGCGAAGCCGTCGCCGTTGACGTCCCCAGCGCCGGACACGGACCAGCCGAAGTACGCCGAGGACGAGGCGGGGGTTAGCGTGATGGGTGTGGTCGAAATGCCGTTCGCCCCTCCAAGGTACACGTACGCGGCCCCCGCGTTGTCGCCAATGCCGGGCGCTCCCACGACGAGGTCGGCGAAGCCGTCGCTGTTGAGGTCGCCCGCGCTCGCGAGAGAGGCGGCAAACTCCGAGGACGGGACCGACATGGTCGTGTTCACCATCGCCGGTCCCATGAGCACCGTAGGCACCACTGACGGCCCGCCAGCACCTCCCGCGTACACGTAGACCGCGGGCACGTCGCCGGCCGCGCCGATGGCCAGGTCGGCGTACCCGTCGCCGTCCACGTCGCCCGCGGTCCCCACCGAGTAGGCGAAGAAGTGCCCTGTCGGACCGCTGATGGTGAGGGGCGTCGTCGACAGCCCGCTCGCGCTGCCCATGTAGACGTAGGCGGCTCCCTCGTCGGTGTTCGCGCTCGCATAGCAGTTCCCGGTCACCACGTCACCAAACCCGTCCCCGTTGATGTCGCCGGCGCTTGCCACGGCGATCTCGCCGCCGAGAGTGTTCAGCGTCGCGGACGACGTCGAGAGGCCCATTGCGCTGCCCAGGTAAACGTCCGCGCCGCCCTGCGGGCCGGCCACGATGACGTCGGCGTACCCGTCGCCGTTGACGTCGCCTGCGCTGGTCACCACGGAGCCGTAGTACGGTGGCCCGGAGAGCAAGACCGGCGCCGAAGACAGGCCGTCGGCGCTTCCGAGATAGAGATAGGCGGATCCGGCACCGACGCCGCTCCCACCGGGCGTCCCGATGATGACATCGGCAAACCCGTCGCCGTTGACGTCGCCTGCGCTGGCGACCGAGAAGCCGAAGTCGGGAAATGAAGTCGTGTTGCCGGACGGAAGGTCGAGCGTTACAGGCGTCTGAGCCAAGCCCGCCGCGCTTCCCAGAAAGATCTGGACCTGTCCGGTCGAGGATGCCGCCTTGTTCCTGGCGTCGGGCGCCCCGATGAGCACGTCGGCGAAGCCGTCGCCGTTAACGTCCACCATCGTCCCCCAAGACGTATCGACAGGTGCACTCCGCGCCCCGACGATGAGCTCCCACACGGGGCTCGTCTGCAGGCCAACCGCGCCGCCGACAGTCCCACGTACACGCCAGAAATAGACCCCGGCACCGAGTGCGCCCGTCGGCGCGCCGCTCGACCCGTTCGCAAGGAAGGTCGTGAAGGACTGCGTGCACGCCCGGTCGCGGCAGATCTCCACCTGCGCACCGTCGACCGCATCCGGCAGCGCCCAACGCAACCGTGGCGTCTGCGAGGTGACGGTGGCCGTCGACAACGGAGCGATCGGTCGCGGCGGCGAGATGGAGGCGGCGTCCACGTCGATGGCACCACGCGCGTCGCGAGACGGGGGGCTGGCGTCGTGGGCGGCATCTGCCACTGGAGGAGTCGGCTCATCGCTCACGTCGCGCGTCTCGCGCGCCTCGCTGGCGGCGTCCTTAGCCGCCTTACTGGGTTCGTCGCCCGGGTCGCTCACGTCGGCCGCATCCCGCGCGTCCCGGGCCGCGTCTGTCACGGGCGTGGTCGGCGCATCCCTCACGTCGGCCGCGTCGGCCGCGTCGCCCACGTCCCGGGCTGCATCTGTCGCGGGTGTGGTCGGCGCATCGCTCTCGGGTGCGTCGGCCGCGTCGCGCGCGTCCCGGGCTGCATCCCTTATCGGCGGACCATGCACGTCGCCGCCCGCGTCCGCAGGCGGGATCTTTTTTTCTGCCACGCTCGACCCCGGCAACGCGTATTCATCCAGAGATGTGCGCGCGCCGCACGCGATGGCTGTGCCCGCTACCAGGAGCGCGAGCACACCAAGAGGATTTCTATCCGGTCTCAAGCTATTCACAGCGCCCAATGAATCCTAAGTTCCAATACCAGTGGCGCTCGGGGAAGGCAACGACCCAGGTCTCACGCGGCACACTTGATACGAGCCGACGCGTGCGACCGGTTCTCCGCGCTGGACACCAACGATCCGGCGAAGACCGACATCGACGTAGCGGAACAGACGTAGCTCCTGGTCTTCGCGGCGGCGTCGATCGCGAGGATCACCATTTCCTACCCCACGGCATCTAATAGCCTGAAGCGCCGCGGCGCTAGAATCGGAGGACAGATGAAGGCGAATACGAGGGAACAGGAGTTCGTCAGCGATCTGCGTCGGAGGGCAGCGGTGCGAGCGCTGCCGTTTCGCGATGACTTCATCGCCGACCCGAACATGGCGCCCGAGACAGGGCGGCTCGTCCAAGAGTTGCAGATGCACCACATCGAGCTGGAGTTGCAAAACGAGGATCTCGAGCGGGCTCGGGCAGAAGTCGAGGAGGGCTTAGCTCGCTACACGGATCTCTACGATTTCGCGCCCGTGGGTTACCTGACCCTGAACCGCGGTGGGGTCATTGAACAAACGAATCTTGCCGGAGCCAAGCTGTTTGGAATGGAACGTTCGCGCTCGCTCTCGCTCTTGGTGGGGATGCGCCTCTCATTCGTGATCTCCGCCGAATGCCGACGCGATTTTGCCGCCTTTCTTGAAAAGACCTTCGAGAGCCCCACCAAGGAAGCTTGTGAAGTGGTTGTGCACGCGGGACAAGCTGTCCGGACCGTCGAATTGGTGGCCATGGCGTTCGAGGACGGTCAGCGGTGTCGCGTGATCGTCAACGATATCAGCCAGCGTAGGCGAGCCGAGGAGATGTTGTCGGTCCATCTGCGGCTGCAGGAGCATGCGGTCGAGCACTCGCGGAAAGAGCTCCTGCAAATGGCCGTGGACGAGATCGCGCGAATGACCGGAGGCTCGTCGGGGAGCTGCTATTCTCTCGCTGCGGATGGACGTGGGTTCGTGCGGGAGATTGGGTCCACCCAACGACCAGGTCAGTTCGTGGAGATCGAAGACGTTTCGCAACGCTACAGCATCGACGACACGGGGATTGGGAAGGATGGCGAGTTGGTTGCACCCATCTACCGCAACGGCAAGACGGTGGCCCTCCTAGTCATTGCCAACAAATCGACCGCCTTCACGGATGACGACCTGAAATCGGCCCGCTACTTGGCCGACGTGGCTTGGGAGATCGCCGAACGCAAGAAGGCGGAAGAAGAACGAAAGAGGGCAGAAGAAGAACGCAAGAAAGCAGAAGAGGAGCGCAAGGCCGCACAGTTGAACCTGCTGCTCGCTGACGCTCAAAAGATGGAGGCAATCGCGACGCTTGCAGGTGGCATCGCGCACGACTTCAACAATATCCTCTCGGGGATCATGTGCTCGCTCTCTTGGCTCGACCTCGAAGAGGTCGAGCGCGCCAAGCAACACGAGTGCATCAAGGACATGATGACCTTGGTGACTCGCGGTTCCGACGTCACCAAGCAGCTACTCGGATTTTCCAGTCACGGCAGGTACGAAGTAAGACCCCTGAACTTGGCGCGCGTCGCGGCGAAGACGAGCGCGATGTTCGGCCGCATGCACAAGGAGATCGCCATCGAGACCGACTTCGCGCCGGATCTCCTCACGGTTCTCATGGACCGCGCGCAAATCGAGCAGGCTCTTCTCAACCTCCTCGTCAACGCCGCTCAAGCCATGCCTGACGGCGGCCGGCTCTCCTTGTGCGGCGAGAACGCCGATCTCGCCAGCACGGACCTGGTGCCGCCCGGCGTTGCACCCGGTCGCTTCGTTAGGCTCGTCGTCAAAGACACGGGGGTCGGTATGGACGCTGCGACGCAGGGGCGGATTTTCGAGCCCTTCTTCACCACCAAGGGACCGGGCCAGGGCACCGGGCTGGGACTCGCCTCGGTGTACGGGGTCGTCAAAAGCCACGGCGGATTTGTCACGGTCGCCAGCGCCCTGGGAAAGGGCACGACCTTCACGATCCACCTGCCGGCAGTCGATCATGCTCCCGCCGAAGAGAAGACCCCGGCGGTCGCAATCGTGCGTGGCAGCGGAACGATTCTGATCGTGGACGACGAGCCTGCCATCCTGGTGGCGCTCGCCCACCTACTTCGCAAGGTCGGCTACGTGGCCTTGACCGCATCGAGTGGCCTGGAAGCCCTTGAGATCGTACGCCAGCTGGGAGAAAGCATCTCGCTCGTCATCCTTGATATGGTCATGCCCGGCATGACCGGCAGCCAGACCTTCGATGCTATTCGGCAGGTCGCACCTGATATCAACGTCTTGCTGGCAAGTGGCTACAGCAAGGATGAACAAATTCAGGACATGATGGCGCGTGGGTGTGCCGGCTTCCTCCAGAAGCCCTTCAACATTGTCGCTCTCTCGGAGAAGCTGTCGGCAATCCAGCAATCCCTGGAAAGCCCCGACGCGGATCTAGGTAGCCCGGCGGCTCGATGATGCGGACTGCGATTGCGGGGCGTGTTGCGGTGCCTACGGGACCTCGCCTCTGGGGCTGCAAGGTGGTTGTGCACCAAATCCGGTCGTCGCAGAATGGGGCGATGGTCGAACCGCAGCTCGTCGTGGTTGTGGTGGTCGTCGCTTGGTACAAGATGGCCTGAGCATCGCGAACGTAAAGGTCGGTGGTTTTCGCCGGACCGTCAGCGACATTGAGCTGCATGTCGAACTTGATCTGCGAGCTTGCGGCTGGGGCAGCTCCGGGCCAGGGGAGATTGAGCTCGACCCAATAGCCGGTGCTATCGGAACCACCGGAGTACATGCTGGTGGCCAATGCGGTCTCGGTTCCCGACGTTGCGGTGTCCTTCGACGTTGCGGCAAGGGGTGTGGTGCTCGGGCTATAGAGGATGTGCATCGTGTTGGTGTCGACGCTCGTGAGTCCAGTCACGCTGGTCGAAGAGCTGAAGAGCAACTCGATGCCGTCGCCGTTCCAGATCGTGCTCAGGGCAGGCGCGGGGGTCACGGTGGTGTCGTAGACGCGGATGAAGGCGTGGATGCCGGTGTCGTCCCAGGCCACCCGCGCCACGGCGCGCTCCGGGTAGGAACCTCCCGTGGTGTTGTATTCGATGACGTTGGCAGCGTTGCCGAAATTGAGCTCGAAGGACGGAATGTTACAGAACTCGTCGTCCTTTCCGTCGAGGATCTGCGGTCCGGTGAAGCGGGCCAGGGCCGAACAGGGCGCGCCGCCGGTAGCGCACTGGCTGATGGGGGCGTCCGATGCGGTCCCGCCATCTGGCGAGCCGACACAACTGCCGCTGGAGATGCACCGTCCACCCGAGCAGCAACCCTCGCTGCACGTGCTGCCTGCGCAGCAGATGTCACCGAGAGTGCCGCACCTGGCGCAAATGCCATCGCTGCCAGTGCTGGTGCAGGCCGTGCCGTCCTTGCACTGACCAGCGCTGCTGCTCGCAGGACAGCACGCTTCACCCGCGTTCCCGCACGAGGTGCAAGCTCCGCTCTTGCACAGCAGGCCGTCGTAGCAGGTGCTCGACGAGCCTGACGAACAGCAGGGCTGCGAGACGGCGCCGCAACCCGAGCAACGACCTGCCTGGCAGGTTCCGGCACTTGTACCGCAGGCCGTGTTCTCGCCTAGGCAGGTGTTGTTGTAGCAACAACCTGGATTGGCACACAGGCTGCCCGGGCAGCAGGCGCTGCCAGGGACGCCGCAGGCAACGCAGAGGTTGTTGCTGCAGATCATCTCAGGGCCGCCGCACACCCCGGTGGTGCTGCCTGTGGGGCCGGCACAGCATGCCTGGCCTAGATCGCCGCACCTGGCGCAGGTCCCGCTGTTGCATTTCGTGTTCGGCGCCGTGCACGAGCCGGTGCTCGGGTCGGCTCCGCAGCAAGGCAATCCAGGCCCGCCGCAGGTCCCGCAAGCGCCGGCATTGCAGACGCCGCCGCCCAGTCCGACGCAAGCTCCACCCTGGGTCATGCAGATGCCCGAGACGCAGCAACCGCCGCTGTTGCAAGCGTTGCCCGAGCAGCAGGCGTAGCCAGGCTCGCCGCAGATGACGGTAGTGCCGCCGGTGCCGATGATACCACCGGTACCCTGGATGCCGCCAGCGCCCTGAACGATGGTGGCGTCGGCCGGGTTGGCATCCGTGGCGCTGCCGCCCGCGCCAATCACCAGGCTGGAGCCCCCAGCGCCGTGGATACCACCGCCACCTGACGCACCTCCGGTCCCGCCGAGAATGCCTCCGCTTCCGCTCTGGCCTGGATTCGCATCCTCATTCTGCGCTCCAGCACTGTCCTGGCCCGAGCTCGATCCGCCGCAGCTTGCAGCCCCCAAGGACAGGAAGCGAGGCAAACAACAGGGCTTTCGACACCGGGGAGGATTTTTTCGAGGTCACGCGCACGCTCCTTGGAATAGGCCGAAGTTTCTCGAAGCTCATCGTAAAGCAAAAACGTTCGACCCGCGTGGGTTCGAACCGGATAGCTGACGACACCCTGCAATCCCGCCTCGACGTGGCGCACAGGAACGTGAGCGATGTCACTGTCTGGTGAGGGGGATGCGGGCCCCAGCAGCGCGCGGCAGTAGTGAAAGGCCAAGGAATGACGATCCGCATCGCGTCTTGCCAAGACCATATGCTTGCCTCGATGCTTCGCCCCATTGACCCATCGTGGGGCGAGCGATGCTCTACAAGGAAGACTAAACTATGGCCAATTGGAGACTCTTAGGTTTGTTCCTTTCACTGCTGCTCGTTGCGCCCCACGCGCAGGCTGCCGGCACAAGTAATGACGCAAAAGAGAGGGCTGCCAGAAAGGCCTGTCTACGCGGAAACGCGGAGAAAGGCGTCGAGATTCTCACGGACCTCTACCTCGACACCAAGGATGCGAACTACATCTACAATCAGGGGCGGTGTTTCGAACAGAACCATCGGTACGAAGACGCCGTCTCGCGTTTCCGCGAGTATCTGCTGAAGGCCCGGCATTTGACCGAGGCGGACAAGGCCGAGACGCAAAGACATATCTCGGATTGCCAGTCCTACCTTGGCAAGGTTGAAGCCCCAGCAGGAGTCGCGATGGTTCCGGCAAGCTCAGCTGCTCCACAGGGCAATATGCAAGCTTCGGCTCAGGCATCGCCAGCGCAACCCACGGCCTCGATTCAGCAGCCAATCACGGCCAGCTCGCCAGGTTCCGGTCTGCGAACCGCGGGCGTGGTCACCGCTTCCGCAGGAGCGACGGCGATCATCACCGGGCTCGTCCTGAACCTCAAGGCCAACCGCATGTCGAAAGATCTGGAGAACTATTACGTGACCAGCACCAATTCCAGTCGCGAGACCTACAAGACGTTTAGCCAGGTCAGCTATGGCGTCGGCGCCGCTTGTCTTGCCGGTGGAGCTCTTCTCTACTACCTCGGATTGCGCCGGCAAACGGCCTCGTCGCCGTCGATGGCCCTTGTGCCAGCGGTGGGGCCTGCTGACGTTGGCGCTGTCTTGGGAGGATCCTTCTGATGACTTCCACTAGAACAGCCTGTCTGGCGGTTCTTGCTGCCTTGTGCCTGTCGGCCGGCTGTTATAGCGACCCGGACGTCAACAAGATCATTTGTCGGACTCCTACGCACCAGTGCCCGAGCGGTTACGTCTGTAGGGGCGTGGAAGCTGGTGCTGGTCGATGCTGCAAGCCGGAAGATTTGAACTGTCCCTTCGCAGTCCTCGATGGGGCGTCAGGTGCAACACCCTCGGACGTTGGCCAACAGTCATCGACTGAGGCGGGCGCCAGCGAAGCTGCGACGGGCGTAGACATGGCCATCACGCCCACGTTGCCGGATGGGGCCGCCGACCGGATCCAATCTGGCCAGGACACCCCGTTTCCTCTCTTCGACTCCGGCCCAGATATGTCTGGCCCAGACATGCTGTTGCCTCTTGTCGACTCGGGCCCGGACATCCAGCTGGTTCTTAATGATGGCGCAATGGACCTGCCCCGCTGATGTTCCACTCGCTTCAGATGTTAGGGGCCCAGACGTGGGAGCCTCGCTCAAGGTTCAGGGGGCATCGTGCACTAGCGGTACTGAATGCGCCAATGGCCAATGTTCAGACGGAGTCTGTTGTGACAAGCTTTGTAGCGGTTGCAGCGCTTGCACACAAGCGCTGACCAGGCAGCCCGATGGAACTTGTGCTCCCGTTTTGAACGGGATCGATCCGCACGAAATCTGTGGAATGATTTGCAGCGGCGGCAGTCTTACGACGATGGCCTGCAACGGTTCGGCGACTTGTTCGGCGATATCTAGCACGCTTTGTCCCGGAAACGTTCTGTGCGCCAGTGGCTCAGCTTGTTTGGCTCCCACGTGCGCTTCTGACTCCAACTGTGCGAGTGGTTTTCGTTGTTCCGGAACGTCGTGCGTCCCAAAGTCGACCCTCGGCTCGGCCTGTGCAACCAACAGCGAGTGTACGGGCGGCAGTTGTGTAGATGGCCACTGCTGTGGCTCGACCTCTTGCCCGTCTTGCCAGTCCTGTACAGGGGCCGGAGGCACCTGTGCTCCAAACGCTGCAAGCAATGGAACGTTATGTGGGGCCAGCATGTATTGTTACAACGGCTCGTGCGCAAGCTGTGTGTCTGGCAACCCTTGCAACACCGGCAATACGCGTGAGAACGGCGTCATCTCCTGTGCCACTGGCCAATCCGTTTGCGCACATTCCTCGTACAAGCCGGAGAATACGAGCTGTGGAAATCCAGCCTCTTGTGTGAACGGCGCATCCAGCGGTACCGCTTTCAGCGGCGATACTTGCGATGGTCTTGGCGTCTGCCTCTCGGGATGGCCGACGACGTGCGACCACGGATGCAGTGGTACTACCTGTTCCCCAGGTCTCGAAAACGGACAGACCTGCACTTTCAGGCAGCAATGTGTAAGCAATATTTGTGGCGGCAGCCCTGGGGCCACCACATGCCAAGATAGTTGTGGAAGCGTTGGGGACTACTGTTGTGTCAATGAAGGCTGTCCATCGAGTGGTGCCTGTGACAATCCCACCGGTAGATGCGTCGTTTGTGGTGATCAAGACACTCGCTGTTGTATGAGTTCAATCTGCTTCAACGGTCTCAACGTGTGCGTCACAGTAGATGACATGTGTCGGCGCTGTGGCCAGCTTGGGGACGTCTGCTGTGCTGGAAACACCTGCATAGCTCCGGGGACTTGCAGCACTTCGGCCGGCCGCTGTATCGCGCCGCCGCCCTAGAGGTGGCTGTTCTAACAGTAAAGTGACTACTACGAGCCCGCATGAACCGCCGATCTTGAAGGTGGTGGCACTCTGAGCCGGATTTCAGGGGACGTCTCGTGATCTGGAACTTGCAGCGCGTGGGCCACAGGCTGAGTTGGAAGGCACCGCGCTTTGCCATTCGGGTCCGGTCTCCAGCGTTCGCCATCGTCCTTGACGCAGACGGGTCAAAGGCTAGAGTGTTCACTTAGCCATGGCACTCCTGGGTCGCGATACCTCGGTGACGGGGCCCTTTGCGAAGGGCGTGCTGCTGCTTGAGACCCTCAAGGGGCACGAGGCGCTGGGGCGGCCGTACAAGTTTCAAGTCGGGTTGCTTTCGCAGGAGCCGAATCTCGATCCCGACGACGTCCTGGGCAAGTCGCTCGCGGTGGGGATCAGGCTCAACAATGGCGAAGATCGCTTCTTTCACGGCATCGTGACCGATTTCTCGAAGCTCGGGACCACGCATCTGCACACGCGCTACGCGGCCGAGCTGAGGCCAGCGCTGAGCCTGCTCGACTACACTTTCGACTGCCGCGTGTTCAACGATCCCGCGCAGGATGCGCTCAGCATCGTGACCGCGGTGCTGGCCAAGCGCGGGCTCACGGACGTCGAGTCGGGGGCCATCAAGGATCATCCCTACCGAGCGCGCGAATTCTGCGTCCAGTATCGCGAGAGCGACCTGCGATTCGTGCAGCGCCTGCTCGAAGAAGAAGGCATCTACTATTTCTTCAAGCACGAAGAATCCAAGCACACCTTGGTCCTGGCCGATTCCATCACCGGGCACGAAACCGTCAGCGGCTATGAGTCGATTCTCTACACCCCAAAGGAACGGCAGGCTGCTGGCGCCGAGGAGCACTTCTGGGGCATGAAAGTCCGCCGGGCGCTCTATCCCGGCCGCCACACGGTGCTGAGCGGCTACGCTCCCACGGCCATGCGGCCGCGGCAACCTCGCTTCGGGCGGGCAACGTCGGAGGATCTGGTGACGGGATACCCGTTCGAGCACTACGATGCTCCCGGCGGGCTCTCGAACCCCGAAGAGGCGCAGCAGGAGGCCACCGTGCGCAGCCAGGCCCGCCGCGTGGTCCACACCAGCATCGAGGTGGAAGGCAACACCATGGGCGTGGGGCTTGGCAACCTCCTTGCGCTGCGTCCGGGCCAGCTGATGAGCGACGATGGAGACT
>Ga0265342_10003631_pt1 | contig 12557 bp, 9 predicted proteins | sample 4CB327metaG_FD_203125 | JGI IMG/M metagenome (GOLD analysis project Ga0265342, IMG submission 203125) | Rhizosphere microbial communities from Carex aquatilis grown in University of Washington, Seatle, WA, United States - 4-CB3-27 metaG | ecosystem: Host-associated > Plants > Roots > Rhizosphere...
CGGGAAGAAGAAGCACCGCGCCGTCGCTTCCTGAAGGCAGTGCCTCGTGGGCGAGCCCCATCGTGCTGAGGCCTTCGACCATGGTCTCCAGATTCATGCCCGGCCGCCTAGTGCGGCACGTCGTGAGACATCACGACAAGGGTGGTCCGTTCCTCCCAACCCACGCGCGACCAGAATTTCTTGCCCTCCGCATTGGCGGCCAGCACGAAGATGTGGCACTTGCGCAAGCCCTGCGACCCCAGCGCGGAAAGACACCGATCCACGAGGGCCTTTCCCGTGCCGGCTCGACGGAAGTCGGGAGCAACAGCCAGATGGTGAAGGTACCCGCGCCTCCCGTCGCTGCCGCAGAGCACGGCGCCGACGAGCCGATCCTCAACCGCAGCCACGAAGCTCGAGCCCGGATTGCGCGCGAGGAACAAGGCGATGTTCTTGCGGCTGTCCGCTTCGCTCAAACCGATGCCTTCTACCGACTTCCAAAGGGCGTAGGCTTGTTCATAGTCCTCGAGAGTGAACTCGCGCACGACAACATTCATTTCTTCTGTGTATCCGCGGTTTCCGGTCGCGTCAAGGGCGCCCTCCCTTGGACAAGCATGGAAATCGCGGCGGGTTTCCGTTACACTGTTGAAGCTGTGAAAACGAAGAAAACCGTCACGCAGACGCTCCGCGCAACCCTCGACTACGAACCCGCGGAGCTCGCCTTTGGCACGAGCGGCCTCCGGGGTCGCGTCCGCGACATCACCAATCTCGAGGCATACGCCGCAACGCGCGGGTTTCTCTCCTGGCTTCAGGACGGCGGGGAGATCAGCGTCGGCGGTACCGTGTTTGTCGCCGGGGACCTGCGGCCCAGCACGAGCACCCTCGTGGCGGAGGAAGATTTCCACGGAGAAATACTGCAGTCCGTGTGCCGAGCCATCGCGGATGCCGGTTATGCGGCGGAGAATCTGGGCTGGATCCCGACGCCCGCGCTCGTGCTGGACGCCATGAAACACGGCGCCCCGGCGATCATGGTGACCGGCAGCCATATCCCCTTTGACAGAAATGGGATCAAGTTTACCCGCACTTCCGGCGAGGTTCTCAAAGACGACGAGAGGCCGATTCTCGAGGCCGTTCGCGCTGCGCGCCAGGTCGAATACGACAGACCCGCCCACCAGAGCATGTTCGACGCTCGCGGTATGATGCGTCCCGCCTACCGGGTAGACCTGCCGCCGGTAAGCGCCGAGGGGGAAGCCGGTTATGTGACACGCTACCTCGACGCCTTCCCCGCGCGCGCCCTGGACGGCCTGCGGGTCATGGTTTGGGAGCACTCGGCCGTGGGAAGGGACATACTGGGGCACGTGCTGCGCTCACTGGGCGCCGAGGTGATTCGCGCCGGTCGTGTCGATTCGTTCATTGCCGTCGATACGGAGGCCGTAAACGAATCCATGATCGAAACGGTCCAGGCCCTGGTGGACGCGCACGGCGGTGCCTCCATCGATGCCGTTGCCTCGACGGACGGTGACGGGGACAGGCCGCTGCTCCTCGCCGTTGAGGGGGGACGGGTGCGCTTCATCCCCGGCGACCTCCTCGGCCTCCTGACCGCCTCCTATCTTCGCGCGACGCACGTCGCGGTACCCGTGAATGTCAATGATGCCGTGGATGCCTACTGCGCCGAGCAAGGCATCGGGCTGACAAAGACACGGATCGGCTCACCCTGGGTGATCGTCGGAATGCAAGACGTCGGATGGGAGGCCAATGGCGGCTTCCTTACGGCGCGCGAGCACACGGTGCCGGGGGGGGGGGTATTGAAGCCGCTTCCCACCCGTGACGCTCTTCTTCCCATTCTTTGCGCGTTGTCCGCCGCACGTGCCCCGGGAGCGCGTCTGTCCTCGCTCATCGACAATCTCCCCCAGCGGCATGGCGTGGCGACCGTTCTTCGCGACTTTCCCATGCGGGCCGCGCAAGAGATGATGCGATGGTTCTCGCCGCATGATTCATCTATCGACGAGGCGCGCTTCGGCACCGAAGGCATCTGGATCGTAACGTCGGAAGGAAGCGAGCATCAGGTCGAGCCAGGAGATGCCCGCGGCGAGGAGCTCGGGGCCATACGCGCCCGCCTGGAAAGGGTCTTCAATCCCGAGGGCGGTTTCGGCGAGGTCGGGCTGGTCAGTTGGCGCGACGGAGTTCGCGTGGCATTCCTCAACGGGGACGTTGCGCATTGGCGGCCGTCAGGAAACGCGCCCGAGATGCGCTTCTACGCCACCGCGGACACGGCTGAACGCGCACAAGGCATCGCGAATTTAGCTGCGGCGGAAAAAGGTCTGCTTCACACCATGGCCCATGAGGCCGCCGAACGAATGGCGATCGCCGATTATCGCGCCGCTCCGCGCGCGCTGCTCCTTCGTGGGGCCGTTCAGCATTACCCGTGGGGCGGCTACGATTTCATCCCAGGACTCCTTCATGTCGAGAATCCGACGCGCGAGCCTTTCGCCGAGCTCTGGATGGGGGCGCATCAGCGCGCCCCGGCCCGCGTCGAGATGGAGGGGGCCGATCTGGATCTGAATCGCCTCGTGGCAGCCGAGCCCCTTTTGACACTCGGCCCTGAAATCGCGCTCCTGAGCGCCGGCAGGCTGCCCTATCTGTTCAAAATCCTCGACGTCCGGGACATGCTTTCAATCCAAGCCCACCCGTCCAAGACCCAGGCCGAAGAAGGCTTCGCCCGCGAGAACGCGGCAGGCATTCCTTTGGATGCCACGGGGCGCAACTACCGCGACGACAACCACAAGCCTGAGATGCTTGTCGCGCTCACCGAGTTCTGGATGCTGCACGGGTTCAGACCGTTGGAGGAAATGGTCGAGACACTCGCCATGGATCCTTCTTTCGGGCCGCTGGTCGCCGGGCTGCCCGAAAAAATCCTCGCCGCCGGTGACGCGCCAGAGGCTCGTTCGAACGTCATTCGGGAGTTGTACGCACGCGTCATGACCATGTCGCAGGAGGAGATGGATTCCATTCTGAACCCCGTGATCGAGAGGCTGGAGACGAAGAGCGCGGAAGGCGGTCTTGCGAAAGAATCCCCGGAATTCTGGGCTTTGCGCGCCGCGCACACCTTTACCGATACCGATGGGCACAGGGACCGCGGAATCATCTCTGTCTATCTCTTGAATCTCGTCCACCTGCGCCCCGGAGAAGGGACTTTTCAGTCCACCGGTACGCTGCACGCCTATCTCGAAGGAGCGAACGTCGAGCTCATGGCGAACTCGGACAATGTTCTGCGCGGCGGCCTGACAACGAAGCACGTCGACGTTCAGGATCTCCTGGCAACGCTGACCTTCGGCGAAGGCAGACCGCGGATCCTGGAGGGACGGGCCTCATCGGAAACCGGCCGCGAATACGAAACGCCGGCTGAAGAGTTCGCCCTCGAGCGCATCGAGATCGGAGTGGGTGTGCCCTATTCCGGCGGACGGGAGCATGGCGCGGACACCATCGTGGTTACCGAAGGCGCGGCAACCCTCATTGCGGCGGGACGGAGCCTCACCCTATCCCGCGGGAGCGCGGCGTTCGTACCTGCCCTGGTCCCCTATTCATTGGCGGCTCGGGGAGGGCACGCCGTGCTGTTCAAGGCGGGATTGCCCCGCCACGTGGATTGAAGCCGAACGCGGGAATCCACGCGAGGGATCACACGTACCTCTCCCCATAACGCTCCGCGACGAGCCCCTGGAGCTTTTTGAGGTCTTCGGCGCGGTCCTTCGGGCACACGAGCGTCGCTGTGGGTGTGTGCACGATCACGAGGTCATCGCAGCCGAGCACGGCAACGACATGATCCGGATCACTGGAAGCCACGAGACACCCACGCGTCTCCAGGAGCACGCCGCGAGCCGCGGGCACGGCATTGCCCGACGTATCCTGGTCCAGCGTATCGGCAAGCGCCGGCCATGAGCCGATATCCTGCCAAAACAGGTCCATGGGAACCGCGGCCACCCTCACTGCCGGATCGTGCGAAGCCGGCTCCATCACCGCAAAATCGACGCTAATCTTCTTCAGAGTCGGGTAGATGGCGCCGATTGTCGCCGCAAAATCATGCCCGCTCCAAGCATCGGCGATCCTTCGCGTCGCATCGTATGTGGGCGGCTCGTAGCGGCGCACGCAATCCAGGAAGCAGGTCGCGGCCCATACGAACATGCCTCCGTTCCAGAGGAATCGGTCCGGCCCCTCGGCAACCCAGCGCGCCGCGGTAGACGCGTCCGGCTTCTCCTTGAATTCGGAGACGATCCGCGCCGAGCCGCCCAACGACTCCCCGAGGCGCAGATAGCCGAAGCCGGTTGCCGCGTAGGTCGGCTTGATGCCGAAGGTAACGAGGGTAGAGCCCTTTTCGGCCTGGACAAAACCCAAAGCCACAATGCGGCGGAACTCCGCGTCCGGCTCGATGAGCTGATCAGCCGTGAGCACCGCGATGATGGCCTGCGGATCCACGCGCGCAATGATCGCCGTGGCGTAGGCAAGGGCGTTCAGCGTGTCCCGTCCGGACGGTTCACCCAGGTAGCGTTCGGGTGCCAGAGTCGGCAGCGCTGCGAGCACCGCTGCACGATGCGTCTCCCCGGCGCATACCCAACGGCAGTCGGGGGCCACCAGGCCTTCCAAGCGACCATACGCGAGGGAAAGAAGACTCCTGCCGTGAATGAGGGGCAAGAGCTGCTTGGGAAGAGCGGCCCGGCTCATCGGCCACAGACGCGTGCCGGATCCGCCGGCAAGGATCAAAGCGTGTCGCATGACTCACAGTAAGCCGGGGGCTGGCGGGCTGTACAGAGCGCGGTCCGCCTCCGCGGAGCATTCGTGAGGAGACACGGCACGGCCGGGGCTGGTACAATCGCCGCGGAGGAGTGTATGGACGTCAAGACGGAGACCCTCACCCGGTGGGAGCAGATCGCCGACTACCACAAACACGGTTGGATCTACCGCGGACAGAGCGATGCGTCACGCCTCCTGCGTACCTCGCTTGAAACCTGTTTCGATCGGCACCAGATACCGACCGCGTTCCGCACCGTGGTGGAAAAGGAGCTTCTGCGGGAGTTCAAACGCGCCTACCAGCAGTTCTCATCGCACGTTCCCTCGGATGGATGCACGTTGGAATGGCTCTCTCTCATGCGTCATCACGGCGCCCCGACGCGCCTGTTGGACTTCAGTTATTCCATTTACATCGCGGCCTACTTTGCACTCGAAGATGCCGAAGAGGAATGCGCGATCTGGGGGGTGAATCTCCCCTGGGCCTTCGACGAAACCCTGCGCTGCCAAAAAGCTGGCGGCAAGGATTGCCGCGTGCTGGAAACGCAAAGGCTGGAAGGGCTGGACGAGGAAAACGAAACAGAGATTGCCTCCATGTTCCTCGATCCCCCGTTCGTTCCTTCCGTCTGCCCGCTGAACCCGTTCCGGCTCAACGAACGGCTGCGTCTCCAGAAAGCGATATTTCTCATACCCGGGGACATCACCATTCCCTTCGAGGAGAATCTGCGCGCCCTGAACGGCCACGAGGATGAAGAGAACATGGTTCGTATCGTTATTCCGCGCGGGCTGCACGCGGAGGCGATCGAGCAGCTCTATTACATGAACATAACGCGCACGAGCCTTTTCCCGGGTCTCGACGGGTATTCGCGCGCCCTGCGCGTGTATCACCCCATATTCAATCCCAAGGGGTGGGATGATTCGCCGCGGTGAGATCAGATCCGAGCCGGCTCTGCCATCGACTCGATCGTGTCGTGATCGGGATCGAAATTGATGAACTCTCTGAATGAACGCCTGAACATCATGGGCATGCCAAAAAGAGTAGCTGTCGCGAAACACGAGGCCATCAAGAGCGGTATGGGCAGAAACTCGGCAAGCGCCCCCGCCAGCGCAAAGGCTATGGGCGTGAGACCTTGCATGATCATGCCCATGAGCGAAAACACCTTGCCGCGCATGTTTTGAGGCACGGCGAGCTGCATGACGGCCATGATGAAGACGTTGAGCACGGCGTTGGCGAACCCCGCGACACCGAGGAGCGTGACGGCGAGGGGAAATACGCGGACGAACGGATACACGATGAGGCAGGCCATTGAAACGAGCCCGCTCACGATGAACCAGAAGTGACGGCGACGCGCCGGTATCTTCACCAGCGCCGTGAGGGCCATGCCGAGGAACATCCCGCCGGTGAATACCGCCATGGCGATACCATAAAGGACGGGGCCGCGAGGAGACGCTTTTTGATAGAAGGGAAGGATGAGCATGATCGCCATGGTGGCGAAAAAGTTCAGAAGCGCCGCGGTGAGCATGAGGAAACGAAGCCCCCGGATCCTCCAGACGAAGGAGAGTCCGTTTTTGAGGTCAGTAGCGAAATGCAGCTTCGGCTGTTCGTGGACCACCGTGGGAAAGCGTGCGAACAGCAGGCTCCCCGCCGAAAACAGGTACGAAATGCCGTTGAACAGGAATAGGACCGGCGCCCCGAGGATCTGAAACAGCACGCCGCCCACCGAGTTGCCGACGATATTGCCGCCGGTCCCGAGCATGCTGAACACCGAATTGGCCTGCACGACTTTCGTGCGGTCGGTGATGTCGGGAATAACCGAGTTCACGGCCGGGGAGAAGAAGGAACCGCACAGCCCGATGATGATCCCGGCCACGAAAACCATCCAGACCTGGAGAAAGCCCGCGAAGGCGCCGATGGCGACGGCGACCACGGCGGCTCCGCGCACCGTGTCCATCCAGATCATGAGCCGACGCCTGTCGAATCGGTCCACGACGACCCCGGCGACCGGTGAGGCGAGGATGCGCGGCAGCGTTGATGCGGCCATGAGTCCACCCATGAGCCCCGTGGAACCCGTGACGGCAAGCACCCAAAACCCGAGTGCAATCGCGTAGACCACGTCGCCCAGGATGGATATGAGCTGTCCCTGCCAGAGGAGAAGAAAATTCACGGTCCATAGACGTCCCGCAGGGGCTGTCGTGTCAGCCGTCGTGCCCATTTCCATTTCCATCCCGCTTTCCTTTCTCGACGCGCAAGAACACGCTTCAGAGGGTCGTGTTTTCCAACATTCCTCGGATGACTTCCCGATTCTTCCAGAGCGCGCATCCGTCAGCGGTTTCGGCGAATAACTGGTGATTGTCACGCAACTGTGTGAGGAAACGGGAACGCAACGCCTCGCGTAGGGGCACCGACAGAACGTTCGTGTCGGAAAAAGGCGCGAGGGGGCACGGCTCGAGATCGCCCGCCGCGCTGATGTGGACGAATCCCCGTCCCGCGGCCAGGCACCCGCCCTGTTCCTCTTCATCCCAGGGCACCCCGACGAACACCGCGCGGAACCGTCGGCGCAGCGAGACCAGAAGCTGTTTCATCCTGTCCCTCTGTTCGTCGGTGATGACCCAGTCGTCGGTCCCGTCCTTGATGGGGGTGTACTCCAGGAGGAGAAACAGCTTGCAACCTTCATTGATCGCGTGCTGAATGAAGCTCGGATCAGTGACGGTGTCGAAGTTGGCCCGGGTGACGGTGAAGGAGAGGCTGAAGAACACACCGGCGGCTTTCAAGGCGGCCATCTTGGTTTCGAGGCGTTGATGAACGCCCGATCCGCGTCTGCCGTCCGTGTCTGTCTGCACGCCTTCGATGCTCAGGGCGGGCACCGTGTTGGGCTGCGTGGCAAGACGCTGTATGAGCACATCGTCGAGCAGGAGCCCATTGGTGGCCATGAGAAATATCATCCGTGGGTGCTCCCGCGCGATTTCTACTATCTCAGGTCGCGTCAGCGGCTCGCCGCCGGCAATCACGAAAAAGGAAATGCCGAGCTCCTCGGCTTCGCGGACGATCCCCCGCATCCGGTCAATGCTGATCCGGTCGGGCGCGTCGGCACGAATGGCCTGCGCGTAGCAGCCCTTGCATCGCAGGTTGCACTTTTGGGTGATGCTGAAAATCACGATCGGAGGAACAGGAGTTCCCTCTCTGATTTGGCGCGCGCGCAGGCGGGCCGCGGCCCTCTGCCAGAGCACCGTGCGACCGAAAAACATCGCTTGCGCGGGCCTCGACAGGCTTACGCGGACGAACTCCGCGAAAAAGATGCGAAGCCCTTGATTTAATTGGGCGATAGTGGCTGACTGGCTGCTCACCTGACGGCTTCCTTTGTCGACATCATATGTACTAACTCGAGAATGATCAACAAGAAAAATTGAAAATTTTAATTCAACATTAAAATAATTTCAATATTTATCTTTGCTTCCTTAGTAATGCAACACCGCCCGGCGGCAGAATTGCCACCTTCGGTTACTTGCCGACTCGAATATCTCCCGAAACCGTTCGAACCGATACCATACCCGTGCCTGATCCCACGGAGCCGACCAGCGAATGCCCCCCGCCGATGGAGCGATTATCCGCTATGGTAATTGGAAATGCGCAGCGAACATCGCCCGAGGTCGAGCGCGCGTCCAAATGAAACGAAGCCTCAGGCGACAGCATGAGGGTCACGGAGCCCGAGGTGCTCGAGGCATCGAGCTGTGTAGGGTTTCCCGCGTAAGTGATCTTTACGTCCCCTGATGTGGAGTGCACCGTCGAATCTCCGACGAGGGCGCGGACCTGGATGGAGCCGCTTACCGTGGAGATCTCCGCGCGCCGCGAGCTCAGCGACTCCGCTATCAGGTCCCCCGAGGTTGTGTTCATGACCACATCTGCCGCATTCATCGCGCCGGTCTTCACACTTCCCGAGGTCGTAGCGAGCGAGAGGCTCGTGTAGGCATGCCCCGCGACCTCGATGCCCCCGGAAACGGATTGGACGCTGAGCTTTTGCCCGTATGACGCCGGCACCCGCACCTCCAGGACGAGATCGCTCCAGAAAAAGCCGATTTGGAGCGCCTGTTTTCGATCCACGCGGATCTGGGCAGTGCTGCCCTGTCGCTCGGCGGCCAGATGCGGGATCGAGTCGGGAGTGGATGTCCCCACCGAGCCGTGAAACCACGCCTCGATTTCGCTTCCCGTGCCTTCGGTGATGCGCACGTCCTCGCTGACACCGCTCACGGTCAGAAGCTCGACCCCATCAGCGGCGAGGGATTGCTTTTCGTCGATTGTCGTTCCGCCCCCGGACCTGCCGAATTGGGACGGCCGGAATCCCGCCGTGGCGAAGCCGATGATGGCCGCGATACCCAGCGCGGCAACGGCGACTGCCGCGGTGATGAGCACGAGTTTTCTAGTGGCCCTTTTCTCCATGATGATTCTTTCTCCCTTTATTTCCGACGCGTGACGATGCGTGCGTTGAGCCGCACATAAGCGGCGATCATGCGTATGAAGAGTTCCGACAGTTTGATCATCCCGATCACGGCGAGCACGCCAAGGGCTGCCACACCGACACCGGCGAAAAAGAGAAACGCGGGGTTCATGCCTGCCAGCGTGATCGCGCCGGGCACGATCACCGCCGCGAGCGGTGACAGGAGCACCGCGAGACCGGAGACACCCAGCGAGACGGCCGTTGCCCAGAGCCCGATCATGACGCCGACCAGACCCAGGAAGGGGCCGAGCACGAAGATGATATTGAAGAAGCCGAGGCTGATCGATGCGAACACGGCCCGCAGCACCGAGGCCGCGCCGACCCCGCCACCCTCTTTGGATTCGTCCAGGAGGGCGTCAATGGCGTATGCTTTGCCGACGATGCGAGGATTGCCGAGAGCCCGGGCGATCTGATCCTCCGATCGTCCTTCGGCCATGCCCATGCGAAAATGCTCCTCATAGTCATACAAAACATCCCGCCGTTCTTCGTCGGACATCCTGACAAGGGAGTGTTTCAGATCCGCCAGATATTTCTCCCGCGTCATGCGACATTCTCCTTTCCAATCAACGTGCTGACCCCAGCGACGAATCGGGTCCATTCCGCCATGAGCACCGCCTGATAGGCGCGGCCCTTGTCGGTGATTTGGTAATATTTTCGCGCGGGACCTTCACCGGACTCCTGGATATAGGTGGTGAAGTACCCTTCCTTCATGAGGCGGCGGAGAAGCGGGTACACGGTGCCTTCCGCGATGTCGATGTTCTTCGAGATGGCCTGGACCAGCTCGTACCCATAGGAGTCCTTGCGGCAGAGCACAACGAGGACGCACAGCTCGAGGACTCCCTTTTTGAATTGTATGTTCATGATTCCTCCCCGGATATGTTCGTTTTCACACCGTCACCCCGAGAGGCTTGATGGGGGCGGCCAGGCCTGCCTTGTCACCAAGGACGCCCGCCCTTTGCCCGAGGTTGGCCACGAGATAGAGAATCGGTGTGCGCCAATTCGAAGGCATGCGATACGCGATGCTGCGCAGATCGAAAAAGCGTTCGCGTACGTACTGGTATCCGTCCATGAGCTGCCCGACGGTCATTTGCTTCGGGCGGAATGTCGGAGTGCAGTGATCGTAGTCGCTCCAGTCCTCGGTGAGCAGCCGGCCCTCGGACTTGAACTGTTCGAAAAGGACGGTGCCGGGGTACGGGGTAAGGATGTTGAACGTGGCCGAGGCCATGCGGGCGCGGAAAAGGAACTCGAGAGTCTCGTCGAAAATCGATGGGTCGTCGTCGTCGAATCCAAACACCATGGACGCGTGGAAAAGGATACCACTCTCCATGATGCGACGGATCGCCATCGCGGTTTCCGCTTGGGTCTTCATGCTCTTTTGCATGCGCGCCATCTTGCGCTCCGAGACGGACTCCAGCCCCACGAAGAGACCACGGCAACCGCTGGCAGCGGCTTTGCGGAGGAGACGTTCGTTGCGCACAAAGGAGACGGAGGCCTGCCCTACCCACTGAATGCCGGCGCCGTTCAGGGCGTCGAACAGGGTTTCGGCGTACCGAGTATCCCCCACGATATTGTCATCGAGAAACATGACGCGCTTGGCGTTGGCGTTCTCGAGGTCCTGCATCACCCGATCCACCGAGACGTGACGGATTGCCCTTCCGAACATGTTGCGCACGCAGCAGAACTCGCAGGCGTACGGACACCCGCGCGAGGTCACGACGGGTACGATGCCCAAAATCGACCGGGACGTCGTGCTCGTGCGCAGCGGCAGGGGGTATGCGTCCAGATCCCAGTCCGGCGCCGAGCGGTAGATCGACCGAAGGTTCCCCGCTCCCGCGTCGGCGATGACCTGGGCCCAGACCGGCTCCGCCTCGCCAACCACCACGGAGTCGGCATGGCGCGCAGCCTCGTCCGGGAGCACGGTGGGGTGCATCCCGCCCAGCACGACCTTCTTGCCTCGACGGCGGAACTCGGCGGCGATGGCATATGCGCGCGGCGCTGTCGCGGTCAGGCATGATATGCCCACAAGATCGCACTCCGTGTTGTAGTCCAGCGGCTGGACCTCTTCTTCGAGAATCTTCACCTCGTGCTCGGGAGGCGTTGCCGCCGCCACATAGAGCAGCCCCGCTTGCGGGAACTTGCCGACCCCTCTTTTCCGTGGGGTGAGCGTGGGCTCCTTGCATGGATCGATCAATAAAATCTTCATCACTTTCCTCCTGGATGGACGATCTGAAATATCAATCTATATCCACTACTGTGTAATACACAATACATCCCATTGCAAGCATCTGGGCAATGTTTTTTAGAGAAAAATGTCACCAAAAAGTGCCAAATACGAAACGAATGTTGGGTTATTTTGGCGAATATGGGAATTCTACTATTGCCACAGCTTGCGCGGCGGGAGCCATGGATAGGGTCCGCCTTCCGTACATCCCTGTACTCGGCGGACCTCGCCGTCCATGGCTAGGCTATTTCGATACGGTATCCCGTCTCGAAGCTGCCTGAAGGATCCAGATAGACGATACCCTCTTTGGCGGCCAGATCGCCGGATGTGTTAGTGCTGTCTGAGATCCCGTGCCAGGGCTCGAGACATACGAAAGCCGCGCCGGGCTTAGCCCAAATACCGAAGAATGGCGCCCCTTCGGTAATCAAGGTGATGGAGTGGGAGTTGAGGCTGTTACGCAAAGAGAAGGATCGGGAACGCAGGTGTTTGAAGACAAGGGCTCCTTCGTCGAAGAGGGTGCGCGAAAGCCCTATGGTGCGCGAGGTTTCGAATACCAGGCGGGTCTTTTCGGCTTCGATGAGATTGTCCTTGATGAACCAGCGCTCGGCGACTTCCTCCCGATCGAACAGCACGTAATAGTTCTCGATCGATCCCCCGGCGAAAGGCACGACGAACGCCGGGTGCGAGCCAATGGAGAAGTACATGCGGCTATTTCCCGTGTTCTTGACGCCATAGCCGACCGACACGCCGTCGGAGAGCAGCGTGAAGCTCACGCGGAGCTCGAACTCGAAGGGATACGCTGCTCGCGTCGCGGCCGAGGAGGCGAGCAGGAGCTGCACACTGTGCGGCGATTCTCTTTCGACAACGAACTCGCTCGTGCGCGCGAATCCGTGATTGGACAGGGCGTACGCGCTGCCTTGGAAGGTATAGGTTCCATTCTTCAGGCTTCCGACGATGGGAAAGAGTACCGGAGCCGAACCTGTCCACCATGCCGGATCCCCCGGCCAGATGTACTCCTGACCCGTTATCATGCTGGCCAGGCTCTTCAGCTCGGCCCCTTTCTCCATGATCTTCACGGCAAAGGCGGG
>Ga0265342_10003632_pt1 | contig 12555 bp, 8 predicted proteins | sample 4CB327metaG_FD_203125 | JGI IMG/M metagenome (GOLD analysis project Ga0265342, IMG submission 203125) | Rhizosphere microbial communities from Carex aquatilis grown in University of Washington, Seatle, WA, United States - 4-CB3-27 metaG | ecosystem: Host-associated > Plants > Roots > Rhizosphere...
ACAAGATCATCGTCACCTGCGGCATCGACCACATCCCGCCGCCGCTGCTGCGCCAGCTCAAGCCCACCGGCATCATGGTCATACCGGTCGGCCCCCCCGGTTCGCAGCATGTGCTGAAGGTCACAACTCAGCAGGCGGCGGACGGCACGACGGCCGTGGCGCGGTCGGACATCTACCACGGCACAATCGTCAATTTCGTGCCGTTCACAAAGCTGCAGGGGGACAAGATCGTCGGCAACCACTTCGGTTCCTGAGCGCCCGCGGACGGCGGCGGTCGCTGGCTGACCGTTGGCCGGCCGTCGTGCTATAGTCCCGGTGCGGGGGGCGGCAGGGACGAAGGCATCAGGATGCCGTTCGGTCGGCGGTCGATCATGTCTGTCGCGACGCTGCTCGTGTCGGCGCTTTCTTTCGCCGGGACGGCCTTTGCGGATACCTTTGACGAACCTCCGCTGCCAATCCCCCTGCCGCATCTTGCGCCAACCGACCGCATGACCGCGAAGATCGTCCGCGCCAAGGCCGAGAAGCCGAAGCTTGAGCCGCTTGCCAGCGGCCGCAGCACGATCGTACCGTTTACGAACTCGCCGTTTCCGTACACCGGGCTCATCCCTGAGATCGACAAGCCGTTTCTCGACGTAGCGGATGGCGGACGGCGTGGCCACACCTCGGTGCGCGCCGGGGTCTACTGGCAGGACGAGACCTACAGCGACCGCAGCGTGCTGCTGGCGCTGCCCAAGGGATTTGACCTGCGCCGGCCGGCGGTGATGATCGTCTTTCTCCACGGCAACAATGCCGTGCTTGAACGGGACGTGGTGGCGCGCCAGCAGGTGGTCGATCAGGTGGATGCCTCGGGGCTCAATGCGGTGCTGGTGGCGCCGCAGCTCGCGCACGACGCGACCGATTCCAGCGCCGGCAATTTCTGGAAGCCGGACTTCTTCGCACGCTTCCTGAAAGAGGCAGCGGTAAAGCTCGCCAGGTTCTACGGCGCGCCAGCCAACGCCGGGGAATTCGAGCGGATGCCCGTGATCCTGGTTGCCTACAGCGGCGGCTACAATCCCGCGGCGTATGCGCTTGACGTCGGCGGAGCCGGGCACCGCATCCACGGCGTCGTCCTGCTCGATGCGCTTTACGGCGAGGAAGACAAGTTCACCGACTGGATCGACCGGTCACACAAGTCGGCGTTCTTCTTCAGCGCCTACTCGCTGTCGTCGGCGGATGGCAACGGCGATGTCGAGGCCAAGCTCCAGGCCGATCGGATTACCGTGCACGATGCCGCGCCGAAGCGGCTTTCTGCCGGAACGGTGACGTTCGTTGCCGCTACCGACCCGACGATCGTGCATGACGACTTCGTCACGACAGCGTGGGTGCCGCAGCCGCTCTCCTGGGTCCTGTCGCGGATACCGGGCTATCCGCGCTGACGCTCCGCGTCTGGTCGACTGTTGCGGTCGTTCAGGGGAGACTGGCTTCCTTGGCGCTGCCGGCGCGGGCATTGACGGTGACGGCGTAGACCAGCTCACGGCCGAACATGAACAGGCCGATCTTGCAGAAGCGGCGGCTGCCGCTCTGGAAGCAACTATGGACCGAATTGATCGCCGGATAGGTGATGGTGCAGGCGAAGCCCGGATAGGAGAATCCGGGCGCCGTCTCGTTCGGATGCATGTCCTCGGCGATCGGATCGGCGCGGCCGACGAGGTAATAGGTGCGCGTCGCCTGGTTGCGCATCAAAACGTGCACCGTTGCCGTCGCCCAGGCATAGGTGTCGGCGATGCCCATCTGGAGATCGTCGACACGCACCGCGCTGACGTCGGAGCGTGTCGGTACGCAGGAAAACAGGCCGTCGGCTCGCGCGGCCGAGGCCCCGGCCAGTATCGCGAGAAGCAGCCATCCCAACCGCTTCAGGGCACCCCATGACATGGACGCTTGCACCGCCCCAGTTCGACACGCCGCAGACTACCACAACCGATGCGCGGGAACACTCCTTGGTGCCTCCGCGCCAGTTCCGGGACCTGCAGTTCCATGCCATAAGCCGGGGGGAAGGCTGGGCATGATGGCGGTCGATCGACGGGAAACGCAGGCGGCTGAGCGCATCGCGCGGCTGCCGATCTGGAAGGGAGCGGTGACGCCGGTGCGGCTTGCCGGCGGCATCACCAACCTGAATTTCCGCGTTGCCGATGCCGACGGGACGTTCGTGGTCAGAGTTGGCGACGATATCCCGGTCCACCACGTCCTGCGCTTCAACGAGGCCTCGGCAAGCCGCGCGGCGTTTGCGGCAGGGATTTCGCCCGAGGTCGTGCACACGGAGCCGGGAATTCTGGTCATTCGCTTCGTCGAAGGCGCGACGCTGACCGCGGCCGATATACGCGATCCAGCCCGGCTTGATCGCATCGTCGAACTGGTCAGACGGCTGCACCGCGAGATGCCGCAACATCTGCGCGGACCGCTGCTGGTCTTCTGGGTGTTCCACGTCATCCGCGACTACGCCCACGCACTGCAGAAGCTCGAAAGTCATTACAGTCCGATGCTGCCCAGGCTGCTCGGGATCGCGGCGGATCTCGAGCGGGCGGTCGGGCCGATCGAGATGGCGTTCGGGCACAACGACCTCCTTCCCGCCAATTTCATCGATGACGGGCAGCGTATCTGGCTGATCGACTGGGACTACGCCGGCTGGAACTCGCCGCTGTTCGACCTGGCCAATCTTTCCTCCAATGCCGAACTCGATGCCGAGGGCGAGCGGCTAGTGCTCGCCACCTATTACGGCCGGGAGCCGGATCAAGCGCTGGTCGCACGCTACAGCGCCATGAAGTGCGCGTCGCTGCTGCGCGAGGCGCTGTGGGGAATGGTCTCGGAACACACGTCGCTTCTCGATTTCGATTATGCGGCCTATGCCGCAGACTACCTTGCGCGCTTCTACCGGGCCGATGCCGAACGACGGAAGAACCTGCCGTGACACTCCCCACCCACGCCGAAATCGTCGTCATCGGTGGCGGTATCATCGGCTGCTCGACCGCGTATCATCTGGCGCGCGACCACAAGGCCGACGTGGTGCTGATCGATCGCGGGCGACTGACCGGCGGCTCGACCTGGCACGCGGCGGGGCTGGTCGGGCAGCTCCGCTCCTCGGCCTCGATCACGCAGGTACTGCGCTATTCGGTCGGCCTCTACGAGAAGCTGGAGGCAGAGACGGGCCTTGCCACCGGCTGGCGGCAGACGGGGTGCCTCAGGCTTGCCACCAATGCCGACCGCTGGACGGAATACCGGCGCCAGGCGACGACGGCGCGTTCGTTCGGTCTCGACATGCATCTGCTCTCGGCCGACGAGGCCAAGGCGATGTGGCCCTTATTGGAAACCGGCGATCTCATCGGCGCGACCTTCATGCCGAGCGACGGGCAGGCTTCGCCTTCCGACATCGCGCAATCGCTGGCCAAAGGTGCACGCAACCACGGGGCGAAGCTCCACGAGAACGTGGCGTGCACCGGCTTCGACATCAAAGATGGCCGGGTCGTGGGCGTGCGCACCAGCCAGGGCACGATCGCGTGCGAGAGAGTGGTGGTCTGTGCCGGCCTGTGGTCGCGGCAGATCGCGGCGCTGGCCGGCGTCAGCGTGCCTCTGCAGGCGGTACGGCATCAGTACGTCATCACCGAGAAGATGGAGGGAATCAGCGCGGGAATGGCGACGATCCGCGATCCCGACCTCAGGACCTACTTCAAGGAGGAGGTCGGCGGGCTGGCGTTCGGCGGCTACGAGCCGAACCCGGTTGCCTGGCTGCCCGAAGGGGCGTCCGGCGACGCGCCCGAACACTTCGAGTTCCAGCTTCTCGAGGACGACTGGGACCATTTCGAACAGCACATGGAGGCAGCGCTGGTGCGCATGCCGGCGCTGGCGAACGCCGGCATCAAGCAGATGATCAACGGGCCGGAGTCGTTCACGCCCGACGGCAACTTCATTCTCGGCGAGGCGCCCGAGGTGCGGAATTTCTTCGTCGGCGCCGGCTTCAACGCCTTCGGCATCGCGTCGGGCGGCGGGGCGGGCTGGGTGCTGGCGCAATGGGTGAAGAGCGGCGAGCAGCCGATGGACCTCTGGGTCGTCGACATCCGCCGGTTTTCGGACATGCACCGCGACCGCGTATGGACGCGCGAGCGGACGCTGGAAGCCTACGGCAAGCATTACACGGTGGCGTACCCGCTCGAGGAATACGAGAGCGGGCGGCCGCGCATCGTCTCGCCGCTCTACGAGCGCCTGAAGGCACGTCGCGCGGTGCTGGGCTCCAAGCTCGGCTGGGAGCGCGCCAACTGGTTCGCGCCACCAGGCGTCGAGGCGGTCGACCGTTATTCGTTCGGGCGCGGCAACTGGTTCGATGCGGTGGGCGAGGAGCACAGGGCGGCGCGTGAGCGGGTCGCCGTGTTCGATCAGTCGTCGTTTGCGAAGTACGAGTTGAGTGGGCGAGATGCCGAGAAGGCGCTGTCGTGGATTGCGGCCAACGACGTTGGCAAGCCACCGGGCCGGCTGACCTATACGCAGCTCCTCAACTCGCGCGGCGGGATCGAATGCGACCTCACGGCGGCGCGGCACCGCGACGATCTCTATTACATTGTGACGGGCACCGGCTTCCGCACCCACGATTTCGCCTGGATCCGGCAAAACATTCTGGCCGGACTCGATGCGAAGCTGACCGACGTGACGGAAGCCTATGGCACGCTGTCGCTGATGGGGCCGAAGGCGCGCGACGTGCTCGCCGCGGTCACCGATGCCGACGTTTCCAACGCGGCGTTTCCGTTCGGCCACGTGCGTGAGATGACGGTGGCTGGTTGTCGGGCGCGGGCGCTGCGCATCACCTATGTCGGCGAGCTCGGCTGGGAGTTGCACGTGCCGATCGGCGACACCGGGGCGGTGTTCGACGCGCTGATGGAAGCGGGCGCTCGGCACGGCATTGCGCCTGCGGGTTACCGCGCGATCGAGTCGCTCAGGCTGGAGAAGGGCTACCGCGCCTGGGGTCAGGACATCACGCCGAACGACGATCCCTTCCAGGCGGGACTGGGCTGGGCCGTGAAAATGAAAACCGCGACGGCGTTTCTCGGGCGCGAAGCGCTGACGGGGCGGGCTGGCAAGCCGCTGACCAAACGGCTGATGACCCTCACCGTCGTCGATCCGAAGGTAATGCTGTTCGGCCGCGAGACGATCCTCCGCAACGGCGAGCGCGTCGGTTACCTGACGTCAGGCGGGTGGGGCTACACGGTGGGGGCCAACATCGGGATGGGCTACGTTCGCCATGCCGACGGCGTCAGCGACGATTTCCTGCGCAGCGGGCGCTATGAACTGGAGGTTGCGCGCGAGATCGTTCCTGCGGCCGTCAGCTTCGAGAGCCTCTACGATCCCGAGTATCGGCGCGTGAGGATCTAGAGCAATCCGGGAAAAGTGGAATCCACTCTTCCTGGAATTGCCCTAGTCCTTGGCACGGGCGATGGCAAAGGCGTCGACGATGCCGTTCATGGCGCGCTCCAGTGCGACCGCCGGCGGCATCCACTCCATGATCACCGGGCGCCGGAACGGCCACGGCATGGCGATCCGTTCGTCGGATCCGGATTCGGCGAAGATGGCGTTGACGAGGTCGACAAAGCGGAAGCGGTCCTTTTCCAGCCGGGCAAGCGTGCGCGCGCGGATGTAGGCGCGCGGAATCTACCTCGCTTTCAGCGCTGCGACCGCCGTGGCCACGGCGCGCGGATCGGGCGGGACGGTGAGGCAAAACTCGTCGTCGAGGTAGACATCGCGCCCGCCGCGGCTTGGCGTGGTGACGACGGGAAGCCCGGCCAGCAGATACTCGGTGCTGGCGAACATCGGGCCTTCCGATTCGGAAAGGCAGAGCCCCACAGCGGCGCGGTTCAAGTGGAGGTTTACTTCGGCGGAGGCGAGGAGCATCGGCTTGCCGTCTTCATCGATCGGGTTGATGAAGATGTGACCTGGCGCCTGCCGGGTGTGCCTGGCGATGACCTCCGTTTCGAACTGGCGCGCCGACAATCCCATTGATGCCCGGTAGAAAAGAAACGCGCAGCGCTCGATGCCGAGGGCAAGCCCGTGCCGCTTGAAGGGAGCAAGCTGGGCGCGGCAGCAAACCGGGCACTCCCATCTGCAGCGTCGACATGCCGGAACAGGACACGAGCGGGTCGCCCGACAAAAGGCTGGCCTGGATGACCGGGCTGGCGGCCGGCGCCCAGTGTCCCCGCCACTGCTTGCGCGCACGGCGCAGCAAAATCCGGAAAAGTTCGATGGCCGAGGGCGGCCGGTAGCCGTAGTCCGTAGTCAGCATTCAGTTCACGTTCCCATCGGCATCGGGCCGACGCGGCAAGCCCGTTGTGGTACGTTACAGATATTCTCTTTGCTGCAGACGCGTCGCGTTATATTCCGGCATACCAGTTGTGCCGACGTTCGGCCCAGACCGATTTTTCGGGCAGGGCAGTCTCCCCACAGTCGCGAGGAAGGCCTCCACTCCGTGATCGTTCCTGTCATCTTGTGCGGCGGTGCGGGGACGCGCCTTTGGCCAGTATCACGCGAGGACGCGCCGAAGCCGTTCATTCCGATCATCGATGGCGCGACGACGTTTGCCATGACCCTCGAACGCGTGGCTGACAAGGCGTGCTACACGCCGCCGCTGGTGGTGGCGAGCGTGGCGCAGCGGCGCCTGGTGGAGGAGGGGCTTGCGGCCGTGGGAATGGCCGGGACGGTGATGCTTGAGCCGGAGCGGCGCGACACCGCGGCGGCGGTGGCGTGTGCCGCCATATTCGCAGCAGCGCGTGACCCGGACGCCGTGGTGCTGGTGCTGGCCGCCGACCACGTGATCCGCGACCGCGAGCTGTTCACCGGCGCGGTGCTTTCGGCGCTGCCCGCGGCGGCGGCAGGCCTCATCGTCGTGTTCGGGCTGAGACCGACCTATCCGGCGACCGGCTTCGGCTACATCCACGCTGGTGTTGCGCTCAACAAGGGCGCCGCGCGGGCGGTGGTCCAATTCGTCGAAAAGCCGGACCTAGCGCGGGCGGAAGAGTTTGTCGCACAGGGTTACCTCTGGAACTCCGGCATCTTTCTGATGAAGGCCACGACGGTGCTGACCGAGATGGGGCTGAGGGCGGCGGATGTTCTTGCGGCGGCAAAGAATGCCATGCGCGGGGCCAAGGCAGACGGCGGGGCTGTCATCCTCGACCGGGCGGCCTTTGGAGCGGCGCCGAAGCGCTCGTTCGACTATGCCGTCATGGAGAAAACCAGGAGCGCGGCGGTGGTGGCGGCCGACTTCGACTGGTCGGATGTGGGGACCTGGTCGGCAGTGTGGGAGGCCGGGATAAAGGACGCCGACGGTAACGTGCTTGTCGGCGATGCCTACGCTGTCGATGCGCGGAATGCCTATGTCGCCAGCGACAGCTACCAGGTCGGCGTGGCAGGGCTGGACGATGCCGTCGTCGTGGTCTCGGCCGGATCGGTGCTGGTGACCACGCGGCAGCACTCCGGGGGCGTGAAGGACCTCGTCGCCGCGATGAACAAAGCGCCCGAGAAGGTGATCGGCGATTTCGTGCGGCACTTCCGGCCCTGGGGCTACTACCAATCCCTCGACCAGGGGAATACGCATCAGGTGAAGCGCATCGTCGTCAATCCGGGGGCGCGTCTTTCGCTGCAGAAGCACCAGCATCGCGCCGAGCACTGGACCGTCGTCGAGGGCGTGGCCGACGTCACGGTCGGCATGGACCGGTCGTCGCTCTCGACGGTGCGACTCGACGTCGACGGGCATATTGCGATCCCCACGGGGGCCATCCACCGGATGGCAAATCCCGGGCCGGGGCCGATGGCGATCATCGAGGTGCAGATTGGCGAATACCTCGGTGAGGACGACATCGAACGCCTGGAAGACGATTACGGACGCTAGCGCAATTCCCGATTTGACTGACTCGGGAATTGCTCCTGAATCCTTTGCCTTGCGCAATTCCGGACGGAAAAGCGGGATCCACTTTTCCTGGAATTGCTCTGGCGCCCGACCGGCTTTTTGGGCTGCGGCGACGAATTGTTCACATTTCCACGCTTTGGTCTCCGATCCCGAGGAGTATTCGCGTGGCGGCCAATTCCTTAGCAAATCAATCACTGCCGAACGGGGCAGGCGAGGACGTTCTGCGCCTGTCCGAGCTGCTGAGTGCGCTCGGCCAGGCTCTCGACCTCACCGAAGGCCAGCCGGAGGGCCACAGCGTCCGCTGCTGCTGGATCGGGACTGCCATCGGGCGCGAATACCACCTGCAGGAATCCGAACTCTGGGAGCTTTACTACACGCTGCTCCTCAAGGATGTCGGCTGTTCGTCCAATGCGGCGCGCATCACGGCGCTCTACAACACCGACGATCTTGCCTTCAAGCGCGACGCCAAGGTCGTCAAGGACAGCCTGCCCCACCTGTTCAATTTTGTCGTTTCGCACGCGGGCGAGACACGTCCTTTCAAGGACCGCGTCCATACGCTGGTTAAGGTGCTTCACCAGAGCTGGCAGATTCGCCACGAGATTATTTCCACCCGCTGCGAGCGCGGGGCGGATATCGCCACCCGGCTGCGCTTCTCCGACAAGGTTGCGCAAGGCATCCGCTGTCTCGATGAACACTGGGACGGTGGGGGTGAGCCGCGCCGCCGCAAAGGCGAGGACATACCGTTGTTTTCGCAGATTGCGCTCCTGGCGCAGGTCGTCGACGTGTTCAATACCGCCATCGGCCGCACGGCCGCGCGCGACGAAATCGCGCGCCGTACCGGTTCGTGGTTCGATCCGGCGCTGGTGGCGAAATTCATCCTGGCGCAGGGCAGGCCCGGCTTCTGGGAGGAACTGGATTCGCCGCACCTCGAGGCGACCATTCTCGATCTCGAACCTGCCCGGTTCGCCAAGCCGCTCGACGAAGATTTTCTGGATGACATCGCCGAGGCGTTCGCCGACGTGGTCGACTCCAAGAGCCCCTACACCAGCGGCCATTCTTCACGCGTCGCCGCCTTCACCGATCGCATCGCCGAGGAACTCGGCTTCAGCGCGGAGCGGAGGCGCTGGCTCCGCCGGGGCGCCTTGCTGCACGACGTCGGCAAGCTTGGCGTCTCCAACACGATCCTCGACAAGCCGGGGAAGCTGACCGACGAGGAGGTTGCGGCCATGCGCGAGCATGCGGCGCTGACCGAGACGATCCTTTCGCGGATCTCGGCCTTCTCGGAACTCGCCCTCGTGGCCGGTGCCCACCATGAGCGGCTGGACGGCAAGGGCTACCCGAAGGGGTTGCGAGGAGCCGAGATCGCCCCGGAAACCCGCATCCTGACGACCGCCGACATCTTCGACGCACTGACCGCGCGCCGGCCCTATCGGGATGCGCTGCCGCGGGACAAAGCTCTCGGAATCATGGCGGCCGAGGTGGGGACGGCCATCGACCCGGCGTGCTTTGCCGCCTTGCGGCGGGTCTTGGCCGAGGGTGGGGCTCAACCCTAGAGCAGTTCCCGATTTGACTGAATCGGGAATTGCTCCTGACTCCTTTGCCTTGCGCAATTCCGGACGGAAAAGTGGGATCCACTTTTCCTGGAATTGCTCGAGCGCCCCCTCCCCAGACGGCTTTTTGCCCTGGAGAACGGCCCTTCGGCCACCATATTTTGCGTTCTGCGGATATCTCCGGTTACAAGCGTCGCCCCGGACCCACGGGCCCCCTACGGATTGCCTATGCCTGAAACGCCTTCCCGACTGCGCCGCACGTTCGCGATCATTTCGCACCCCGACGCCGGCAAGACGACGCTGACCGAGAAGCTGCTGCTTTTCGGCGGCGCCATCCAGCTTGCCGGTGAGGTGAAGGCGAAGCGCAACCGCACCCAGACGCGCTCCGACTGGATGGAGATGGAGCGCGAGCGCGGCATCTCGGTCGTAACCTCGGTGATGACGTTCGAGGTCGGCGACTGCATCTTCAATCTGCTCGACACGCCTGGCCACGAGGACTTCTCCGAGGACACCTACCGCACGCTGTCGGCGGTCGATTCGGCGGTGATGGTGATCGACGCGGCGAAGGGCATCGAGGACCGGACGCTGAAGCTCTTCGAGGTGTGCCGGCTGCGCGACATTCCGATCATCACCTTTATCAACAAGATGGATCGCGAGGGGCGGCACCCGTTCGAGCTGCTGGAGGAGATCGAGAAGCGCCTGGCGCTCGACACCGCGCCGCTGTCGTGGCCGCTCGGTTCGGGCCGCGCGTTCGCCGGCGTGTTCGATCTGGAGACCAACGTCGTGCGCCGGCTCGACGATCTTGGCGAGGATCCGCAGCCGGCGGGCAATCTCGACGCCAGTTCGTTCGCACGGTTTGTGCCGGAGGCGGAAGCCGCGACGCTGGCTGAAGAAGTGGCGCTCGCCAAGGCGGCGTGCCGGCCGTTCGAGATGACGCCGTTCCGCGAAGGGCACCTGACGCCGGTGCTGTTCGGCTCGGCGCTGCGCAACTTCGGTGTGCGCGACCTCATCGACCGGCTGGCGGCGATTGCGCCATCGCCGCAGCCGCGCGCGGCGGAAGAGCGGGTGGTCAAGCCGGAAGAGCCGACGATGACCGGGTTGGTGTTCAAGATCCAGGCGAACATGGACCCCAACCACCGCGACCGCATCGCGTTCGTCCGCGTCTGCTCGGGAAAGCTGACGCGCGGCATGAAGGCCAAGCTGATGCGCACCGGCAAGACGATGGCGATCAACGCGCCGCAGTTTTTCTTCGCGCGCGAACGCATGACGGCGGAGGAGGCCTATGCCGGCGACATCGTCGGCATTCCCAACCACGGGACGCTCAGGATCGGGGACACGCTGACCGAGGGCGAGACGCTCAACTTCCGGGGCGTGCCCAGCTTCGCGCCGGAAATTCTTCGGCGCGTGCGCGTCGGCGACGCGATGAAGGCGAAGAAATTGAAGGAGGCGCTCCGCCAGATGGCGGAGGAGGGCGTCGTGCAGGTATTCATGCCGATCGACGGCTCGCCGCAGATCGTCGGCGTAGTCGGCGCGCTGCAGCTCGACGTGCTGAAGGCGCGCATGCAGAGCGAATACGACCTCGCCATCGAGTTCGAGCAGCCGCGCTTCACCGTCGGGCGCTGGATCACAGCGGACGATCCTGCCGATCGCGACGCGTTCATCGCCGGCCACCGCGGCGACATGGCCGAGGATCTCGACGGGGCGCCGGTGTTCATGGCCCCCTCGCAGTTCCTGCTCAACTACGAGATCGAGCGGGCACCGAAGATCGCCTTCTCGGCAGTGAAGGATTACCAACGACATACGGCTGTGGCGTGATGGATGTGATGGGGTACGCAGCCGAACTCCCTCCCGCCTTGCGGGGGAGGGTTGGGGAGGGGGGTGCCCTGGACCGTTGTTGCCCTGTACCCATGCTCTCCCCATCACCCCGGCCTTCGCTTGCGCTCCGGCGTTCGTCGCTCGAAACATGCCACCGGCATGTTTCGTTCGCTGCGCTCACCGCGGCTCACCCCCGCAAGGGGGGAGAAAGATAGCGCTCATGCCGCCGTTGTTGCTCCTTCAGGATATTGCGCTGACCTTCGGCGGCACGCCGCTGCTGACCTCGGCCGAGCTGTCGGTATCGCCGCGCGAGCGGGTGTGCGTGGTCGGGCGGAACGGATCGGGCAAGTCGACGCTGCTCAAGATCGCTGCCGGCATGGTGAAGGCGGACAGCGGGACAACGTTCCTGCAACCGGGCACGACGGTGCGCTACCTGCCCCGGGCGCCCGATCTTTCCGGATATGCGACGACGCTGGATTTCGTCGCGGCGGGCCTCAACGCGGGAGACGACGTGCACCGTGCCAAGGCGGCGCTGGAGGCGCTCGGTCTTGCCGGCAACGAGGTACCGGCGCGGCTTTCGGGCGGAGAAAGCCGCCGGGCGGCGTTGGCGCAGGTGCTGGCGCCCGAACCCGACATCCTGCTGCTGGACGAGCCCACCAACCATCTCGACATCGCGGCGATCGAGGCGCTGGAAGCGGCCCTGAAGGCATTGCGCTCGGCGATCGTATTGATCAGTCATGACCGGCGCTTCCTCGAAAATCTCTCGCGCGCGACGGTGTGGCTCGACCGCGGCGAGACGCGCCGGCTGGACGACGGCTTCGCGGGTTTCGAGGCTTGGCGCGACCAGGTGCTGGAAGAAGAGGAGCTGGCGCGGCACAAGCTCGACCGCAAGATCGTCAACGAGGAACACTGGCTGCGCTACGGCGTGAGCGCGCGGCGGAAGCGCAACCAGAAGCGGCTGGGCGATCTCCACACGCTCAGAGCCGAGCGCAAGGAGGCGCGGGCGAACCGCGCGCAGGGAGACGTCAACCTTGCGGTGCAGGACGCGCGGCTTTCCGGCAAGCTGGTGGTCGAGGCCAACGGAATTTCGAAGAGCTACGGCGAACGGCCAATCGTTGCCGATTTCTCCATCCGCATCGAGCGCAGTGACCGGGTCGGCATCGTCGGCGAGAACGGCGCCGGCAAGACGACGCTGATCAACATGCTGACCGGCGCGCTCACGCCTGACGCGGGCGAGGTCAAGCTTGGCGCCAACCTTGAACTTGCGACGCT
>Ga0265342_10003633_pt1 | contig 12554 bp, 10 predicted proteins | sample 4CB327metaG_FD_203125 | JGI IMG/M metagenome (GOLD analysis project Ga0265342, IMG submission 203125) | Rhizosphere microbial communities from Carex aquatilis grown in University of Washington, Seatle, WA, United States - 4-CB3-27 metaG | ecosystem: Host-associated > Plants > Roots >...
GTCGGTGGTGTTCAGGCTGATGAAGAGGTGGTCGATGCCACATTCGGTGAGCGCATCGACTCGCTCCGGCAACATGCCGTAGCCGTTGGTGTACAGGCGCAGCTTGGTTTTGGGCAGGCGCCGGTGAATCATCTCGAGCCGCGATAGAATCTTGGGGTCGGAGAAAGGATCGCCCTGCAAGAAGGGCTCGATGGCCGGCAAGGGAAACTCGCGGCATTGCTCGATGATGCTTTCGAACAGCTCGTCCGTCATGTGTCTCTTGCCGCGCTTGAGCGTGTCGTTCGGGCAAAAGACGCACTTGGCGCTGCAAAAGCTGGTGGTTTCAACGGCGACGAGCCGGGGGAATAGTGCGGGATTCATCGGTGTCGTTGGATGCTCGACGGTCGAGATGGTTTCGATCGGCTACGTCATGACGCCGCAGCCAATAGTCTCTAGGACTCGCCCCCTGCCAAGGGTGCCCAATGCCTGCTTGACCTTGCTGGCCGACAGGCCAACATGAATCGCATTGAGGAATTCGCTTCGATGACCACCAATAGATCTTGGAACGAAAATCTCCCGCTTGCTCTTTTCTTGGTTGCCTTCGGCGCCTGGATGGCCGGGTGCGGTCGTACAGACTTGCTACCTGCGGGCGAAGTGAGCAGCGGGAATGGCGGTACCCAGGCGATCGGGTCGGGCGGCAGCGGAGGAGGAGGTGGTGGTGGAAGCACCCAGAGCGGCAGCATGATCGGTGCGGGCGGAAGCGGCGGCGCGTTCAGCGCCACCGGCGGCTCACCAGCACTCCTTGGTACTGGTGGGCGCGCTGACGCCGGCCCATTCTCAGGAACGGCTTGCCCCTGCTCGCGGCGTCCGGGGGAGAACAACTCGTTCATGTGCCCCGTGGGGACGGGTCAGTCCGCCTCGGCAAGCATCGGGACCAAGGGCGGAACTGTGACTCTTAACGGCACTCCCTCCACCGTGGGCGTGCCCGTAACCCTGACCATAGCAACCAACGCTCTCAGCCAGTCGGGTACTGTCACCATCACCGAAACAACGCTTGCGCCGCCCGCGGGCTACGTCGACGAGTCGCCGGTCTACGACATCGAGGGACCTGCGGGGGCAACCCTTGTGGGCCCCGCGGCCGTGAGCATCCCCTCCCAGAACAATCTCAGGATTGGATCCCTTCAACTTTCCATCTACACGTCGGCCGACGGCATTGCCTACTCGCGAATCCAAGACTCGTACATCAACGCGGGATTCCTGCAGGGCTCGCTGTCGAAGTTTGGTTTTCTGTTCGCGGGCTATCCACAAACCGCCGCCGACCTCGCCGCGTGCGGAATGACCGTTGGCTCCCCATAGTACGGCTATGAGTGAAGCTTTGCGCGCGCCAAGGGTCACCACTATCCCGTAGCCAACGGCAGTCTCACCTCGAAGCGGCTGCCGGTGGGCTGGCGCGGGACATAGGCCACCTCGCCGCCGTGGTAGCGCGCGACTTGGCGAACCAGGGACAGGCCGAGGCCAAGGCCAGTGTCGCCGGGCGGGTGGGGGCCGGGCGCGCGGTAGAAGGGGGCGAAGATGCGCTCGCGTTCACCTTCGGGAACGCCGGGGCCGTCGTCCTCGACGGCGAGCAGGACTTGGTTTCCGCTACGCCGGATTTCAACACGAATGGCGCCGCCTTGGCCGTGCAATTGGGCGTTGGCGAGCAGGTTGCGCACCATGCGCTTGATCATCGCGGGTTCGCAGGAAAGAACGATGGGCTCGCCGGCAACTTGCGCGCCGACAGTCTCGGCTTCCGTGCGCACCAGGGCGAGCAAATCGACCTCGGTGAATGGCCGCCGTGGCACTCCGGCTTGCGTGCGCGCCGCGAGCAGCAGCTCTTCGACCAAACCATCGAGCTCGGCGATGTCCTCGGCCGAGCGGCGCGAGAGTTCGCCACGCCGAACGGGGTCAGGTTCTTCGGCCAGAAGTTCAAGGGCCATGCGCACGCGGGCGAGCGGCGAGCGTAATTCGTGCGAGGCGGTGGCCAGCATCTGGCGTTCTTGCGCGAGCAATGCTTCGAGAGCAGAGGCTGTGTGATTGAAACGCTCGGCGAGTAGAGCGATTTCATCCTTGCCCACCACGGGCACCCGATGCGCCAGATCGCCCGCGCCCCAGCGTCGCGCGCCCTCGGCCAGGTGCTCGAGCCGACGTGTGATGCTACGACTGAGTGGGTAGAGCCCCACGGCCATCACCAGCGCCAAGCCGACGAGCATGGGCAGGAAGAAGCGTCCACGCGGGCCAAAGTGGCCGCGCTCGCGCAAGCCCAGCATGCGTCCGTCGCCCATGTCGATAAGCCAGAGTGGGCCGCGCGCGGTGTGATGCCATCCCGGCGTGGCGTGCGTGGGATATGCAAGCGGCGCTTTCGTCTCCTCAAAAAGCGTGCGCCCTTGCTCATCCCAAACCGCGATATCGATTTCCAGTTCGCGTGCGGTCTCGGTTAGGCGGTGCGCGGCTTCGCCCCGGCACACGCCAGGCAGGGTGCACGCGAGCGAACGCGCCAGCGGCGTAATGAAGCGCGAGACGGTCCCGCCGGGTTCATGGAAGGCGCGCGCCAACACGGCGGTCACCAGCAGCGACACCACCGTGATGCCAAGAAAAGCCAGATAGAGGCGCAGATACAGCCGCTGGGTCATGGTTTGTCCTGTTCCGCCGGTGGTGTCAGCACGTAGCCGGTGCCGCGCACGGTTTGCACGAAGCGCGGATGCCTGGCGTCGTCTTCGATCAATTGCCGGATGCGGGAAATGTGCACGTCGATGCTGCGATCCACGCTGTCCCACTCCTCGCCCTTGAGCGCTTCCATGATTTGTTCGCGCGTTTGCACGCGGCCGGCCCGCTCGGCTAAGAGCAACAGCAAATTGAACTGGCGTCCGGTCAGCTCGCGGCGCTGTCCGCGCACGCGCACTTCGCGGGCCGCGCGATCGATCTCCAGCGGTCCGAAACGCAGCACATCCTCGGGCTGGCCGGCGCCCGCTCGCGAGCGGCGCAAGATCGCGGCCAAGCGCGCCAGCAGCTCACGGGGGTTGAACGGTTTGGGCAGGTAGTCGTCGGCGCCGATCTCGAGGCCAATGATGCGATCCATGTCGTCGCCTCGCGCGGTCAGCATCAGGATGGGCACCTGCGAATGGGCGCGCACGCGGCGGCAAACCTCCAGTCCGTCGATGCCGGGCAACATCACATCCAGGATGACGGCATCGAAGTCCGCGCGTTTTTGCGCCGAAAGGCCCGACTCGCCGTCGCCGCGGACCTCGACCTGATAGCCGCGCGAACGCAGATACTCGCCCAGCATTTCCACAAGGCGGGCATCGTCGTCGATGAGAAGTACGCGCGTTGGCATGATCGAAAAATTGGCCGGGCCGGCTGGGAGAATAGCCGGTCCGGCCGGGTTGGGCGAATGAGTCGGGTGAAGTGCTAGAAATGGTGACGCCGCCCGTGCTGCTCTTGGATGAACTTGGCCAGGGTTTGGCGCTGCTCGGGAGTCAGCACCTGGGCCGCGTCGAGCAAGCCCTTGCTGAACACTTGCGAGCCCTGATCCACCAGCGCCGTGACTTGCAAGCGCAGTTTCTCGACCGCCGCGCGATCGACAGTGTTCGCGGTGAAGGCGGCCACAATGGCGTCGTGCAGCTGCTTGTGCTGTTGGTGGAGGGGCTGCATCTCGACGAACATACGCTCGGCGATGGCCTTGATGGCCGTGCGCTGGGAATCGTTCGCTTTGAGCATGTCCAGCATCTTGTCGAGTCTGCGCTCCATGAATGCCTTGTGCTGTTCGGGTGTGCCGCCGCCGCCGAATCCTGGCGGGCCAAAACCGAATCCGTCGTCGGCCGCGTGCGCGCGAACCGCGCAGATGCCCGCTCCCAGCAGTACGGGCACGGCCAAGAGCAGCCAGAAATGTCGTTTGCGAAAATACTTCGTCGTCGTTGATTGGGTTGATTCTGCCTGGTTCATGGTGATCTCCTTGGGACAGTGGTTGTGTGTTCCGTCTGTCCTCAAGATGCGATCCGCGTGCTGCGGGCGTATTGCGCGAAAGTAAAGTTAAGTAAAATCGGCGGCCGAAACCCGGCCCGCAATCCTGACAGCCTGGCGGCCTGCTGATATTCTGGATACGTGGCGTGCCAGTATTGCGGCGGTTCTCACTCGTCGGAAGACGGGGCTTGTCCGGTCTTGGGCCCGTGGGCCGAGGAGCGGACGAGGGCATCGCTTTCGCCCGGACAGATCCTGGAGGGCAAGTACCAGATCGTTCGTGAGATTGGCCGCGGCGCCATGGGCGTGGTTCACGAGGCGCTGCACATGGCCCTGGGGCGGCGGGTCGCGGTCAAGACTCTGCTGGCCGGGCCCGGCCCGGATCCGGAGCTTACTGCCCGCTTCGAACGCGAGGCACGGGCCGCGAGTGCCATCGGCCATCCCCACATCGTCGACGTTTTCGATCTCGGCCGCACGCCCGCGGGCGTGCTCTTCATGGCCATGGAACTCCTCGACGGCAAACCGCTCGCGACCTTGCTCGAAGAGACACCGTGCCTGCCGGTTCCGCTCGCCATCGATCTGGCCAGCCAGATGCTGAGCGGTTTGGCGGCCGCGCACAGACACGGCATCGTTCACCGCGATCTCAAGCCAGAGAACATCTTCATTCTCAATAACGAAGACCGGCCCAACTTCGTCAAGATCGTCGACTTTGGTATCTCGAAGATTCTCGTGCGTTCCGGGCCCGGGCAGCGCGCGGCGGGCAGAGGCCCGGGGACGGCGGTGGGCACGGTCCTGGGCACGCCGCTGTACATGTCGCCCGAGCAGATCCTGGGCCAGGTGGGCCGCATCGATCATCGCTCGGACATCTACTCGGCCGGCGTGGTTTTGTACGAGATGCTGTGCGGCTGTACGCCCTTCGAGGGCGAGAGCCAGGCCAAGATCTTCGCCAGCATCCTCGACGGCTGGTTTCCCCTGCCGCACGATTTGCGCCGGGACATTCCACCCAGCGTCGAGGCGGCCATTTTGCGCGCGCTCGACCGCGACATGGAAAAGCGCTTTGCGACCGCGACAGCCATGCGCGAGGCCATCACGGGAAAGAGCGCGGATGTGACGCCATCGCCAGAATTGGTTTCCGATCCCTTCGCAACCCAACCCACGGCCGTTCGCCAGACCATTCCTTTTCTGCAAAGGGATCTCGAACACCCCCTCGCAGAGCCCTCCCGCGCGCCAAGCCCATCCATCGAGCTGGACCGGCCCGTGCGCACCAGCTCCGCGGCCATGCCCCGCCGCCAGGTGTCGCAAGAGATCGCCCGCCCCGCGCGATGGTGGCCGCGCCTTGCCATAGCTCTTGGGCTGGTCGCGCTGATCGTCGGCGCCCGTGTCGTCACCATCTATCTTCGGCCGGCTGACGGGAGGGTCGCGCCGGTCGCGCAGCGGCAGCAACACAAGGTGAGGCTTGCGGTGGATCCCGCGGATGCGAGCGTTCAGATCGACCAGCTTCCGGCCATGGGGGACGACCTGTATTTCGACCAAGGCAGGCCCCATGTTCTCTACGCCACGGCACCTGGGCGCATTTCGCGCAGGTTTTCCTTTGAAGCGAAAACCGACCTAGACCTTTCAGTCTATCTCGGCCGCACGCTCGCGCTCCCGTCAGCCGCGGAGCCAGAGCCGTCGGCCAGTGAATGGTTGGTGCGCTATTCCGCGAATCCGCCCTCGCGCGACGAGATCAACCACGCCTTTGCGAAGCTTGATCGCTACGCCCGGTGTCTGGCGCTGCTTGGCTACGGGGATGCGGAGGCGCGCAAGGGCGGGAACCCGGGCGGCCCGAGCAACAGCGACATGAGCGGCTGTGTCCAACTCCTTGATGAAGCGAATGGCTTAGCACCGGTGATGTTCCAGCTTCACGCCGCAGGCGTGGCGTATTTGCAGGGCGTCCACAATGGCCAAAGTCCGGCAGCGCTTCACAGATTGCTCGCCGCATTTCGCGCGGAATTTCTCGCCACGCGAACCGACTGGCAAATGGCGGAGCTTGCACGCCAGGAAAAGAACGAAGGGCAGACCGCTGCGTGGCACATGCGCCGGCTTGCTCTGACAGCGCAGGTGTGGCTGCGCCAGAGCAAGTCCGGCTCGGCGAATGTGCGAGGTATGAAGGAAAGCCGGGCCAAACTCGACGAGGTTCACCAGGCCCTGCTCGGATTCGCCCAGCATTCCCCCGAGGCCGTGGCGCACGTCGCGGGGGCCGATGCATTCATGAAATCCGCCGAAGACGTTGTCGCGCTCGCCAAAGGCGAATCCGGCAAGAGGTCTGAATTCGCGGCGGCACTCGTGGCTTGCACGCACCTTGCTGCCGCATTCAATGCGCTCGTCGTCGAATAGCGGCGGGATCTTTTCTGCTTCATCGCGCAAGTCCGATCCATGATCCGGACTGGATTTTTTCCGTGCGATAGGGCATGTGAAGACAGCCATGAGCACAATACGCGAACGCTACGATGCCTTGCGCGCCCTCGGTCTCAAGCTCGATCTGACGCGCGGGCAGCCCGGTGACGACAACTTCGACATCTCGAACGCCATGCTGACCATCGTGGACGACAAGTCGCTGGTCACGCCAAGTGGCGTGGCCTTGCGCAACTATCCCGGCGGCATCGCGGGCATCAAGGAAGCGCGCGAACTGTTCGCGCCCATGCTCGGCGTACAAACCGATGAAATTATCGTCGGCAACAACGCCAGCCTGGCCTTGGAAGGCAACGTGCTCATGTGGGCCATGCTCCGGGGCGTACCGGGCAGCGCGGCGCCGTGGTGCAAGGGCGACGTGAAATTCATCGTGACCGTGCCGGGCTACGACCGGCACTTCCTGATGCTGGAGCGGCTGGGGATTGCCATGGTCACGGTCGGCATGAACGCGGACGGGCCAGACATCGCGGCAATCGAGAAGCTGGTGGTATCGGATCCGAGCATCAAGGGCATGCTCTACGTGCCCACCTACAGCAACCCGACGGGCGACACCACCTCGCAGGCGGTGGCCGATCGCCTGGGCGCCATGAAAACCGCGGCGCCTGATTTCACCATCTTCGCCGACGACGCGTACGCCGTGCACCACCTCGACGACACGCCTCCCGCGCATCCTGATCTGCTTGGGGCCGCGAAGAAGGCTGGCAACCCGACGCGCGTGATTTTGTTCGGTTCGACCTCGAAGATCACGTTCGCTGGCGCGGGCGTCAGCTTCCTAGCGGGCAGCAAGAAGACCATCGCCTGGATCGGCGAGCTGATGGGCACGCAGATGATCACGCCCAACAAGGTCGAGCAGTACCGGCACGTGCTCTTCCTTAGCCGTTTTCCTGGCGGCATCGCCGGCGTGATGAAGGCGCACGCCAAGTTGCTGGCGCCGAAGTTCGCCGCGGTCGAGGAAGTCTTGTCCAAAGAGCTCGGCGGCAAGGGCTTGGCGCGCTGGACGAAACCCAAGGGCGGCTACTTCGTCAGCCTCGACACCGAGAAGGCCGCCGCGAGCAAGGTCGTGCAACTGGCCAAGGACGCGGGCGTGGCACTCACGCCAGCGGGTGCGACCTATCCCTTCGGCAAGGATCCGAACGACCGCAACATTCGCCTTTCGCCCACGCGCCCGCCGCTCGACCAAGTCCGCAAGGCCATGGAAGTGGTCGCGGTCTGCGTGCAGCTCGCGTCCGAGTAGCTTTGCTCATAGAGAGGAGCATGAGCATAGTCCGTTTAAGCGCCGTTTTTCCTTCGCCGCAAAATGTCTGATAACAGATCTTACGTTAACTACATTGACCTACACACCCAAACTATCCCCTCTACCCAGGGAGCGGGGCGAGTGCCGAGTACAAAGACTGTCGCGCGAAAGGAGACCCACACTACCGGTCCGCGGCCGCGCGTGCGCCGGGGTCCTGGCTGCGCAGCACGGTTCGTGGTAGCATGAGAGCCTAGTTTCCAGGCGAAGGGGCTTACTATGATGCGAGCGGGCTTGGCGTATGGGCCACGAAGGGCGATGTTGGCGATCGCCATCTTGTTGATGCAGAGCCTCGCCATCCATTGCGGCGGACAGGGGGCCAACTCGTCGCTCCGGGATGCAGGAGGAGTTGGAGCCGTGGCACAGGGTGGCGCCACTGGCGACTTAGCGCCGTCCGGCACTGGGGCTGTCGACGGCGCTAGCTCCCTTTCTCTGGGCTCCATGGAATGTCGAGGCAATGCTGATTGTACGGACACCTTCGCAAAATACTGCATTCAACCCGATGGGACGGTGAGCACGACGGGTGCACCTGTCGTGTGTAATCCCGTGGACAAGCCAGGGTGTGCCTCCGACATCGACTGCTCGGCCGACGGTGGGGCGATGATCTGCGACATCGATCCGGTCACATGCAGCCCTGCCGTCAAGACGTGCATTCCCGGCTGCGCCAGCGCGTCGGACTGCAAACAGGGGGAGGACTGCGTGGCTCATCACTGCGTGACTATTTCGTGCCAACGCCTTGAGGATTGTCCAACCAACTTCGATTGTGCCAATGGCCAATGCAAACGGAGAAGCTGTGCGAACGATGCCCCGTGCAGCGGCTACTGCGTGGTCGGCAGCTGCTACTCACGCCCCGGAAGCTGCATGCAACCAGTGCCATAGAAGCGCTAGAGCACCATAACACTCGCGAGGCCCGGAACCTCTATTCCCGCCCCCAAGGGATCACGGCGAGATTCGGCCGATCTTGTTGCCGTAATACTCGGTAAACCAAAGGTTGCCGTCCGGACCGGTCACGATGCCGTTTGTGGGATGGCTTGCTGCGGTCCGAATTGAGAATTCCGTGACGGCACCCGCGGTGGTCATGCGGCCAATCTTGTTCCCACCTTCCTCTGTGAACCAAAGGTTGCCGTCCGGACCGAGGGTGATTGCAGTAGGGTCGCTGTTGGCGGTCGGAACTGCAATGCTTCCGATCGTCCCACCGAGCGTCATATTGCCAATCTTGTTGGTGCCGCCCTCGGCGAACCAAAGCATGCCGTCCGGCCCCACCACGAGAGAGCCGCAGGTCTGGTTCCCGGTATTCATCGGATACTCGGTGACCACGCCCGCCGGGGTCACACGGCCCATGTTCTTGCCGCCTTGCTCAGTGAACCAAAGGTTACCATCGGGACCGAGCACGATGTCCCACGGGCTGCTCTTTGCGGTGGGAACCGGGAATTCCGCAACCACACCATCCGTCGTGATGCGACCGACGTTGTTGCAAAACTCCTCCGTAAACCAGAGATTGCCGTCCGGACCTACCGTAATGAAGTTCGAGGCGCAGCCCGCGCTCAGGACCGCAAACTCGGTGATAGTTCCCGTTGCGGTCATGCGGCCAATCTTGTTGCTGCCAAACTCGGTGAACCAGAGATTGCCGTCCGGGCCAGCCGCTACGTCGAATGGTTGGCTCTGGGTGGTGGGAACCATGAACTCGCTGATGGTTCCGGTCGGAGTGATGCGTCCGATCTTGTTGCCATTGGCTTCCGCGAACCAGATGTTGCCGTCGGGGCCAACCGCGATTCCACTCGGCTGGCTGTCTGCCGTCGGTATTGCAAATTCGGTGATCGTCCCGGTGGGGCTTCCGCAACATGAGGTTCCTGCGGTCCCGCCAGTGCTCGATATCCCGGCAGTTCCTCCCTTCCCACTCGCATCGGGCGAGCTCGCGCCGCCGCCGCCTTTCGCTCCACCAGTTCCGAATTCACCCCCCGCGGCCCCGCTGTCTCTTGCACTCTCATGGCTCGACGAGCACGCCCCCACGAAGGTTGCCATGATGAAAACAAGCCCCAGCGCGGCCTGGGGACCGGCGGACGCAGAACCGTAATCGGCGGCACACTTGCTCATAGCCAGGACCGCAGCAAGCCGTGGGCCAGAATCACGCACTCGCAATTGCTGATCCTTTGTGGGACACCACCACGAATTTCCGTGGTCTTGCGTGGCAATAGCGCGGTTTCCCGATTTCTTCGGGTGCATTTGAACCCCCTATCCGATGCGGAACCGCACGCGGCTTCGGGCGTGTGCTGCCCGAAGCCGCGTACAGTCACGGTAGCCTACTCAATTGATTATTATGGTCTGACAAATGCCGGATCCGCAGAATTCGCCTGGGTTACACTGGTGGCCGCAGGAGCCACAATTCGATGCATCGGTGTCCAGGTTGACACATGCCTCCCCGCAAAGGGTTAGCCCCTCCCCGCAGCCTTCCACTGGAGGGATCGTAAACTGGCACGAACCACCATTTTCAACGAGGACTGGAGAGCCGGCCTCGAACGGGCCCTTCAAGACCGACGAGATGTCGACACTTGGAAGCGGGGCGCCAGCGCCGGCAGTCGAGGTAATCGCAATATGCACTTTCGGTGAGCTCCCCGCTGCCAAAGGTACGGAGTCTAGGGCGATGTTGCTGGTTCCAAGCGTTACCACGGTGGTCTGGCCCGACCCTTTGGCAACGGACAAAGTCCCGACCGGAAGTCTGCCCGCTTGCGCGGTCCACGTTGCAAACCAATCGAAAGCCGCATCGTCATCGAAGGTAAGCGTGACCCCAGTGGTCCCTGGAATGCTAGCCGCTGGCGAAACGCTGACGCCAAGAAGCACGAAGGCGTTGGACGTGGATGTATTGCTAATGGCATAGTCGCAAGTCGAACCGCTGGCGATCTGCAGGTTACGTTGCGCAATCTGATTGGACTTGTAGGCCGCGGCCAATGGGAACGCTGGGTTGGTCTGGTTGCCCGCCGCGACGGCCGCCAAGAGGCACTTGTGTCCTCCAGCCAGAGCCGTGGATGGCGCCCAATTTATGGGGCCAACAATCGCCCGATCGCCCGCCTTAACGGTTCCGGCAATGTTCTGGTACTGGCCAGTACCGGCGTTCGGGGTTATATCGGTCCAATTGGCGAAGCCCATGTTTGGATCCGCGCCTTGGATGAGAACCCTGATGTTCGTCACATCCGTGCAACCATAGTCGTTGTTAAGCCGCAGGTACAGGTCATAGGACTTACCAAGCTCCACCGTGAATTCAGCCGCAACATCGTTGAGCCCTGGCTGGGGAGCGCCAGCCGGCAAAAGGAAGATGTCCGGACTTTCCCAGAACGGCACGCCACCCGCATTTGACGGTGTGCCACCGTTGTCGCCATCGTTATCCTTGATAAACACGTGGTCGCTTTCCCCTGCAAGACAGGTCGCGCCGGCCCCGCCGGCAGGTACGTTGGTTGAGCCGAACATCCGCGTGACCATGAGATTTGCGTTGGGCCACGTGATCTTCTCCGGGGTCACTAGGGTCAAGTTGTCGGTTTCGCACGTAGTGCTGCCGTATATTGTTTGACTGTTTTTGGACGTGAGCGGTGTCTGGCTTGGACAGATAGCGGCACTGGCGGACGTATCGCCTACGCAGTTAGACCCCGCTACGAGGGTCATGACCTCAGTATTCTTGAATTGCGCCTGTCCTGTATTGCCCATCCCCAAAATGCTGCCTGTTGCATCGAACCAGTGACCCGCCAGCCCATATTGGTCCTCGACAGTAACGGCGTACAAGCCAGGAATTTGGTTGACAGCGTCTGGATCGGCAGGCGCATTGGCCGGGGTCATGCTATACTGAACAACCATACCGAGCATGTGCGTTGCTGGAACAGTCGAGGTGTCATCAAATGTGTAGCCGGCGAGATCCACGTAATCGAAGGCGCGGAGACTCTCGACTGACGACTTGCGCTTGGGGAGGCACTTATTGTGATAGTCGTTGGGATTCGCACCACCGTTGATGTTCCAGATGCACGCGTCCAGATCGCCGTTAGCGCCCGCATTGGGATAGTTCTGCAGCACGAACTGGACCACGCAGTTAACCCCGCTGCCATCGTTGCAGGCGAAGTATTGCGGATTGAGCTGCACGCTCCACTGATTGAGCATAGTCCGTTTAAGCGCCGCTTTTCCTTCGCCGCAAAATGTCTGATAACAGATCTTACGTTATCTACATTGACCTACACACCCAAACTATCCCCTCTACCCAGGGGAAAACAAGCCCAATTTGGGGGGTGGGCCGCCATGGGCATAGCCCGTCCCTGGCCCAGCTATTGGGGGTCACGTAAGTCACCACGCGGGTCTGGGCGGGTCAGCGTAGTCGACCTCGGCGAGGTCGGACGTGCCCGAAGGCTCGGCTTGCGGCGGTGGGTGCGCGGCGGCGCGGCGGGGGGCTTCGCTGGGGATTCCGAGGTGGTCCAGAATCTTGCGTATCGCTTCTGGCTTTGTGATTGCGGCTAGGATCTTCATGCGGCCTTGGCACTTCGGGCATGTCAGCGCGTCTGTCATGAAAACGCGTTTCAGAAGTAGGGCCCAAGGCAGTCGGCTGATTCTTGGTATCTTGGTGATATCGATCTCGCGGGATTCGTCGATGCCTGCCTTGTCGGCGCCTGCAGTATCGGCGCTCTCCGCATCTGGCGCGGGCGCCGTCGGCACCACCTTGGCGCGATCCTTGGCCGCGGGACCGAGGATGCCGTGGTATCGCACCAGATGGCAGCGAGGGCGGGGCACGCCCATCACAAACTGCATGTAGTTCGTTACCAAACGTCGACACGGTTACTATCACGCTGCCCGTCCACCCGCTGCGCGG
>Ga0265342_10003635_pt1 | contig 12551 bp, 10 predicted proteins | sample 4CB327metaG_FD_203125 | JGI IMG/M metagenome (GOLD analysis project Ga0265342, IMG submission 203125) | Rhizosphere microbial communities from Carex aquatilis grown in University of Washington, Seatle, WA, United States - 4-CB3-27 metaG | ecosystem: Host-associated > Plants > Roots >...
AAGGACGGCTGCCACCCCGAGTTGCCGGCCTCGCAGTTGATGGCGGACAAGTGGTACGCCGGCCTCGTCGCGCAAGGGATTCCGTAAGCTGGGAACTACCGGCATAACCGCGACAAGACTGTCCTGGCTCTTGAGGATTTCTGACGCTCCTCCCTTGCATTCCCGGCCCTTGCGCCGCTCGGTGAACGGCACGTGTCTTGCTGCAAACAGACACACATGAAAAACCATCGATCTGCGTGGGCTTTGTGGTTTCTCTCTGCGACCGCCATCACAGTCTCGGCTTGCGGCGGGATGGGAGCGGTGGAACCAAGCAACGCTCCCTCGGCTGGCGACAGCCCCACGCCCAGTACCAGCGGCACAGCCAGCACTGGCGGCCCCGTGGGTGCCGGCACGACCAGCTCTGGCGGTACGACCGGAAGCAGCCCCAGTGGAGCTGGAGGCGCGACGTTCTCGTCGCCGCCACCCGCGCTCGTGCCGGCGGGCGCCCCGACTGCCATGGTAGGGGAAAGCAGCGACAGCACTGCAACCAAGGGCACCCCACCCACCACGCCCGCCACGCCCCCTGCAACCGTCCCGACCGGGACCACGCAGCCCGGGGCACAGCTCACTGCGGGCACCTGGGACGACAACCTCAACTTCGATTTCTACCTCGGCTACCTCTCCAATACCGCGGCATCCCAGCTACAGGGATTGCCCTTGATCGACCGTTCCGCACGTATGAGCATCCTGGTCAAGACTGCTGACGGCCAACCGGTGGCGGGCGCGCAGGTCGGCGTCGTCGACTCTGCCGGCCACAGCTTCAGCTCAATCACCGGCGCCGAAGGACGTGTTCTTTTCTTCCCGGGCTTGAGCGGAGTGGCCGCGGGTGCCCCCGTCACGATCACGGCCGTGGCAGCCGAGGGCACGGCCTCGCAGGCCAGCAATGCCACGGCCGGTACGGTCGAGCTCAGCCTGACAACGACCACCCGATCTGCGGTTACCGGACTCGACCTCGCGTTTGTCATCGATACCACCGGCAGCATGGGCGACGAGCTCAGCTACGTGCAAACCGAGCTCGACAACATCGTGAGCGGAATCGCCGCGCAGTTCCCCAATGTCGCGCAGCACTGGGCCTTGGTCGTCTATCGCGACACGGGGGATCTCTATGTTGTGCGAAGTTTCGATTTCTCCTCCGACCTCGCATCCTTCAGGCAGACCCTGGCAGCCCAGGCCTCGGACGGTGGCAACGACACGCCTGAAGCCGTAGACCAGGGCCTGGCCGCAGCGACGCAGCTAAGCTGGCGAGGGGGCGCAGTGGCGCGCCTGGCCTTCTGGATCGCGGACGCGCCTCATCACGTCGGGCGGGAGACTGCCGTGGTTTCGGCGCTTGCAGCCGCCACGGCCAAGGGCGTGCACCTCTACCCCGTGGCAGCCAGTGGCATCGACGATCTGGGCGAGTACACCATGCGCACCGCCGCGGAAGTGACCGGCGGGCGCTACCTGTTCCTGACCAACGACTCGGGCATTGGCGGGGACCATCAAGAGCCGCACATTCCTTGTTACTATGTGACCACCCTCGCCTCCGCCATGCAGCGGATGGTAGCCACCGAAGTGACTGGAACCTATGTGGCGCCCGCCGCGGCCGAAATCCTCCGCACCGGCGGGGATCCGCAGAGTCAGCAATGCACCTTGACTGACGGTCGCGTCGTCACCGCCTGGTAGTCATCGCGTCGCAAGGTGCAGCGCGGATTCGACAGCTGCCGAGGCCTCTGTCAGGCTTCCGCACATGCCATTTTCATCGTCAGCCTCGCTGGATATCCGGGCGCCGCTTGCGAGCGTCTGGGATGCGATCACCAGACCCGAAATCGTAAAGCAGTATTTCTTCGGCACGAACCTCGTGACCGACTGGACCGTAGGCTCGCCGCTCTTCTTCCGCGGCGAGTGGGGTGGAAAGTCCTACGAAGACCTCGGCACCGTGCTCACTTTCGAGCCCATGAAGAGCCTGTCCTTCAACTATTGGAGCAGCTTCAGCGGTCTCGAAGACACACCAGCACTGCGCCAGATCATCCGCTACGACCTCGAGCCTATCCTCGACGGAGTGCGAATCACGATCCGACAATCGAACGTCGACACCCAAGAACGTGCCGACCACTCGGCAACCAACTGGCGCTCCGTGCTCGAAGCCCTCAAACATCTGCTCGAAGGCAAGCCCGCGGCCTGAAGCAGCTCGCAGGCTCCACGCCGCGCCAACCTCGACCTGAGCGGATGGCTCGCGCACTTCGAGGCACTAGGACGCGTACCTGGATGACGGCCTTCAATCGAATGACGGGCCGACGGTAGACGGGTAAAAATGTGCGAATTCGGCGACCGCCTCAAGAGAAAGACGTTGCGGCATTGCCAAAATCGCTTCAGCCGAATGCCGCATTTTCCGATGCTAATTGTGCAAAAGCAATGGGGTTTGCGGCACTAGCGCCCCCCGCTGCAACTGGAATGACGATACTGGCGAACGAGCTGATGATCCCAGGCCTGGACTTTCAGCCAAGATCGTGGGAGTTTTCCGCCAAGATCGAGAGGCATCATGATCGCTCGAACCCAAAACGATCGGTGTTGCATCTGGATGACAGCTCTGTCCTGTGCGGCGCTGACCTTGCTTTTCAGCTGCATGCCATCGGGAGGTGAGGTCACCGACAACAGAGGGAATGGAGGCCAGACGAGCCTCGGTGGGACGGGCGGTTCGGAAGCAACAGGATCCGGAGGAACTGGAAGCGGGGGTCAGCGCGCTTCGACCAATTCCAGCGACACGGGTGGCAGTGGTTCCGGCGGCAAGGCAACGGGAGGCTCCACGGAATCGGGTGGATCTTCGGGCAGGGGCGGCTCGATCACGGGTGGGTCGTCAGGCTCCGGAGGCAATCATGACGCGGGAATGGACGGCAGGGATGGGGCGGTTTTCGGTCGCGATACGGCGACAATTTTCCGTGATGCTTTGGGCGTTGGCCCTGATAGCGGGACCATCAAGAACGATTCGGCCCAGGTGTATCGAGATGCACCTGCTACCCGTGACACTGCACCGGCCAAACAAGATGTGGGGCTCTTCGCCAGAGACGCTGTCACCGTCCACTGATGACCTGTCCAAAAATTGGACAGGTCATTAGAAGCCGAGCCACGGGCTCGGCCGCAGGCCAACACCCGCTCTGCAGTCGCTACAGCAAACGTTGCGCCTTGATGCGCAGGTAGCGGTTGATGAGGGTCGGGGTCAGCTTGTGCGGGGACACGTGCAGCACCAGCGCGCCTGCTTCTTGCAGCTCGCGCACCAGGTGGTCGCGCCACAGAATCGCTTCCGCGGCAGCCGCTCGCTGGTAGAGATCCGCGGTCTTCACCGGTTCTTTCGAGCCCCCACGATTCGGTTCGGCCATGGCGTCCAGGGTTTCGTCACGAAAGAGCACGCACAGGGCAAGGTGGCGCGGGCCCAGGCTGCGCACCGTTCGCACCACGGACTTTGCCGAGACCTCGTCGATGACCTCGGTGAAGAGCACGACCAGGGATCGCTTGCGCAGGCGCTGCGAAAGGTAGCCGTAGGCAGCTTCGAAATCCGTCTCGACGATCTGGGCATGGATGTCGTACGACGCGGCCACCACTCGCTGCGCCGCCCGCCGTCCGCCCTGCGGCGGCAAAAAGGCACGCACGCGCGCATCGAAGGCTAGTAGGCCCACTTGATCCCCGGCCCGCGTCGCCACATGCGACAACATCAACACGGCGTTGAGCGCGTGGTCGAGTTGGGACAATCCTTGCGTCTCCGCCGTCATCAGGCGACCGCAGTCGAGCATGCACAACACCGATTGATTGCGCTCTTGCTGGTACTCGCGGGTGATGAGCTTCTGCCGGCGCGCGGTAGCCTTCCAGTCGATGGCGCGGTAGTCGTCGTCGCGCTGGTAGTCGCGCAAGGCCTCGAATTCGTTTTCGCCGCCGCGCAGCCGCACGGTGCGCACCAGGCGGTTTTCAAGGCTCTGGCGCGCCAGCATTTCATAGGTGCGCACGGCCTGCACGTCGGGATAGACCCGCACCGGGTGGCGAGAGACGATGCGGATCTGGCGCCACCACAGGCCAAGCGGTGTCGCCCAGCGCAAGTGGTGATCGCCAAGCTCGTAGAGACCGCGACGGCTCGGCTTCACGTGGTAGGTGACCAGGGCATGCCCGGTGGCTGGCACCTGCACGGTCCTGGGCAAGCCGTCGATGGTCAGCCCGTCGGCGCAGTCATCGTTCACGTCCACGGCCAGCGCCCGTCGCGCGACACCATGGACGTGCAGGCGCACCAGGTTCAAACGCCCCACCGAGAAGATGCGCGGAGGCTCGCGTTCGACCCGCGCCAGCACGCGCCGGCCTAGCCAGGCATCAACCGCCGCCACGAACACGACGGCCAGGTCGGCGAGCAGCATGGGCCAGACGAAACTCGGCTCGAGGGCGCTCACGGCTCCGAGGAGCAGTGGCACCACCGCAAGCAGCACGAGTCTCGTCGAGGGAACGAACGGCATGGAGATGCTAGCCCGCTCTAGGCAGCGATGGTCTCGGGCACGCGCACGTCACGCAGAATTTCGGCCACGCAATCGTCGGTGGACATGCCTTCGATCTCGGCATCGGGTTGCAGCCCCACGCGGTGGCGAATCACCGCCGGCGCCAGTGCCTTCACGTCATCGGGGATGACGAAGTCGCGCCCACGGCTGGCCGCACGAGCCTGCGCCCCGTGCAGAAGCGCGATGGAGGCGCGCGGCGAGGCGCCGTAGTAGAGCGAGCGATGTCCTCGCGTTCGGCACACGATGTCCGCGATGTAGCCAATGATGCCCTCGTCGACGCGCAGACGGCGGACGTGCGCCTGCATCTCGAGCATCCCCGCGGGCGTGATCACCCGTGCCAGATTCAGACCCTCGAGCGCCTGCGCGTCGAAACCCGCCAAGTGGTTGCGAAGGATCGCGGTCTCCACGTCGTGCGAAGGCGAAAGCACGCTGAGCTTGAACATGAAGCGATCGAGCTGCGCCTCGGGTAAGGGATAGGTGCCCTGCGACTCGATGGGATTTTGGGTGGCCATGACCAGGAACGGCTCGGGCAAGGGGCGCGTGACACCGTCGACGGTGACCTGGCGTTCCTGCATGGCTTCGAGCAGTGCCGATTGGGTCTTGGCCGGGGCGCGGTTGATTTCATCGGCGAGCAAGAGCTGGGTGAACACGGGTCCCTTGAGAAAATCGAAGGCACCCTTGTGTTGATTGAACACGTTGCCGCCGATCACATCCGACGGCATGAGGTCGGGGGTGAACTGGATGCGGCGGTGATCGCACGCCAGCACCTGGCCTAGCACGCGCACGAGCAAGGTCTTGCCCAGGCCGGGCGCTCCTTCGAGCAGCACGTGGCCGCGCGCGAGCAAGGCGATGAGAGCGTGTTCGACGAGGTCGGTCTGCCCAACCAAGGCGCGTTCGACCTCGCCACGGATGGTTTCAAACGTGGCTTTGAATTGGTTTGTGTCCACCGGTTCCTCCTGTTTCTTCGAGCAGCTTGCAAAGCTCGCTCACGGTTTCCAAATCACGCGCGTCCTTTTCTGCAGGCGCGCCTTTGCCTGCATCGCGCGCTTCGAGCAGCGTGCGCATCACCTCCCCGACGGGACGACCTGTGCGCGTGGCCACGGCCTCGGCCAGTCCGGACAAACTGCGATCCACCTGCAGCCCACAGCGCTCGCGCAACCGTTCGCTGGCATAGGCGCCGATGAAGCCCAGGGCCAGGCGTTCGCCACGCGCCCGCGCATAGTGCAGGCCGAGAGCCTGCACATGTTCGGCGAAGGCCCGCCTTTCGATGGGCTGGCCATGGGTGGGGCGGCCAAAGCGTGCGCCCTTGCACACGAAGAACACCAACAAGAAGGCCGCGAGCTGAAGCATCGCCGGTCCCAGCCGCCCCCGCCGCACGGACTGCACGGGGTTCGACGCCACCAGACCCGTCAGATCGCCAGCCAGTTCCACGGTCGTGCCCCCGTCGCGCAGCAGGTGGTCGAGCAGGACCGCGTTGTCGGCAACCAGCAGGCTGGCATTGCGAAACAAGAAGTCGTCCGCCAGCACCAGCACGCGGTTGCTAGCCACGTCTTCATCGTTGTCGTCACTGGCGTCTTGGCGGACCAGCCAACGTTCCGCCGCATAGGGCGCCTGCTTGCGGGTCAGCAAGGTCGCGGCACCCGGCTTGTTCTCGAGGTAGTTGGCATCCGGCAAACGCACCCGCAGCGCGCCCCAGCGCTTCGCCTCCGCGTCGCCGAGCGCCACAGGCTCGGAGTGGACCGCCTGCTTTTCCACGATGCGCGTGCCGATCCAATCCGGCAACGTGCGCCTGCCGCCCGCCACAATCAGCGCGTGGTCACCTACGGCAATCCAAGCCTTGAGCGCCTTCCATTCCTCGTCGCCCAGGGGAGCCCCCGGCAAGAGAATGAGCTGCTCGGCGTCGCTGTCGTTCGACGTGCTTTCGCCGGCCTTGCTTTCACCGGACTTGCCTTCGCTGGGCTTGCTTTCGTTGATCTTGGCAACCGACAGTAGCCGCTCGTGGACCTTGAACCCGCGCTTGCCGAGATACGCAACGACGCCAGCGCGCCCCGACGGAGAATGATCCCAGTCCTCGCGCGGCTGCCCACAGGCTCCAAGCACCAGCAGCCCAGCCAGCACCAGGACCATGCCGATGCGCTCGGCAAGCAGCCCGGTCACGCGCATCCACACGCCGTCGAACCCCTCGCGCGTGACGGTCTGGTCGCCGAACTGAGCGGTCTCGACGGCGTCGACGACCTCCGAAACCTGCCGGAAGAGGGTCGGCCGGTCGAGTTTCACCTTGCGCACGTAGTCGCCATTGGTCTGGTCCGGTTCGACGTGCACCACGCCGGCACCCTCCAAGCGGCGCAAGAGTGCGGCGTAGGCACTGCCGATGGCGGCACGAAAATCGCCGGCAGAAGCCTCGGCGCGCGCCCGTTCGAGGAGGCGCTGGACGTCGGTTTCCACGAGGCGAGCAAGCGCAGCAGCGCGATCTTCCTCCTCCGAACCCGGCGCGTGTGTGTGGACCACGTCGTCTTTGGATTTGTGGTCGAGAAAATGGCGAACCAGCGCAAACACCAGCATGGCCACCGCGAGCCCAAGCAAGATCCACAGGAGCAAGCGCAGCGGCAACCCCAGCTCGGGCAACCGGAAGGAAATTGGCTCACGCAGTTCGATCTGCGTGGCCTGCGCGTCGTTCTTGCACGCCTCGCGCAGCTTGGGACAGGCCTGCGTGTTTTCGCCCGCGCCCAGATCGCACCACGTCTTCTCGGCGGGCGTCAGGGGATACTTCGGCTCGTGACAGAATTCGAAATGGGGAGAAGCAAAGATTTCGCGCACCGCGCTCGCCGGCTCGGGCAAGGGCAAGGGCTCAGCCGGCACGCCCCCGTCGATCGCTTCGGCCCAGGCGACGCTGGACAGGCGCAACACGGCGAATGCGCCGACGAGAAGGCACCTTCCCGCATGGTTCACCTTCACGAAGCGATGCTCCGGTTCTTGGTCTCGGCATCGGCCAAGGCCACGAAGCGCAGTTGGATATCCCAACCTTCCTTGCGCGTGCGCATGTCGATGTAGCCAAGAAAGCTGGCACTGGCCACAAAGGGCGCCGAGAGCAGCGCACCGGCCACCGCATAGCCGGAGCCGCCGTCCGAGATCAGCGAACCGAACGGCCGTCCCATTTGGAACACCATTTCGACCAGCGTGTTGCCGATCAGGTCGGCTGCCAACGCGAACAGGAACGGTGCGCACAGACTGGCCAGCGCCAGCCCAAAACAAGACAGGCTGCGAAACAGCACCAGTCGGCTACTACGCGAAAGACTCCCCACGGGCGAGCCCGATTCGAGCAGCACGGCCTCGCTGACGAAGAACAGGCGTGCGGCGAAGATGGGCAAGGGCACGAAGATCGCCGCGCACAGCCCCAGCACCAGCAAGTGCACCATCCTCGCAAGCAGGTAGGAAAAAAAGCGGCGCGCGAATCGGCCGAGCACGCGGCGCACCCGAATTTCCTCGGCACGGCGGAAGAGCAATTCGCCAGCGGCCTGCGTGTAGACCCCGCTGGTGATGAGGTAGTATCCCGCCACCACCAGCCATACCGAGCCCCACTCCCAGCCGAGCTTCGTCCGACACACCCAGCAAAGCAGCCCGCCGACCGCAGTCACCAGCGTGGCCAGTGGAAGCATCAGGCGCCGGTTGGCGAAGCAAAAGGGAGCCGCGAGATCGAGCAGATCCGACATGGCGCGTGGCCGCAGCGCAACCCTCGATTCGAGCAGGTTCAAGGCTTGCCCCCGCGCGCTGGCGACCGGCCCGCGAAGAGCAAATAGGCGAGCACGAGCACATGAAGCAAGACTGCCGCGCCCCACTTGACCGGCGCAAGGATGGACGATGGCGACCAGAAGCCCTCGATGAACGCCGCCACCAGCAGCATGAGCGCGGCGCCCATGATCATGCGGAAGAGGTCACCCGCCTGCGCGCGTAACGAGGCCCAGCGCGTGCGCTGTCCGGTGTTGATCAGGGCGTAGCCCATGGAGATACCGGCGGCGCCGGAGATCACGATGGCGGTCAGCTCGAAAGCGCCGTGCCCGGCAATGAAGGTGAACAAGTTTCTGCCGTGTCCAGCCGCCGAGACGGCCCCGGCCACCACACCGATGGTCAGGCCGTTGTAGACGAGAAAAAACATACTGCCGAGGCCAAACAAGATTCCCGTGGCAAAGCAGCGAAAGGCAATGCCGATGTTGTTGTACACGTAGAAGCTGGCCATCATGCTGTCCGCGCCTTCGCCGCGGCCGTGGCCCAGGTCGCTGTAGGATTTCTCCATCTGGGCCACCATGGGCTCAGACATGATCTGAATGGCGAACCCACGCGAACGAAGGGCGCCAGCGAAGCCCAGCAGACCCGGCAACACAAAGAGCGCCCCGGCCAGGGCCATGAAGCGGGCATTGCGCCGCACGCTCGACGGAAACCCCGTCGTGACGAGCTCCCACAGTCCGGCCAGGCGATAGGGCGGTGCACTGTACATGGCCGAGCACGTGCGCGCGGCCAACGAGTCCAGCACATCGATGACGTCAGACGTGTAGCCTGCCGCGCGCGCGCGCATGAGATCCGAACAAATCTCGCGGTACAGGCTGGCGGCCCGCGAGATCGACGTGGGCGGCAGCTTGTACAGCAGGTGCTTCTTGGCCAGCAGGGTGTCGAGCTCGTCCCAGGCGGGTTTGCGGGCGGCTACGAATTCGTCTTGCGTGCGATTCATGGCTTCGCCTTTGCCGGGAGGGTGGATGGGCCAGCAGCGGCCGCACCCCCTACCGCCAAGTAATAGACCAGGGCCAAAAAGCGCACTGGATCGGTGGACTTCACCCCGAGCCGACGCTCCACCACGGGCGCCAGGATCTCGGCCAGCTCCAATCTCCGGGCCGGCGACAAGTCACGGCGCCGCAGAAGCAACTCGATGGCCTCACGCTCGGGCAAGGGCAGCGCGATCCGGTGCGGAAAAGACGCCAACTCGAAGGTCGTCGCGGGCGGCTCCAGCGTAATCGAAGGTGCGACGCGCACTGGATCTTCGATCACCACCATGGTGCCCGCGGCGCGATCTCCGAGACGAGCAAAGCGGCCGTCCTAGGTCATGGCAACTAGCCCAAGCAGATACCCCACGGGGAGAAAGTCCGCCGTGCGCAGAAGATTGCGCAGGACCGCATCCATGAAGGAAAGCGGATAGCCGCCGACCTTCACCACACGCAAACGCAGCGCCCGCTTGCCCGGCGTGGTACCGTTCCAACCCGCCTCGAAGGCGACAAAGTAGACCCATTCAATGAGGAAGAGAGAGAGCAGCGTTCCACTGCTCATGATGGCCTTGCCGGAAGTCAGGTGGTGCCCCGTGGCCAGGACCAGCACGATTTCCACGAGCACCAGCACGCCCGCGCGCACCAGCAAATCAATCAGGTAGGCCCAGGCGCGCCGGGTGGGCCCGGCCGCGTGAAAACGGAAGCGCACGTGCTCCGGGGTTTCCACTTCCACGGTGTTGTCGAGCTGCACGATCTACCGCTGGTGCTCGACCACGTACGTGCCTGCGATATGATCGTGCACGCAACGACGGTCTTCGCGAAAGATGAAGAGGCAATCGATGAGATAGAAGAGCATGCCCAGGTAGGGAACAGCCCCCATCACTTTGGGTACCCAGTTGCGCAAGACCACGCCGGTGCCGAAGGTGACTCGGCCGCCGTCGATCCTTGCGATGCGGATGCCGGTCCACTTTTTGCCAAGCGACTGGCCCGTCCGGATGATGAGCATCCATTGATAGATGGCGACACCCAGAGCACCAAGGAATCCAATCGCTGCGGCGCCCCCAAGCAAGACCAGCCACTCGGAGGCGCCTATCGAGGGAACCTGGGCCACGTTCTCGTCGAGACCGGCCCGGAGAACCTCGAGCTGGGTTTGTACCCCGTAGTAGACGCCCACGGCCAAAAGCGGCAGGAGCGGAACCGAGATGAGTACGCCGTCGAGGGTGGCGGCCTTGAGTCTAACTCCGCGCCCGGCCGGCACCGCGGACTGCCCAGAAGCCACTCCCCCTGCATTCACGTCGCTCCCGGGCGGGGAATAGGCGTCGGCGAAATAGTCCTTATCCATCGGCGGCTGGTACCGATCGGACCACGCGGCTTCCCGTGCGTCAAGCTCGGCGAACCTTCTTGCCGCAAAGGCCGTGGTCGTGTCCCGAGTGATTGGCAGAGCGCACCCTCCTGGCCAAGTATCGCAACCAAGCGCCTCCACGAGGCCACTCGCGTCATGCAGGTGGGCGTCGCGAACCTGCGTGGCGGGCCCCGAACCTCGGGGCCGCGTCGTTTGGGCGAGACGCAAGAGCCCTTTCGGGCATCTTAATGACGCTGGGAGCATCCCCCGTCTGCCTGCGCACCTGAAATCGCCATGACCAATTCAATGCTGTCCGTATCGCCGGTCTATGCCGGCAATGCCGAGTTCATCGAGGACCTGTACGAGCGCTATTTGACACAACCGACCTCGGTTTCCGAGGAGTGGCGCCGTCTGTTCGCAACCTTCAAGGGAGCGGATTCGCCCATGCGCGCCGCCCTTGCGGACCAAGTGCGTCGGCTTTTTGACGACCGCGAGCAAGGCGCGGGGACCGGCCGGAACGGAAGAAGCGAGAGTCAGGCCACCGTGGCCAAGCAGATCGCGGTCATGCGTCTGATCCAGGCCCACCGCGGGCTGGGGCATTTTCGGGCTCGCGTCGACCCCATCCGGTTGCGCGCCCAGCCCAACATTCCCGACCTCGACCCGAGTTTCCACGGACTCACCGAATCCGATATGGACACCGTGTTCCACACCGGCAACCTGGGTGGCCGCTCCGAGATGGCCCTGCGCGAGATCGTCGAGATGCTGCGCGAGACCTATACGGGCTCCATCGGCTTGGAATTCCTGCACATCTCCGAGGTCGAGGAGAAGCGCTGGCTGCAGACCCGACTGGAAGCTACTCGCACCAAGCCCACCTTCAGCGACGACGAACGCCTGCAGTTCTTGGCACGACTGATCGCGGCCGAAGGCATCGAGCACTACCTGCACACCGCCTACGCCGGGCAGAAACGCTTTTCACTCGAAGGCGGAGAGTCCACCATCACCGCCCTCGACACCATCATCCAGACCTCGGGTGCACAGGGCACCGAGGAGATGGTGATCGGCATGGCTCATCGCGGGCGGCTCAACGTGCTGGTCAACATCATGGGCAAATCGCCCAAGGAGCTGTTCGAGGAGTTCGAGGGCGTGCACGACTGGAAGGGGGTGTCGGGCGACGTCAAGTACCACCAAGGGTACTCGGTAGATATCGCCACCCGCGGAGGCCTCATGCACGTGGCGCTGGGCTACAACCCTTCGCACCTCGAAATCGTCAACCCCGTGACCGAAGGCTCGGTACGCGCGCGCCAGGAAAAGCGCAACGACAGCGAGCGCCGCAAGGTAATGGCCGTGCTCCTGCACGGAGACGCCTCGTTCGCCGGACAAGGCGTGGTCTACGAAACGCTCAATTTGTCCCAGACGCGCGGCTACACCACGGGCGGCACCATTCACATCGTCATCAACAATCGCATCGGATTCACCACCAGCCATCCCCTGGACGTTCGTTCGACCCTGTACTGCACCGACGTGGGCAAGGTGGTGCAAACGCCCATTTTCCACGTCAACGGTGAGGATCCCGAGGCCGTGGCCTACGTCGCGCAGCTCGCGGTCGACTATCGCATGACCTTCAAGAAGGACGTGATCATCGATCTCATCTGCTACCGACGCTATGGCCACAACGAGGCCGACGAGCCGGCCGCGACCCAGCCCATGATGTACAAGAAGATCCGCGGCCACGACGGCGTGGCCAAGCTCTATGCCGATGCGCTCGAACGCGCGGGCGTGGTCGAGCCCGGCCAGGCAGACGCGCTCACGCTCGAATACCGCGAAGCGCTCAAACAAGGACACCAGGTTGCGATGGGCATCGTATGCCCGCTCGTCGACCGCAAGCCGCGCTTCTTTGACGAGATCCGAATG
>Ga0265342_10003637_pt1 | contig 12542 bp, 13 predicted proteins | sample 4CB327metaG_FD_203125 | JGI IMG/M metagenome (GOLD analysis project Ga0265342, IMG submission 203125) | Rhizosphere microbial communities from Carex aquatilis grown in University of Washington, Seatle, WA, United States - 4-CB3-27 metaG | ecosystem: Host-associated > Plants > Roots >...
GTACTTGTCCGTTTCGTAAAGCCAGTGGTCAATGCGCGCCCGTTCGTAGGTTTCCCGGGCGTCGATGGCGAGACGCGTGTGACGGCGCCAGGGGGCATCTTGCGAAGCCCGTTTCCAGTCGTGGCCCAAGGGCACATGCCGAAGCAGCCAGAGATGACCGAGGATGGGCTGGAACGGACCCAGCCAAACGGTGGGATAGCTGTCCTCGAAACAGCCTTCACAGAAACCACCTTTGTCCGCGGTCAGGGATGCGCTGCGATTGGGCAGACCCAGCCACCGGCTGCGCACATCGAGGCCGATGCGAATGAAGTGGTCCCAATAGAAGGCATTGCCCAGAAGTTGCACGCCCAGGCCGACCACCAGCACCGCAGCCGCCAGCCAGCGTCCGGGCCGGCGCGCGCCAGAGAGAAACGCGATGGCTGGAAGCAGGAGCACGGGAACCGCGAAGACCGCGTAGCGCGGACCCCAGGCGAAATCCCCCGGCCAGGAAGGAGAGCGACAATAGAACAGCAGCACCGGCACGATGGTGGCGAGCATGGCCAGCACGCTCCAACGATGGCTGCGCCAGAAACCGGGCAGGCCGAGCACGGCAAGCAGCAGCGGCGGCGAGTACAGGAAGATGCTCTTGCCCGGCGAAAACAAGAAACCCCACGCGCTAACCAGCACGTTCTCCACCATCACATCGCCCAGCTTGGAGTAGCCCGTGTTCATGACCGAACCGAAGCGAAGGTAGTTGTAGAGCAAGACCATGAGCAGTCCTGGCAGGAACCCCAGGGTTGCGCGGAGGAGCGCCTGGCCCAGAGAACGCAGATCTTTCCGATGCACCAGCACGACCAACAGCAAAGCGCCGGGAAACGAAAGAGCGTAGATGTACTTGGTGTTGAGCAGTAGGCCGGCCCACACCCCCGTGGCCAGGGCCGTGCGTCGGTCGAGCCGTTCTAGGAGCTGCGAAAGCTCGAGGAAGAAGCCGGTGAAACAGGCGATCTGAGCGATCTCGCTGAAGGGATAGCGGGCGTAGACCCAGACGATGGTGCCAACAGCGAGCAAGATCGCCGCGAAACCAGCCACGCGCGGCGAGGCGCCGTGGCGCCGGCAAAGGCGGAAAAACAACCACGCCACCAGCCCGCCCAGCAGCGTACCGGACAGATGGCAAGCAAGAACCGTCAACAAGTGCCCCACTTCTGGGCCCGGATGCAAGTACCACAAGACGTTGCGCAGGGCCGCGCCTGGCAAGTGCAGCAGCGACGGCAGCCAGGGCTGGGGTGCATAGAATCGGCCCCCGCGGCCAGGCGGCGCATCCGAGGGCCAGCGGAAGGGCACCGCGATGCCTTCGCCGTGCACCATGGACTCGGCCACTTCGTAGATGGGCCGCGCGTCGCCCCACGGCACCTCGCGACTCATGCTCGCGAAGTACAGACAGGCCACGGCGATGAACAGGTACACGCCCGGGCGCCATGCTGACAGCGCGCTGACCATGCGGCTCCATCGACCCGGCAGGCCGCTCATGGAACACCAGTCGGAATCAGGCGGCCGTAGGAGCCCAGCGGGCCGCGCACCGGTCGGCAGGGCCCGTCCCGACGTAGGAGCGCGTAGCCACTTGCCTGCGCGACCATCTTGTAGCGGCCGTCGCTGAGCTTCTGGCCTGGAATGAGCAGGGCGTAGTTGGCTGCGTCGAGACCCGGCCACCACAGGAGAGGCGCGCGGTGATGCAAGTAGCTGTAGCCTCCTGTCCAGTATGCGTTCACGTTGGGCATGACCAAACCACAAAGATCGGCGTGCCGTCCAACTTCGGCCAGCAGTCGATTCTGTTCGTCGAGGCAGCCCCACACGCTGGTGGTCGGGGGACTGATCTCGCCAGGAACCTGGAAGCCCTGGCCAATGTCTTCGAAGGTCACGCGGCGAGCCCGCAGGCCAAACGCCGCAAAGAGGACCAGGCCCACCACCGCCGCACTGGTCGCAGGTCGGACGCGTAGCCCCGGAAGCCTCTCAATGAGAATCGCCAACCCCACCGCGGCGCAGGTGAGGAAGAGCGGGAGAGCGGGATAGAGAAAGCGAAACTCCTTGTGCGGGAACACCGAATGGATCGCGAGGAAGAGCAGGGTCAGCAGAGCCATGGGCCAGGTGCGCGCAAGCCCGGCGAGAAAACCCAGCACCAGGGCCAGCAGGGCCAGCCCGTTGGTGGCTAGCATGGTCTGTAAATAGAAGCCCCTCGACGAGACGCCCCATAGCTCGGATCCCTTTTCGATCACGTTGAAGCGCAAGTACTCGATGGTTGATTGGAACGGCTTGCCCCAGGTCACCCAATCCAGAAGGCCGCCCAGGATCAAAGCCGCGAAGCCACCCGCTGCCAGAGCGATGGCAGCGCGCAGCCGGCAGCGGGCCAGCACGACGATCACCAGCGCCGCCAGCAGCGCCCCATTTTGACAACGGAGCACCGTCGCCAAGCCGAACAGCACACCAGCGCCCAGCAAACGCCAGGCGCTCGCCTTCACGTCGAGCCCACGCGCGCCCGAAGCGAGTCCGCACGGCCACAAGATCCACAACGACCAGGTGATCAAGGGAGCGCAGGCCACCTCAGCCAGGGCGCGGCTGCTGTAGATCAGGCTGGCGGGAAATGCGATGGCTACGATTCCCAGCAGCAAGCTTGCCGCCGCGCCCGCCATCGCATGCGCCAGCCGCAGCATGGGATAGAACGTGACCGCCGCGCCCACAGCAAAGAGCAACTTGATGCCAACCACCAGCCCCAGCCCCTGGTCGAGCCCGAGCTTGGCCAGCAGTTTCATGAAGCCGCCGATCACCCCAGGCAGAAACCAGGAGCGCGCCCCGGACTGGAATTCCCAGGGCACCAGTCCATAGCCAAAGGCCAGGCGGTGTCCCTGTTCCAGGGTCTGAAAGATCTCGTCCGCCCAGATCACGCCCTGATCGTGCACGGCCAGGTAGGCGCGCGGAACAAAGATCGCGACGCACAGGCCGAGCCACAGCCAGACGGGCTTGCGCAAATTGACCGGACCGTTCACTCGGGCAAGGATGCCTTCTCGCCCTCGTCGGGTCCAGTGTCGCGCACGAGGCTGGCCGGTCGGTGCCTGCCCGTCACGGCAGGACGCTGAGCCGGCTGCTGCGCTTGCCAGTACCAGGGTCGGGCAGGTTGAGCACGGACAGCGCGCAGGCGACTTGCTGGGCAATGCTGACGAAGAGCTGGGCCACCGGCGATTTCGGCTCGGCCAGCACGATGGGTATGCCGGCATCACCGCCGCCGCGCACCCCAGGCAGAAGCGGCACCTCGCCGAGAAAACGCAGGCCCTCGCGTTCGGCCAGTCGGCGACCTCCTCCACGCGAAAAGATCTCATCGCGGTGCCCGCACGACGGGCACAGGTAGTAGCTCATGTTCTCGACCACGCCCAGCACCGGAACCTGCACCTTCTTCCACATGGCCATGGCCTTTTCGACGTCGAGGATGGAAACCTCCTGCGGCGTGGTGACCATGACCGCGCCGGTGACAGGAATGAGCTGCGACAGTGAAAGCTGCGTGTCGCCGGTTCCGGGCGGCAGATCGACCACCAGGTAATCCAGCTCGCCCCACTCGACGTCCTCGAGAAACTGCTGCAACAGCTTGTGCACCATGGGCCCGCGCCAGATGATGGCGGTGCCACGCTCGACGAAGAAGCCCACAGAGACGACGTGGATGCCGTGGTGGACCGCGGGCTTGATCTTCTGGCCCGCGCCGATGTCCGGCGGCACCTCGGGATTGCCCATCATCTGCGGGATGGAGGGCCCAAACACGTCGGCGTCCAGGATGCCCACCCGCGCGCCTTGCTGGCGCAAGGCTGCGGCCAGGTTGGTGGCCACCGTGGACTTGCCCACGCCGCCTTTGCCTGCCGCCACGGCGATGATATTGCGCACGCCGGGCAGCCGCTCGCGCTGCGGGCCCAGTCGGCGCGCGACCTCGGCCGAGAAGACAACTTCGACGTCAGTCACGCCGGCCAGTCGCTCCACCGCCTCGCGGACGGACGTGGCGATCGAATCACGCGACGGGCAGGCGGGTGTGGTCAGCTGCAGATTGATGCGAACCTGGCCGCCTTCGACGCCCACCTCGCGCACCATGCTTGCTGCCTGCAAACTGCGGCCAAGAGCCGGGTCTTTGACCTGGGCCAGAACCGCTTGAACTTCTTCGACGGTAGGAATGACGATCTCCTGTTGTGGCGCTAGTGCTTGCCGGACTTGGGTACCGCGCGTAGCACAGCAATGGGGTCGGGCGCGCAGGCGTGCGCGTCAGGATGGTGTCCCATCTTGTGGCGCTTCACCGCCAGGTAGCCTGCGTTGTGCTGATTTTCTCCCACCCAATGGGAAACGCGATCCACCACCTTCACCCCGGCCTCTTCCAATCCCTTCACCTTGAGGGGGTTGTTGGTCATAAGCCGCACCGACAGCACGCCTAAGTCGCGCAGGATGGCGCCAGCGATGTCATACGAGCGCTCGTCGGCTTCGAAACCCAGCGCCAGGTTGGCTTCCACGGTGTCGGCGCCGCCCGACTGCAAAGCGTAGGCGCGAATCTTGTTGCCCAGCCCGATGCCGCGGCCCTCCTGTCGGAGATAGACCAGCACGCCAGCACCCTCGGCCGCGATCCGTTCCAGGGCCACGTGGAGCTGCTCGCGGCAGTCGCACTTGAGAGAGCCAACCACCTCGGACGTCCAACATTCGGAATGCACGCGGGTCAGCACACAGCCTTTGCCTTGGATGGGACCACGCACGATGGCTACGTGCTCCTGAGCCGCGTTGGCTGACGTCGTGCCGCCCTCGTCGGCCGCCTCATGGTACACGAACACCCTGAACGGTCCGTGGACCGTTGGCAGATCGGCTTCGGCGTAGCGCAAGAGCTTCATGGAGTTGAAGGTAGGTTGGCTAAGCTACGAACGGGATCCAGGGTTGTCAACGCGCGTTCCCCGCGCATGAACCCGCCACAGCCGCAGAAGGTCGTGGTGCGGGTTTGTGGCGCACTGTCGCGTCTTGCTTGCTCCGTCGGCGGATGTCATCCTTTCTGTTGAGATGTCCATTCTTCCCATCCTTCATTTTCCCGACCCACGCTTGCGTCAGGCATCGCGCGACGTCACCAGTTTTGATGACGGGCTGAAGCGTTTGGTGGCGAATATGACGGATACCATGTACCTGGCCGAGGGCGCCGGTCTGTCGGCCATCCAGGTGGGCGTTGCGCTGCGCATCTTCCTGGTCGACCCTGAAGTGGCCGGCCGTCAGCCCACGGACCTGCCCATGGTGTTCATCAATCCCGAAATCGTGCGCCTGTCCGAAGAGGCGCAGACCGGGGACGAGGGGTGTCTTTCGTTTCCGGGGATCTTCGTGCCGGTCAAGCGAGCCATGACCGCCATTTTCAAGGCGCTCGACGTCGAGGGCAAACCCTTCGCCGTCGAGGGCAGTGGCCTTTTCGCGCGGGCCATGCAGCACGAAAACGACCACCTGGCGGGCCGTTTGCTGATCGACATGGTGGGCCCGGTCAAGCGCCAGATCATCAAACGCAAGATGCGCAAAGAAGCCGAGGTCGGGGCGACTTGAACGCGAAAACTGCAGCGGGCAACAGTGCGGCCTGACTGATGCCCACGCTTGTCTTGTCTCACATCAGCTTCGAGGCTCGCCACGGCGCCACCGCTGCGGAGCGCCGGTCTTTGCGCCGCTTCGAGGTGGACATCGAGATCGATGCGCCGCTGGAAAAGGCCCAGTCCACCGATCGTTTGACCGACACCATCGACTATCGGCAGGTGGCCGAGATCGTCGTGGGCATCGGGACAGGCGAAACCCACCATCTGCTGGAAGCCCTGGCCCGCCAGATGATCGACGCCCTCGCCGCGCACCTTCCCAAGGTCACCCTGCGCCTCGAACTGCGCAAGCTCAATCCACCGGACTGCCCGGGCCAGCCGGCCTATGCGGCCGTTCGCATGGCGACCGGCGAGTAGCAAGGCTTCTACTCGTCGCGGGAGACTCCGCCGCGCAAAGCCTTCTTGGCACCCTGGGCGTGCTTGTCCGCCAGCATGCGGTTTTTGGCCCGCCGCGAGCGGCGCCGCTTCTGCCGGCGGATGCGCTCGCTCTCCTGCTGTTGCTGGCTCAGTCGTCCCAAGCGCGCCGCCTCGATACGATCAGCCAGCAGCTGGCGCGCCAAATAGCGGTTGAGTCCCTGCGAACGTTCCTGCTGGCACTTGACCGAGGTTCCCGTTGGGCGGTGCACCAGCACCACGCAGGTCGACACCTTGTTCACGTTCTGCCCGCCCTTGCCGCCGGAACGCACGAAGCTTTCGTCCAGATCTTCTTCCTGAATGTTCAGCGCAGCCAGCCGCGCGCGCAAGGCATTGGCCTTGTCAGACGAAACCGGGAACAACGCCCCGGTGCCGCTCACGCCCCATCCTCGTCGTCGCTCGGCTCGTCGTCGTCGCCGTCGGTCGTGCTGACGTCCTCCCAGAAACGATCCCACGCCTCGCTGGTCGAGGTCAGGGCCACGGCCATGCCTGGCGACAGGCTGCCTTCGCGGCTGCCTTCCAGGTCGGCAAAACAGCGCACCACCACGCCCACCGCGAACACGGACTCGCCGCGCGGGCCCAGCACCCGCACGCGCAGCAAGGTTCCCACCCGCCGCGTTTCAGGGGACGCCACAAAGAGACCACCCCGGCTCACGTCAACACTGCGGCCCGCGAAGGTGCTCGCCATGTCCGCCAGCTGCAGTCGCACCTGGATGGGATTGCGTCGCGAGGCACGACGATCGGGCACTGGCGCGGTGGGATCCTTGGGGCACACGGGGCCTACTCCGTCGGCGCTTCAGCTGCGCTAGCTGCCTTGCCGGCCTTCGCCGATCGGCCGGCCATCGTCTCTTTGAGAAAATCCTTGGCGTCCTTGTCCCACGCATCGCCGAAAGTCTGCGCGTAACCCACGGCCTCTTCGCGGCTGCCGGCGGTGGCGGCCCCCAGGTTGGCCGCTTGAGCGGGAACCCGGCCCAGCAAGGCCGTGCCGAAATGGGAATTGGCGTCGAGAGCCCGCAGCACCGCGGCCTGGGCAGCAGCCCGATCGCCCGCGCCAAAGTGGGCCAGACCCAGGCTCATGAGCGCGCGTCCGGCGCCAGCTTCCGCCTGGCTGGCCACGTCCAGAACCGGTACGGCGTCAGCAGGCCGCTTGAGCTTGAGCAAGGCCGCGCCGGCGATGAGGCGGGCCTCGGTGCCCACGGCGCCCTGGTCGACCGAGTACACGCGTTCGAGATCCGCCAAAGCATCCTGGTAGCGTTCCTGGTCAAAGGCCAGACACCCGAGCGCGTGGCAGGCGCGCAGATAGGCCTGGGCATCTTTGCGGGAGAACGCGTCCTTGGCGCCTGATTCGCGCAATTCGCTGGCCAGTTTCTCGGAGACGCGCAGGACCTCGTTGAATTCCTTGCGCGCAGCTTCTTGATCGCCTGAACGCAGGCGGGCCAGGCCGATGGCCACCAAGGCGTCCGCCCAGTCAGGCTTGATAGCCAGGGCCGCACGGAACTCTTTCTCGGCAGCGGCCGGCCGCCGCTGTTCGAAGAGCCGCCAGCCTTCCGCGAGCATCTCGTCGGGGTCAGGCGCCGCAGGCGGCGCCACCGCGGCTGCCTCGTCGGCGGCCAGGTGGCACTTCTTGTACTTCTTGCCGGAGCCGCAGAAGCACGGATCATTGCGTCCGGTGCTGGCCAGACGGCCACGCGCAGCTTCGACCTTTTCGTTGCTTTCTAGTTTGTCAGGCTTGGCAGTCACGGGCGTAGTTTACCGATCACGGCCGCCGTTCGACAGGGGGAATTGTCTTATCGCCCGAAAGGACTCAGCCGGGCGACTTCGGCCTGCAAGCGCGCCAGCACGGCCTTGTCCACGTCGGACAGGCGAACCCCGAGTCGGTGTTCTTGCTTGGCCACCACCTTGCCCTTGCCGGTGAACAGGGCGTGACCCTCGAAGCTTTCAATCACCACATCGAAGATCGCGCCCAAGGGCACATTTTCCTCGCTGGGAACCACGAAACCGCCCAGGCGAATGTTGAGCAGGGGGTTGTTGGTGAAGTAGCCGACCGTCGCGGGGGTGAGCTTGACGTGCAAGTCACGCCCACTGACCAGCAGACCAGGCTGCAGCGTGGTGGCGCCCCGCAAAGGACTGTACGAAGCTCCCGAAATTGAGGGCGGCGCTACCGCGGGTGCACTGGCAAAGTCGAGCGAGACCGCGGGCGAGCGTCCTTCCTCTTCGTTCACCTGAACGATGCGGTCAAGAAAACGGCGAGCCTCTTCGTCAAGCTCGCGGAAGCGCACACCCATGCCGGCCACGGGACCGCTGGTCACGCGCACGACCTCACCCTTGCCCCGAAGCAATGAAAGGCCGTCGGCCAACGCCAGCTCGAAATCGATGATGGTGCCCACCGGCCGCGGATCGGTGGACGCCAAGAACATGCCGGAACGGCTGATGTTGACTGACTGGGTTCCATGAAAATCGAGAATGCTTTCGTAGCGAATCCTCACCGGCACGCTGACCGCCACGCGCAAATCGCGAGCCTGCTGGTCAGGGCGTTGCGAGCCACCTTCAGCCGTGAAGAACGAGCCCGTAGGCCGCCGTCCCGGCGGCTCGCTGGTTATGGGGAATGCCCCCGTCATACGGCGCCCCTTGTCGTCAGGCATGGCGAGCTGTCACGACTTGGGTGCCACGAACTCGGGCGGGTTGCGGCCTCCCGCACCGAAAAAAAACTGCTCGGCCTGCTCAAGCAGAACCTTCTGTCCAATGGGCGAGGTCAGGTCGAGACGGAACTCGTTGACGATCCGCTTGGAGTACTCGATCCACTCCATCCACGCCTGCTGCGAGACCTGATCGTAAATCCGCTGCCCCAGTTCGTTGTTGAACGGCTTGTAGATAACCCCGGGCAGTTCCTGCCCGAGTTTTGCGCACTTGACCATGCGAGGCATCGGATCGACCTGTCTTGCCGAGACACTATTGTAGCACCATCCTCAGCCGCCGCGCCCGCCCCGTCGGTGCTGCGTCAGGCTTCCGTTCCCCGCGGCAACACAAAAGGTCCCGAGCACCCGGTCGACCAGCTACCGTTGCTCCCTTCCGGGCCTGGCGGGGTTCGCAAGTGTTCCGTCACCCGGGACCAGCCTCCCTTTTGGCATAGCCGGCGCCCGCGCGCCAGAGGGATCGTGACCTGGACGAACAGAACGGCTTGGTGGTAACGGATCCAAGAAGGTCGCAGGCAGATGGCGCCCTTCCTGCAGGTAGCAAGAAAGGCCGCACCATGACGAAACGCAAGGTTCTGCTGGGTATCGCGATTCTAGGCAACGCCCTGGGTGGCGCTTGCTCGGACAATGGCCAGGGAGCACAGGGCGGCGCCCGAGCAGAAAGCAGCAGCTCCAGGACGCAAGCCGCAGCAGGCGACAAAGGCACGGGCGGCAGCATCAGCCCAGGCGGCACGATCGCTGGCAACTCGGGCGGCGGCGCTGGCGCGTCCAGCGGCGGTGGCGCCGACAACAGCGGCCAAACCAGTCCGGGTGGTGGAACCAGCCTGGGCGGAACCAACAGCGGCGGCAAGATCGAATCCGGCGGTGCCGCCGCAACCGGCGGTGCCACAGGGGGCACGCTTGCGGCCACCGGTGGAGCGACCGGAAACACGACACCGACGGGCGGCGCGACCGGCGGCAGAGGTGGCACGACCGGCGCCACCACGGGTGACGCGACTGGAGGCGCCACTGGGCGTACCGGCGGCGCGACCGGCGGGATGATTTCCACGGGTGGCGTGACGGGCGGCGCGACTGGGACCGGGGGTGGCGCAGCGGGCGGCAAGACGGGCGCGACAGGCGGCGTGGCGGGTGGCGTGACGGGCGGCGCGACCGGCGGCGGGGGCGGCGCAACGGGCGGCAAGACGGGCGCGACGGGCGGCGCCGCCGGAGGTGCGGGCGGCGCGACGGGCGGCCTTCCCGCCTTGCACGTGGAAGGCCCGCTCATCAAGGATCCCAGCGGTAAGACCATCGTCCTGCGCGGGTATGCGCTGATCGACATCGGCGCGCTCTACCAGCAGACCACCAGCTCGGCCGGAATTACCAAGCGCATCGATGCGGTTGCCGCGGCCGGATTGCAAGCTCACGTGGTTCGCATGCCGGTCTATCCGCAAACTGACTTCAACGGCAACGATCCCTACTACTCGGGCTTGCCCTACCCTGTCGGCACCCCAGCGCCAACAGGGCAAAAGGTGACGCTCATGACCGGCCCGGACTACATCAGCAAAGTCCTCAAGCCGGCCGTCGACTACGCCACTTCCAAGAACCTGTACGCCATCATCGATCTCCACCAGATCGACGACACCAACACCGCCCATAATTCGGGGGCGGCCGCGACCAGTTTCTGGACGGACATCGCCCCGCAGTTCAAGGACTACAGCAACGTCATTTACGAACTCTACAACGAGCCCATCAACAGCGGCATGGCATGGGCGACGTTCAAGACGCAGGTGCAGACGTGGATCGACACCGTCCGCGCGGCAGCGCCCAACAATCTGATCGTGGTTCCCTCGATGAGCTGGGACCAGCACCCAGGCGATGCCGCCAGTTCGCCTCCCACGGGCACGAACCTGGTCTACACGGCCCATATCTATCCCAACAATTGGGGCGCGTCTTTTCAGCAGCAGCTCGCAACAGCCACAAAGCTGGCACCGGTGTTCATCACCGAGTGGGGCTATTCATCGCCTCAGACCAGCGCGAACTGGGGAACCCCTTTCCAAACCATCGTCGATGGCGATGGTGCCAATTGGACCGCTTGGGTCGCCGACAGTTCCTGGGGACCCAGTATGTTCTCGAATAGCGCGCTCACCGCACTCACCGACTTTGGTACTCTCGTGAAAAGCTGGCTGGCGACCAAGTTCACCCAAGACTGGGTCCAGTAGGGACTCGAACGCGAGTCGGGTGAACGAGACTGTTTCTCGTCGGCGCTACAGGGTGCCGCCGGTGGCTTTGGGCGCGGCCATGTGCTCGCGGGCTGGGACCACGCGCATGATCTTGCCGTTCAGATCCTCAAGCACCAAATTCTCGCCGGCCTCGCGATAGCGATAGCTCGTCTTGCCGTCGATGGTGACCTCGACCCGGCCGTCAGCCAGGTGTTGCAGGTGATAGTCGTGATCGGCGTAGCGCGTGTCCACGGAGCCATCCTGGTTCATCGCGACCGGATTGCTTCCCGTGTAGAACTCGATGGTGTTGAAGATCAGGAAGTCGCCCAGGGTGGCGAGTTCATAGACCGGGACGATAATCAGCGCCCACAGGATGGCCGAGTTGACGAACTTGTTCGCTGTGGCGTTGCCGTTCCAATTGTAGAGCTTGCGGGTCAGCGCGAACTGCCCGTAGCACCCTGCCAAGCCCAGACAAGCGACGGTGGAAAGGGCGACCAGTTTTCTGCGCAACGGTTTCGACATGGACGTTCCTCCGCAAGAAATGTGCGTGGCATTCTGATGCGCAGGCAGGCGGTGGCGTCGCAAAGAAAAAGGGGAAACACCGGAGTGCGCGACCGCGCTGCTCACGACCTCGTCTGGCCGGTCGCCGTTAGGGCTTGTCGCCTGAAATCCCCTGACTTCTGAGAAAATCGACGTAGTACCCGATCGGCTGGCGCTCCAGCAGATCGCCGCGTTCGATGGCGTCCTCGCACAGCTTGCGCAACTCACCCACGCGACGCGAGGGCGGAATGGCGAAGGCCTCCATGATGGCGTTGCCCACGCCCGGCGGCAAGGGTGGCACGCGGGCGTCGAGCTCGCGCACAGCCGCGATTCGTTGCAAGAGCGCCTCGATGTTGCGGGCGGCTTCCTGGCGCCGGCCGGGTCGGGCCGAGGTGACATCGGCACGTGACAACTCAACGAGATCGAGGAGCGCGTCTCCCATTTCATGATCGAAGCGGCGCACGGCCGCGTCGGTCCATTCCGGCTCGTAGGCGTTGGCGCGCAAATGATTGACGATGAGAAAGCGGATGCGCTTGCGCTCGGCGCGGGGAAAACTCAGGCGGCGGGCGAGCGTTTCGAACTGGCGCCCACCCACCTCAGCGTGGCGGTGGAAGGTCACTTTGCCGTCGCCGAGCATGACCCGGGTGTCCACCTTGCCGATGTCGTGCAGGAGGGCCGCCCAGCGCACGATGGGCTGCGCCGGCGATTGCATGACCACCTGCTTGGTATGTTCCCATACGTCCTTGTGCCGGCGTCCGGCCTCTTGCGAAAAGTTCACTGTGGCGTCTAGCTCAGGCAGCACCTGCCCGAGCGCGCCTGCGTCGTGCAGCCACTGCAGGCCGTCGTCGGCGTGCAGGCTCGTGATGATTCTCTCCAGCGCACCTCGTACCTCGTCCGGCGGAAACGACCCCAGCTCACCAGCCACCGCGCGCGCTGCCTCGGTGATTTCGGGGGGAAGCGAGCCTCCGCTCTCGGCCACCCGGCAGGCGATATCAAACACCCCAGCGGGCGTGGCGCCAACCGGCACGACCTCGGAACTTCGTACCATCCGCGTTTCTGTCCTAGTGCGGAGTGATCTTCTTCTTGTCCTG
>Ga0265342_10003641_pt1 | contig 12533 bp, 9 predicted proteins | sample 4CB327metaG_FD_203125 | JGI IMG/M metagenome (GOLD analysis project Ga0265342, IMG submission 203125) | Rhizosphere microbial communities from Carex aquatilis grown in University of Washington, Seatle, WA, United States - 4-CB3-27 metaG | ecosystem: Host-associated > Plants > Roots > Rhizosphere...
CCCCCAGCGGCAACGCCACCGCGGCGGCGGCGACGATGATCCCGATCGTTCCGTCGGCGTCGGCGCCGAAGGAAGCGCGCAGCGCCACGCCGGCCAGGATCGGCCAGAGCGTGGCGAGCCAGGACGTGGCATCGAGCCGCGTCAACCCGGCGCCGGCGACCAGCAAGGCGAGGACGCCGATCTGGTCGCCGAGCTCGGCCCCGGCGTGCGCCATGCCGGCGACCGACACGTGGGCGATCGCGCGCACGACTGGAACCAAGGCCAGGTGTCCCACGAGATCGCGCGCGCGGACCGCCGCCGATCCGTGCGCGAGCCCGACGACGCTGGCGATGGCGGCCATGCCGAAGACCATCGGCGCCGGTGCCGCCCAGCGTGCACGCCGGCGCAGCGCGCGCCCCCAGGCGAGCGTCGCGAACGGCCATCCGATCGCGGCGGCCGCCAGCGGCGCGCCCGCGCTGGCGCCCGCCACCGCCGCGAGCGCAAGGCCCAGCCGTCGATCGCACGGAGATCGCCAGACGCGCTCGGCCAGCACCACGGGCGCGAGCGCGGCCAGGACGCCGATCGCAACCGGACCCGCCGTGGTCGCGGCCTGGAAAAACGATCGCGACACCGCCAGCGTGGCCACGCCCGCCGCGGCGCCGACGATCTCGAGTGGCGTCAGCGCCCGCGCGCCGGCGAGACGGCCGTCAGTCGCCGAGCGCCAGCACCAGAGCGCCGCGAGGCCGGCGCCGGTGACGACGGACAGCGCGCACAGGTGCAGCAGCGGATCTCCGAGCGGAAAGCCGACCGCCCCTCGACCGAGCGCGAGCCAGAGCGCCGACACGCCGGGTTGCAGACCGCCGCGCTCGACCTGCGCGCGCGCCGAGGCGGCGCCCGGCGCCAGCGCCGGCGCAGCGGCGGCATACCCGAACGACACCAGGACGCCGAGCACGAACCACACACCGAAATGGTCGCGCCACTCCGCGCGCCGAGGCGGCGCGGCTCGCGACACCGGCGCCGCGGTGGCCGATCGCGCCCCCGGCGATGTGGTCCGCCCGGCGTGCGCCGCCGGCAAGCGTTGTGATACCGACCCCGGCACGCCCTCCATTCCAGCCCCGAACGACCGGTTTGTCGAAAAACGTCTCAAAGCAACGCTGTTGAAAAACCGCCCAGGCGCGATGGACGCCAGATCCGGACTTTTCGAACCCGGATCTTGGCGTCCACGGCGCTTGGCGGTTTCTCATCAAGGATCGGGGACCGACCGCACTGGCCGAGCTTCCGGATTGGCCGGCTGCCTCCATCATGTATTCTCTGGCGCATGAAGGTGGTTGCCGGACGTGCCGCGCTCGCCGCGTCTGGAGAGGCGCGACGGCCAACCGCCTTTGTGATCGGTAACTTCGACGGCGTCCACCTCGGCCACCAGGCGCTGCTCCACGCGGCGCGCGCGCGCGCGACCGCGACCGGCGGCATCGTGGGCGTGCTGACCTTCGACCCGCATCCGGCCAAGCTGTTCGCGCCCGCGCTGGCCCCACCTCTCATCGTATCGCTGCGGCGCCGCATCGAGTTGCTGGGTGAGGCGGGCGCCGACCTGGTCGTCGTCGAGCCGTTCACGCAGGCGTTCGCGTCGATCGAAGCGCCGGCGTTCGTGCGCGAGGTGCTGGCGGGCGATCTGGGGGCGCGCGACGTGGTGGTCGGCTACGACTTCAGCTTCGGGCGCGGGCGCAAGGGCGATACGCGCCTGCTCGGCGCCGAGGGCGCAGCCCTGGGCATCGGCGTCACGGTCGTCCCGCCGGTGACGGCCAGCGGCCTCACCTGCTCGTCGACCAAGGTGCGCGAGTTCGCGCTCGAGGGGCGCGTCGAGGGGGCGGCGATGCTGCTCGGCCGTCCGCTCGAGGTTAGCGGCGAGGTCGTCCACGGCGCCGGCCGGGGCCGCGGCATCGGAATTCCCACCGCCAACGTGAAGCCGGAGGGTGAGCTGCTCCCGAAACCGGGCATCTACGCCGGTCGCGCCGTGATCCTTGGCGAAGCCAACGGGGGTCACACGAGCCACGTTTGCGCGCTGAGCATCGGCACCAACCCGACGTTCAGCGGCAGTGGCGCGCTGTCGATCGAGGGCCACCTGCTCGACTTCGACGGCGATCTCTACGGCCGCCAGGTCCGCCTCGAGATCGTGCACCGCTTGCGCGACGAGCAGCGCTTCGAATCGACGGCGGCGCTGGTCGAGCAGATCCACGCCGACTTCGCGGAGACGCGGCGGGTGATGGCGCGCTGATGTTCGAAACCGAGACCATGGCGGAGCTGTGCTTGAAGCAGGGGTTGGTGCGCGACGCGCTGGTGATCTACCGCCGGCTGCTGGCCGCGGCGTCCGATGAGAGCACGCGCGCGCGGCGCGCCGAGCGCATCGCCGAGCTCGAGCTCCAGCAAAGCGGACCGCAGGCAATGCCTGCCCAGCCCCCGGCGCCTGAAGTCCGGGCGCGGTTACAAGCGCGGCTCGCCGCGCGCCTGGATATCCGGCAGGTCACGTTCGACTGGCAATTGCCGGCCGGCACGGCGGCGCCGGCGCTGCAAATCTTGGTGCTGCGGCGCGAGGAGACGGGCATCTCCGCGGAGCGGCGCACCGTGCGCCTGCCCGACGCCGAGGGCACGCTCTCGCTACCGCTCGCGCGCATCCATTCGCTGCGCGCCGCCGCCGGCCGCCTCGAGGGCGACCGGTTCGTCCCCCTCGTCCGACTCGACCCTGCCCGACTCGACCCTGCGCGACTCGACCCTGCCCAGCTCGACCCCGACCGCGCCGACTGACCGTCGCGCACCGACTGACGTCGATCGACCGAGCCGCGCCATGCTAAGTTCGCGCGATGTTCACCGGCATCATCACCGCCCTCGTCACTCCATTTCGCAACGACGCCATCGATGAAACCGCGCTGCGCGCGCTGGTCGACGATCAGATCAAGAACGGCGTCGACGGGCTGGTCCCCGTGGGGACCACCGGCGAGTCTCCGACGCTGAACTTCGAAGAGCACATCCGCGTCATCAAGATCGTCGTCGAGGCGGCGCGCAAGCGCGTGCCGGTGATCGCGGGGACTGGCTCGAACTCCACCGCCGAGGCGATCGAGCTGTCCAAGGAAGCGCGCAAGGTCGGCGCGGATGCGATGCTGCAGGTCACGCCGTACTACAACCGCCCGACCCAGGACGGCCTCTACCGTCACTTCAAGGCCATCGTCGACGCCGTACCGCTGCCGACGATCGTCTACAACGTGCCCGGCCGCACCTCGTGCGATCTGTTGCCCGACACGCTGGCCCGCCTCGCCGAGCTGCCGTCGATCGTCGGCGTCAAGGAGGCCACGGGCTCGGCGCTGCGCGCGTCGCAGATCCTCGCGCGCACCGGTGATCGCCTCATCGTGCTCTCGGGCGACGACGCCACCGCGTTCCCGCTGTTCGCGCTCGGCGCGCGCGGCTGCATCTCGGTGGTCAGCAACGTCGCGCCCGCGCTGATGTCGGCGATGTGGGACGCCGTCCTCGATGGCGACTGGACGAAGGCGCACGACCTGCACTACAAGCTGCTGCCGCTCAGCGAAGGTCTCTTCGTCGAGCCGAACCCGGTGCCCGCCAAGGCGGCGCTGGCGATGATGGGCCGGATCGCCGACGAGGTGCGCCCGCCGCTCTACCCGATGTCGGCCGGCCTGCGCGACAAGCTGCGCGCAGAGCTCGCGGCGCTGAAGCTGCTCTAGCCAAGGGACGGCGCACAGTCATGGGCTACACACGTATCGGCGTCTTCGGCGCCACGGGAAAAATGGGCAGCGCGATCATCCGCGCCATCGGAACCACGCCGGGCGCGCTGCTGGCGGCGGCGGTCGAGCGCGAGGGGCACCCCGCGATCGGCCAGGATGCGGGCGTGGTGGCCTCCGGCGTGAGCCGGGGCGTGCCGATCACGGCCGGGACGCCCGCCAACAAGACCGACGTCTGGATCGACTTCTCGGTGCCGGCGGCGACGCTGGCGGCGGTGCGCGCCGCGCAGGTGATGAACGTCGCGATGGTGGTGGGAACGACGGGCCTGTCCGCCGACGATCGCGAGCAGCTGCAGGCGGCGGCGAAGCAGATCCCGATCGTCTTTTCGCCCAACATGTCGGTGGGCGTGAACGTGATGCTGAAGCTGGTCGCGGACGCCGCGCGCGCTCTCGGGCCGAGCTATGATCTGGAGATCGTCGAGACCCACCACCGCGCCAAGCGCGACGCTCCGTCGGGCACGGCGCTGCGCCTCGGCGAGGCGCTGGCCGAGGCCACCGGGCGCAACCTGGGAGCGACCGCGCGCTACGAGCGGCACGGCGAGATCGGGGCCCGCACGGCCGCCGAGATCGGCATCCAGACCTTGCGCGGCGGCGACGTCGTGGGCGACCACACGGTGTTCTTTCTGGGCACGGGCGACCGTATCGAAATCACGCACCGGGCCAGCTCGCGCGACACGTTCGCCGTCGGTGCCGTGCGCGCGGCGCTGTGGGTCGCGGGGCACGTATCGGGTGATGAATCGACACCGGCGCAGCGCCGCGAACCCGGGCTCTACGACATGCGCGACGTGCTCGATTTGTAAACCGGCGTTAGAATCGTTGCGATGGCCCGACCGCGCTCGCCTGCGCTCGACTACGCACAGCTCCCGACGGAAGCGATAAACCCGCGCTCCGCCCGCCTCGACACCATGGCCGCCGACGCCGTGGTCCGGTTGATGTTGAACGAAGAGGCAAAGTCGGTGCGCGCCGCTGCCGCGCGCGCCGACGTCATCGGGCGCGCCGCGGCGCTGGTGGCGCAAAAGCTCGCGACAGGCGGCCGGCTGATCTACGTCGGCGCCGGCACGTCGGGCCGCCTGGGAACGCTCGACGCCGTCGAGTGCGTGCCGACGTTCGGCGTCCCGCCGTCGCTCGTGGTGCCCATCATCGCCGGCGGCCCGCAGGCGCTGACCCGCTCGGTCGAGGGCGCCGAGGACAACGGGCGCGACGCCGAGCAACGGCTGCGGCGCGCGGCGGCCGGCCCGGCCGACGTGATCTGCTGCATCGCCGCCTCGGGCGTGACACCGTTCGCGCGCGCCGCGCTCGAGTACGGGCGCTTCCGCCGCGCCGCCACGATCTTCGTCACCTGCGGCCGGGTCGACGCTCAACCGCTGGCTGACGTGGTCATCGAGCTGCCGACCGGGCCCGAGGTCATCGCCGGGTCGACGCGCCTCAAGGCCGGGACCGCGACCAAGATCGTGCTCAACGCGATCTCGACCGCTGCGTTCGTGCTGCTGGGCAAGACCTACGGCGGCTTGATGATCGACGTGCGCCCAACCAACGCCAAGCTCTGGGCGCGCGCGGTGCGGATCGTCACCAGCCTGACCGGCCTGCCCGACGAGGCCGCGCTGAAGCTGATCCAGAAGGCGGGCGGGCGCGCCAAGGTCGCGCTGGTCATGCACCACGCGAACGTGAGCGTGGCGCGCGCGCGCGATCTGCTGGTCGAGCACAAGGGTAGGCTGCGCTCGATCGTCGGCGATCTCGAGCCGGATCGGCGGCGCGGCGGCGGCCACGGGCGCGCCGATCGAGCGCTCGGGAACGACGAAGACGACGACGACCAACGCCACGACGACGACGGCGACGGCGACGGCGACGGCGACGACAAAAAGACGGCGACGGCCGCGTCCACGCGCGCCGGCGCTGCCAAGGGAGCGTGATGGTCGCGGTGGCGGACGGAACGCGATCGGCGCCCGGGAGCGCGGAGGGCGATCCGCTCGTGCGCCTGCTGGCGCTGCGCGACCGCCCGCGCCGGCTGGTGATCGGCCTTTTGTCGGGCACCAGCGCCGACGGCACCGACGCAGCCCTGTGCGAGATCGGAGGCGCCGGGGAGACCACCGACCTGCACGTGCTCGCGTTCGCGACCGTGCCTTTCCCGCGCGCGCTCCGCGAGCGGATCTTCGGTCTGGCGCAAGCGAACAACGCCGAGCTCGCGGACGTCGACGTGCTGCTGGGGGCCGCGTTCGCCGACGCGGCGATCGAGGCCTGCCGCATCGCCGGCGTGCCGCTCGAAGAGGTCGACCTCATCGGCTCGCACGGCCAGACGGCGGTGCACCATCCCCGCTCAGCCGGTCAGGTCGGCGCGACGCTGCAGATCGGCGAGGCGGCGGTGATCGCCGAGCGCACCGGCAAACCGGTGGTGTCGGACTTCCGCGTGCGCGACGTCGCCGCCGGCGGCGAAGGCGCGCCCCTGGTGCCGCTGGTCGACTACCTGCTGTTTCGCCGGCCTGGCCAGCGGCGAGCGCTGCAGAACATCGGCGGCATCGCCAACGTCACGCTGGTGACCGATCGTCTCGCCGACCTGATCGCGTTCGACAACGCGCCTGGCAACATGGCGCTCGACGCGGTGGCGCGCGCGGCGTCCGGCGGGCGAGAGGCGTACGACGTCGACGGGCGCCGCGCGGCGCGTGGGACGATCGATCGCGCGCTGCTGGCCGACCTGCATCGCCACCCCTACCTGGCCCAGCCGCTGCCCAAGTCGACCGGGCGCGAGCTCTTCGGCACGAGCTTCGTCCATCCCCTGCTCGCGCGCTTCGAGCGGCGGGAGGACGACCTGCTGGCGACGCTGACCCGGTTCTCGGCCGAGGCGATCGCGCGCAGCTACCGCGAGGCGTTTCCCGCACCGCCGACCGAGGTCTACGTGTCGGGCGGCGGCGCGCTCAACCTCACGCTGATGGACCACCTCGGCGAGCTGCTGGATCCCATCCCGGTCGCGACCACCGACGCGCTGGGCATCGATCCGAAAGCCAAGGAAGCGATCGCGTTTGCCGTGCTGGCCAACGAGACGCTCTTCGGCCACGCGGGCAACGTGCCCCAGGTGACGGGCGCCGCGGGCCCGCGCGTTCTCGGCAAGATTTCGCTTTGACGCTCTCGTTTTGAAGCTCTCGCTCTGAGCGGCCCGGCCGACGCAGCTGTGCGGCCCCGCACAAAGCGCGTGCCGCATCCGCGACAAGAATGTTTCCAGAGCGCGCAGCCCATGGTCTACTGAGCGCGAGAGCGATCATGCCGGCCCCGCTGGTCTCGATCATCGTCCCGGTCTTCAACAAGGTCGACTACACCGCCAAGTGCCTGCGCGCCATCGCGGCCAACACCCGCGACGTCCCGCATGAAGTGATCGTGATCGACAACGGGTCGAGCGACGACACGGAACGCATGCTGTCGCGCCGCGAGGCGATCCGCTATCGGCGCAACGCCGCGAACCTCGGCTTCGCCAGGGCGTCGAACCAGGGCGCGGCGATGGCGACCGGCCGCTATCTCCTGTTTTTGAACAACGACACCGAACCGCACGCGGGGTGGGCCGCGGCGATGGTCGCCGAGATGGAGCGCGATCCGGCGGTCGCGATCGTCGGCAGCAAGCTCCTTTATCCCGACGGAACGATCCAGCACGCGGGCGTCGGCTTCGCCTACGCCATGTGGCAGCCCATCATGCCGATGCACGTGTCCTCGCGCCAACCGGCTGCGACGGTGACCCAGCGGCGCGAGCTGAACGCGGTCACCGCTGCCTGCATGCTGGTGCGCCCCGAGGTCTTCCTGACCGTCGGCGGCTTCGACGAGGGCTACGTCAACGGCTACGAGGACGTCGACTTCTGCCTCGAGGTCCGCTCGCGCGGCGGCAAGATCGTCTTCGCGCCCGCGAGCGTCGTCACGCACCACGAATCGGTGACCGAGGGGCGCTTCGACGCCAGCGCCGCCAACACCGAGCGGCTGATGGCGCGCTGGCTCGACAGGTTCGACGATCGGTTTGCGTACGACGTCGACTTTCGCCGCACGGCGCGTGCGATCGCGGCCGCGTCCGAGCGCCCGGGCGTCAGCGTCGTCGTCGTCGCCGACCGGTCAGTCTGGACCATCGCGCCGTGCCTGGAGAACCTCTGGTACACGACCGGCGCGCAGGACGAGATCCTGATCGTCGACGACAGCGACGGCGCCGCCGCCGGGCGCTTTGTCGCGCGCTTCGCGGCCCGGCATCCGGAGCGGGTCCGCGTGGTGATCTCCCCGGGCACCGTCGGGTTTCCCCGCGCGTTCGAGCTCGGCCTGGCGGCCGCGGCGCGACCGCTGGCGGCGCTGGTCGGCCCCAACGTGCGCGTCGCCGGCGACTGGCTGGGCCGCCTGGTAGCACACGGGCGCGGCGACCCGACGGCGGGAGCGATCACGGCAACGCTCGGTGACGCCGGCAGCCTGAGCACGGGGGAGCTGCTCACGCCCAGCGGCCGTACGGCGGCGTCCGCCGATCCCGGTGGCGCGGCGGCGCCGGGCGAGAACGCCCCGGGTGCGATCGGCCCCGCCCTGGTGCCGGCGCTGGTCGCCAGCAGCTTCACGCTGTTCGGACCGACCTCGGAGCTACGCGCGCTCGCGCGGGCCCAGGCGCTGTTCGGCGCCGATCCCGGCGCGGTGGCGCGCGCGCTGGCCCAGCGAAGCCTGGCCTTGCGGCGCGCGCGCGACGTGGTCGTCTATCGTCTCAACGAAATCGCGGCCGGCGCTGACCCGGTGCTGCGCGAGCGCTATGTCGCGCTGCAGAGCCGCCGCGACGGCGCAGCGACGGACAGCGATGACGGCGACGGCGCGCTCGCGAGCATCGTCGTGGTCAGCGGCGGCGATCGACGGCTCACGCGCCGGTGCGTCGCCGCCCTCCAGCGCGGCACCGACGGGCCGTTCGAGATCATCGTCGTCGAGAATGGCGTCCCCGACGACGAGGCGGGCGACGCGGACAGCGCCGGCGGCGCGGTCACCACCATTCGCAACCCGCGCAACGAAGGCTTCGCGTTCGCCGTCAACCAGGGCCTCGACTGGGCGCGCGGGCGCCTGCTCGCGATCGTTCACGATGACGTCGTGGTCGGCGCCGGCTGGATGAAGCGCGCCCGCGCGCTGCTGGCCGCCGACCCCGCGATCGGCGTCGTGGGACCGGCGAGCAACGAATGCGCGGGCGCGCAGCGGATGCGCATGGTCAGCTATGCCGGCGCCGACGACGCCGCGGCCTTCGCCGACCTGTGGGCCGCCGAGCATCAGGGCGAGCTGGCCACCGTCCCGCGCCTCTCCGGCATGTGTCTCGTTATGCGGCGCGAGGTGGTGATGCGCGTCGGCGGCTTCGACACGATCTTCGGTTGGGGCAAGGGCGCCGACGAGGACTTCTCGGTCCGCGTGGCGCGCGCGGGATGGAAGCTGGCTGTCGCGCTCGACGTCTTCGTGCACCACGACGGCGGCGCGACCCATCGTCGCCTGGGACGCGACCCTCGTCGCGTCGGGGACGAAGGATGGCGGGCGTTCTGCAACAAGTGGGACCACGCCGCGTCGGCGAGCACCGCGGGCGACTTCGCGCGGCTGGGCGCGGCGCCGTTCGATCTCGCGCGCGATCGCGTGCCGGTTCGCTACACGCACATCTTCTGCCCCGAGGCGCCGCCGCAGGCACTCACCTGCCTGCAGCCGATCCGTTTCTTGTGTGTCGCCGACGACCTCGAGCCGCCGAGCGACGCGGCGGCGGGCGACCGCGCGGGCGCGCAGGCCGAGACCGGCGGCGCGCCGCTCGATGCCGGGTGGCGCGCCGTCGTGCGGCGCTTCGTGGAGACGTTCACCGTGCGCGACCCGGTGGCGCTGGTGGTCCGCATCGAACCGCCGACGGCGGGCGCGCCGGCGCTGGCGCTGGCCGAGATCGCGGCGACGCTCACCCGCGCCGGCTTCGCGATCGCCGATCTGCCCGAGGTGCTGTTCGAGGCGACCGCCCTTCCGCCCGCCTGTCGCGGATCGATCTACACGGCGGCACGGGTCTTCCTGCGCACCGCGAGCGGGCGCGACCGGCTCCGCGCGCGCGAGGCGGCGGCCTGCGGGCTGCAGATCGTCGACGCAGACACCACCCCTTCCGACCTGCGCCGCGTGCTGGCGACGCTCTCCAACCGGCGCTGACGGTGGGGCGGCGGCCCGCTCAGGCGCGGCGGCCGATGCGATCGTCGCGCGCCGCCAGCCGATCGAGCGCGGCCGTGAGACGGCGATCGTAGGTGTGCTCGGCGTGCGCGCGCCGGTAGCCGGCCTCGGCGATCGCGCGGCGCATGGAGTCGTGCGTGAGGTAGTAGCGGATCTTGTCGCGCGCCTCGGCGACGGTGGCGAAGAGCTCGATCTCGCGGCCGGGCTCGAAGAACTCGCCGACGGGGATCAACGACTCGGCCAGCTGAAAGCCGCCGCAACCGGCGATCTCGAACGCGCGCGGGTTGACCAGGTCCTTGGCGACGCCAAAGGCCTCGGGCGCGGCCGAAGAGCTCAGATTGAGGTTGATCTCGCTCGCCGCGAAGATGCGCGCCAGCGTCGCGTGCGGGAGCTCGCCGTCACGCCCGGCCGCCGCCGCGGCGGCGAGCGCCGGCTCGCGCGAGAAACGGGGGCCCCAGATGCGAAACGCGGGACTGCGCGGCTCGGCGGCGGCGGAGACGGGCGGACCGTCGACGCCGAGAGCACAGAGCTCGGCCAGCAGCCGGCGCCGGTTCGGGTAGGCCGAGCCGGCGAACGAGACCGCGGCCGCGTAAGGCTGCGTCTCCTCGGCCGCGTAAGGCCGGTGCAGCTCGGGATCGCACGCCGTCGGGACGTAGTCGTACGAAGGGTGCCCCGCGGCGGCCAGCCGCTGGTGCAGCTCGCCGCGCTGGATCGTCCAGACATGATCGAAACGGCGCACCGCCGCCGGCCAGTACGTGAAGACGCGGAAGTCCTCGACGAACCAGAACACCAACGGCACGCGCGCGGCGCGCAGGTCGTCGAGATCGCTGTCGCGCACCACCGGCGCTTGCGCCAGGTAGAGCGCGAGCTGGGGCCGCGCTTCGCGCAGCGCGCGGCGGGTGGCGTCCGACGCCACCAGGAAGAGATCGACGCGCGCGCGGCCACGCGCCTGATCATCGACGGGCGCCGCCTCGATCGCCCTCAGCGCCGGCGCGTACCCCTGGTTGTCGACGAACGTGACCCGGTGTCCGAGGCGGCGCAGCGCGCGCACGCAGCTCTCGGCGATCGACAGCGACCCGCCGGCGATCGGCCCGACGACGGCGATGTGGAACGGCGCAAGCATGCGTGCGCGATCATCGTACGCCTTCGGGCGACGGATCGCGCGCGCGTCGCGACGGCGCTTACAACACGCCGTAGAGCGGCAGATCCAGCACGGTCTTCAAACCGGGCGCCGCCGCCACCACCGCCGGGATCGCGTTGATGATCGTGCCGACCGTGCCGCGGTCGCCGTGGGTCCCTCCGACGATCAGCACGTCGAGCGGCGGATCGCCGTCGATGCGGATCCGATCGTGCGGATCGGGCGCGGCCACCGACATCTCCAGATCCAGGCGCGCGATCTCGCGGCCACCGCGCAGACCCACCGCCGACTGGCGCAACCCGGCGACGCGCCCGGGCGCGATCCCGGCACGCGGCGACTCGAGGGTCGCGATCACGGGTTCGATCCGGCTCACGACCTCGTCGAACGGCAGCCGCAGCCCGACGCCCAGCAGCGCGCACGACTCGGGCAACCCGCGATGCCCGAGCCGCTTGGCGGCGACGCCCGCTGCGAACTCCTCCGGCGTGAGATCGGCGCCGACCTTGGCGCGCAGCGGGCCGCGGCGCTTGGCGGCGTCGACGACGCGCTCGACGCGGATGCCGTTCACGCGTACGCAGGCGCCCGCGAGCTGCAGCGGCAGGCGGTCCATCACGAACCCCGGGTTGACGCCGGTCCCGAGCACGGTGATGCCGCCCGAGATCGCGAGCTCGTCGATCTGGCGCGCAACGTCGGGCGTTGCCCAGTCGGCGTAGGCCAGGTCCTCGCAGCTCGACACGACGTTGGTGCGCGCGGCCGCGGCGAGCTCGACGATCGGCAGCATCTCGGCGGTGCCCGACACCGTCAGCACCAGCGCGACGTCCGCCGCGCCCAGCTTCAGCGCCTCGGCGGCGCTGGCCACCACCGGCACGCCCGACGGCCGCAGCCCCGCGACCTCGCCCGCGTCGCGCCCCACGAACGCCGGATCGGCGACAGCCACCACCTGGACCGACGTCAGGCCGTCGAGCGCCTTCATCACCTCGCGCCCGATGGCGCCGAGCCCGATCACCGCAACCCGCTTCATCGGCGTTCCTCCCGCGGGCATCGTCTCACGTTTCGAATCAGGTTTCGAACTCGGCGAGCCCCTCGCCGAGCTCGTCGAGCAGGATCGAGATCTCCGACGCCGACAGCGAATCGACGCGCCAGCGATAGCCGTCGAGCTCGTTGCGCAGCTGCTGCGCGCGCCGCCGGAAGTTGGCGAGTGTGTTCTCCAGCCGCGACGCCTGATCGCCGGACGTCTCGTTGCCGGACGCCTGGTCGCCGTTTTGGGGCGGGGTGCCGTGGTCACGCGATCCGCTGGCGCGCGCCGCGTGCTGCTCGCCGAGGGCCGCCTCGAGCGCCGCGAGCGTCCGCATCTCGGCGCGCAGCCCCGCTTCAATGCCGGCCAGCTCCTCCGCGGCCTCGCCCGACCAGGCCGGCGCCACCACGTCGTGACCGTTACCGGCGGCGTGCCGCGCCGCTGCGATCTCCTCGAC
>Ga0265342_10003643_pt1 | contig 12530 bp, 16 predicted proteins | sample 4CB327metaG_FD_203125 | JGI IMG/M metagenome (GOLD analysis project Ga0265342, IMG submission 203125) | Rhizosphere microbial communities from Carex aquatilis grown in University of Washington, Seatle, WA, United States - 4-CB3-27 metaG | ecosystem: Host-associated > Plants > Roots >...
CGACTTAGAGGGCGAGCGGGCGCGCGGTCCGGGCTTTCGCACGTCCCGACAACCTGGAAAAGCGTCCTCCACGTCCGCCAGGCTTATCCAGGTGACTTCGAACCCGTGTAGAGAGGGTACGACGCGGTGATCGGAACGCCTTGGGGCGTGGCCCTCCCGCCAGATGGGCTACGAGCGTGGACCTCCGGAGGACGTAATTGCAGGGCTCCCCCCCACCAACCGCCGGTCCTTCTTGGGATCGTCTCCAGAACATCCAGAAGACATGAGGTCCGGGCTGAGCCCGGCGCCCCGTTCATTCACTTTCCGCTTATCTCGCACCGGTCGGTGCACCCACTGCTCGCCAACGCCCGAACATGAGTCCGGTCCCACAGGGCCGTAGGGAAGGGAGTTCGGGTACGGGATAGAGCGCCGCTCTTCAGGCTGTCGCACGCCGCAGCTGGTGCTGGACGGCGTCGCCGGGCGAAGCTCCCCCGGGTGGCGATGGTGCACGTCTTCGCCTCCGCGGCGCGGCGCCCCGCGAACGACCGAGCTAAGGACCGTCGTTTGCGATCGCCGTCGACTTCTCGAGAACAGGCCCCTCGAACGCGCTCTTCAGACTCACCCCCAGGGCGTCGAGGATCCGACTTGCACGGTCGACGGTGACGCCGTGGTACTCGTTGCGCTCGTCGCGCGACACCTGCGATTCGTTCACGTCGAGACGCTCGGCGAGCTGCCTCTGGGTAAGGCCAAGGGCGATGCGAAGCGCGACCAGCGTGCGCCCGAGTCCGTGAAGGTTCTCGAGCTCGCCGAGATCGCCGCGCTTCAGGCGATCGTAGGCCTCCACCTCCTCCTCGAGCTGAAGATGAAAGGAGCGGAGCGGGTCCATCGCCCGCTTGAGCTCGGTCTTGGTCAGCCCCGTCTTGGCGAGCGCCGCCCGGTGGTCGGACAGACGCTTTCGCTCGTCCGCCAGGCGCTGCACCGCCTCCTTGTATTCAGACTCGTTGCGGATCATGGCGCTCCTCCAATCTTGATGATGCCCCTCGGCTTGCCGTCCCTACGGGAGAGGCGAAATGCCGGGAAACTCGAGCTCGTTACCGAACGAATCTCGGATCCCAAAGAACTGACCATAGTGCGGGTAGAGCTCGACGCGATACTGATGCCACATCGGCAACTGCTTCTTCGGGTACCCGCGGAATGCGCGCCGTTCGGTGGGATCCCACGTCCAGACCTTGTGGGGATCGAGCAGGTTGAGCTGGCGCTGCAGCTCGCCGCTCGCAAATGTCTTCAGGTCGCAGACGTAGTAGCCATCAATGTCGTTCGGATGATCTTTGTCCTCGACGAACGAGCCGTCGGCGAAGATGTCGCGAACGCCGACCTGCCAGAGCTGCCGCACGATCGTCGCGAGACTCTCGACCAGATGAGCTCGCCATCGGGCGTCCAAAGTGCTCGATCGCACCCCGTTTCCGGAGACCAGCGCCGACGCGCGAAGCTCGTCGAGCGTGAGCTCGTAGTCCCCCGCGGGAAGCAGGCCGTCGTCGTGGAATACGGGGAGCGGAGCACATTGCAAATGTAACGAGCAGAACCAATATGTCAAGCTTTACACAGGTGGCTGACCGCGGAGCTTCGCCTCGCGGGCTTCGCGCCGCACTTCCGCGGCCGGCCTACAGGCTGCTGGCGAGCACCATGGCGCGCGGCACGAGGGCACCCGCGGAACGCCCGTGCGTCATATATTTGCGGGATGAGCACGCGTGCCCGAATGCCCTCGTCGGCGCCGCTGGGACGGAACCGCGACTTCCGCCTGTTCTGGGCGGGGCAGACCATCTCGGCCTTCGGGGATGCGTTTGCGTTCGTCGCCATGCCGCTCCTGGTGCTGGAGGTCACTGGCTCAGTCCAGCAGATGGGCCTCGTGACGGCCACGGCGGGCGTAGCCCAGGTCGCGACCGGGATGGTCTCGGGGATCGTGATGGACCGCGTCCACCGACGGCGGCTGATGATCGCGTGCGATCTGCTGCGGCTGGCCCTCTACCTGACGCTGCCGGTGGCGTGGTGGCTCGGGCACCGCAGCCTCTGGCTGGTTTACGTCGTGTCCGCGCTCGGTGGCGTCTTCGGGAATCTGTTCTGGGTGGGATACGTCGCCGCCATCCCCAACGTGGTCGAACTCGACGAGCTCGGCCGGGCCAACGGGTCGCTCCAGGCCAGCCAGGCGCTGGTGTACGTGCTTGGGCCGCTCGCGGCTGGGGCGCTCGCGACGCGCCTCGGGGTGGCAACGACGCTGGTGTTCGATGCGGCGTCGTTCGGGATCTCGGCGCTGACCCTGTCACTCGTGCGCTTTCGCCGCGAAGGCGGAGGCGAGCTCGAAGGCCGCGATGCCGGCGGGGAAGCGGAGAATGGGCAGGCGGGGCTGGGCCCAGGCGCGTTGTTGGCGGGGGTGCGCTTTCTGCTCGGGCAGCGCGTCTTGCGGATGGCACTGGCGCTCGTCGCGGTGGTCTCTTTTCTGGGGAGTGCCGGGCTCAGCGCGGCGGTGATTGATCTGTTCGTCTTTCGTCTGCGCCAGGAGCTCGGACAGTCGAGTCGAGCCGTCGGTGCGTGTCTAGGGGCGGCCGCGATCGGTGCGGTGGTGGGAGCAGTCGGAGCACCCAGGCTCCTGAGGGCGCGCCCGGACGATGGCGCGGACGGCAACGGAAGTGGCGCCTATGGCGGCGGAAGCGGCGTGTTGCTCGGCACGGGCATTCAGGCCCTCGGGCTGCTGGTGGCGGCCAATGTTCGCGGCGTGGGGACCACCGCGTTCGGGGCGGGCCTGTGGGCTATGGGGCTCACAGTTCGGGCCGTGCCCTATCAGTCCTTGCGGCAAGCCCTGACGCCCGACCCCCTCCTCGGCCGGGTCACGGCCGCCAGCATGACCATCACCTTCGCCGCCGCTAGCGCGGGCGCGCCGATCGTGACCAGATTGGCCGCAACCTTCGGAGCGGCGCGCACCCTCGCGGGTCTTGCCTGGGCGCTCGCGGCCGTGGTGGCGGCAGGCCTCTTCACCCCACTCGGTCGGCTTCGGATTCGGCCGGGGCGCTCCTCATCCCGCAGCGATGCAGTCTGACGCGGGCGGCCGACAGGCCAGCCAGGCCGCTCGGCGTTCGATAGAATCGACCTAAGGCGGCGCGGTGACGGCCGTCCTCACTCACTGTGGGAAGAGCCCTGTTCGACGTCGACTACCGCGCATGCTCGGGTCCCGCCCTTCACCGACGACGCTCGCAGCGGGGGCCAAGGTGCTAGATCCTTTGCCGCCGCCAGAGGAGGCATCATCGTGTATCGCGAGCTGTCACCCCATCCAGGCCTGCGACCCTTCGTGGATGCTTCTGACAAAGGAGACGGGAACTCGTATCCCTCGAGAGCCCATGCCCCGGGAACGACCGCCGCGGTCCCCAGTGTCCATGATGTCATGGCCGTCCTGGCTGGCCCTGGCCTGCCTGGCGAGCGCCGGCAGCTGCTCCCACCCCGGGGCGGCGCCCTCTGCTGCCGCCCCCGCCACGCCGGCCAGCGCACCTTCCGCGGAGGAGATCGTCGCCGCGCCGGATCGCAGCGAGGACGACCGCAAGCTCGATGCCGGGCGGAAGCCCGCTCAGTTCCTCCGCTTCCTTGCGGTGAGGCCGGGGATGCGGGTGGCGGAGTTCTTCGCCGGCGGCGGCTACACCACGGAACTCCTGGCGCGCGCCGTCGGCCCGACCGGCGTCGTCTATGGCCAGAACACGCCGGCCATCCTCGCCAGGTTCGCGGAGCGACCCTGGACCGCCCGCCTCGAGCTCCCCGTCAACCAGAACGTCATGCGGCTCGATCGCGAGCTCGACGACCCATTCGGTCCAGCGGTCCGCGAACTCGACCTCGTCGTCAGCAACATCATCTACCATGACGCGGTCTGGAGCCACGTGGATCGGACGCGCATGAACACCGCGGTGTTCGCGTCCCTGAAGAGCTGCGGCAGGTACGTAGTGTGCGACTCCTCCGCCAAGGCGGGCACCGGCGTCGAGTCGGCGGAGACCCTTCACCGCATCGACGAAAAGGTGGTTCGCAACGAAGTGGTGGCGGCCGCCTTCACGCTGGGCGAGGAGGGGAGTTTCCTCCGCAACCCCGCCGATGCGCGCGACTGGAACTCGTCGCCTTCGGTGGCCGGCCCGCGGCGTGGCACCAGCGATCGCTTCTGCCTCGCCTTCAACAAACCGTGACGCGCCGGGGCCCGTCGCTCGTCGACCTCCTCGGCGGCGAGAGCCTGACCGGAGCGGAATCAGGGGAGGACCTTCCGGCACCACCTCACGCGCGGGGAGCAGGTACGACCAGGAGCACACCTCGACCGCACCAACAAGAACGTGGCTGTCAGCCTGCAGGTGGCCGAGCACAAGCGGATCTTCGCCGGGAACCAGGCATTCGACGCCGACACCCTCGCGGAACCGGTGACGGTCAAGACCTTCTCCTTCCTCGGCTACATCGGTTTCGGAAACGGAGGCGGCTATGTCACGGCCCGCCAGGTCGAGCTCGACGGGGAGCGCCTGGTGGGATTCTATCGGGGGCGTGCCTTCGCCGACGTGAAGGTGCGTGGCGAGGTCGCGACCTCGCGCAAGACCTTCGGCCTCGTGGGCGCCAACGCCGCGAACGCCGGGACGATGGACCGCGGCTCAGGCAGCCTCTACGTCCGCTTCACCATCGAAGAGAGGCCGCGGGTGCGCGTGGCGTCCGAGACCTCGGCCGTCGCCGCCGAGGCGTCCGCCGGTAGCGCGGCCGCAGCAGCGGTGGCGCCGCCCCGCCCTAAGAGGCGACCTTCCTCGTCAACAGCATGTCGATGCGGCCGGGAGAGGTCTACATCCCCGGCCTTCTCCGCGAGGACGGCCGCCGCCTCGAGCGCCTGATGGGCAACGCCGGCTACCCGGTGGCCACCACCGAGCCGAGGTCGAGCGCGCGGGCGACGTCGCGCGCGTCTCGTGGAAGGTGAGATTGGGCCCCGCTTCCGCATCGGCCCGTGTTGACCACCCAACAGGGTCGTGATCGATGAGCGTGAGAAGCGCACGCGCAGGTCCCCCGGCCTGCGCCGCTTCTGTTCCCAACCCTGCAGTGTACCGAGAGCGACACCGAAGGCACGTGCGAACTCGTCATTGCCATACGTACGTCAATGACGGATAGGGGCTGGCCCCCCCGACCCGCTCCTCTGCCTCGCTGCCTCGCCAGGCAGCATCGTGAACGCGGCTCGCACGGCCCTCGCACGACTTGTAAGGGCTTGCTCACGATTTCATTCCGCCACCGCGGGTGGCGACCGGCGGACCGGTGGACCGCCGTTCTTGGCGCGTCGGCGCCGTCCGAGAAGGTTGGAGCGACAGCTCCCGTCCGAGCGACCCTTGACCAGCGAAACCGGCGAGGCGAGGGGTTGGGGGTACGGTCTTTCCTCCTCCGCCAGAGTAACGGATGACTCCCCGTAGTGTCCCGAAAACCATCGCCGCCCTTCACGCTGCCTCGCGGTGGTAGTAGTTCAAGAGAATGCCGAGTCTCGAGCGGCAAACGATCGGGCCCCCTGTTCCATTGTCGTTCGCGAACCCAGCCCGGGTCTTGACGAGTTGACCATCGATGCCCTGGTGAAAGCGTCCTCGCAAGCAGTGCTCCACGAATTCCCCTGGGGCAACGGGAGGCAACGGCGGCCAGCCTCAAAACGCTGGGGAAAGCGGCCGAATCTCGACAGGGGGTATGCAAGCCGTTGGAAACGGAGGCATCGGCGGTGCAGCCGACGCCGCTGAGATCGGAACCGGAGGGAAGATGGCCACCGGTGGGGCTATTGCGACTGGCGGCGGCATCGCCGGGCGTGCCGGGGGTGGCACGAATATCGGCTCGGCTGGCGCACCGGTCATCATCACAGGGGGCGCGCCGATGGCGCGGGACCTGGTACGGGTGGCATGACCGCCAACTGCGGCAACTCGGCGGAAGCGGGCGGCATGACCGTGGATTCGGCTCAATACAACTTCGAGGCTTCCACGGAGGATTGGGGCCATGGCCATCGGAATCGGAGTCTTCACGAACATAAGTCGGAGCACCACGATCAAGTTCGCGGGGGTCTCCTCGCTCGAAGGAGCGTTTACAACGACCGGTAACGAGACCTTCGGGTTGCTGACGCTGACGCCGCCCCCCTCGATCAGGGCGGCACGGTCGTCACTTTTCACTTGTTCTTGCCCATCGGCGCCAACGTCGACTGGGTAATGCCCTACTTGCAACGGGGAGCGAATTCCGTCCCATTCCCATACCTTTTTACGGGGGCCTACACCGCTGCGGTCGACTTCGCCTTAGGGGCCTGGAACACCATTCCCGTCCAGCTGCCCCGTCCCCGCCCAGAGTGTGGTCAACGTGGGGTGCAGTTTCACACCACGGGCCCCTGGACCGGTTCGATCTACGTGGCGAGAGCGGCAAGTACAAGCACGTGAGGCTGTTCGTGTTGACGCTCGGGTGCAGCCGGAAGTCGGTGCGCCTGCTGGCTTTGAAGTCGTCATCGCGCGTGTGGGCTGAGCTGCACGAGCGCGCGTTCCGCCAGCTCGGCGGCCTCCCGCGCGTCATCGTGCTCGACATTATGCGCGAGGGCGTCATCACGCCCGACATCTACGACCCGGAGCTCAATCCTTTGTACCGCGATGTGCTCGCCCACTACGGCGCCGTTGCCCTGTCGCGTGCGCGACCCCGACTGCAAAGGCAAGGTCGAGTCCGGAGTGGGCCACGCGCGGCGCACGCACCTGTCCGGAATGCGCTTCGAGAGCATCGAAGCTGCGCAGGTCTATCTCGATCGCTGGGAAGCCCACTGGGCGTACACGCGGATCCACGGCACGACGAAGCGGCAGGTCGCCGTAATGTTTGCGGAGGAGAAGCCGCACCTGCAGCCGCTGCCCGTCGAGCCGTTTCGGTATTACCAGGATCGGCCCTCGCGTACGCCGACGACGACCGAGGGACTGCTCCGTCGTGCCCGCGGCGCTGGCCAGCACGTCGGCGCCGTGTGCGAGCACATCCACCGCCACGAGGGCGAGACGGGCATCCGAAGGATCCTAGGCGTGCTTTCTCTGGCCAAGAAGCACGGCGCGCCCACAGTCGACCTCGCGGCGAAGATGGCGCTGGACCTCGGCGCGACCTGGTAGTCCTCGCTCGCGTAGGGACTGCCTTGATCGGAGTGATGCATCGGGCCGGCCTCCGGGCAACGCCGCCGCAGCGCCATCTCGAGCGCCCGAATCACGAGTTGCCGATCGTTGACCGCGGAGAGCGCCCACCCGACGACGAAACGCGAGTACAGGTCGACGATGGCCGCCAGGAAGACGCGGCCGGTCTCGCCGACCCGCAGCTCGGTGGTGTCGCCGACCCAGCGTCGATTGGGACTCTCGGCCTCGAAACGGCGCGCCAGAAGGTTGGGCGCAATTGGCTGGCCGTGGTCAGTCATCGTCGTGCACTTGTACCGTCGGCGCACGCGGGCCACGAGGCCCTGCTCCTGCATCAACCGAATCACCCGCTTGCGGCTGACGTGCTCCTCGTCGGCCTTGAGGTCCTTGAGGATCCGCGGGCTACCGTTCGGGGCACACCCGGGCGCGGGGACTCACTCAGGGCTTGTTCCAAGCTTTCCTCGCCAAAACGTTGCTTGGTTCTGTACACCGTGGAGGTGCCAACCCCGATGTTGATGGCGATCGCCTGGTCCGGGGATCTCGCATCTGCGGCGAGCAAAATCTGGGCTCGCTTGATTCTGCGAATCGCCCCCTTGCCGCCGCTCACCAGATTCTGAAGTTGCCCGCGATCATCCTCGGTCGGCGTCACGCGATAAGCGTATATTCATGGATATCTTTGATCAGATTCTCGATCCCATGTCCAGCAAATCTCCGCCGCCGTTTACAGAAAAGCAGGGTCAGTACTTGGCGTTCATTCACACATACACCCTGCTCAACAGACAACCGCCTGCCGAGGCAGACTTCCGACGATTCTTCGGAGTCACCCAGCCGGCCGTGCACGATATGATCGTGAGCCTGGAACGGCGCGGGCTGATCCGTCGCGTTCCCCGCCAGCCTCGCTCCATCAAGCTGATGGTCCAACCCGCGGATCTTCCTCAGCTTCAATCGATCGCTACCTCCGTGGCGAGGTACTAGTCGGCACAACCGTCAGCGCGACTTTCGACACGAACGCGAGCAGAAAATGTCCTCAGCGCACGCAACGGACAGCCACGGTAGAGGTGATGTCTATGCTGGCCGTCGCGCCGGAGTCGAAGGAGACGAGCCAAGCGAGGGACGAGGAGCCGACCAACGGGGACGAAGACCAAAAACCCATCGACGACATTGAGGGAAAAGCTGTTGGGTCTATCGACGGGCTACCGCGGGAATCGTCGACGATGGTCTGGAGTTCCTTTAGGGTCGGAAGGCGCCAGCCCATCCCTCCCAGACTGGCACCGACACCGGCGCAGTAGGTCTTGGCGTCGGACCAAATGTACAACGTCGGCGCGGGCGTCTGTTGCCAGACCAGCTTGGTCTTGGTGTCAGTGACCGATCCGGCGGAGATTGTGTACCGGCCGGCAGGCACCGTGGCATCGGCAGACGTCGTCAAGGCCGTCGTCAAGGCCAGCGCGCAGATGATCACGGAACCAAGGAAACGAATCGAGGCATTCATTCACTGCTCCTTTTCACTTTCGCGGCGGAAGGACGTTCGAAGAGGTACGCCACCAAGAGACCCGTCCTCAGCGCACGCAACGAACAGCGAGGGTATTGGCTACAGGCCAGGGGCTCGTGTTGCCGTGGCCGAAGAAGACGAACCAAGCTCCGGGCGCGTTGCCGACCCACGGGGATGAAGACCAAAATGCCGTCACCGGCGTCCCTGGGAAATAGGTGGGGTCTATGGCTGAACCGGACACTCCGACATCCAGGATGGACACAAGCTCGATTCGCGAGGGGAGGCGCCAGTCCTTGTGTCCCGCCAGGGTCAACGTTGGGCAATATGCAACCGCTGCCGCCCAGGTGTACGTTGCCGGTGCCGCGGCCTGCTGCCACATGAGCTCCGTGACGTTGTCCGTGACGGTGCCGTCACCGTTGTCGGTATACGCCTCGGCGTTCGGCGCGCCTGCCGCGACATCCACCGGTCCGTTCGGCATGGGCCATTCGGCCCAGGTCGGGTCGACGCAGGCCGGCGTGGAATACCGCTCGCAGAGCAACCCGGTCCCGCAGGCCGAGGTGCTGAGAGCCGTGCAACCGTTGGCCGCTGCGGAACAGGTCGTGAGGCTGAGGCCGGCACACTGGGTCACCCCCATCGTGCAAGCATTCGTGCAACACGAAGCCGCGCCGGCGGCGCCGCTGCACATTCCCCCCGCACACGTCGAAGACGACGATTGGTAAAGGCAGGTTTGCGCATCCATCATGCAAGTGACCAGCGTCGAAACGTCGGCGCAGGTGGCGCCAACGGCTCCACACGCGGGGTCGGGCGTGCAAGAGCACTTTGCGGAGCCGGTGGGCCCGGTGCAGGTCTGGCGTGTTCCGCATGCGACGGGCGCACCCCACTGTCCGTTGGCGCACGTCTGCACGCCGTTCCCCGAGCACTGCGTGGATGCTCCCGTGCAGGAAGGCGCCACCCCGCCCGTTCCCATTCCGCCCGAGCCGGTTCCGCCGGTTCCCGCCCTGCCCCCCGAGCCCACGACACCACCGGTCCCGACTTGGCCTCCAGAGCCCCCGCCGTCATCGGCGAAGTCCACCGAGACGGAGGCCAGTCCATTGCGGTGCATCACGAGGGTGACGCTGGCGATCACGCCCTTCTCCAACGTCACGACCTGGGCGTCGCTCACCCAGGTCGCGACGTGCTCCGGTAGCACCGCGGAGCAGATCTCGGCGAACGCCACCGCCGTGAAGGTGACTGCCCCAAGCGGCAATCCGCCGATGACGAGCGACGCGGTCTCTCCTGAACGCGCCTCGAGGGACTTTGCGACCGTTCGCGACCCGCTGGCCGTGATCGCCACACAGGCGACGTCGCCCGGCACACTGGCCAAGGTGATTTGCGCTTGTCCGACATCCGGAGGGCTCGCGGGCGAAGAAGAACACCCACCGAGCACCCACGCGACCAGACTGACTCTCACATGTCGGACCGCGAGACCCCGTAGCAACGTCCCATGTGCCATCGCGTTGTCCCTCCGCGGGGTGTTGCAAAGCAATATCAAGACCACTTCTGGTTGGAAGTATTCGAAGCCACTCACGCCTCCTCTCGAGCAGCCTTGATTCTGGCCTTCGTCCGCAGGGTGAGCCTCTTCGATTCGACGCGCTTCCGGTCACGCGCGATCTGGGCGGATTGGATGGCGGCGAGGGCGACCCCGAGCCCCTTGTTTTCGAGGATGGCCGCCTGGGTGACGCCGGGATTCTCGTCAAAGCGGCGATAGCCGAGAGATAGAATCGTACGCCAACCTTGCCACCATCTGGGCTGGATCCGGACACAAGGTTGGACCGATCTGGCGAGCTCCGCGTCGCGAGGGCCGCGGCGATGATTCGTCGCCCTTCGCGTCCCCCAGGTGTCCCGGGGGCTTGACCGGCGCATTCTTCTGAGCACGGTGCCTCGACGAGCTCACGCATCGAATGATGGTTACCTCGCGGGCGCGCGTGCAAAGACCGGTCTTGCGAGCTGGGGTCGCCGCAACAATTGCGCGAATTGGTGCGCGCGGGACAAGTCGAGGAAGGTCGAATCGGTGAGGAGCAGCGGTTGCCGGATCTCACCAAATGGCCTGGCTCGTGGAAGGCGGTCCCGTGACGAGCTCGAGTCGCCAGCGCGGCTTCTTCCTCGAGCCAGACGGCTGCTCCGCCAGCGGGTGGATGGCGCCCGCTCTGGATGTGGCGGCGCCGTAGACACGTCCGACCGTCGGCTTGGCCCCACGTCCGGTGCAAAGGAGGCTCGATTGAGGCGCCTGTATCCTGAGCGGACTTTCCCTTCATTTGTTGCAGGCGTGGTCGCGGTCGTGGGAATCTCGCTGCCGGCGTGCTCGGGGCCGCGAGGCGTCGATGGCGCGCGGGACGACGTCGGGGTGGCCCACTTCCTTCTGTCAGAGGTGCCCGCCGACGTTCAATGTCTCTCCGTGGTGGCCGAGGGGGCGCGCAGCGTCTCAAACTGGTTTCCCGTCGCGTCCGGGAGTGCCGTGACTTTGGAGATGGCAGGGCTGGCGCTCGGCCCGACGACCTTCGAGGGGGCTGCGTTCTCGAGCGGCTGCGAGGGCGGCGCCTCGATGGGACCGCTCTGGGTGGCCGACCCGGTCGCGGCCGTCCTCCAGAAGGGCGTGGTGGCGCAGGTGGTGCTGGTCATGCATCGCAACGGACGTGCGTCGATCGGCGTCGACTTCGAGGATGATGGGGTGGCGGGGCAGGGCGGAGGAGGGACGGGGGGCGCCAGTGGGCGCCGTTGATGCAGCGGCGAGCGGAGGCGCCTCCGAGTCGGGGGGACCGCCCGGGACTGGCGGCAACGTCGGTGGCTCGACCGCGGGTCACGGCGGTTCCGCCGGATCGCTAACCGGGGTCGACGCGGGGGTCGACGCGGTCACCGGCGACGGACCGACCGGGGATGGACCCGTGCTCGACGCGACGGTCGAGACTGGCTTGGCTCGGGGTGGTGCACAGGGGGGAAGCGACTGGTGCGCGCCCGCATCACCGAACGACGTGTGGACGCGGGGCTCCTTCGGCGCCGCCTCCATCTTCGTCTTCTCACCCTCCGACCTGTGGATCACCCAAGGCGGCCAGATCCTTCACGGCGACGGTTCGACCTGGACCATGGTCCTCGACACCGGACAGTATCTCGCATCCATCTGGGCCTCCCGCCCGGATGACATCTGGGTCGGGGGCCCCTATCCATTGCACGGTGACGGCGTAGCCTTTCAGCCGGTGACCTTTCCTGACGGCCCTTGGTATTCTGGAGTGACCTTCATCGGTCTTTCTCCGACCGACGTTTGGGCGGTTGAGGCCTTTGTTTCCCCCCACAAGATCGCACACTGGGACGGTTCGACCTGGACCGCCCGGACCCTACCGCCGCCAGCGATAGGAAGCATCGAGGTAGATGGCCTCTGGCCGGTGGCCACCAACGACGTCTGGGCGGTTGGTCGGGTGCGCGCGGGGGCACCGACCCTCTTCCGCTGGGACGGCCGAATGTGGCAAGCCTGGCCGGCGAACGCGATTCCCGTGGCCGACTACTATTCCTTCTGGGGAACCTCTGCATCGGACGTATGGCTCATCGGCGACCGGGGAATCGTCCATTTTGGCGGAAAGGACTGGTCGCTGATTGAGCCGACGGTATTCTCGATGAACGGTGGACGAGTTCTCGGGGGAAGTTGCCGGAACGATGTCTGGGCTTCCCTGCCCTCGACGGCCCTCGGCTATCACCCCCAACTGGCCCATTTCGACGGGACGAAGTGGTCCAAGCTGACCATCGACAGTGGGACCAGCTCGCCGGGAGAGATCGCCGGCAGCGGCCCGGATCATTTATGGGTCCTGGGTGGGGTCCAGAAACACCGCCATCCTGGGTCGTCCGAAGCCCTGTGCGGAAACGTCCGGATCGAC
>Ga0265342_10003644_pt1 | contig 12530 bp, 10 predicted proteins | sample 4CB327metaG_FD_203125 | JGI IMG/M metagenome (GOLD analysis project Ga0265342, IMG submission 203125) | Rhizosphere microbial communities from Carex aquatilis grown in University of Washington, Seatle, WA, United States - 4-CB3-27 metaG | ecosystem: Host-associated > Plants > Roots >...
GGCCCACCCGTTCACTACGGGCGCTGTGCCGCTGCTGGTGAAAAGCGACGAGTTTCGCCCCATCAAAATTGACGGCAATCCAGAGCACGCATACAACCACGGCGGCTCCGATCCGTATTCGCAGGGCACGCTTCTCGACTTGTACGATCCCGATCGCTCGCAGCACGTCACCTATCGCGGCGAGGGCCGCGAGTGGGGCGAGTTTGCTGAGGCGCTTCGCGATAAGGTGACATCGACCAAGGATGGAACCGGCATCTACTTCCTGAGCGCAACTGTCACCTCGCCGACGCTGGCGCGGCAATGGAAAGAAGTGCAGACGGCGTGGCCCAAGGCCAAGCTGGTGCAATATGATCCGGCGCTCGCAGGGACGTTCCTCGCGCAGGGCGTGAACGTTCAATATGACCTGAGCGGCGCGGATGTGATCGTTTCGCTCGATGCGGATTTTCTCTCCGGCGCGAGCTACCCCGGCTTTCACAAACTCGTCCGCGACTACGCGGCCAGACGCAAGCAGCCTGAAAACGGCATGAACCGGCTCTACGCGGTCGAGAGCACAACGACCACCACCGGCATGAAGGCCGAGCACCGGCTGGGACTGCGCGCGAGCGAGATTCCGGCCTTTGCGTCGGCGCTGGCTGCGGCAGTGGGCGCAGCGGGTGTCAATCCTCCCAGCTATGCCTGGACTGATGACCAGAAGAATTTTCTCGCCGCAGTGGCGAAGGACCTGAAAGCCAACGCCGGCAAGAGCGCGGTGATTCCGGGGCTGTATCAGGATCCGTCGGTCGCGGCGCTCGCGATCGCCATCAACAGCGCGCTCGGCAACGTAGGCAAGACGGTTTCTGTCGCGTCCGACCCGGCGATTCCCATTCCCTGCGATCAGCTCGGCGATTTCAAGACGCTCGTTGCCGACCTTAACGCCGGCAAAGTCGACTGGCTGGTGATTTTAAACGCCAATCCGATTTACGACGCGCCCGCCGATCTGAGTTTTGCTGACGCGTTCAACAAGGCCAACATCGTCGCGCACCTTGGCTCGCACTACGACGAAACGGGGCAGCAGTCGCACTGGCATATTCCCGCCGCGCACTATCTTGAATCGTGGTCCGATGCTCGCGCCTACGACGGCACGGTTTCCATCGTGCAGCCGATGATCGATCCGCTCTATGGAGGACGCACAGCGCATCACGTTTTCCAGGCGCTGCTGAACGATCCGTTGGTGAGCCCCTACGATGCGGTGCGCGAAACGTGGAAGACGACCATCAAGGGTGACTTCGAAACCGGTTGGCGCAAAGCGTTGCACGACGGTTGGATCGCAGACACGGCCTACGCAAAGACCTCGGCATCAGGCGGCGGGAAGGGCATCGGCAATGTGCCCGCCCCCACGCCGAAAGATTCGCTCGAAATCATCTTCCGCCCCGATCCGAACATTTACGACGGCCGCTGGAATAACGTGGGCTGGCTGCAGGAACTGCCCAAGCCGGTCACGAATTTGAGCTGGGACAACGCGGCGATCGTTTCCGGCGCCACGCTCACGGCCAAGGGCTGGGAAGAAGACGACATCGTCGAAATCACCGTGGGCAACGGCCGCGTCAAAGCGCCGGTGATCGTTGCTCCCGGCCATCCGGACAATTCAGTCACCGTCTATCTCGGCTACGGCCGCGAGTTCGCCGGACGCGTCGGCTCGGGTCAGGGCTTCAACGCCTATCTCATTCGCAATACATGGGCGCCGCTGTACGCTACCGGCTCCATTCGCAAGCTCGAAGGCAAGTGGGGCATCGCGATCACCAAGAGCCACTACCAGGATCAGCGCGGCAAGACTTTCGGCGAGCAGGGTCAGGGCAACAACTCTCTTGAAGCCGATGAAGCGCTCGGTCCGCGCGGCATTATCCGATACGCCACGCTCGACGAGTTCAAGGCCAATCCCAACTTCGCGCACGAGGGCGAAGGCCACGATACGCCCACCCGCGATACTTCGCTCTTTCCCAACTGGGAATATAACGAGGCCAACGCCTGGGCCATGTCGATCGACATGAACAGTTGCACGGGTTGCAACGCGTGCATCGTGAGCTGTTATGCCGAAAACAACATCGCTGTGGTGGGCAAGCAGCAGGTGCGCATCGGCCGCAACATGCAGTGGCTGCGCATCGACACGTATTTTGAAGGCGACCTGGCTGCGCCGCGCGCGCACTTCCAGCCCATGAACTGCCAGCACTGCGAGAACGCTCCGTGCGAGCAGGTTTGCCCGGTAGGCGCCACGGTGCACACGCCGGAAGGCCTGAACTTGATGGTCTACAACCGCTGCGTGGGCACCCGCTACTGTTCCAACAACTGCCCCTACAAGGTGCGCCGCTTCAACTTCCTGCTTTATTCCGACTATGAAACCGACAGCCTGAAGCTGATGCGCAATCCCGACGTCAGCGTCCGCTCGCGCGGCGTGATGGAGAAGTGCACCTACTGCGTCCAACGCATCTCGGCGGCCAAGATCGAGGCTGACAAGGAGAATCGCAATATTCGCGACGGCGAAATCGTGACCGCGTGCCAGCAGGCGTGTCCGGCTGATGCGATCGTGTTTGGCAACAAGAACGATCCCAACAGCCGCGTTTCAAAACTCAGAGCCCAGCAGCGCAGCTATCAGGTGATCGCCGATTTGAATGCGCGTCCGAGGACGCAGTATGTGGCCGAAGTGTTGAACGTGAACCAGGATCTCGAAGCGACGCCGACGGAATACGCGCCGGCGAAGGGTTAGCGACCATGGCAACCAAGGAAGTAAAACCCAACGATCCCATGATCGATCCGGCGACCGGAGAATTCCGGGTGATCGCGCAGGGCCAGACCTTCCTGTCGATCACCGAGAAGATCGCGCGCATCGTGCTCACGCCGCAGACTCCAATGGGTTGGTTCGCGCTCTTTACGGTTGCCGGCGGCGTGGCCACAGTGCTGTTGACGGCGGTGACCTGGCTATTCCTCAAGGGCGTGGGCATCTGGGCCATTACGCAGCCGGTTGACTGGGGATTCGCCATCATCAACTTCGTCTGGTGGATCGGCATCGGGCACGCCGGCACGCTGATTTCGGCCATTCTTCTGCTCTTCAAGCAAGGCTGGCGGAACGCCATCAGCCGCTTCGCCGAGGCCATGACCATCTTTGCCGTGTGCTGCGCCGGCCTGTTCCCGCTCATCCACGTGGGCCGTCCCTGGTTGGGATATTGGTTATTGCCGCTGCCTTTCACCATGACGGTGTGGCCGCAGTTCCGCTCGCCGCTCTTATGGGATGTCTTCGCGGTTTCGACCTACGCGACGATTTCGGTGGTCTTCTGGTACATCGGCATGGTCCCCGATCTTGCCACCATGCGCGACCGCTCGCAATCGAAGATCGCGCAATACTTCTACGGCATCATCAGCGTAGGCTGGCGCGGATCGGTGCGCCACTGGATGCGTTACGAGACTGCCTCGCTGCTGCTGGCCGGCCTGGCCACGCCGCTGGTTCTCAGCGTGCACACAGTCATCAGCTTCGATTTCGCCGTTGCCGTTCTGCCCGGCTGGCACACCACCATCTTCCCGCCTTACTTCGTCGCCGGCGCCATCTACTCCGGCTTTGCCATGGTGCTCACGCTGGCCATTCCGCTGCGCAAGTTCTATCACCTTGAATCTCTGGTCACCGAGCGCCACATCGACAACATGGGCAAGGTGATGCTCGCCACCGGGTTCATCGTGGCCTACGGCTACGGCATGGAAGCCTTTATGGCCTGGTATTCGGCGTCGCACTGGGAAGCCTTCATGTTCTGGAACCGCGTGTTCGGGCCCATGGGCTGGTCCTACTGGGTGCTCATCACGTGCAACCTGGCGATTCCGCTCACGACTCTCTGGTCGCGCAAGTTGCGCACCTCCATCCCATTCATGTTCTTCATCTCCATCGTCGTGAACACGGGCATGTGGTTTGAGCGCTTTGTCATTGTCGTCACCAGTTTGTATCGCGACTTCCTGCCCTCGTCATGGGGCACGTACCGCGCGACGAAGTGGGACTATATGACCTTTGTGGGAACGATCGGATTCTTCACCTTCCTGTTCCTGTTGTTTGTTCGGTTCCTGCCCATGATTCCGATGAACGAAATTCGCATGTTGCTGCCGGGGGCCAAGATCAAGCCCAAGGTGGCGGAGGCTGCTGACTGATATGCCCGCACGCGAAGGAACCTACGGCCTGCTGGCCGAATTCGATACGCCGAGCGACCTGGTGAGAGCTGCGCAGCAAGCGCGCCAGGATGGATGGCGCCGCATGGATTGCTATACGCCCTATCCCGTAGAAGAAGCGGCAGAGGCCATCGGCTTCCATCGCAATAAGGTGCCGTTGCTTACACTGATTGGCGGCCTGATGGGCGCCGCGGCGATGTTCGCGCTTGAAACCTGGATCTCTGTGCTGGCCTATCCGTTGAACATCGCGGGACGTCCCCTATACTCGTGGCCTGCCTTCATTATCCCCACCTATGAGTGGACCATTCTCTGGGCAGGTCTGTCTGCGGCCTTCGGAATGCTCGCGCTCAATGGGCTGCCGTCGCTCTACCATCCGTTGTTCAACGCGCCCAACTTCCGCGATGGCGCGACGACGGACAAGTTCTTTCTCTGCCTCGAGGCGCTCGATCCAAAGTTCGACCTGGCGGAGACCAAAGTGTATCTGCAGAAGTTTGGTCCGAACTCGGTTGTGGAGGTGGAGTACTGATGCGCGTTTCCCACCTCAATCCGTTCGGCCTCAAGGTTCGGCTCGTCGCCGCACCGGCTGCGATGACTGTGCTGCTCATTGCCGGCTGCCGGCAAGACATGCAGGACCAGCCCAAGATGGTTCCGCAACGAGGCTCGGACTTTTTTGCCGACCAGCGTGGAGCGCGTCCGCAAGTGCTCGATACCGTGGCTCGTGGCCAGCTCCGCGAGGACAGCTACTTCTATACCGGCGTGGTGCAGGGGCCGAACGGCTACAAGCAGGAACTGGACCAGATGCCAGTCGAAATTCCTGTAACGATGGAAGTGCTCGAACGCGGGCAGGAGCGCTTCAACATCTATTGCACACCGTGTCACTCGCGTGTGGGCAACGGGCTTGGCGAGATCGTGCAGCGCGGATTCAAGCCTGCCGCCAATTTTCATGACCAGGTGCGCATGTCGCAGCCGCTCTCGCACTACTTTTTCGTGATGACGCACGGATACGGCGCCATGCCGGACTACTCGGCGCAACTGCCGCCGGCGGATCGCTGGGCGGTGGCAGCTTACATCCGCGCGCTGCAACTGAGCCAGGCGGCGACGGCGAAGGATGTTCCCGCGGGCGCACAGGTCAGGAATCTCAAGGATCTGGCCACGGACGAAGGACATCCCGAATACGCGCAGCCATGGCCCATGCCATCGACGGCAGTAACTGCGTACAAGCCTATCGCCGGCGAAGGAACACCAGGCATGGCTCCGGCTTATCCTGCCGATCCCAAGATTTCGATTCCACCAGGCAAACCGGCCCCGGCGGCCCAGAAGTAGGAAGAACGGAATGGCACACGACGCAATTTCGCAAGCCAAGAAGCTCCCAGCGGACCTCAGCGCTCCCGCGTTTGTGGACGCCTGGAAAAGTCGCGCGCTGATCGTGGGCGGGATCTCGATGTGCATCGCTATCCTTCTGATCTTCCTTGCAAACGCGCAGGATCATCTCGGCTTCGACCATTTCTATCGCGCATGGGCGCTTGGCACCGTGGTCACTTGGGGTCTCTGCGTGGGCGGGCTGGCGCTGCTGATGGTCCAGTACTGCTCCGGTGGCAAGTGGGGACTGTTGTTGCGGCGGCCGCTTGAGGCCATGAGCCGCACGCTGCCGTTGATCATTATTTACTGGTTGGGACTGGCTGCGGGAATGAAGCGGCTCTACCTTTGGGCGCAATATACCAACGCAAATGACACGGCCGCGGCGCTGAAAGCTGGCGTGATCAGCGAACTTCAGGCGCACTGTCTCGACTTCAAGCGGCCCATGCTCAACCCAGAAGCATTCCTCAGCGTCAGCTTTCTCTGTTTCGCCATCTGGGGCTTCTACGCGTGGCGGCTCAACATGCTGGGTTTCAGGCGCGATTCCCAGGGTCCGGAAACTACGCCGTACTGGATCAAGAAGCTTGAGAACATCAGCGGTCCCGGCATCGTGGTGTACGCACTCACAATGACGGCTGCGGCTATCTACTGGATCATGTCGATGGATCCCACTTGGTACTCGTCGGTGTATGGCCTGCTATTTCTTGTCGGGCAAGGTTACGCGACACTGGCCTTCTCCATCATCGTTGCCATATCGCTCTCCAAAGCTGAGCCGTTCAAAACTATCCTCCGCCAGACCGAGCAGCACGACCTGGGCAAAATGACGTTTGCCTTCGTGATGCTCAACATCTACCTCGCCTTCGGCCAGTTCCTCATCATCTGGTCAGGAAACCTGCCGGACGAGATCAATTGGTACCTCGACCGCATTCGCGGCGGATGGGGCGTCATCATCACCCTCGATTTCATCTTCCACTGGTTGATTCCGTTCACCATGCTGCTCTCTCGCGACCTTAAACGAAACAAAAAACGGCTGGTACGGGTGTGCCAGTGGATGATCTTTGCGCGCGCGTTCGACCTGTTCTGGCTGATCGAGCCAAACTTCAAGGACGCCGCCCGCAACCTTCACTTCAGTTGGGGAATCCTCGAGTACGTCGCGGTGCCCGTCGCCTTGTTCAGCTTTTGGGTGGCCTATTTCTGCACGCAGCTGAAGACGCGGCCGCTGGTGCAGGTGAACGATCCGCATCTGGCGGAGATTCTGGAGCCTGAACATGTCCACGCTTGATCACAACGAGCCGGAGGGAGAGAAGTTTCTCGCTTCTCACGGGCCAAAGCCGGATGAGGTCGACGCCTCGGCGGGATATGAGCGCAGCGACGCCAGCGTAACGGGGATCGCTGTGTTCATGATCTCGCTCCTCATCTTTGTCGCTGTGGTTGGGATGCTTTGCTACGGCATAGGCGCATGGTTTAACGCCCGCATGAACCGCGAAGACGGGCCGAATAGCAAGTGGACCAAGACGGTAGATGTGCGGCAACTGGGCAATTTGCCCTCCAGCCCCGAACTCCAGAACAAGATCGCGGAAATTACGCAGACCTTTCCAACTCCACGGGTGCAGACCGACGATGGCGACCAGGATGTGGCTGACCTGCACGCGCGCGAGGATCTGCTGCTGAACAATTACACATGGGTCGATCAATCGAAGGGGACGGTCAGGATTCCTATCGAGCAGGCTATGCAATTGATTGCGCAGCGCGGGCTGCAAGTAGCGCCGGCGGTGAACACTCAGGCGCCGATGACCGGCGACAGCATTCCCACCGTGATTGTGCCGCTGACCAACGGGTTTGCGCGTACCAGCTACGAGCAGGAACAGGCTGAGCAGGCTGCCGTCAAGCAGCAGGGAGAACAGAAATAATCGTGCGATCGGGAGGCACAATCCGGAGACATTGGTTCCGCGCGGCGTTGACAGCCGTCGGCGCGATTGTGCTTTCGCTCGCCGCTCCAAGTATCACTGCGCAGGTTTCCAGTTACGGCGATAAGGAGTCGGCTCCAACCAGCGACAGGCCGCCCACATTGCTCAATGGCGTGGGGATTGACCAGCATCTCAACACGCAATTGCCGCTCAACCTCGCCTTCGCTGACGATGCCGGCAAGCAAGTGACGCTGGCTGGCTACTTCGGCAAGCGCCCGGCAATTCTTGCGCTGGTTTACTACCGCTGCCCCATGCTCTGCTCCGAGGAACTCGATGGCTTGACCAGTGCTCTCGAAATGGTTCGCTACGTTCCCGGCAAGGACTTCAACATCATTGTCGTCAGCATCGATCCCACCGAGGGCACTGACCTGGCTGCTGCGAAGAAGCGTGAATACGTGAAACGCTATGGCCGTCCTGAAACCGCCAACGGATGGCATTTCCTGACGGGCACGCAGCCGAACATCGATGCGCTGACCCAGGCAGTCGGTTTCCGCTACGTCAAGCTCACAGTGCCGGGCAGCAGCCTGATGCAGTACGCGCACGCCAGCTCGATCCAGATCGTCACCCCTGAAGGGAAACTGGCGCAGTACTACATGGGCGTTGAGTACTCGCCCAAGGATCTGCTGCTGGGCCTCGATGAGGCTTCGTCGAATCGCATTGGATCGCCGGTGGACAACATTCTTACCTACTGCTACCACTACGATCCCACGACCAACAAGCACGACCTGATCATCGCCCGCGTGATTCAGTTGGGAGGGTTCCTCACAGTGGTCCTTTTGGGCGGATTCATGCTGGTCATGTTCCGCCGCGATTACAACCACGATCACCCGGCTGGAGCAGGGACTTCGGGGACGGCAAAGAAAGTGAACGGATAAGGGTATGGACCACATCAGCCCAGTATTGTGGCAGTTTCTCGTCAAATGGTTGACGCACTTCGCGCTCTTTCCGCCCGAAGCATCCAAAATTGCGCCCGAAATGGACGCGCTCTATTTCTTCATGGTGCTGGTTAGCCTGGTTGGGCTGACGATTGTGGTTCTGTTGATTGTTGGGTTCTCGATCCTGTACAGCAAGACGCGCCATCCGCATGCGGTGCAGATCGAAGGCTCCACGGTGCTCGAAGCCACGTGGACCATCATCCCGTTGGGTCTGTTCCTGATCATGTTCGTGTGGGGAGCGCTGCTTTACTTCCGCATTTACACGCCGCCGGCCAACGCCATGAACATCTACGTGGTGGGCAAGCAGTGGATGTGGAAGGTCGAGCATCCTGGAGGGCAGCACGAGATCAACGCTCTGCACATTCCCACCGGCCGTCCAGTCCAGTTGACGCTGATCTCGCAGGATGTGTTTCACAGCTTCTCCATTCCCGCCTTCCGCGTCAAGCGCGAAGCGATTCCGGGACGCTACACGACGGTCTGGTTTGAGGCCACTACGCCCGGCACCTATCACCTCTTCTGCACGCAGTATTGCGGCACCAACCATTCGCAGATGATCGGCGACGTGGTGGTGATGACCCCCGACGACTTCAAGAAGTGGCTTGAGGGCTCTACCAGCGGCAACTCGCTGGCACAGGACGGCGAGCGGCTCTTCGCCAGCCTGAGCTGCAGCGCGTGCCACAACACAAGGCCCGACGCTCGCGGGCCCAGCCTGGCCAATGTTTACAACTCCAGGCTCACGCTTTCAACGGGAGAAACCATCACCGCCGATGACGCCTATCTGCGCCAGGCGATTTTAAACCCGTCGCAGCACATTACGCAGGGCTATGCGCCCATTATGCCCACCTACCAGGGCCAGGTAAGCGAAGAAGGCGTCATCGCCCTGGTTGAATACATCAAGAATCTCGATTCCGACTACCGCGTTCAGCAGACTCTCAACACCACCGATCTTGTTCCTGAGAGTCCAGGCGGTAAAGCAGCGCCAACGGGCAAGGCGCCCGCCGCGCAGAAGGAGGTCAAGCCATGAGTGCTGCCACCATTGTTAGTCTTCCCGATCAGTCCACGGCCAGGATTCCCAAAATGAACTTCCTGACCAAGGAAAACGGCTTGCTCAGTTGGCTGCTCACCGGTGACCACAAGCGGATCGCCACGCTCTATCTGATCTCAATTACGTTCTTTTTCTTTATTGGCGGAGCGCTGGCGGGCCTCATTCGTCTCGAGCTGCTCACGCCGCAGACTTCACTGATGGCCGCTGACACTTACAACAAGGTCTTCACCATGCACGGCGTGATCATGGTGTTCTTGTTCCTTGTGCCCTCTGTGCCCGCTACGATCGGGAATTTCGTGATTCCCTTGATGGTCGGGGCCAGGGACCTGGCGTTGCCCAAGATCAACCTCCTCAGTTGGTATCTCTATATCATCGCCGGCTTCATGGTCATCTACACAATGGCGGCCGGCGGCGTAGATACGGGCTGGACCTTCACCAGTCCGCTCTCGACGCACTATCTCAACACCCATGTGATTTCAACCGGCTTGGCCATCTTCGTGGCCGGCTTCAGCTCCATCTTTACCGGGCTCAACTTCATCGTCACCATCCACAAGATGCGCGCACCGGGCATGACGTGGTTCCGGCTGCCGCTCTTCGTCTGGTCGAATTACGCGGCCAGCATTCTGATGGTGCTGGGAACACCGGTGCTGGCCATCACGCTGGTGCTGGTCGTGCTCGAGCGCACCGTGCACATCGGCGTGTTCGATCCCGCATATGGCGGCGACCCGATTCTCTTCCAGCATTTGTTCTGGTTCTATTCACACCCCGCCGTCTACATCATGATTCTGCCCGGCATGGGAGTGATCTCGGAGGTTGTCTCCACGTTCAGCCGCAAGCGCGTCTTCGGCTACACCGCGGTTGCGTTTTCTTCTGTGGCCATCGCCGTCTTCGGCTTCTTCGTCTGGGCTCACCACATGTTCATCATGGGCATCTCCAATTACGCCGCGCTGGTCTTTTCACTCCTCACCATGCTCGTCGCGGTGCCTTCAGCCATCAAAATCTTCAACTGGGCGTTCACGCTCTACAAGGGTTCCATCACATTCGAAACGCCCATGCTCTACGCCTTCGGTTTCATGGGCCTGTTCACCATCGGTGGAATGACTGGTGTCTTCCTCGGAACAACCGGAACCGACATTCACCTGACGGAGACGTACTTCATCGTTGCCCACTTCCACTTCGTCATGGTGGGCGGCATGCTCATGGCGTTTCTCTCCGGTATTCACTTCTGGTGGCCCAAGTGGACCGGGCGCATGTATCCGGAAAAGATTTCGCAGTTTGCAGCCGTCGTCACTTTTATCGGCTTCAACTTCACGTTCTTCCCGCAATTCATCCTGGGCACGCTGGGCATGCCGCGGCGCTATGCCGCTTACCCGCCGGAGTTTCAGGCGCTGAACGTCTTCTCTACCGCCGGTGCAACCATCCTTGGCGTTGGCTACCTGTTGCCCATTCTTTACCTCACGTGGTCACTGAAGTACGGAGCCGTCGCCGGCAACAATCCCTGGCAGGCAACGGGCCTCGAGTGGCAGACGCAATCGCCGCCGCTGACTGAGAACTTCCCCGTGATCCCCATCATGGATCACGAAGCCTACGACTATGAGTGGCTGGAAAAACAGAATCTCGCCCGGCTGCGGCAGGAAGAGGTGGTTTAGTGTCGAAAAGCACCGCAACTGCCAACGGCGCGGCAGCGGAGGTTCATCACGAGCACCCGCCCTATCAGCGCCATCACTTCGAGTCCGTCGAGCAGCAGGCGGACACGACGAACTTCGCCATGTGGCTCTTCCTCCTCACGGAAATCATGTTCTTCGGCGGGTTGTTTACAGCCTATCTGATCATGCGCAACTGGTACTATCCGGCGTTCGTCGAAGCGTCGCACCAGCTAAATATCGGATGGGGCACCGCGAACACCGGAGTTCTGATTGTGTCCAGCTTCACCATGGCCATGGGAGTCTGGTCGGCGGAGATGCGCAAGAAGGGAATGCTGGTTCTGTTCCTTTCACTCACTTGGATCCTGGGCATGGCGTTCCTCGGCATCAAGTCCATCGAGTACCACGAGAAGTGGGAGAAGCACCACGTCCCCGGCCTGCACTGGAGCGATGCGTCTTTCCTGAACCCGGCATCGGACCCCGAAGTTTACAAGGAGTACCACGACAAGCCGCTGGCGCCCGACATGGCGGAAAAGGCCGGGATGTACTTCTTCCTCTATTTCGCGATGACCGGCATGCACGCGCTGCACATGATCATCGGCATCTCGCTCTTGACGTTCATGATCTTCAGGGCGCGAGCCGGAGCCTACACAACAGGGCATGTGACCTACGTTGAAAACTTCGGCTTGTACTGGCATTTTGTCGACATCATATGGATCTTTCTGTTCCCGCTGCTCTATTTGATCAGCCGGCATTGAGGGGAAAAGCTGAAATGAGCGAGCACAACGGACAATTCGAGCAAAAGGACGAACACCAGCAGGAGCACCACATCGTCAGCCCGGTGGTCTATGGATCGATCCTATTGGCGCTACTGGTGGGAACAGGGCTCACCGTCTGGGCGTCCTACATCGACCTCGGCGAGTGGCACATTGCTGCGGGGCTGACCCTTTTCTGGAACCCAGTGGTGGCGCTGGCCATTGCCTGCACCAAGATGACGCTGGTAGTGCTGTTCTTCATGCACGTGAAATACAGCACCAAGCTGACCAAGCTGACTGTGGCCTCGGGTTTTTTCGTCTTCCTGGTGCTGATCGGGATGACGATGTCGGACTACTTCACGCGCGCCTGGGGACGCTGGTAGGTCGACAGTTGTTAGGGATCAGATCTCAGTTGCAAGTGCGCCGCCCGAGGTTGGCCCATTTCATACCCGTGGGCCCCGGGTTTCGCCCGTGAAGCCGGGGGCGGTGCCGTCACCGCCGCCCCAACGCCTTGTCAAGACCCCGCCGTCAAAATAAATCTGCGAGCCTCCCGTAAGTCCTTTCTTCTCTACTCCCTGTCCTCTGATCTCTTTTCTTCGAAGTTTGCCGATTATATCTCCGGCTTGGATTCACTTGTCTTATATGCAGCC
>Ga0265342_10003646_pt1 | contig 12527 bp, 12 predicted proteins | sample 4CB327metaG_FD_203125 | JGI IMG/M metagenome (GOLD analysis project Ga0265342, IMG submission 203125) | Rhizosphere microbial communities from Carex aquatilis grown in University of Washington, Seatle, WA, United States - 4-CB3-27 metaG | ecosystem: Host-associated > Plants > Roots >...
GCCGTCGCCTGCTTGCAACCTGGCCTTCCGCCGGGGACCTGCGGCTGCTCAATCTGGGCGTGACGGCGCGAAACACCGATCTGCCCTTTCTCGCCCCCCACTTTACCGATCAAATGCTCGCCGAAACCCCAGGCGGCAATTCCGTGAAAACGACCCTCGATCTGCCATTGCAGCGCCTTCTGGAACGGCAGGTGCACCGATTCGTCGAGACCCAAAAGCGCCTGGGCGTGGACAACGCCGCCGCCATGTTGGTGGACACGCGCGACATGGGCGTGCGCGCCGTGGTCGGCTCCGCCGATTTCTTCGACGACGATATCTTCGGACAGGTCAACGGTACGCATGCGCGGCGGTCCCCCGGCTCGGTGCTCAAACCCTTCGTGTACGCGCTCGGCATGGAGCAAGGGGTGATCCATCCGCACTCGGTTCTGCGTGACGCGCCGGTGGCCTTCTCAACCTATTCGCCCGAGAACTTCGATGGCCGCTATGCCGGGCCGCTGTCCGCCACCGACGCGCTGGTGCGCAGCCGCAACATTCCCGCCTTGATGGTGGCCGCGAAGCTGGATCGGCCGACTTACTACCAGTTCTTGATCGGCGCTGGCGTGGATCTGCCTCAGCCGGAGAGCTACTATGGACTTGGCCTGGTGCTCGGCACAGGCGAGGTCACCATGGAGGAAGTGGCCACCCTGTACGCGTCGCTGGCCAATCGCGGCTTGCTTCGCCCCCTGCGCCGCCACGTCACCGACGAGGTTGCCTCCCCGGTTCGCGTACTCTCCGAGGAAGCCGCGTGGCTGGTCCTCAACATGTTGGCCACTAACCCGCGCCCCATCTCTCCACAGCTTCCGACCACTGATGCACGCCTGCACTTGCCGTGGAAGACCGGCACGTCGTGGGGCTTTCGCGACGCTTGGAGCGCCGGCCTCATCGGCCCCTACGTGCTCGTGGTTTGGGTGGGCGACTTCACGGGGCGAAGCAATCCCGAGCTCGTGGGCATCAAGACCGCGGCGCCACTCTTCTTCTCGGTCGTAGATGCGCTGGCGGCGCACGACCGGTCGCTAGCAACGCCGGCCTGGCCGCGCCCCAAGGCCGTGGTCAAAGTCGAGGTGTGTAGCGAAAGTGGCCAACTCCCTGGCCCTGACTGCCCGCACCGGCGAGCGACGTGGTTCATTGCCGGGCGCTCGCCGACTGCGACGTGCGAGATCCATCGCGCCTTCGACATCGACATCGCCAGCGGGCTCCGCGTGTGCGAGAAGCGCCCGCACGGTTCCGTCCGCCGCGAGGTTTTCGAAGTCTGGCCCACCGACATGCTCAAGCTGTGGAGCAATGCCGGACTTCCGCGCAAGACCCCGCCGCCGGCAGCGCCGGGTTGCGAGGCCGAGCAAGATGTACCGGGCGCTCCCCCGCGCATCACCTCGCCACTTGGCGGTGTCGCGTACACCCTGCGCCCAGGCAAGGGCAACGAAACCCTGGCCTTCCTGGCCGAGACCGATGGCGACGCGCACGAGGTGTTCTGGTACGTGGGCAAGCGCTTCGCCGGCAAGGCGCCAAGTGGCCGGCCTTGGCTGTGGAACATGGAGCCCGGAACCTTCGTGGTACGGGCCGTGGACGACCGCGGCCGCTCGGACGCCCAGACCTTGCGGGTCGAGGTGTCGCCGTGAGGTACGCACTCGTCCTATTCGTGACCTGCGCCCTGGCCTGCGACCGTAGAGCCGAGGTGCCGGCGTCGCCGTTGTCGCCCACGGGCCCGCGCTACTACATCATTGGCAAGAGCGGCGCGCAGACGTTGGGCAAGGACCCGCGCAAGCTACTGCCAGGCTTCGGCGTCGTAGTCGCCGAGCAGCGCATGCTAGGCGGCGAGCTTGTCGGTCGTACCAGTCTAGGCCGCGACCTTGCCATGAAGGACTTGCGTCCAGCCACGCCGTCGCGCTTCAGCGGCGCGCACCTCGACGATCGCGGTTTCGACTTCGGCTGGGTGGTGAAGGAAGGTGCGCCCGTCTACGCCGAGCCAGACGTCACCTCGAGAACGCTCGCTCGGCGAGCGCGCTACGCCCGACTAACCCTTGCCAGCCGAGAAGGTCCGCAGGGCTTCTATCGCGTGGCCGACGGCTGGATGTCGGAGACCGATCTGCGCGTACCGCGAAGGTCCGCGCGCCCACCTGCTGTGGACGACACCGAACCTTGGATCGACATCGAGCTGGCCACGCAAACCTTGGTCGCGTATCTCGGCGACAAGCCGGTCTTCGCGACTCTGGTGGCCACGGGCGTGGGCGCCGAGGGCAGCCCGCTTTCCACCCCCCAAGGCATCCACCGCATCCGCGCCAAGCTGCTCGCCGCCACCATGGACAACCTCGACCATACCGGCGTGGCGCCCTATTCGTACGAGGAAGTTCCCTTCACCCAGTACATCGGCCGCGTCGCCCTGCACGGGGCCTTCTGGCACGACCAATTCGGCGTCCCACGCAGCCACGGCTGCATCAACCTGAGTTTGGCCGACGCCGAGTGGCTATTCGGATTCACGCAACCGACAGTACCTGAAGGCGAGACTGAAGTCGCAGCGACGGAAAAGCGGCCGGGGACAGTGGTACGGGTGAAGTGAGGAATGGTCGAACGCGCGACCTTGGCTTCTATTTCTTGATGCCGGTTCCCTTTGCAGCCTCGGCCAGCGACTGTTCCATAGCCATGCTACCATTCTACACTTGACGCGGGTTTCGGACGCGAGAAGAATGTCACAATGTCCCAGCGCGATGACACAGTGAGGCTCGATGGCGAGAACGGTCAGGCAAGTGGACAAGACTCCGCGGAGGCGATTGGCGATCCAGAGGAATTGGCGAGCGCGGAGCACCCGCGCCCGGCGGATGTTGCACCCGAAGCGCCGGCCAGAAACCTCACCGTAGAAACACTCAACAGATACCTTGCGGTGGCGGCGGAGGATCGCGAAGCAGCCGAAGAGCGCTCCGCGGAAATCATTGCCCGCTTCTCGAAGCTGACCATCGCCATGATGTGCGTGACCATGGTCATTGCGGGCGCGAACGTGGCCATGATCATTCGGCAGTCGAGCGTTGCCAGGCCTGTCTTGGTCGCGCCGCCTCGGCCAATGGAAGCGCCAACGCTCGTCGTGCAGCCTGTCCAACCGGTCTTGCCAGCGACCGCGCAGCCCGTGCCAACCGAGCCGCCACGCGAGATGGTGAAGCCCGCGGAGAACATCCCCCTGCTAGGCTCGCCGCCCAAAACAAAGGATCGGTGGGCGCCCGTGCCCGGGCCCACACGCTTGGCCCGCACCCCCATCGCGCCGCCTCGGTCCCAGCCCCTGCTCTCGGCCAGGAACGTGGACGACGATTCACGCGACTCCTCTCCCGTGGAGCGCTGGTAAGCTCGAGCCCGCGACAAGCGCAGCGACGTCGCGGGGCGCCGGGCCGAAGGCCCGTTCCGCCTGGCATGACAACGAAGGGCCTTCGCGGCCGTAGACCCTTGCGTACTCCCCAACGAAGCACACTCCTGGGGACCTTCAGGCCAGTGGCACGCGTGGCGAAGTGCGCCGAAGAACGGTCGTTGCCATGCAATAATGAAAGGGTGGGTCCGCTCCTCGTCCTGCAATTGCTGATGGCCGCGCCTTCCCCCGGCGTCCAGCGGAGTGTGTGGTTGCTTGAGCGGCCGGGCTGGCAACGCCAGGAATCGGCCCTACTCGAGGCCTTGCGCATCTACACGAGCGATTTGAAAGTTGCCATCACCCTCAAGGTGGACGACGCCAAGGGGAATGAGCCCGCTGCCCAACTCCGCGCTGCCCAGGATCAATGCTCGTCGAGGATCTCCATGGTGGCTTGGTTCGCAGGTGATGTGAAGGAGCCGATGCTGCAAGTCCTTCACTGCGCCACGCTGTTTGTCGACCAGCTCGCTTATCCACGACGTTCCTCCATCGAGTCCTATGCTCAAACCCTTGCGCTCAAGATTCGCGCGTTGCTCGCCCTGGAACCAGACCTCAAGATGGAAGCCGAGACGTCCGTGCCGGATGAGAAGGATGAGGAAAACCACGGACCTTCGATGTTGAAAGCGGTTCCTGAACTGGGAAACTCAGGTGGGACGCTCGGCGCTGCGCTCGATGACGTCTCGGCCGAAACATTGGCGTCGCGCTCATCCTCCCATTCGTCCGCGGCCACCCCAGCGCAGGCTGGCATGGAGATCGGTCTGTCCTACTTGCTCGCGACCACGGCGGACTGGGAGGGACTGCGTCAAGGTGTATCACTACGCCTCGGACTGGTGTTGCCTCGCTACCGCCTGGCTATCGAGCTGGATAGCTCCCTGTCCACTCCGGTGGTGCGGGACGCCAACGGCACTCGCGTCAGCCTGGCCGAGATACCCCTGGGATTGTCGGTGTCCTTTCGCTGGCAGCGAGGGAAGTGGATGGTGTCATGCGGATCGCGCTTCAGCCTGCACATCGCTGAAGCTGAAGCGACCAGCTCGGACGGGAGACGAGGGGCAGGTTCGGAAAATTCCATTGGGCTTGGAGCGAGCGAACAGATTCGCTACGATGTGTGGGGACAGGTAGGCGTTAGCGTATCGCTAACCAACGAGATCATGCTGCCGCGCAGGACGTTCACCGTAGTTGGCAAGGAAGTGGCTGGTTCTGGGCTTTTCCAGGGGGGGGTCATGGTGGGCGCCGTCTACCGTTTCTTCTAGTTGTCTTTCAACAATCGGGAGCCCATCGGCACTAACAGATGGTGGTGCATAGCGATCCACGAGCGAAGTCCAGCGCGAGGGCCGAACGTCCCTCGTGGATAGCGGGCTGCTGCGCGGGTGAGCCCGTGGCGGTGGCAGCCATGTTCACGGAGCATTGCGACACCGTCGAACGAGTCATATCGCGCCTGGTCGGCCCGACCCCCGACCTGGAAGACTTGGTCCAGACGACTTTCATCGAGGCCATGCGTGGTATCCAGCGCTATCGCGGCGAGGCAAGCATCAAGACTTGGATTACCAGCATTGCCATTCACGTTGCGCAACACCACTTGCGCTCGGGCCAAATGCGCCGGCATGCGCCGCTCGAGTTGGTCCCCGAGGCGAGGGTCGCCTCGCAAGCGCCCAATCCCGAGACCCAGCTCGACCAGCGTCGACTGTCCGCGCGCTTGCACACCATGCTGGACAAGATTCCCGCCCCGCAGCGCATCGCCTTGTTGCTTTTCACCGTGGATGGGCGGTCGGTTGAAGAAGTCGCAGCGCTCATGGGTGCGAGTCAGACCACCACGCGCTCGCGGGTTTTTTTTGCGCGGCGGGCATTGCGAGCCAGGATCGCCGCGGATCGCGACTTAGCTGAGCTGGCCGAATCCATCATGGGACATCGCAAGGAGGGTACGGCGTGAGCTCCTGCCGCCAGGCGCGCGACGCCATCATCGCCGTGTTTCGGCAGCAGGCGACGGAAGCCGAGAGTCTGCACCTGGAACTACATCTGGGTGTGTGCCAGAGCTGTCGAGCCGAAAGAGCCCACTGGCGCTTGCTGGAACAACTGCGCGACGAGGCGCCGCAGCGACTGAGTACAGAGGCGCGCGAGCGGGTGCTCCAGCACATCACGCTGCGCGTCCCGCCCAAAGTCGAAGCGCTCGAACAAAAGACACGGCGATTCTTGCCCCCTTTCTTGCTCACCGCGACGGCCGTGGCCGTCCTGGTGCTGGCGGTGCGTGTTTGGAAGAAGCCAACCGGTGCGCCGATCGCATTGAGCCGCAATGCCGGGGCCGTGCCGACAGCGAGCCAAGCAGCGGCAAGCCTTGCTGGTCGCCAAGATCGTGAGGAGCGCGGGGCGCGCCAAGGCCGTGAGGATGGCGAGGATCAGATGATCCGTGCGCAGGCGCCGGGAACCTTGAAGACGCTCGGAGCCCGCATCGCTTACGGTTCGGGAACGTCGTTCCGAATGATGGCTAACGCCCGGCGGGTCGAGCTCTACGCGGGCGAAGTCGATGTCGAGGTCACGCCGGGAGGGCCATCGCGATTCCGCGTCGTCGCGCCACGCTTCATCGTGGAGGTCATCGGCACCCATTTCATCGTTCGTCCCTCTGGGGTCGAAACCTTGCATGGGACGGTTCGCGTCTTGGATGCGAACGGCCGCGAGCTCGCGGTGCTTCACGCCGCGGAAGCTTGGACCGTGGGAGATCCCAATCGGCTGCCGTTGGCGCTGGTCGACGCTGAGCCTTTGTCGGCGACGGCGGCAAGCATCCAGCAGCCTGCCCCGGCGGCCCACGGCACGGAGAGCCTCCTGTCCGTGACCGAGCATCGTCAACCTGAAGGCTCGCCGAAACCTTCGCTCAAGAGCCGCGTCGACCAGCTGATCGCAGAAGCACGCAGCGGGCTCGCCGCGGGTGACCCCGAGCTCGCGCGCTCACGCATCGCGGCAGCGCTGGCAGCACGTCCAACGGGCCGACAGCGAGCCGTCGCGGGCCTGCTCACTGCTGCCAGTTTTCTGGTGGAAGGCCGCTACGAGGATGCCCTGGCCGACTATCGGCGTACGGCTGAATCTTTCGACAGATACCCGGAGAGCGAGACAGCTGCCTTTGCCATCGCTCAACTTCTGTGCGAACGGGCCACCACGGACGAGGCCCGCACGTCGCTGGAAGCCTATCTCGTGCGCTACCCCGAGGGGCGCTTCGTGCAGGATGCGCGCCGCAAGCTCGCGTCGCTGCCATGAGGCGCGCGTGGTGTCTGTTGTGTCTGCTACCTGCCTGTACGCGTACGACAGAGCTGCTTGGCCCCGCGCCGAAGGCGCTCGCCTACTGTCCCACCACCATCGACGTGTATGGGGGTAGCAACATATCGCTGGTGGGTTGCGGCGGGCCCCGCCTGGCGCCTGCCCCTTTGGAGGATGGCTACTTTGCCCCGGGCATACCCGACTATGATGCAAGCTTGGCGGGCAGAATCCATGCCCGTCTGGTCTACGATCCCGATCTGGTTCCACGCTTCGGTTCGTCTTGGAATGTTCGCTCCTGCTCCATACCTGGCGCCTCGCTTGTGCAACTAGCCCCGGCCCTGTCCAAAGACAGCTGCGGCCCGGACAGCCCAAGCGGTGCCGGCACCTTTCTCGGCGTCTGTGCCAACCGTCCCGCGCCAATTCTGCTGCTATCGGCGGGCATGCTCGATGACCGTTGCCATGGCGGCGGACCGGATTCCAGCGAGGCCGACAATCCGGCTGCCTATGCCCAGCACTTCGCTTCTCGCTTGGACTCTTTTCTGACCGTACGGCAAACTAGTTTCGTCCTGGTAGGCCCCACGACCGAGTGGATGCCAGCTCCACTTCACGGCGTTTCATCGGAAGCGGGATGTACCTGGACGCGACCGGACTGGGACGGTTCCGGATTGGATCTGTGGAGGCTGAATCGCACATACAAGGGCAGCGTCAGCTTGGTCGCGGATCTCCATAGCGACTTTCAGCGCCACAACCATTGCTGCAAGTTGCTTGACCTGGCCTGTGACACCAATTTCTCCTCGGAAGTTGGCGGCGTGGTCAACTGCGATGGTGCCCAGGCCATCGTGGATTTCTGGTACCAAGACCTCAAGGCCCTCTTGCTTGCGGGGGACTATGACTGTCCGGCCGCGCAAGGAGGGTAGACGAAACGTTCAGGAAGACGCTAGCCCGCATGATTCGCATTCAACAACCGCGAGGGCCGAGGCACCAAGCTCCTATGCACGCCCACGTACCACGAGAAGAAAGCGGTCGGATACCATCCGCGGATGGTGAACGCGGTTTACAGTGGGAAGCTGTCGAAGGCGAGTTCTTTGCGCAAGGCACTGCGGACGACTTGGCCGCGCTCGAGCAATACGCAGCGATGACGCACGCACGGCGCTTCGCCCCGGACTTGCGCGCCTGGCGCAGCGGAGCCCTCTTGCTAGCTGGCTGCGCCGTGGGAGTTCTCGCCGTGATCTTTTCAGTGGTGCGATTGGCGCACGGGCCAGCGCAAGCAGCAACTTCTGAACCACACGCAGGTGCTCCGGTCACGGAGACATCTGGTTCTGACAACCAGCCTTTGATGCCGTCTCTCCCATCAGGCCAAACAGAAGACCAGGTGCCCTCGGTGGCCGGAGCGCCTGCGCGTGAGCCAGTAGTGCCCAAGGCCGAGCCCATCGCGGTGCAGGCCGAGGCGACCGTCGCCAAACCGCAGCCCAAGGTGATGCTATTGGGCGAAACCAGCGAGCGCGTTTCGCAGTGCCGTATTGGCCTCCAAGAACGGAAGACAACCCAGATTTCCAGCACTTGTGCAGTGGCGATGGAGCTCGACCCTACGCTGGCGAAACCGCTCTTGGCTTGGGCCATGTCCGAGTTTCGACACGGCCGCACCAGCGTCGGCGCGGCTTGGGCGCGCAAGATCATGCTCATCGATCCTGCGCTGGCCGACACCTACTTGATCCTCGGCGTCGCCGAACAGGAATCTGCGCATGCCGCAGCCGCGCGCCAGGCGTACAAGCGCTACCTCGAGCTCTCTCCCAGGGGGGCCTATGCCAGCGACGTGCGTTCGGCTCTCGGGTCGATCTGATGGGAACCCTGGGAGGGTTCCCAAACCCTCCCGCGATGCTCCGCTGCCGGCGAAGCCGGCAGGCTCCGCACGCGTCTTCCTAGCCCGCACGACCATCGACTTAGTGCGGCTGATGAATAGTGCGGGCTAGTCCTTGTCACCGCAATGTTGAAGAACAGTCACTTGGCAACCTTATCGCCCGTGGCATGGACTCCGACTGTCGGAGGCAGCGCAAGATGCGCCGCCGCCGTCGCGTTCCATCACTCTTCGGAGGTACCATGCGCCACACGAAAGCAGTTGCCGTACTTTCGCTTCTCATACCCAGCACACTCCATGCAAAAGCGTCGACCGACCACGATGACTTCGTCGACCACGTGCTCCTCGTCAGCATCGACGGACTCCACGCCCTGGATGTGGCTCGCTTCGTCGAAAGCCATCCCCACTCTGCATTGGCCACCCTCGCCGAGCACGGGGTAACCTATTCCAACGCCCGCATTCCGGCCAACAGCGATTCCTTCCCTGGCCTTCTCGCACTCGTAACCGGTGGATCGCCCATCAGCCACGGCGTCTTCTACGACGTGAGCTACGACCGCAAACTCTTCGATCCCACCAACACGTCTTGTTCGGGACAGCCGGGCAACACCGTGGTCTTCGACGAGAGTATCGATCTGTACGACAGTGCCAATGTCTCGAAGAATGTCATCGACCCAAGCAAGTTACCGCGACGTCTGAACGAGCACGGGCAGTGCGTCCCTGTCTACCCGCACGACTTCATCAAGACGAACACCATCTTCGAGCTCGTCCGGGCCGCTGGCGGACTGACCGCGTGGGCCGACAAGCACCCGGCCTACGACCTGGTCAACGGTCCGTCGGGCAAGGGCGTGGTCGATCTCTACACGCCAGAAATCACCAACGTCGGTGGCGCCGATGCCACGGCCAGTGTGGTCTGCACGGTCAAGAACGACCAATTGAAGGTCGCGGCAATCCTCAACCAGATTCATGGACGCAACCACGACGGCACCGCGTCGCCTGGCATACCGACCGTATTCGGCATGAATTTCCAGGCGGTCAGCGTCGGCCAGAAGCTTGCCAAGGACAACTCCGACGGCAGCTGCGCCGAGGACACCGATCCGAGCCTGAACGGGCAGCCGGGCGGCTACAAAGACGGTTCAGGGACTCCTACCGACGTCCTCAGCTACGGACTTGAGAAGACCGATCAGGCATTGCAGAGCATGATCGACGCGCTCAAGAGCCAAGGGATTTACGACTCGACCCTCTTTATTGTCAGTGCCAAGCACGGACAGTCGCCCATCAACCCGCTCAAGGTGAACAAGCCGGGACACTTCGCCGACCTGGTGGCTGGTTTGCCGGATGCCGCTAGCAATCCGGGCGCGCAGGCGATCGCCAGCGCTGCTGCCTGTACCACCGGCGCTTGCGGGTTCGTCATGGATGACGATGTGGCGCTCATCTGGCTTGGGGATCAAAGCCAGACCACCGCGGTGGCCTCTTACTTGAATGCAAATGCCAAGGCGCTGTTCATCGACGAGGTCCTGGCCGGCAAAGAACTGCAGCTCAAATTCAACAATCCATCGAAAGACAACCGCACGCCCGACGTCATCGTACAGCCGACCTACGGAACCATCTACACCACGTCCAAGAAGAAGATCGCCGAACACGGCGGCATGAGCTTCGGAGACACCCAGGTCGGCCTCATCGTGTCGCGACCGCGCATGAGTAGCCGCGTCTTGAAGACGCCCGTGCTGACCTCGCAGGTCGCCCCCACCATCCTGCGGGCGTTGGGGCTCGATCCCGAGGCATTGAAGTCGGTTCAGACAGAACAGACCCCGGTTCTGCCCGGGTTCTGAAGCCGATCGCGCCAGTCCTTGATTCCTCGCGCTGAGACCGAAGCCTGCTTGCTCTGGCCAAGCAGGCCTGCGCGGCTAGGGCCGACTCCCGCACATACCACCCCGCTGTCCGTCCGCCGTCTTTCTTCTGGCGCGAAAGCTCTTCCGTTTGCCATTCGCTTTGAAGATAGGCAACGCCCGCTGGAAAGCCTGCCGCTTCGTTTCTCAAGCCAACGGGCATTTTCATGCCCGAGCTGGAGGTGGTCGTCATGACCCTCGACGAGTTCGAGGCTGGAGACAATCATCGCAAAGGGCGCCAGCGCGATCATGGCCACTGCGTACGATCCATCGGCGGCGGGGTAGTTGCCGCGGTCCGATAGGCGTCGTAGATGAAAGCCTGGCAGTGACGGCATAGCGAAAGGCCCAGAGTTGGCTCTCCGGGCCTTTCCGATGGATTGACCGACCCACGGCCAAACCACCCAAGGATCTGGTTGGCATTGAAACCGATGCTGGCGAGCAAGCCCAGGTGGACTGGGGCAGCTTCGGCCACTTCCGCATTGGCGGCACCCAGCGGCCGCTCTCCGTCTTTTCCATGGTCCTGTCCTGGTCGCGCGCTCTCTTCATCGATTTCTCCCTCGACCAGCAGATGGAAACCTTCTGTCGCATGCACCGCCGTGCCCTCGAATTCTTCGCGGGCGTGCCCCGCAGTTGCGGGTGTTGCAATGACTAGCATCATAATCGGAAGGAGATCGCAAGCTCCAGCTCGCAACCGCAGGCTGGCGAAGCAGGAAAAGCAGGACCCGATGTGCCGCAGGACGAGGCCGGAACATAGGAAACTCGACAAGGACTCCCGCCCGACCTTGAGGAGGGACGGTGCAGTTGTGGGAGCAACTCTGGGGGGGCAACATTCTGCCCGTGCCTTCGCTGACCTCTTGTTTTCCGCCTTTTGGGTGTCCAATTCAGTGCTGTCCCGGCCCTGCCATCGTCAGGATCTGGGGGTACGTCTGGGGGTACGCAGCCACCATGCTTTCCGCGTTCTTCCGCCCCAACTTCCGCTTCAATGTGTGAAGCGTAGCGGCCGAGGAAAGCCTTGCGCGGGATCTGCGCCCTTACTTGTCGGTGCCCTGGGCCTCGTGCTCGACGACCAATCGGTACAGCTCTTCCAGGGTGGCGTCCGGATCTCGAACCATGGGGTTGTCGGCGCGGCGGACCGATCCCGCTAGAATCGATGTAATCCTCCTCTTGATGCGAGGGGGCTTCTGCGGCGCGAAGAAGATGCGCGCCATGCGGCCGTCGTACCAGGCCTTGACGAAGGCGCGAAATACGGCGACCGCATCGCGCATGATGGCTTCATAGTCTCGATCCCAGTCCACGGGCTCGTCTCGCAGCCATCGGTCCACTACGCCGGCAGCAAGATTCGCCGACTCGAGAGCTAGGGTCACGCCGGACGAGAATACCGGATCGAGAAAGTCACCCGCGTTCCCCGCCACGGCCCAGCGTTCGCCGTGCATGCGCGACACCACGCGGGCGTAGGCGCGCAGCTCGCGCACAGCCATGACCTGGGTTGCGCGGCCGAGGCGGGCCGCCGCGTTGGGTTCCTCTGCCAGGAATCGCTGCAACTTGTGTTGCATGCTGCCCGGCTGGGCGTCCCAGTAGGAAGCGGCACCTACGGTGCCAATGGATGTCCGGCCGTTGGAGAAAGGAATGATCCAGATCCATCCGTCGGCAGGATGCCGGCACACCCAGATGTCCCCACCCTCCTCGCCGTCGGGGCGGTCATCGTTTTCCACCTGGGTGAAGCAGGCCACCCGGTTGGGCAACCCGGTGGGCGCCTCCAATTGCAACAGCGTAGGCAGGACCCGACCGTACCCACTGCAGTCGAGGGCGAAGCGCGCGCGCACGGCGATGGTCCGGCCGAATTCCAAGTCATCAACCACAACCAACGCGTGTTCCGGCGTGAAGCTTACGGCTCGCACCCCATGTCCAAAGCGCAAGTCCACGCCTTGACGCCGGACCTCGGTGGCCAGGGTCTGGTCGAAGTCGTCGCGCGGGACCTGGAAGGTCCACGGGTCGTCGTCGGTCAATGCATCGGCGAACGCGAACCTCTCCCGTTGGTCGCCAGACAAGAACATGGCACCGCGCTTGCGCATGTAGCCGCGGGCCTCCACGGCTGCCAGCAGACCGGCCTGGCGCAGCAGTT
>Ga0265342_10003647_pt1 | contig 12527 bp, 11 predicted proteins | sample 4CB327metaG_FD_203125 | JGI IMG/M metagenome (GOLD analysis project Ga0265342, IMG submission 203125) | Rhizosphere microbial communities from Carex aquatilis grown in University of Washington, Seatle, WA, United States - 4-CB3-27 metaG | ecosystem: Host-associated > Plants > Roots >...
CGATCTGGTGTCCGAAGACGATCACCAGGGTGGCCAGCGCCAGCGGAACCAGCGCGATGGGTACCAGCAGCAGAGCCCGATACCTGCGTCCCCAAAAACTCCATGCTTCGACTGGAAGCCGATAGGCGCGGCGAAAGCCCTCCATTAGCGATAGCATCATGCCCAGGCCGGCAAAGAGGCTGAGGCCGGCGGCCGACAGAATCACCTGGACGGAATGGACGCGGCGGATGAGTACGTAGGACTGGAGCATATCCATGGTGTCGGTGGGCAGAAACTGCTCGAAGGTGGCGCGGATCTCGCCGACCAGAGTGGTTCCCTCCGGCACCTGGGCCAGCAGAGTTGTGACCACCAAAAGGGCGGGAAACATCATGAGCATGCCGGAGTAGGCCGCGGCCTTGGCCGCATTGACTACATCGTGGTCAAGGGCCTGCCAAAGAGCTTTCCGCAGCTTTCTAAAAAACCTAATCATGGGCGTCACAGGCAAGAGTAGAGCATCTCCGGGGGTTTAGGCGAGAGGTCTTTGTCAGTAAGCAGCAAAGGCCATGCAGTTTACGGCGCGTGAAACAAATCCACTCAGAATGCGCCGGAGCGAAAGGGAGCGGAGAGGCAGGTGGTACCCAGGTCATTTCCCGAGACAGAAACAATCGGTATCGCCGAACATATTGTGATCGAGCGCGTACCGGAGGCCCTCATATTCGAGGTCATTCGCGGAGTCGATGCCGACCCTCTCGGCAAAGATGCTGAAAAGAATTTGTCTAGCGTTAAGAAGAGCGGTAAATGTATTGAAGTGAAGGTCGCCGAAGATCAACAGGATGCTGCCTGCGGCCGTCTTGCCCAGTTGCTTTAACCAGAATTGTTCACGGATTGGGAACTGATGGGCGAACTTATGCGCGTTGGCCAGAGTTTCCGACGGGGTGCCGCGCGCCGCCAGAAGGTCGCGAATCATGCTGAGGTCCTTGTATCCCAGGCTCAATTGCGTGGCGCGGTCCGCCTCAACGAAGATGTGCGGGATGGCATGGGATTCCGCGATGGGAAGGAGAATTGATTCGGCGCCGTCTCCGGCGAGATAGGAGGGATGGTCTTCCTCCGCAAGCAGGTCGGGGCGCAGCGATTGTATGGCCGACTCGACGAGGGATCGGTAATGGAGCTGCAACTCTGTCAGGGCAAGCCCGCGCTGCTTTCTCTGGGCTCGCGCATGATCGACGCCCATTAAATGAATCATGAGTCTCCCGCTGAATAAAGCGACGATCTCAGTTTAGGAACATCGTCCGATAGAGCGTATCCCGCTGCACCGGCTTGAAGCCGGCGTCGCGGATGATGCGGCGGAGCTCTTCTTCGGTGGTGCAATTGCTCGTGCCCGCGGCCCGCACCACATTCTCTTCCAGCATTACCGAGCCCACATCATTGCCGCCGAAGTGGAGGCCTAACTCAAGGACTTTCAACCCTTGAGTGACCCAGCTTGCCTGCACGTTTTCGATGTTGTCGAGATAAAGCCGTGAGATAGCCAGCACCTTCAGGTACTCAACCGAGGTTGCTTCCTCCCAGCCGCGGCCTCCCAGCGCTGTGTTTTTGGGCTGGAAGCTCCATGGAATGAAGGCGGTGAATCCGCCGGTCTCCTCCTGCAAGCGGCGCACCACCTCGAAGTGGTTGATGCGCTGCTCAACACTCTCGCCCACGCCGAACATCATGGTGGCTGTGGTGCGCATGCCTAACTGGTGCGCGGTGCGGTGGACGCTGACCCAGTCCTCGGTATTGCACTTGATGCGGGCGATACGCCGGCGGACTTCGTCGTCGAGGATTTCAGCGCCGCCGCCGGGGATGGAATCGAGACCTGCGTCGCGTAGTCGGATGATGGTGTCGCGCAGGGTGAGGTCGGAGTACCTGGCGATGGCCAGCACCTCGGAGGCGGTCAGGCAGTGCAGCCAGATTTGCGGAAATCGCTGCTTGATGCCACTGAAGAGCCGCTCGAACCAGTCGATCTTGAGATCGGGATGGATGCCTCCCTGCATCAGTACGCCGGTTCCGCCCATCTCCAGGGTCTCGGCGATCTTCGCGTGGATCGTCTCGAAGTCGAGGATATAGCCCTCTTCAGAGCGCGGCCCTTTGAGAGGCCGGTAGAAGGCGCAGAAGGTGCAGTACTCGGTGCAGAAGTTGGTGTAGTTGATGTTGCGGTCGATGATGTAGGTGACCACGCCCTCGGGGTGCAGGCGGCGGCGTACCGCGTCCGCCTCGAAACCCAGGCCGATCAGATCGTTGGAGTGAAAGCGGTCGAGAGCCTGTTGGCGGGTCAGCGGCATACTCTCGATTTTAGCAACTCATGGTTTGCCGGACTCCGGTTTATGGGCGGGCTTCGGCTTCTTCGCCGGGCTGGAGATGCCCATGCTCATCAGAAAAAAGTAGAATCCCTTGCGCAGCGCGTCGAGCACGTTCATCGTTGCATACCTTTCCAATTCAATCCCATTCATCCCGTTTGCTCGGAACAGCAGATGTCAGGGAACCCCGACCGAGTCTACTTTTTCATCGGAGCGCTTACCGCAACGGGCGCGGGAGCCATGGGCGCCAGGCCGAGCAGGATCTCCACGGCGGCTGGTGGCAGCGGCTTGTCGGCATTAGCCAGCAACAGGCTTACCTGCCACATCTGGATGTCGGTGAGCACCTGTTTATAGCTGGGCATGCCGGTCAGCCGGATGCCGTTAGCCACCTTCCAGTACGTCTCCCCTGGCGGGTCGTCGCTCACACCCACCATGGTCAACGATCCATGGTGGTGCGGCTCCCAAAGGGGCGGCGCTTTGGGAAACATATTCGGTCCAATAGACGAAGGCTTGCCTTGAAAGCCGTGGCATACGGCGCACTGGTCGAGGTAAACCCGGGCACCCTCTATCAGATTGTCCTCGTTAGCTTGGATGGGCGGGATCTTGACCATTTCGCGATCGATGCGCACATTCAGTGGAATGCCGGTAATCAGCCGCTCGTAGGGCAGCGGCCGGTCGGCCACCGCTACCGGCGCGTTGCCAAACCAGAGCCACCCCACCACAGCGACAGGCACTAGGGCGATTCCAAAGAAAATGCCAAGTAGGATACGACCCATATGCGTTTTGACCTCCGTTGCCCTTCATCGTAGTGCATTTTCCGGCTTTCTGTGCTGGGAGACGGTATTAATTCCTTGATCAATAAATGATTTGCCTGGTAGAACGCGTTGTATTGAACAGTGCTTGGACCATCTTTCAGTGGCAGCCGCCGCTGCGAGTCATCCCCTGCACAGAAACATGGAGTACCCCCATGACAGATCACTCGATGATGCGATTGGGCCGCAAGGCCATCAAGACCGACACCCGAACCCTGGCGCTGGGCGACTACCTGAAGCCGAGCCTGCCGCCGCCGCCGCCCGCGGTTGACTGGACCAAAGGAATCACATCCTGGGGCATGATGCTGAACGACAAGCTAGGAGATTGCACCATCGCCGGCGCGGCTCACGCCGTACAAGTTTGGACGGCCAACACCGGCCACGAGGTCACCGTCCCCGATCGCACCGTCAAGAGGTACTACGAAAAATGGGACGGCTATGTCTCCGGCGACTCCAATACCGATAACGGCGGAGTTGAGCTGGACGTGTTGAACAACTGGCAGAAGCATGGGTTCGCGGGCAACCGGCTCGTGGCCTTTGCCGACCCCATGCCCGACAACCTGGTGCAGATTCGCCAGTCCATCGCCCTCTTCGGCGGTGTATATATCGGCGTGGCCCTGCCGATTACGGCACAGATACAGGACGTATGGGACGTGGTGCCCAAAGGCGGCGCTAATGCGAAGAAAGGCAGTTGGGGCGGCCATTGCGTCTTCGTCCCCAAATATGACAAGCACGGATTTACTTGCATCACCTGGGGCCAGTTGAAGACCATGACCCTGGCCTTCTGGAAGAAGTACTGCGACGAGGCCCACACCCTGCTCGGCCGGGGCTGGTTGGCCGCCCAGGGTGCTCCCAACGGCTTCAACCAGGCCCAGTTGCTGGCCGATCTCAAGGCCATCCGGTAGCGGAGTTTGCCGCTATTTAGCGTGGCCTTCGTATAAACCAATGCGGGTTCACCCGCAAAGCTGCCCGTCCTAAATAGTGAATGGCAGGCCTAGGGTGGTTTAATACCTATGGGGGGAGCACTGCCTTGAGCATTGGTGTGCTTCCGTACTCCCGTGGAGGAAACCCGAAACCGATGTGTTCTTTTCGCCGTCTTGCCCTTTTGCTGGCGCTGGTTCTGCCAGCCATGCACGCCCTTCAGTCTCAAAACTCGAGCAGTAACCCCGCAACCCCGGCCCAAGACCAGGCTCAGGCCCAGAGCCAGCAAACTGCCACCGCCCAATCCCAGGGACAGGTCAGCGTGCAGGCTCGCATCAAGGCCCGCCGCGAACAGCGCCGCGCTGCGGCCATTCGCGATGTCTATACGCATCGTTATGAGGCGTATGCCGGAGCCGGCTACCTGCGTTTTACCCCTGGAGCCAGTTTGCAGCGCGTCAATGAATACAATTGGAACGCCGGCGTCACCCGCTACTTCAGCGAGCGCCTGGGCCTAACCATGGATGGCCGCGGCTACTACGGCACTCCCTTTATCAGGCCAAACATCACCGGCATCACCAAGCCGGCCATCAGCCAGTATGCAGCTTTGGCAGGACCCACCTACCGCTTCTACCTGCAGCCCAAATACTCCATCGCCGGCCGGGTCATGGCCGGGTATGCGCAGGGCAAGTTCTCTGGCGATACCAACGGCTTCGGCGGCGTTGCGCTCGGCCTCTACCCGGATGCGAAGACCTTTGCCGCCAGCGCCAGCGTCCTGGTCGAGTACAACCTGACGCCGTATATCGGACTGCGAGTTGCTCCGGAGTACTACGCCACCGGCTTTGGCTCGACCATCCAGAACAACTTGGGCTACACTGCCGGAATCGTCATCCGGTTCGGCAGAAATAAATAGCAGGGTCAGGGATCAGGGAGTAGGGATTAGGGACCAGAGATCCGCGGTCGAACTTCGGGTCGTGCCTATCCATCCTGCATTTATTCAGATAAGAATTACTCAAGCAGCTTGAGTTCTGCTCCCTACTCCCTGTCATTGCAGGATCGGAATTCCCGCGATGCGCCGCTGCCACTCCGCGGGGCCGGTCTGGTGGACGCTCGTACCCTTGGAATCCACCGCCACGGTCACCGGCATCTCGCGCACGTCGAACTCATAGATTGCTTCCATCCCCAGATCGCCAAAGGCCACCAAACGCGAGCCGTAAATGGCCTTTGAAACCAAGTAGGCCGCGCCGCCCACTGCCATCAGGTAGACCGCTCCGAACTTCTTGATCGCCTCAATCGCGACTGGACCGCGCTCGGCCTTGCCCACCATGCCCAGCAGGCCCGTCTCAGCGAGCATCTGCCGGGTGAACTTGTCCATGCGCGTCGCCGTCGTAGGTCCGGCAGGGCCAACCACCTCCTCGCGCACCGGGTCCACCGGCCCCACGTAATAGATGAACCGGTCGCGGAAGTCCACCGGCAGCTTTTCGCCGCGGCTCAGGATATCCGTCATGCGCTTATGGGCGGCGTCTCGTCCGGTAAAGAGCTTGCCGGTCAGCAGCAGCACCTCGCCCGGCTTCCAGGCGGCGGCTTCCTCGCGGGTCACCGTATCCAGATTTACCCTCCGGGCGCCCGATACGTCGTAGGTCAGCTTCGGCCAGTCCGCAAGGCTCGGCGGATCGAGATAGACCGGCCCCGAGCCGTCCAGTACGAAGTGGGCATGGCGCGTTGCGGCGCAGTTGGGAATCATGGCCACCGGCAGGTTGGCCGCGTGGCAGGGGTAGTCGCGCACCTTCACGTCGAGAACGGTCGTGAGCCCGCCCAGCCCCTGTGCGCCGATGCCCAGCCGGTTCACCTTGTCGTAAAGCTCCAGCCGCAGCTCCTCGGCGCGGTTCGCGGGGCCGCGAGCGATCAGCTCCTGAATTTCGATGGGGTCCATCAGCGACTCCTTAGCCAGTAGCATCGCCTTCTCCGCTGTTCCGCCGATGCCTATGCCCAGCAATCCCGGCGGACACCAACCTGCACCCATTGTTGGCACGGTTTGCAGCACCCACTCAACTACGGAATCGGAAGGATTGAGCATGATGAATTTACTCTTTGCCTCAGACCCGCCGCCCTTGGCCGCCACCGTCACATCCACCGTTGCGCCCTTGACCAGCTCGACATTCACAACAGCCGGGGTGTTGTCTTTGGTGTTGGTCCGTTTTCCCGCCGGATCGGCCAGGATCGAGGCACGCAGCTTGTTGTCCGGGTCGAGATAGGCTCGACGCACGCCTTCATCGACCATCTGCTGAAGGTCTTTACGCTCCTCGCCGGGAGCAGCCTCAAACCGCACATCCATCCCCACCTTCAGAAAGACATTTACGATACCTGTGTCCTGGCAGATGGGCCTGTGGCCCTCGGCGCACATGCGGCTGTTGATTAGAATTTGCGCAATGGCGTCTTTGGCAGCCGGCGATTCTTCCTTCTCATATGCTTTGGCCAGGCTGCGAATGTAATCCACAGGATGGTAGTAGCTGATGTACTGCAACGCGGCGGCAACGCTCGTGATGAAATCTTCCTGCCGGATGACGGTCATGGGGAAGGCTCCTTGAACTCTCTAGGGTAATAGAGGGTGAACTAGGTTGTCCTGCTATCGTGATAGACAACAACAGGTTATTTCGGTATGCCAACCGGTTTATTGACCGATTCGGCCACTCAACCCTCTGCAATGCCCTAATCTAGAGCCATGAACGACCCCTCTCCGGCAACGCTATCGTCGCACGATGTAACCTTCGATCTTTTGGTTATCGGCGCCGGGCCCACCGGGCTGGCCTGCGCCATCGAGGCCCAGAAGGCCGGTTTTCGCGCGGTTGTGGTGGACAAGGGCTGCCTGTGCAACTCGCTCTTCCACTACCCCGCGCACATGACATTTTTCACTACGCCGGAGCTATTGGAGATCGGCGGCATTCCCTTTCCCAGCCCCAACGCGAAGCCCACCCGCACAGAAGCGCTGGAGTACTACCGCCAAGTGGCGGCCTACTACAAACTCGACCTGCGTCTCTACCAGCGCGTCACGCGTGTCACGGGAGCCGATGGGGCATTCACAGTGCATATCGAGGACCGCTTCGGCCGTCCCGGAGCCATCCAGACGCGTAAGTTAGCGGTCTCTGTCGGTTACTACGACCTGCCCAACCCCATGGGCGTACCCGGCGAGAATCTGAGCAAGGTTCGCCACTATTACAACGATCCGCACCCTTTCTTCGGCATGGACGTGACGGTGATCGGCGGCAAAAACTCGGCGGCTATTGCGGCGCTCGAGTTGTGGCGGCATGGAGCACGGGTCACGCTGGTCTATCGCGGGCCTAAGATTCCGCCGCACGTGAAGTACTGGATCAAGCCGGACCTCGAAAACCGCATCAAGAACGGTGAAATCATAGCGTACTTCAATTCGCGGGTGGTTGAGATCACTCTGGACACGGTGGAGGTGGAGACGCCCGGCGGCCGGCAAACGCTGAAGAATGATTTCGTATTCGCCATGACCGGCTACCACCCGGATTTCAAATTCCTTACAGGGCTGGGCGTACGCTTCGAGGGCCCCGACCGCCTGCCGGTTTGCAATCCGGAGACCCTGGAGAGCAATGTACCGGGCATCTACCTGGCCGGAGTGATCGTGGCCGGCTCCCGCACCAACGAGATCTTTATCGAGAACGGCCGCTTCCACGGGCTCCAGATCGCCAGGGCGCTGGCGGCCAAGTAACTACAAGAACGCACTTCATGCGATGGGTAGGCATCTTCGTACAGGTGGCCGCTCAATCCATCTTCAAACTTCGGAGCCTGAACAGGTCGAGCAGATCGAAGCCTGTGGGCTGGCCTGCGGCCGGGTGCGGCATGCAGTGGAGTCTGGACTGCGCCGGAGCCGCATACGAGCGAGTGACATGGAGCCGGTCCATTACGACGTAGTGGGTGCGCAGGCCTCCTATGATTAGGGGCATCTCGGCCGGAACCCTCTTACGATCCACATAGATGACCAGCGCCGCCTCTTTCGGGTTGTCGAGGCTCTGGCCCACGCCCACGCCGAAGAAGGCTGGATTGCGCCGCATCAGGCCGTGGGCGACCGATTGCTTGACAGCCATGGCCGCGTTTAGCACTGTGGCCGTCAGGGCCGGAGCGGCGGAGACGAAGACGCTTTGCGGAGCCGAGCCATAGGTCACTGCATGCGCGTTGACGGGAATCACCAGCGTCCGTACGCCATCGATGGTCGCTGGCGCGTTCACGTTCTTATTCTCGTCCAAGTAGATAATCACTGCGGCTTCGCCGGAATGGTCACTGCTCTTGCCGATGGCCACTCCCAGAATCCCTGCCGACGGATTGACTAACATACGCGCCTGCCCGAGCGCCTGCTGCGCGCGTGAAACCTCAGAGTCCGCGAGTGTGCGAGCCTGCGGCGCGCCGAACGTGCTGTCGCCGTAGCTCAGGCAACTGACCGCATGGTCCGCGCCGCCAACAAAGGAATAACTTACCCCGTCGCCCGCCTGCGCGCTCAGTTCGCTCAGCACTTCGGAGACGGGGTTGGCCACGCCCTGGCTGACGCCGGCAACGTCTGTTCCACCGGCAAAGTAGAGGCCTACGGGCTCGGCATTGGCGGCGTCAATCACCAGCGCTCCGGAGTCGCCCGCATCGCTGAACCGGTCGCCGCTGATGGCGATCTGATTGGTGAAGGTCTTGGTCAGATAGGGTTTGGTTTCAGCACAGTCCAGGAAATAGTCGACCCGGACATCCAGGTTGAGCGCCGAAACGCTGGCGCATGTCAGCCCAGTGGTCCGGCCGCTCTTGGCCACCGTTAGTTGCAGCCGAGCGCTCTCTCCCTTGCCGCTGGTCGAGGAGACGCCGGGAGGCGCGGCGGCTAACGTGCCGTCGGCCTTGCGCGCGCCCAGCTCGAGAATGCTGCCGGAGGGGTCCACGGCGCCCGATGAGACTTGGGCGATGGCCGCGTCCGCGTTGGTCTGGTTCGAGCTGAGCGCAAGCCAGCCGGTCAAGATGGCCACAGGCAGGGCGCCGGGGCCTTCTCCCCAAGGCGTGCAGTTGTTGTCGATGAGTCCCGGCGCGACGATGGCGTCGCCCACGCTGGCTTGGTCACTGCGCGCCAACACGTGGTTATTGCTCAGCAGGTATTGGTTGTTATCAGAGCCCCGGAGCAGAGCGCCCAGTGTCCCGCTGCAACAGTCCACGATCTGGTTTCTCTGGGTGTCGTAGTCGTTGTTGTTGCCTCCAGAGCTGCCCAATTGAATTGAGCTGGCCCATTGTACCTGGTGGGTGGTGGGATTGCTCGATATTCCCGCGGGGTTCAGCAGCACCACGGATTCGGCTCTGGCCGCCGAGCCTCTTACGGTAGCTACAACGTACGTCGCGCCTGAGACCTGCACCGAGGCTGGAGCGGTGTAGGTGACCGTGCAGAAGGTGAAGGTCTGGCTGCCGCGCTGGCAATTCGTTTGGCCGAGTGAGCCCTGTCCGCCGGTAGAACCCGCTGCCGTGCTGGTCAGCACAAACTCGATATTGGTGCTGCCGCCGGTTTCGGCAAGATAGCCGGTGATGGTCACCTGTCCGTTGGCACCAATGGCCGCATTCTCCGGCGTCAACGGTTGCAGGAATCCCGGCGTTATGGTCAGTACGGTGCTGGTCCGGGCTCCGGAATCGAGCGCCGCGGTCACCACAACCTGCACGCGGTCGGCCGTCAGATAGCTGGGTGGGGTGTATTGGCCGTTAGACGTAATGCTGCCGGGTCCGCTGGCCGCATCGCCGCCCGATACCAACCAGGTGACCTTGGCCGCGCTCCCACTGGTGAGCGTCGCGATGAACTGTTCGACTGCCACGCCCTGTGCGGTGATCCCATTGCAGCCATTACAGTTGGTGTCGATAGTCGTAACGCCGGGGGAGATGGAAAACATGCTGTTGGAGGGGTTGGCGGTCACAACTCCGCCCCCACAGCCGACCAGTAGAACCAGGGCCGGTGCGAAGACGATCGCGAATGTCCGAATCAGTTGCAGCCGCATAGAGGTTCTTTCAGTGTACGAGCAGAAGGGGAATCAGTATTATGCAATACGCTAACCACTGCTTACTTAGATACTTGTAACGGGAAAAATGATGCCAGAAACTGCAGATTAAATCTACGACAGCACCCTGCGCAGAAAGCCGCGCAGTCCAAACCTTGCCAGCGCCGCCGTGAAAAATACCAGAGCAATCAGGATTGCCCACCAGGGCATATGCGTGATGCCGGGCGTGACCGAGGCGCGCAGCCCCTCACTCATGTAGACAATAGGATTGAAGAGCACGCCCACTTGCAGCCATGGAATTTTGTCCAGCCAGGCCCACGGGTAGTAGACGCACCCCAAAAAGGTAATGGGTACAACAATGATCGAAAAGACTAGCCCGATGTGTTTGGGACTGACCGTGGAGCCGATTACGAGGCCGAGCGACCCGGCCAGCAGGCTGGACAGCACCAGCACAAGCGCGAAGAGAAACCAGTTGTGCACGTCGGCTTGCACCGGCGCGGCTGGAACGTAGTAGGCCATGGGAATAACCAGCAGGGCGGCAATGATGCTCTGCATAGCGCTGAAGCAGACCTTTTCGAGAGCCACGGCCCACAGCGGCAGCGGACACATCACCCGGTCGTCGATCTCGCGCGTGATGCCAAACTCCGAAGAGAGCGGCAGCGCCACGGCGGCGATTCCCGAGAACATGATGGCTACCGCCATCAGGCCCGGCAGGATGATGGTGCCGAAATCCGCTCCGCCGCCCGCCGCCAGGGGATTGGCCCTACTCATGCGCGGCAGGATGAAGGTGAAGACGAAGAGGAAGAGCAGCGGCTGCATCCCCACGCGCAGCACAAAGGGAATCAACTCGCGTGTCAGCACCCGCAGGTCACGCAGAAACAGCCCCAGAAAGGCTCTGAGGAAAAACGCCGGGCTATTCACGCAGATCCCTCCCTGTCAGCTTGATGAAGACCGTCTCCAGGCTGGGCTCAGTGATGGCCAGGTCGCGCAGCCCAAAGCCTGCGACCGTCTGGACCAGGTCGGGAAGCAACCCGTCAGAGCTGGCGGCGATCACTCGCAGCCCGTCGGCGTGGGCTTCTGCGCTGGTTACGTCCGGTCGCGCCTTCAATGCAGAGATCACCGGCTCCAGGCCTTGCTGCGATCTGAGCTTGAGGTCGAAGATGGTATCCGCGCCGAAGGTGGACTTCAATTTTTGAGGCGACCCGAGCGCCAGCACGCGGCCATAGTCGATGATGGCCACGCGGTCGCTGAGCGAGTCGGCCTCCTCCATGTAGTGCGTGGTCAGCAGCACAGTGATGCCTTCCTTGTGCAGTCCCTCGACTGCCTCCCACATCGCCATGCGGCTTTGCGGGTCCAGGCCGGCAGAAGGCTCGTCGAGAAAAAGCACCGTAGGCCGGTGCGCGATGGCGCGGGCAATCTGCACTCGCTGCGCTAGTCCGCCAGATAGTTGCGCCGGATACATACCATTGCGCTCGCTCAAAAGAAACTGATCCAGCAGCTCCAGGGAGCGGGACTTGGCCTGCCGGTGCGAGAAGCCGAAGTAGCGGCAGTGATAATAGAGGTTCTCAAAGACCGTAAGCGAGCGATCCAGAGTGTTGAACTGGGGCACTACGCCAATCAGCCGCCGAGCATGGGCCGGATGCTCCACCACGTCGATCCCCGCAATCCGAACCGTTCCGCTGGTGGGCAGAGTGCGCGTGGTGGCGATCGAAATTGTAGTGGTTTTGCCCGCCCCATTTGGCCCCAGCAGCCCGAAGATCTCACCCTGCTTCAGATCCAGGTCGATCCCATCCACGGCGACCACGCGGAGCTTCGATTCATAGATCTTGGTCAGATTTTCAATTTCAACAATCAAGCGGGTCACCCGGCACGGGAAGGGAAGTGCGTGCGGTATTCAGATTATCGCATTATGGCAGCGAACTGCAGGAGGAGAACTGCGATACGCAAACTGTTCAGTATTGACCATAGTTCCGGCCGGCATGCCGGCCTTCGGGCTGCAAAAATCCTGCGACCGATGAGCAATTATGACCAGCACCATTCCAATTCAGTTGTTACGTTGGCAAAGTCACATCGTGCCGGCTTTTTTCCCGAGCAAACAAAAAATGAGCTTTTAGACGCCGTGCCACCAGCGTTGGACATGAGGGATGAAATGCGCAAAATCAGAGTTGGTATTACGTATTGCCTTGCGACTCTATTGGTTGTCTTTGTCGCCGGATGCGGCCAAGAGGTAGTAACTATTCCATCCGTGGTGTCCGCATTTCCCGCTCAAGGCGCTACGAATGTCGCCGTAAACACGACGATCAGCGCGTCCTTCAGCATGGTGATGAACCCAACCACGATCAGCGCTACAACCTTTACGGTGACAGGGCCGAACGGAGCCGCTGTAGCAGGATCCGTAACTTACAGTGGCACGACTGCCACATTTACGCCGACTGCCGTTCTGGCGTACAGCACCGCAT
>Ga0265342_10003650_pt1 | contig 12524 bp, 9 predicted proteins | sample 4CB327metaG_FD_203125 | JGI IMG/M metagenome (GOLD analysis project Ga0265342, IMG submission 203125) | Rhizosphere microbial communities from Carex aquatilis grown in University of Washington, Seatle, WA, United States - 4-CB3-27 metaG | ecosystem: Host-associated > Plants > Roots > Rhizosphere...
TTCGGTGGCGAGGCTCGATTGCGGGTCGGCATCCTTCAAGGGGCTGTCAGTGCGTTGTATGTCCCGTACGGAAGCTACGCGGCCATTGCGGCGCTCACCGACATTGGCGCATCTTTCGATGTGGCGATATTCACCCTTGGCGCGGGTATCGGGCCGAATTTTGCCATCAACATCGGAAGCGGCGCGCCGACTGCCGTGAACTTCGGGATGAATCTGAAGCTCACGACGGACATCAACATCGGGGCTTTTTCCATCGGACTGGCGGGATTCTATTACGTCAGTGATTTCACGACAATTGCCAGTGTTTTTTCGAATCTACCGTGGCTTGGCATAACCGCGATGCTGAAGCTCTAGCCGTTCCGTTTGCGCATCCGAAAAAGGCCCGCCAATCGGCGGGCCTTTTTCGTGTCATGCCGCCTTTGCGGTTTTTATTGGCTTTTAGTTTCCGGGATTCGTACCTTTCACAAAGTCAAGTAGAGTGACGAATCAAAAGAGTTGGGTTGAATCGGAGGATTCCATGGCAGAAAAAATCGAAGATAAAAAGATCAACGAGGCTCTCGAGTTCCTCAACGATGTTGCAAAGGAAAAGGGAGCTGAACTTCAGGACATGATTTCCGGCAAGTACGCTCACCTTCAATCTGCGCTCGGCGGAATTGCCGAGACGGTGCGGCGCACGGCGCAAGAAGCCTACAGCCAGGGCAAAGCCAAGGCGAAAGACCTTGCCGCCGAAATGGACGGTAATGTTCGCCGGAATCCCTGGCCGGTCCTTGGCGGCACGGCGCTCGGTTTCTTGATTCTGGGATTATTCTTGAGCCGGTCAAGACGATAACGATATTCGGTTCTGAATCAAATCGGCACACGAGCAACGGCGGCATTCTTGATCGCACGGTCTCGTCGAAATGGAATATGAGCAGAGCCAGATATTTCGTTCATTGGCGCTGTTGAGACGGTAGCGCCTACCAGGGAGCTCGCAAAAGGCAGCCCGTAGATAGTGTCCGGCATTTCAGCCTCGCAATCTCGCCTCCCCACAATCTGTGTCAGTCATAAGCGGTGAAATGTCGCGTACACGGCGAAAGCCGGGCACATACCGGCGGTGATAACGACGGCGCGATGGCGGGGGAATGTGTCAAAGTTAGGGGTCTCCCACTTAGGAGGGAAAACCGATGAAAAAGGTCTTTTTCGGATATTTTTTGGCGGCAGCTATACTCGCCATATTGGCAGGATGTACGCCGGTGGGCGCGGCAATGCCAGACACAACGGCACCGACGGTGATAGCCACGATTCCTTCCAGTGGCTCCACGGGCGTCGCGGGAAACGCATCCATCTCCGCGACCTTCAGCGAGGGAATGGATGCTTCGACGATCAGCGTTGCGACATTCGGCGTCGCCGGACCCGACTTCAAGCGCATTTCAGGCGCCGTGACATATGCCGGCACAGCCGCGACATTCGTGCCATCCAGCACGCTTGCCGGTAACACTCAATTCACCGCCACGATCACCACCGGGGCCAAAGACCTGGCGGGGAATGCCATGGTCAGCAACAAATCATGGACATTCACGACGACCGACACGACCGCGCCAACCGTAATCTCGTCCGTCCCGCCCAATGCCGCCACGGGCATTGCCATCAACGGCAGTGTCACAGCCACATTCAGCAAAGCGATGAACGCCGGGACGATCACCACGACGACATTCACCCTGACCGGACCGAGCTCCGCCGCTGTCTCTGGGACCGTGAGTTATGCCGGCACGACTGCAAATTTTGCACCAGCGAGCAATCTCGCCCCTTCCACGCTTTATACCGCCACGATTACGACCGGAGCGAAGGACCTCGTGGGGAATGCGATTGCAAGCAATGTGGTTTGGGTGTTCGCAACCGGGACGACTGCGGACACGACGCCGCCGACGGTGATCTCTACCATACCGAGCGCCGGCGCAACGAGCGTGCTCGTCGCCGGGACTGTCTCCGCGACCTTTAGCGAAGCACTGAACGCGGGGACCGTCAGCGGGTCCACGTTCACTCTCACCGGACCTGGTGCGACGCCCGTCTCCGGCACGGTGGGCTACTCCGGGACAACCGCGACTTTCACTCCGTCAGCCACTCTAGCCGGCAGCACACTTTTCACTGCCACTATCACCACGGGGGTCAAAGACCTCGCAGGCAACGCACTTGTCAGCAACGACGTATGGACTTTTACAACCGCTTCTATCCCGACGGTGAACTCCACTGTCCCGGCTAACACTGCCACGGGCGTGGCCAGCACCGGGAACGTCACCGCGACATTCAGCGAAACCATGAACGCTGCGACAATCACCGGGAGTACGTTCACCTTGGCCGGGCCGGGCAGCACGGCCGTCACTGGCACAGTGAGCTACGCCGGCACCACCGCCACCTTCACGCCGTCAGCCAATCTCGCAAACAACACACTGTTTACCGCAACTATCACAACGGGAGCCCAAAACGTGGCTGGCAACGCACTGGCAAGCAATAAGGTATGGACCTTCACGACAGCTCCGATCCCGACCGTGAGCTCTACCTCCCCGACAAATGGGGAAGCAGGAGTGGCAGCAACGACAAATGTTACCGCGACATTCAGCGAAGCCATGAACGCGGCAACAATCACCGGGAGCACATTCACCTTGACGGGACCAGGCTCCACGGCCGTTGCCGGCACCGTAAGTTACGCTGGAACAACCGCGACATTCACACCCTCGCCGAACTTGGTCACGAACACCGTGTTCACGGCCACAATCACCACGGGGGCCAAAGACCCGGCAGGAAATGCGCTTGCAGCCGACAAGGTGTGGACATTCACGACAGCGCCGATACCTACGGTCATATCGACGGTCCCGGGCTACGCTGCATCGGGGGTAAGCATCACGGGGAACATCACGGCGACATTCAATGAAACCATGAATGCGGCAACGATCAATGGCAGCACGTTTACCCTGACCGGGCCCGGCTCAACGCCCGTTTCCGGCTCAGTGAGCTACGCTGGGACAACCGCGACGTTCACACCGGCGGCCAATCTTGCAAGCGGCGTTCAGTTTACTGCGACCATTACAACCGGCGCCCAGGACCTGGTGGGGAATGCGCTTGCAAGCAACATCCCATGGACCTTTACAACATCACCGGCCCTTGGACCGGCGCCTATCGTTCTTGGGATGGCTGGCAACTACGTCATACTTGCGGAATCGCAGATTAGCGACATTCCGCCCTCGGTTATCACTGGTGACGTTGGGCTCAGTCCGGCCGCAGAATCCCTGATCACGGGATTTACACTTACGAATGTCGGCACGCCGATTATCTATGCAACCGATACACCAGAGGTGACCGGTAAGATATATGCGTCGGACATGACAGGGGGAAGCACCTCTGCGGATTTGGGCACCGCGGTAACGAACATGGGGACCGCATACACCACGGCCAATGGAACGGTGACTTCCACCGAGTATCTCGGCGGTACTCTTCCCGCCGGAACAACCCTTGCCCCCGGCTACTACACCTGGACGACGAACGTTAGCATAACGGGGAATATTGCAATCTCAGGCGGACCCAACGACGTTTGGATCTTCCAAATGACGGGGAATCTCACCGTCGGCAGTGGCGTAATCGTCGCCCTGAGCGGCGGCGCTCAAGCCAAGAATGTATTCTGGAAAGTAGCAGCGGCTCCCGGAGCGACTCTGGGAACAAATTCGCAATTCGAAGGGATCATACTATCAGCGACGCAGATCATTTTGCAGAACGGCGCAAAGCTGACCGGGAGGGCTCTGGCTCAGACCGCAGTCACTCTGGATACAAACACCGTTACCCAACCCTCACCATAGGCGCCAAGCGCCCGCACAATGAGAAGGACCCGACGAGGGTCCTTCTCTCTTTTCGTGCCCTCGCGGGTTGCACGGAAAGTAATGGGGAGAAAGGATGTTGTTTTCGACAACGCTTGACACCCGTAGGGACACCAAGTGTATTATCTTCTTATGGTGATCTTCTGGCTCAGGAAAAAGGGTGCTCTGGTGACTCTTCGGTCACACCTCGCTCAAGAGGCGCCCACCTCGGCACGCCGCATAAGGTCCCGGATATGGCAAACAGAATTCTAGTCCTTGTCATCGAGGACAATCGCCTCGTTCGAGATGGAATCGCGGCGATTTTGGACGCACAGCCGGACTTCAAAGTCGTCGCCGCAGCGGAAGGCGCGAATATCGGACTGACGCAAATTCAGCAAACAAAGCCGCATGTTGTGCTCATGGACGCGTCACTGGGCAATGTCAGTAGCCACCGTGTGGTGGAGAGCGTCCGCAAGACCGCACCCGGAACAAAAGTAATCGTAATGGATCTCTTGCCGGCGCAGCAGGACATCATAGCGTTCATCAAGGCCGGGGCGAGCGGATTCATCGTGAAGGATGCGACAGTCGACGACTTCGTGAAGACCATTCGGGCCGTGGCTGAAGGAGCGAACGTGGTGCCGTCCGCGTTGACCGGGACGCTTCTTTCCCACATTGCGGACCAAGCGATCGTCCACGGCATGTCCGGCGCGTCAGACGCGGTGCGGCTGACCAGCCGCGAGCGCGAAATTACGGATCTGATCGCCGAGGGTTTGAGCAACAAAGAGATCGCCCAGCGGCTCAACCTTGCCACTTATACCATCAAGAGCCACGTGCACAACATACTTGAAAAACTGGCGCTCCACAGCCGACTCCAAATCGCTGCCCACGCGCATAAGACAAACTCGCCACCCCCAGACCCGCGAACTTCCACAGACTGATCCCGCACGTACCCACAAAGAGCTAGTCCGTTCGGCACGCAAGAAATTCAACTCCCCTCCCACAATTGCTAAGTCACAAATCATCCCGCGGAGGGATGTTTGCCTGCCGCATTCAGGAGCAAATTGTGTGCTCGGGGTCAGAATGTTTGGACAGGGGCGTTTCGCACCGATGAAACGCCGTGCAAGGGAAGAGGAGCGCGCAGTGAAAAAAAATACGGGGCAAGCATCCCGAGATCTTTGGGCATACGCCTATCTGATCGTGCTGCCGCAACCCAAAGGCCTGATTGCCGCTCTCAAGGTAATGGTCGAACAGGAAAACATCGACGCCGAGCTCGTCCCAAGGATTTGGACGGGAACGTTTGTCCTTGAAAGCCGAATCACCCACATTCTGATCGTGAGTGACAGTCCCGGGCAGAATCGGGGGATCAATCAAAAAATAGAGAACGAGCTGAAGCGAGTAGAAGCGGAGTTTTTCATAACCGAGCCTATGACGATCCCGGGACATCCCGATGTGGTCGGTGAGCCTCACGCACCGGACGGGAACGGTCATAACGCCTCGCTTCTTCCGCCAAAGCAGCATGAGTAGCCACATTTTCAGCTCGCAATCTGACGGCACTCTCTACCTCCAAAGAGTTAGTTCCTTTGATACGCGGAAGTCCACTCGCCACTCCTCAATTGCTAAGTCGATTTCCGCTCTGCAGACGGATGTTTGGTCGCTCGCACGATCATTAGCTTTAACGTTGAGATACCAGTGCCTTATTCCCTGGATGGAATGCCGGGAAATGGGCGATTCAAAAGGGGACGGCGGAATGAATAAGGTCGTTGTGAAGTGCCTTGCGGCGATACCCTTGGTGGGACTTGTTTCCGGATGCGCGCACACGGGCATCGGCGTTACAGGAGCCGAGCCAGCAGCCAGCCGCCCAATGCGCGCCACCGTCGTCTTCGACAAAGCGTTCACGAGGTCTCTCAGCGCAACAGTCGAGAAGGCGATAGTTTCATCGACCACAGTGGCACGGCGGGTACTCCTGAACGGCGGTACTCTGGCGGAGACAGTCACCCAGCGGATCGACGCGGCTGCGGGAATGGCTCTTGAAGCAGGGGCACGCCTCGAAGGATTTGTTCGTGAGCAAAAAGAAATCAGAATGGTCACCCGGACATCGACACAAGGAAACGCTCAGGCGCAGACCGCGGTGACGATCGACGCCGAAACGGCGTCACAACCTGCGCAAGGAGCATTTAGCTCTCATGTCAAGAAAGGCGGCGGCTCCGCCCAAAAGGTGGAAGGGGGGATGAGATAAAGCCATTGTTTCCATTCGATGAGGGTGGACAGCGTCTTTAGCGAACAGTCTCCCTAAATCATGAGGAGGGAAAAAGAATGAAGAAGGTCATTTTCGGATTTTTCACGGCGGCGCTGCTCGTCGGCGCCCTGATTGCCTGTACGCCGGTGGGAGGAGGAGGAGGAGCGCCAACGGTCAGCTCAGTGTCGCCTTTGGACGGTGCCTCCGGAATCTCTACCACTACTCCCATTAGCGGCATTTTTAGCACGACGATGGATACCACGACCGTAGTTGCCGCGAACTTCGCCCTGGCAACAGGCGCGACGGCCGTCACGGGAAGTGTCATCTACGATGTTGGAACCAAGACGGCGATCTTTACTCCGACCGCCAATCTCGCAGCAAATACCGTGTATACGGCCACGATCAAAACCGGCATGAAGGACTCCGCTGGGGTTCCACTTGCCGCGAACAAAGTGTGGACGTTCACGACCGCTGCCCCAGGAGCAGGCCCGGCGGCTGTCAACCTGCGCACCGCGGGCAACTATGTCGTTCTCGCAATGAGCGCGATCTCGACGGTTCCGAGCTCGGCGATCACGGGAAATGTCGGGTTGAGCCCGGCCGCTGAGTCGTACCTTACCGGCTTCTCTCAGACCGACGCCACAGGGTACGCCACCTCGCCGCAGGTCACCGGCTTCCTTTATGCGGCGACCATGGCACCTCCCACAAATACCAACTTGACTACCGCCGTTGCAGACATGCAGACGGCGTATACGGACGCTGCGGGTCGAGCGTCTGGAACCGGCGCACACCTTAACCTTCTCGGTGGGAACCTCACGACGCCGCAGACCTTTGCGGCGGGAACCTATACGTGGGGGTCGGACCTGAATATATCCAGCAACCTCACCCTGACGGGCGGGGCCAATGATGTCTGGATCTTCCAGATTTCAGGAAACCTCGCTTTGAGCAGCGCGACGAACATCGTCCTGACCGGCGGTGCTCAGGCCAAGAACATATTCTGGCAGGTTGGAGGTGGATCGGGAGCGACCCTCGGAACAACATCCAAATTGGCTGGAATCATCTTGAGTCAGACAGCGGTCACTATGGGAACCGGCGCTACTTTGAACGGAAGGGCGCTGGCGCAGACTAATATCGCTTTGGCTCAGAACGCGATCACGAGTCCATAGGGACCTGATGTGACGTCCACAAGCTCGGACAAAAGTAATCAGGGGGCGGAAATCTTCCGCCCCTCCCCTAGCCGTCAAGCTGGGGAATCGAATTTCTCAGGAGGAGAAAGACAAATGAAAAAGATCATTCTAGCAGTTTTGACAGCGGCGCTTCTGGCCGGTGTCTTGATCGCTTGTGCGCCAGTAGCTGGCGGCGACACGACCCCGCCCACAATAAGCGCAACCACGCCTTCCGGAACGAGCGTGGCGACGAACGCCGTCATTACGGCGACTTTCGATGAAGCGATGACCGCGACGACCATTGTGGCGGCCAACTTCAAGGTGTCACCGTCGGTAGCAGGAACGGTCACCTATAATGCGACAAGCATGGTCGCCACCTTTACCCCGACAAGCAGCTTGGGTAACAGTACCCTCTATACGGCCACGATCACGACGGGGGTGAAGGATCTTGCCGGAAACGCCATGGCAGCGAACAAGGTGTGGACATTCACGACTGTTGCCGGGTCCACGGCAAGCATAGTAACGACCCCTGCAAACAGCGCTACGGGAGTCGCCCTTACGATCAATAATAACGTGCGTGCAACATTCAGCGCGGCAATGGATCCGACAACGATTGTCGGCGCCAATTTCACTTTAGCTACTACATCAGGCGCCGTTGCCGTTGTGGGAGCGGTTACCTATGACGTGCCCAACAAGACGGCCATATTCGCGCCTGCAACGGTTCTTGCCGTCAACACCTCATACACGGCTACGCTCACCACGGGAGTGAAGGACATCGGCGGAAATCCTCTCGCGGCCAATAAGGTCTGGACCTTTACGACGATAACATCCGCGGGAGCAGGCCCGGTCCCTGTCGTGCTTGAAACCGCCGGCAATTACGCGATTCTGGCCCACGCTGGGATCACCGACGTTCCCACCTCCGCTATCACGGGTAACATGGGCATAAGTCCACAAGCCGAATCGACTATCACTGGGTTCACGCTGACCAACGTCGGCACGCCTGTGGTCTATGCAACGACGCCGGAGGTAGTTGGTGGTGGAAATGTGTATGCATCCGACATGTCGGGCGGAAGCACGACCGCCGACCTAACCAAGGCGAGCTTGGACGTTACTACTGCCTACAACGACGCATTCGGCAGGCCCGCTGCGACTGGTGCCAACCTAAATTCTGGGACACCCGCGGGGACCATCGGGGGCCTGACCTTTTTGCCAGGAGTCTATACCTGGACAAGCACGGTCGTCATACCCGTTGCTGGTATCACGATCAATGGCGGCGCTAACGACATCTGGATTTTCCAGATTTCAAATGACCTTACCGTTGCCTCGCATGCGATTATTACTTTGACCGGCGGCGCACAGGCAAAGAACATCTTCTGGCAGGTTGCTGGACAGACGGTTCTGAACACTGGCGCGAGCTTCCAAGGGATCATCCTGGATTGGGCAGACGTCCAGTTGCTGACGGGCGCGACCCTGAATGGAAGGGCCTTCTCTCACACGACTCAGGTCGTACTCCAGGCAGCCACCGTTACTCAGCCTTAAGCGTGTAGTACTCACCTGCTCACGCAGGTAGATGGATTTGAATTGGAGAGGGGTGGGAAACCCACCCCTCCCCCCTCCCGGTTATCAAACCGGAATAGCGGATTTCCCTGAAGGAGGGAAAGTTAATGAAAAAGATTATTATTGGAAGCGTTTTGGCACTGCTCCTTGTGGGCGCTTTGATCGGTTGTACGGCCGTAGCCGCCGGTGACACGACACCGCCTACGGTAAAATCGGTCCTGCCTGCCGACATGGCAACAGGCGTGACGAGTAACGCGGTGAAGGCGACCTTTAGCGAGGCACTCGATCCCGCGACCGTCACCACCACGACATTTACATTGTTCCAAGGCTTGAACCCGGTCGCGGGAACCGCGGCTTATTCGAATCTTATTGCCACCTTTACACCGTCAGTCGTTCTCTATCCTGGTGCCGTCTATACGGCAACCATCACGACTGGAGTGAAAGATGTTGCCGGCAATGCCCTGGCAGCCGCTCATGTCTGGTCCTTTACCATCGCTGCGAGTGGCGTAGTATTGACCTCCGGCGCGACGGTCAATCTCGGTACGGCGGGCAATTTCGTCGTCCTGGCAAAAACCGGTGTCTCGACTACGGGGACAACCCTTGTGACCGGTGACATTGGCGTAAGCCCTGCTGCCACATCCTACATAACTGGATTTGGACTCACAGCGGTTACGGGGCCGACGCCCTCCTACATCGCGTACGCGACCTCCTCGGAGGTAGTAGGAGTCGGAGCTCGACCGGCAGTCGGAAGCGGCGTCCTCTACGCGGCGGACATGTCAGGAGGAGTCGCAGTCGGAGGCACCTCCGCCATGATGACGCAAGCGATCAGCGACATGGCAACTGCGTATACATCAGCGAATGGAATTGCCCCCGATGTCACCGAGCTGGGCGCGGGAAATATCAGCGGCATGACTCTTGCAGCCGGCGTCTATAAGTGGGGCACGGGACTCACAATCCAATCGGATGTTTATCTTACAGGCAGCGCGACCGATGTCTGGGTATTCCAGATCGCTGGCGGTCTCACCGTCGCAAACGGTAAGACCATACACTTGGCTGGCGGCGCGGTGGCGGCTAACGTCTTCTGGGCGGTCGCAGCTGATTCTGGATTGGATCTGGGAACCACTGCCCATCTTGTGGGAACTGTGCTGACACAGAAGAAAATAACTTTGGAGACCGGCGCCGTGATAACAGGCAGGCTGTTGTCTCAGACCGCGGTCACCCTGGACTCAAGCACCGTCACATCACCCTAACGGGGTGTCGAGTAGCGAAAAAGTGAAGAGAAAAAAAGTTCGAGTCGGGATTTCGGGAAGGCCCCCGCAAGGGCCTTCCCGCTTATTCCCTCTCCCGGTCATTCCAGTCCATAACAAGGAACAATAATGAGTGACAACGTCGCGGTGCCCCTTCGGGTCCTCGCGGTTGACGACGATGTGGCGGCGCTCAGAGTCACAAGCTCGATTCTCCGCGCGCAGGGATGCGTCGTCTTGGTGGCGCGGAGCGGTAAGGAGAGCATCGAGATCGCGGCCCGTGAGCGTCCCGACGTCATCCTCCTGGACGCAAATATGCCGGAGATGGACGGATTTACAGCCGCGCGCGCCCTGAGTGACGCGGAGCTCACGAACGGGATCCCCATCATCATGGTCACGTCACTGACAGGGTCCGCCAATCGCCTGCGGGCATTGCAGGCCGGCGCGGTGGACCTGCTGTCCAAGCCGGTGGAGCCAGACGAGCTCCGCGCCAAGGTCGTTTCCCTGGGCCGCCTCAAGGCTTATAACGACGCGATGAAACGCCGCCAGCGGGAGCTGCGCGCCACCCTTGCCGGCAGCGAGGAGCTGCTTCAGGCTACCCTCGAGTCCTACTCGCGCTTCGTGCCCCAGGAGTTCATGCGCGCGATGGGGAAGACCCGAATCGTGGACGTGAAGCTCGGCGATCATGTAAAGGTGGACTTCTCTATCCTTTTCTCCGATATCCGATCTTTTACGCAACTGTCGGAAAAAATGAAACCGGAAGAGAACTTCGCATTCCTCAATTCCTACCTTCGCCGGATGAATCCGTTCATCTGGGAGAACGGCGGCTATATCGACAAATATATCGGGGACGCCATCATGGCCCTTTTCCCGACGAGCGCCAGCTCCGCGCTCTCCGCGGCGGTTGCGATGTTGGCTCATCTTCCCGTGTACAACCAGCATCGTGCCAGCTTCGGGTACGCACCGGTGGGCGTCGGAATTGGCATACACACGGGCCCGGTCATGCTCGGCGTCATTGGCCACGAGCGCTTCATGCAGGGCACGGTGATTTCCGACAGTGTGAATCTCGCGTCACGTCTCCAGAATCTGACAAAGACCTATGGGGTATCCTTGATCGTTTCAAGCCATGCGCTGTTCGACCTGGAAGATCCCAACAAGTTCAATTTTCGTTTTCTGGACAAGGTGAAGATCAGGGGTAAAGAAGAGCCCGTCGCCGTGTATGAGGTTTTTGACGCCGACCCGGAGAATCTCAAAGAGCTCAAGAAGAAGACAAAGGAAGAGTTCGAAAAGGGCGTTTACGATTTTCACGCGGGGCGGATTCAAGAGGCCCTCGCGAGATTCCTCAGCGTGGGCGGCGAAGCGCGGGAAGACCCGCCGGTGGAAATCTACCGTCTGCGCTGCACTCGTGCAATCAAACTGGGATCCGCCGAGGACCTCGAAGCCGGCGCGGCGCATTGACTCCGCAGGGCCATGGCCATTCTCACAGGGCCAATTCGTGCTCTTCGGAAAACCGCCGTGCAATCGCAGGAAACTCATCCGCGATGGCAAGAAAACCTTCCACGATCCGGGGATCGAAATGGGTGCCGCTTCCCTGCGTGATGATTTCACGCGCTGATTCGTGCGTCATGGCCGGTTTGTAGATCCGTTTGCTGACCAACGCGTCATAGACATCCACCACCGCCATGAGGCGACCCGGAAACGGTATGTCGTTCCCCGAAATGCCCTGGGGATATCCGGTGCCGTCCCATCTCTCATGATGGCTCCAGGCAATCTCGCTCGCAATGTGGAGGAATGTCGTCGGTGAATCCAAAAGCCGTTCCGCGGCGAGGATAGCGTCGCGGCCAATGGTTGTATGCTCCTTCATGATCTCGAACTCTTCCGTGGTGAGCTTGCCGGCTTTCAAAAGGATGCTGTCGGGAATGCCCACTTTTCCGATATCGTGGAGGGGGGCGGACTTGTAGAGGACTTCGATCATTGACGGTTCAAGAATGTCGGTGAAGTCGTCATGCTCGCTCATCTTGACGGCGAGTGCCTTGAGATAGAGCTGGCTTCGCCTGATGTGGTTGCCCGTCTCGTTGTCGCGGGTTTCAGCAAGCGACCCCATTGCCACCATGGTTGCATCCTGAATGGCGCTGATCTGGCGAGTACGCGCCTGGATCTCCTGCTCGAGGAAAAAGTTCTTGTCGCGCAAAAAATCGCTGACGGACTTGAGGCGAAGATGAGTCCGCACCCGGGCAGCGAGGATGGCAGGGCTGATGGGCTTGGTAATGTAGTCCACCGCGCCCAGATCGAGACCGCGCTGCTCATCCTCGGTCTCCGACCGGGCGGTTATGAAAATGACGGGGATTTCCGACGTCTTGGAATTTGCTTTCAGTCTCTGACAGACCTCGTATCCGTCCATGATGGGCATTGTAACGTCCAGAAGGATCAGATCGGGTGGATCGTCCGCGGAAGCCAGATGCAACGCCGTTTGCCCATCGCGAGCGGCCTGGGTGTGATA